>MDTC01228089.1_pt1 | contig 51774 bp, 51 predicted proteins | sample 811181 | NCBI WGS metagenome assembly MDTC01 (sample SAMN05326644, study PRJNA326480) | marine metagenome | isolation source: seawater | place: Pacific Ocean: North | collected 2011 | reverse complement strand
TTATACACGACATGAAGACCTCCCCAGGCAAGTGGTCTGCTGCACGACTGAGTCAGTCGTGGTAGGCTCCAGCCATTCCTGTAGGGCCTGGAACACATGCGGAGGAGGAGCAACTGCCATGGAACCGATAAGGGAACTGCTCTCGGTGAGCAACGTGAACAACCAAAGCGTCTTCGGTCGTGTGGAGAAGTGTGTGATTTCCGGTGTAGCCGCTGCGGTCGTGGCCGTTGGACTGGCGCTGCCGATCGAAGTGGCTGCGGAGGAGCCTAAAGGCGAACTCAAGCGATTCATCCTCATCGGTTTGTGCGAACCGACCGACGATAGCCCTGAAACCCTGGAGGGGTTCAGGGAATTCTTCGTCGACCAGCACGTCGAAGACGTGTCCAAAACCCCAAACTTCGTCCGAAGCCGCGTGTACGAGCTCCGAGGAAAACATCTGAAAGGAGCGACGTTTACCGACTTCATTTCCTTTTACGAGGTTGACGCAACAAGCTGGGAGGAAGCCGAAAGGGTGCTCAACGAGTGGCAAAGAGACCCCGACGCATGGGAGGGCCGCGCACACCACATGGAAACCGGCAAACGTGTTGGCAACGTGCTGAGCTGCCCCGGCTCAGGCTGGTACGAAATGCTCCACACGTACGACGGGCCTGCAAAGGTGACTTCGAAGTTGGAGTAGCACAGAAAATCGAGCGCCCCTAACCTTCACCCTTGGTGTGTAACACTACCGGACCGGACCGATCCGTCACGAAGGCCACTGAATGACAAAGCGGAAGCCATTTTCTTTGACCGGCAAAGGGCTATGTGTCAATGCTCCGGCTACTCACCATCCTATTGTTATCTGAGGGCAGGGTAGAACAGAAGCGCAATGTCCGTACCTGGCCGTAAGTGAAGATCACACTAAAAGCTTTTGTGTCAGCTTTCTTGGCCGGTGATGCTCCCTAAGCTGACCATTATTCTTGCTGATATTCGATCAAAATTGTAACGACTCACGTTAGTTCCTCCTTGTATCCAGAAATGAGCCTTTGGATATCCACTATGTAAGTTGGGTTTGGTTGGAAAAGAGGCCTTAATACTGCTTATACTCCCCGAAAGGGCTTGTACAGGGCGCGTTGTCGCTTCAACAATTGTGACCATGTGTCAAAGGATCTGTTTACTCACACTCTGTTAAGGAGGGAATATGAACGCGTTCAAAATTAGGCCTTGGTCAAAGATACCAATGCGTTTCGCGTTTTCTCTGGTTCTCAGCGCAACAGCACAGGTGGCAGCAGGCGCTGGCAATGACCTTGATGCCACGACTGAGTCTGCAATCGATACTGCAATCAACGGCGAGCACCGAAGCTCAAGCAACAAGGCCAGGGATCAGTATCGCAAGCCAAAGGAGACCCTCACGTTTTTTGGCTTCAGATCAGACATGACTGTGGTCGAAGCCTGGCCCGGTACAGGTTGGTACACTGAGATACTGGCGCCAGCACTGCGCAAGAATGGCAAGTTGTACGCAGCTCACTACAGCGCCAATCCTTCTTATGGATATAATGGCGTTCAACGACGTTTTCTCGGCACCTTCCTGCAAAAAGCCGGCCACTCACCCGCTATCTATGATCAGTTAAAAATTACTACTTTGTACTATCCGTATGACCTCAATATTGCCCCAAAATCATCTGCAGATCTGTTGCTCACGTTTCGTAATGCACACAATTGGGTTGTCCCTGGATATGGTGGTGACGCGGCTGCAAAAGCAACTTTCAGAGCCATGTTTGATGTGTTAAAACCCGGAGGAATCCTCGGCCTTGTTGATCATCGGTGGCCGGACCCTAAAACCGAGGATCCTGCAGCAGCGAATGGATACATATCCGAGGATCGTGTTATTGAGCTTGTAACTGAAGCAGGGTTCAACTTAGTTGAAAGATCAGATATGCATCACAACTCTAAGGACAGTCACAACCACCCTAGAGGAGTCTGGACATTACCGCCTAGCCTGGCAATGGGCGATGTCGACCGAGACAAATACATCACCATCGGTGAGTCAGATCGTATGACCCTGAAGTTCAGAAAGCCTGCCAAACCAATGCCTGAGTAAGAGCCAAAAGGGGCCAGATTCAATTTCCCACCACCTTATTCTTGGAAGTAATGCGATCGCGAGATGTCTGCACCTGGCCGTACAGAGAAGGGCGAGGATAAGGATTTCAGCGGATTCTACCTTCCGCAGCACCCTCAGGAGCGGACTCATTTTCCCGGCTAATTGGTCCACATGGTGCTGACGGGGTACAGCTGAAGAATCTTCAGGAGCTGGGTTTTCCAAAATCGGCGCGGCAAAGCTCCTAGCGAGGGCTCTAGCAGGTTGCTAGCTCGGTCTCAGAACTTCATCATGCCGCGCAATCCAGCCGGTCATTACCTCTGGGTCAGTCGTCACCAGGCGGACGGCCGCTTCGGCGAAATTTTCAGGTGTATCGTTCACTTCTATGCTGGGTAACATTGCCTTCACCCCAGGGGTCATGATGGCCCCAGCGGGCAGAAGCGCGTTCACAGAAACGCCATGGGCTGCCATTTCATATGCAACTGCCCTGGTGAGATGTTCAAGTGCTGCCTTGTTGCCACCGTAGGCGAAGCCGGTCGTGCCTTTTGCATTCGGGTATGGGCCTTCACCGGGGTTAGTTGAGGCACCGGAACTGATGTTGAGAACAGAACCTTTTCCCTTTGCAACCATGTCGGGCAGGACCAGTTGCATCAGGCGGTAGCAGGCGAACAAGCCAATCTCGTAGTGCAGGCGAAAGCCTTTGAGTGGAAAATCCAGAAAGCCACCCCGGGTGGCCATGCGGCTGAGTTTGGCCTCTTTTGGGATAGCAGGGGCAGGCTCAGCATCCTTTTTGGGTGGACGGCCAGGAACCGTAAGCGCGGCATTGTTGACCAGTATATCAACGGGGCCCAGTTCATCGTGTACCTTGTTTACCAGGTCGATCAGATCACTCTCGACACCTACATCACAACGAACAGGCAGTGCATAACCGCCGATCTTCTCAATTTCCTCAGCAGTCTCAAATACGGTGCCGGGCAATTTTTCATTCCAGACCTGCTCGGTACGTGCGGCAACAACGACCTTTGCACCTTCCCGGGCAAATGCCAGGGCAATAGCCTGGCCAAGGCCTCTACTGGCTCCTGTGACGATCGCCACCTGGTTCTCTAATCGTTTACCGCTCTCTGGTTCATCCGTCATTGCTGGTTTCTTTCCATTTAGTTACTGTTTTCTCTGGTTTCAACGGTCAGCCTGGTATGTATCTTAGTCATCCACTGCCAGGATACTGGTGTCCGCCTGGTGTTGTGCTTTTTGTGACTGGTAGCGTGATGTTGGCCGGTCATTTTTGTCACCGTCACCTGATGATACTCCCGACAATACATAGGCCTGTTTAGGCAGTTTTAGTTTTTGCTGGTTAATCACTGAATCACCGTTGTTGATGTCGCCAAAGAAAATCGCATCCCCGGGGCAGGCATCCTCACAGGCCGGGTGCAGGCCTTCATCCAATCGGGTGGAGCACATGTCGCACACGGCGACTAGCATATCGTCGGAGTTTATGGCGATGACGTCGTAAGGGCAAGCGGGTGGGCAGAGGTTGCAGCCCGTACAATCCTCTTCGATTATTGTCACCACACCATCATCCCGTTTCTCGATGGCATTAAAGGGGCAGGATTCAATGCATGGCGGGTTAATGCAGTGCTGGCACATCCTTGGTTGAAAATACATCCAGACATCCGGGTAAACCCCCGCGGGAATATCGTGGTGTCCCGAACCAATGGTTGGCACCTTCATGCGCTGGACACCCTGGGGATCTCCATGTTCTTCCTGGCAGACCAAGGTGCAGGCGTGGCAGCCGATACATCGGTCGAGGTCGATAAGGAGACCCAACTGTTGGTCAGTTTCTGGCTGCCGATCATTCATTGTGCTCATGTGTTCACCTTGCGAATATCAACCCAGACATCGTGCAAGGGCGCGTTGGGATCGGCGCCGGTCAGTGGTTTCATTTTCAGGTGCGCGGGGTTTGTCACATTGCCACTAACGAGTTCCTGCATGCCGCCTTCGATGAAGCTGCTGCGCCGCCAACCCTGCATCACAGCAATCGTGCCGGGCCGCATTCCCTCGCTCATCCGTGCATGCAATATGACGCTGCCGAGGCCATTGAATATTTCCACGATGTCATCTTCGCCGATGTCTCTTGATTCAGCATCGAGGGGGTTTACCATTACATAGGGTCCGGGCATGAGATCCCGGAAGGTGGCAACCTCGTTGAGGGTAGCGCTAGGCAGAAACTTGGAGTGGTAACTCACCAGGCTAAGGGGCAGTTTCTCACCGGCCAGCGCATAGAGGTCGCGGGGGCGCTCCCTGTAGATTGGCAGTGCATCACCCAGGTCAGCACATTCCTCTGCATAAAATTCAAGTCGCCCGGAGGGTGTGCGGAATTGTGCCTCGGCCCATTCAACGTGGGGGTGCTCTTCAGTCGCGCCGGGATTGAATCCTTCCCAGACCAGCGCCTTTTCTTCCTTGATGCGATCGAAACTGACACCAGGGACCGTTTCCCACATTTTTGGCAACAGCGCCGCTTCATTGAGGTCCTTGAAGTGCTCAGACCAACCCATCTTCATGCCCAGGTTGCGGAAGATTTCAAAATCTGACTTGGATTCCCCAACCGGCGGTACAACTTCAGGCATGTGTTGAATCAGGTTGCCATAGTATCCGGGCATGCACACCCCCTCGTGTTCGTAGGGGGTGGTAACTGGCAGTACATAGTCTGCCATCTTGGCGGCATCGGACATGACCAGTTCATGTACGACGATGAGCTCTATATTTGGCAGTACTTCCCGCAGTGTTTTGGCCTGTCCCGGCCACTGCCCGACCCAGTTCATGCCGGCCATGATTAGGGCCTTAATGGGGAACTTGCCTAATTCCGGTACCTCTTCTCCCGTGGTAGCCGCCAGCAGGGAGAGACCATCGATGACCGTCTGGGGAACTGTATCCGTCAGTCTTTCTGCTGCCTTGCGATTCAGGGGTGGCGCCTGGAACGAGGATATTGCGCTTACACCGCCCCCGGGCCTGCCCATGTTTCCCGTCATGGCGGCGAGGGTGAGCATCAGCCTTTCCATATGATGGGCATGATAGGTGCGTCCGATACCCCAGCCTTTCTTGATGGCTCCTGGTTCTGCTGTCCCATAGTCGATGGCCAACTGATAAACAATGTCGGCGGGAAGGCCAGTTATCTCAGCAGTATGCTCGATTGTAAATGTCTGAGCCTCGTCGATGAGCATCTGGTAGGCGGTGCGGCAGGCAATCCCATTAACTTCCCATCCGCCCATCAGTGTTGGCGTTACGCCCGCTTCGTCAGCGGGTTTTGCCGTCTGGCTGCGCTCATCCCAGACCAAAAATCCTGTACTGTCCTGGTTGTTGAGATCAGATTCCCTCAGGATCTGGCCGTTATCCTGCCGGATCAGGAAGGGGCCATTGGTATGCTGATTCATGTAGGCAGTGTCGACCATTGCCTTGTCATGAATGATGGCGATCATGGCCAGGGCCAGTGCCGCATCTGTGCCAACCTTTGCTGGGATCCACTGGTCTGACATGGCGGCGGTTGTGGTAAATATGGGGTCGATGGTGATCAGCTTGGCGCCGCGTTCCTGGGCGGCGATGAGGTGCTTCATCTGCAGTTGTTCAGTTTCGGCGGTATTGGCGGCCCAGAAGATGATGACGTTGGAATTCATCGCCAGGTCTTCCATGGCATGCCCGCCCGGGGCCTGTTGCGCTCCTGGTATGCCCAGGGGATCGGTCCAATTGCGCCAGCCAGTTGCCCGGGCCGCGCCAACGGGGCTATCGCCATGGGCGCCAATAAAGCTGACCATTGTTGACCCCAGGAGTTGTCCAAACCGCTGACCTGCAACACCAGCCCGGTCGAACATGGCAATGGTCTGATGGCCGTGATCGTTATCTATTTCTTTGAGTTTTTCCGCAATGGATTCGAGTGCCTCATCCCAGGAAACGCGTTCCCATTCACCGGAGCCGCGCTCACCAACACGCTTGAGGGGGTAGAGGATGCGATCTTTACTGTGGATTCGCTCGGGCCAGACGGCACCCTTTGCACAGAAACGACCGGGGATGACAGGTTCAAACCGGACAACTTTTTCACCTTTGACGTGGGCATAGACGGGGCAGCTACCACCCAGGCAGGCTGCAACCATGGGACAGGCTGTCTGAACTATGCGGGTTCCGCCCGCTACCTTCGAACGAGCATCGATCTCAGCATTCGTCGCCATACCACACGCATCCGCTTTTTACGAAAGACGTGAAAATAAAACACAGATACTGCTGTTGTGCAATCACCTCCTGCCGATGATTGCCTGTCAGTGTTTCTGCTGAACTTTCTAAGCTGGCTTAGTTGGATCTACACCAAGGGATCGTGGCACAGAGTCACGGGTCCAGTAGTCCACTTCTGCGGTGACCAGATCATTGTCGTCGAAGTCCAGGCTGGTCATGCCCAATACGCGGGTTCGCTTGCCCTTGTTGTGTTCGCCGAAGGTATCATCGAGAACATTGGAAGACATGATCCAGGTCAGAGCAATGCCGTTATCACTGGCCCAGAACCTTTCCGGTATCAGTGTAAGTTCCTTTCCCGGTACAAGGCCACGGGCGAAGAAGCCGCGTATTGCTGTCCAGCCATCAAATGTTTCTCCCGCAACAACGTCGTGGAGTGTCCCTTCTGGGTGGAAGAACTTTTCGGGCGCATCGGCATCGCCACTCGACCAGGCTTTAAACAGATCGGTCGCCAGTTGGATACGCTTTGTAGATTTTTCACCGGACTGAGTCATGATAACCTCGTTAGTTTTGGGTTGAAGACTAATGCGTGACAGTAAAGCATTGCTTCCCCGGGCAGTCCAGAAAATAGCGTTTGCCCGGGACGAAGAATTGGACATTACCATAGTGAATGTGACAATGTCCGGTGCGCTGAAAATACAATCAACCTACCAAACCAACCATGACACAAAGGAGTAATTAAAATGGCAGAACAGACATTCGCGAATCAGAAAGCGGTCATCAGTGGTGCGACTGGCCAGATTGGCTTCGCCATAGCAGAGAGAATCGTCAATGAAGGTGGCAGTGTGTCTATGATTGGGCGGCGTGAAGGCGCGTTGCAGGAGGCCGTTGCAAGGCTGGGCGATCAGGCAAGCTATGCGCTGGTTGATGTCGATAGTGATCAGGAGGTTGCAGACTATATTGATGGATTCGATCGTGTTGACATAGTTGCCTGTACCGCTGGCTGGACTGTCATAGGTCCAGTGGAGGAATTACCGGTTGGAGAAGCGCTTGCCATGTTCAACTCCCGGTTCTTTGGTCAGTGTCGAATGATTAAGAGTGCACTGCCAAAAATCCCTGATGGCGGAATCATCCTGCTCTGTTCCGGTGTTGGCAACAGGGCTTTCTACCCCTACTATGCCTTCGGGGCAGCTGTCGCCGGCGCTATTGAAGCCTATTCCCATCACCTGGCAGGGGAACTGGCGCCGCGCAAGATCAGGGTTAACACCATCTCACCGGGCTGGACAGTAGCGGCAGAACCAGATGCTGAGAGGAGCTCCCGTGCGGCAAAACCATTTGCTTCGGAAGGAGCGCAGATGAACGCATTCCTGCAGTCACTTGATTCGCCCATGCATGAAATCATCCAGCCGGAGGAATTTGCCGATGCGCTGGTATTCATTGCCCGCGCAAAACACTATACGGGGCAGGTGATTCGTCTCGATGCGGCGCGCAGCGTGACGGACAACCCACTGGATGGTGCTGTTGAACCATTTAGTTATGCTCCTCAATAATACTACCGAATAACGCTCATGGGGCGCGTCTTGTGCGCGCCCATTACGAAAATACTCGATTTGATGACGTATTTGCTTGTCCTGCATATGCGAAGCCATGTATGGATGTTCGGAAAAAGTAAAACACGTTATAGTGGAGGCTGAACAGAATTCAAGTTTGTTAGAGGAGCATTTTGTCGGGTCAATCGAACGCCACAGCCCTGGGTAATGAAGCCGGGTCACCGCCGCAACAACTTTCAAGAAAGACGCTGTTCTACTATGGCCTCGCTGATATGCCTATCCAGATGGCAGGCGTACCCGTGGCAGCGTTCATTCCCAATTACTATGGAGCCGATCTCGGTGTCAGTCTGAGCGCTGTCGCTACCGTGTTGCTGCTATCCCGGCTGTTCGATGGCGTAACGGATCCGCTTATCGGCTGGCTCAGTGATCGGACCAATACCCGCTGGGGCAGGCGACGAGTGTGGATGGTGGCCGCGGTTCCGATCCTCATGCTTGCAGTCTATAAGCTATTTATGCCGGAACCACCTGTTACCGCAGCCTATCTCCTTGGCTGGTTGATCGTGCTCTGGCTCGGCTGGACCATGCTCTTCATTCCTTACTATGCCTGGGCCGCAGAACTGTCCCCGGACTACAACGAACGAACGCGTATTACCGGCTGGCGAGCATGGATTGGTATGGCGGCCAATGTCCTCAGCAAGGTTGTGCCAGTCGCAGCGATCTTCCTGTTCAATTACGGGGGAACAAAGGAAACCCTGTTTCTTGTCGGTACCATGACGCTGGTGCTGTTGCCCCTAACCGTTGGGTTGACCGTATTTAACGTGCCAGAGAACAGGAACTATCTGCCCACGCGCATACCGCTGATCCCGGGGCTAAAGCTCATGTGGGACAATGCGCCGTTCAAGCGGCTGGTGCTGGCTTTTTTTATCAGTCAGTTGGGTTCTGCAATTTCGAGCGCGCTCGTGGTCTTCTTCATCCGGGGTGTGCTGAAGGAGGAGCAGAGCAGTATTCTGATGCTGCTGGTTTACTATGGTTTCAACCTGATGGGTATCCCTTTTTGGATCTGGTTCTCCCGACAGGTGGGCAAGCACCGTGCCTGGTGTATTGGCCTCGGTGCCTTTGGCTTTTTTCAGTGTGGCTACCTGGCGCTTGGTGCCGGTGACTTTTACTACATGCTGCCATTTACAGCGGCCACTGGTTTTCTTGGCGGCTCCTTCTGGGTGCTGCCAAACTCAATGAAGGCGGATGTCATCGACGTAGACACGCTTGAAAGCGGGGAGGACCGTGCTGCCTGGTATTTTGCTGTCTGGTCCTTTGTGATCAAGGTCTCGCAATCGATTGGTCCCTGGTTGGCACTCACCATTCTTGCTGCCCTGGAATACGATGCCTCGCCGGATGCGCTGAATACTGATAGCAGCCTGTTGGGGTTGAAGTTACTCTATTGTTTCGGGCCTGCTATTGGCTTCTGGCTTGCAGCAATTATTGCCTGGAATCATCCCCTGACTGAACAAAAGCACACGGAGGTTCGTCAAAAACTCAAGGTTCGAGAACAATCATCACACGCAAATTAGTGACCGTCTGGAGCCTTGAACTGCTCACTCAGCTTTTACTGCATGGATAATGGAATCCTTTGCGACACCTTCCAGGTCCTGGCCATGACCTGGATCATTCTCGACGGGTCTATCGACGACTTCTGCTTTCTGAATCTCGAAGCCGGTAAGGGTGCTGGTAATTTCCTCAAGGGACGGTAATAGTGACAGGTCCTGTGGGCCGCCCACACCATGTTCGATATTGCTGGTATCGTGCGCAATATAGATAAATGATCCCCCGGGCTTGATGGAATTGATCACATTAGCCATCCAGCGCTCGCGCTCTTCCGGTGGCGTGTGCAGGTAGAGGATCGCCGCCAGGTCAAATTCATGCTGTGGCAGCTCAAAGGAGGAAGCATCTGCCGCGATCCAGTTGATACTGAGGCTTCTTTTTGCTGCTATCTGTTCTGCCTTCCCAATGGCGACATCGGAAAAATCCATTCCAGTAACATCCCAACCCTGTTCCGCCAGCCAGAGAGCATTTCGCCCTTCACCGCAGGCAACATCCAGTCCCTTGCCTGGTTTAATGGTTCCGACCTCTCTTACGAACACGTGGTTTGGTGCTGCTGACCATATAAGATCCTTTTTTGTGTATCGCTCGTTCCACTTCTGCTGCCGTGACATTGTTTCCTCTCTTCCCTGCCCAGGATCGACCTGTCTTTATCTGGGCGGACCCTTTGATTCAGTGTATTTAGATAAGCATGGTTTTCATGAATGCCTATAATAGACAACCTACTTGGTTATGCATTAGAGCAGTATGCGGTTTTATCAGATATTTTTGCAGATACTTGGAAAAAGTGAATTCAACAAGTACCTGGTCTCCGGCACTTTCGCCTTCCTGGCTGACTATTCCGTATTGCTGATAGCGACGGAATTGCTTGGTATCCATTACCTGGTATCGGCTGTTTTCGGTTATGCGATCGGGTTGCTGGTTTCTTATATGCTCAATATTCGCTGGGTTTTCCGATACAGAAAATATGCGCATACGTCCAAAAAGGAATTTCTAATATTTGTAGTCATCGTCATAGTCGGGCTGGTGATCACCGAGGCCGTTATCTTCCTGCTGGTAGAGCAGGTGGCCGTTTCCTATCAATACGCGAAAATAGTTTCAGTGGGTGTAATATTCGTTTTTAACTTCATTGCCAAGAAGCATTTTCTTTTTACACGGAATGAGACCCATTGATCATCAATAGAAAGCTCGTGGTGGTGATGCCTGCTTATAATGCTGCTGAAACCCTTAAGCAGACCTATGATGCGCTTCCCCTGGATATCGTTGATGACATTATTCTCGTTGATGATGCCAGCACTGATGCCACGGCGATGGTTGCAGAAGAATTGGGGATCAAACATATCCTCATTCATGACAAGAACCTGGGCTATGGCGGAAACCAGAAATCCTGTTATGGGAAAGCGGTCTCGCTGGATGCCGACATTATCATTATGGTGCACCCCGATTATCAGTATACACCGAAGCTTATTCGCGCCATGGCGTCACTTATTGCTGAAGATGTTTTCGATTGCGTGCTTGGGTCACGTATTTTAGGTGTTGGCGCCCTGGCGGGTGGCATGCCCCTGTATAAGTACGTTGCCAATCGTTTTCTGACCCTGGTCCAGAACCTGCTGGTCAGCTACAAACTGGCTGAATATCACACCGGGTATCGTGCTTTCAGCCGGGAGGTATTGACGTCACTTCCCCTGGAGAAAAACTCCGATGACTTTATCTTCGACAACCAGATGCTGCTGCAGGTCATCAGCCGTGGCTTCAGTATTGGTGAAATCACCTGTCCGACCTCTTATACGGAAGAGGCATCATCTATCGCCGGCTTGAGTGCTGTCAGGTATGGCGTTGGTGTTTTGATTGAATCCCTGCTGTTCAGGCTTGACCGAATGGGGGTTATCAAGACGAGGTACCGTTGAAGACTGTTAGTCGCCTCTAGTTCGTTTCCGCCCGCAGATAGGCGATTCAATCCTACCTTTTTAGGCTCGAGGAATTAGTGTCTGATCCTGGCTAGTCAAACATCATATCGGCAAGTTTCGACATTGTTGTTCGGTCGCCCTTGCGGTTGGTGGTAAATTTGACATGCGCCGTCGGTGCGGCTTCTGGGTCGAGGTCAATGGCCCAAAGTGCCTTGATTTCATTGGGTAGTATAGAGTAGCGAACATCGATGATGCGATTTGGAAAGCGCTGATCCACCGCGAGGTAGCGGTTGGAAAACCAGCGGAATCTTTCAATATCTCTTGCCTGCTGACTGGAGGGATCCAGCCAGGGAAAATGTTGGGCAAGGTTGAGTTTTTCGATCCTGTCTCCTGGAATCGCTTTAGGTGCCAGACCAATCCTGACGGCATCGACGTAGAAGTGTGTGTCGGTCTCATACACCACTTTCCAAAGCACGAGGTTGCCAAAGCCCGGCTTTGCCTCAAGACGAATAGGTGTGTGGTTCCTGGATTGTGCCAGGTCAATGCCGGTTGCGACTACGCGATCTCGTTGTATGACTCCCAGGGACAAATAAAAAAACGCCCATATAAGGCCAAACCTGGCAAATACAGGATTTCGTTTAATTACACCGGTCACCGTCAGAGTCAGCAAAGGTATGGTAAACAGGGGATCAATAACGGAGACATTGTTCCAGGCGACTCGCATATCAGAGAAGGGCCAGAACAGCTGTGTACCGTAGGTCGTACAGGCATCCAGAAGTCCGTGGGTGGCGTAACCCAGTAAACAACTGAAGTAGGCCTGCTGGAAACTCAGGTGTTTTTTTGCGTAGGGCCATGACAGGGCAGCGCAGATCAGCGCACCCAAAGGGATAAATATCAGTGAGTGCGTAAACTGTCGGTGGTACTCGAGGAATAGCAGGGGATTCGATGGTGATTGAAACAACACGTCGATGTCTGCAGATAGGCCTGCGAAACAGCCCAACAGTGACACCGCCTTAATCTTGTCCCTGTCACTGAATGACTCTGACAGGGTTGCTCCGAGTGTGCCCTGTGTAATGGGGTCCACTAGGGGTTACCCTCGTCCAAATGTGTGAGTCGCGCCGCGCGGTAGTTGTGCTGTTGCATCGGGGTTCCGGATTGAGTCGATGGTGAAAGTAAAACATACTTGCTGGTGAAGTGGCAGATTCACACACCTGTCGTTCAAACATTTACAGCACGAACACTTACAAGTACAAGCTATGAGTAAGCTCGAAGTATACATTGACTACAAGAGCCCCTATGCCTTCATCGCAAAGGATCCTACCTATGCCTTGGAGGAGCAATTCGGGATCGAAATAGACTGGTACCCCTTGACGCTGAATATAGGTAGCTACCTTGGCACGGCCAGGACAAACGATTCTGGCAAGGTGGTCGAAAATCACCGAAGCCCAAAACAATGGCTGGCGGTAAAGTATGCCTATATGGATGCGCGCCGGTATGCCAGTCTGCGATCTTTGACCCTAAGGGGGACGCAGAAGATCTGGGACTCCTCGGTGGCGGCCATTGGTATGTTGTGGGCGAAAGAACAGGGTCACAAAGCCCTGAAGCACTATACTGACATTACCTACGAGCGATTCTGGAAGAGAGAGCTTGATATTGAAGATGAGTCAGTCGTCCTAAATCTGTTGCGGGAAGCTGGTGCTGATATTGATGGGTTTTCAGCGTACCTGCATCAGGAGGGAAGGGAGTATCACGATAGGCTGCAGGACGAAATTCTAGATAAGGGCTATTTTGGTGTTCCTACCTATGTGATCGATGGGGAAATGTACTTTGGCCGTGAACATCTACCCCGGGTCCGCTGGCATCTGGCAGGCAAGCCAGGGCTACTCCCCGATGTCGCCAATGACTCGGTAATCAGCTGATGGCGGCGTTTGAAAGAGAAGGTCTTACGCTGTTCATCGATTTTAATTGTCTGCCGACCTACCTTGCTGTGGATGGAGTATGTCGGCTTCTGGATGAAACGGGTGTCGAGGAGCGCTGGGTACCCTTGGTTAAGTTGCCTGGAAATACTTCACGGGGCACAGGCGCTACTGATCCACTGGCAGCCTACAAGGACAGACGGGCAGGGGCCAAGCGCCGGTTTGCTGAACGGGAATTACAGAGAAATTGCGAACGCATGGGTATCTCAAGAGAGCAGGGTGCCAGAGACATTGACTCCAGCACTGCTGCCCTCGGGCTGCTATGGCTGCATGAGATTCAAGCGAAACGGGATCAATTCCGTGCCTATGTCAAATCAGTTTTCCTCGCCGTGTACCGCAAACCTGAATCCGTGGAAGATCTGGATACTGTGGTGAAGAAGCTTGATCAATGCGGTGTCGTGACCGATGGATTTCGTGAAGCCAGTGTCGACGAGTATCTGGCGAAATTGCAGGCAGTGCAGGAAGAAATTGCGGAGCTTGGGATCTTTGAGTCGCCGGCATACATCTACGAGGGTGAGTGCTTTCAGGGCAGGCAACACCTGCCGCTGCTGGGCTGGCTTATGAGTGGCAGAAATGGATTACCGCCCGTTTAGGTAGCTTCATAGTTTGAGTAATTTCAGGTGTTATTCGGCAAGGATTTTGTCCAGAGCGTATCCGAGGGCATCCGCCATCATGTCAATCTCCGGCTCACCGATGATAAATGGTGCCCCAATGCAGAGAATGTCCCGCACCTCCCCGGTGCCGCCAGGGTAAAAAAACACGCCTTTCTCGACGGCATGACCAACCAGGCGCTCGGCAATGTGTTGTTCCTCAGGGAAACACTCAAGAGTTTTCCTGTCTTTCACGATTTCAATACCAAGGAGCATGCCATGACCACGAATTTCAGCGACCAGGGGGTGTTGGCTGAACCTTTCTTCGAACTGTGCCTTTAACTGGGGACCGATTCTCCTCACGCGATCAAGTAATTCCTCCTCCCGAAGAATGGTCAGCACCATCGCTGCTGCCGCACAGGATTGTGGTAGTGCAGCGTAGGTGTGGAACATAACGCTCAAACCCCCGTCGGCGATTACATCTGAAATTTCCGCGGTAGCGTAGACGCCGGTGATAGGGGCATAGCCTCCCGCCATTCCTTTTCCGGCGACCAGCAGGTCGGGTTTGATTCCAAAGGCATCTGAACCAAACTTTTCACCCAGACGGCCGAAACCAGTCATCACTTCATCCATGATCAGCAATATGTCGTTTTCCCGCAGTATGTCCTGCACCCGGTTCCAGTAGTTGTCAGGTGGCATGATTGCGCCACCGCTTGAGCCATTGATGGGTTCAGCAATGAGTGTCGCGATATTATCTGCGCCAATCCGCTCGATAGTTTCTATGAGATCATTGATGTAGTAGTCGGCTGCGTCAGGGTGATTGCGCCCCAACGGGCACCGCAAGGGGTAGGGGGTTTCAATTTTAGGGTAGTCATCGAGAATGCCTTCCAGCCCCCTCTTTCGCGACTGGTGACCCGAGATGGCAGCGGTGCTTATAGTGGTGCCATGGTAGGAAATGCTTCTCGCGAGGATCGTGTTTTTCTCAGGCTTTCCCCTTGCCACCTGATATTCGACCGCGATCTTTATAGCGGACTCGTTGCCCTCCGAACCACTGGAAGTGAGATGAATTCGTTCAAGGTGGTCCGGGAGCCAGTGATCATTCAGTTCAACCAGCAGCGCCTCTCTCTCAGGAGTCTGCCAGGGGGGGAGTACATAGGAGCAGTTCAGTGTGGCTGCATGGATGGCATCTGCAACCTCCCGTCGCCCGTGACCGATATTGGCAACGATAGCGCCGCCGGCCGCGTCCAGGATCTTGTTGCCGTTATCCATATAGAGGTAGGCACCCTTGGCGTGGCTTATGGTGAGAGGATTTTTGACCGGAAGAAACGGCCACTGATAGTACTTGCTCATGGAGATTTCTCTGAAGCTCTCTTTGAGGTGTTATTGAGGTTTCCGTTCCCTGGAATTCAAGATCTACCAAGGAGAACTGTTGAGGTTTTGGGCCAGCCTGCAGAACAGGATACTATTGCTGAAGTATGCCCTTTGGCATTTCCGAGAGCAATTGAGAGTAACTTCGATGAATAATGATGAGTGGGTAGATTTACTGGTTGAGGCGCGGGTTAATGACAAACCGAGCCCCGTTTGTGCACACCAGATGCAGGGAGTAGATTTGGATGCCGCCTATATGGCTCAGGCGGGATTGGTTGACCGCATTTCCGCACCCATTTCTGGATTCAAAGGCGCACTAACCAACCAGGCTGCGCAGACAGCCATGGGCATCGATACTCCCGTTAGCGGTGTGTTACTTGAAGGCATGCTTTTGCCCGCCGGATCAATTGTCGAGCTGGGAAACTATTCACACGCGGTCGTCGAAACAGAGATAGGCTTTTGCATTGGCAAGTCCGTATCCGAGCAAATTACCGTAGTTGAACTGCCGGGATACGTAGAATTTTGCCTGCCGATGATAGAGATAGCGGATATAGGCAGTCAAGACCCGGGCGCCATGACTATCTATGATTTCGTTGCAGCTAATTCTGCTGCTGCGGGATACATCGCTGGGAAGAGAAGTGATTTGGAGTCAATTAATGAAGTTGAGGTTTTCTTGTCTCTTGACGGTAACTTGCTTCATCAAGGCAAGGCCACCGATACATTTGGCGACCAGTTTGCCGCTGCTACCTGGCTGATCAACCAGGCGGTTGCCCAGGGTTATAGCATCAAGCCGGGATTTTTCCTCATGACGGGCTCTCTTGGGGCGCTGCAGATGGAGAAGAAACCAGGGTCATATTCCGCTGACTATGGTACTTTTGGGAAAATTGATTTCGAAATCAGCTGAAATCGAATCGTAGCGCACTACCAATGTCTCAGTGCACCCGCAATGCCACCGCTACCCATCTTCTTTGATGGTGCTATTATCGGTTTACCATCAACAATCAGCACAAGAGGATCACTATGGACTTTGATATACCGAAGGACCTCCAGGACTATCTAGATGTCCTCGACAAATTTATCGAGGATGAAATTAAACCGCTGGAAAATAAGAACGACAATATTCGCTTTTTCGATCATCGCAGGGAAGATGCACGTACCGATTGGGAGCGGGGTGGTCTGCCCAATGAAGAATGGGAGGCACTGCTGGCAGAAGCAAGAAAAGTAGCCGATGACGCCGGACACTATCGTTACCCTATCCCTAAAGAATATGGTGGCCAGGATGGTACCAACCTGGGAATGGCTGTTATTCGTGAGCACTTCGCAAGCATGGGGCTTGGCTTGCACAATGACCTGCAAAATGAGCATTCGATCGTTGCTAATAATGTTGGCTTGCTGCTGATGCTGGCCTACGGCACTGACGTGCAGAAGGAAGAGTGGATTCCATTGCTGCTCTCGGGCAAGCGGGGTTTTGCCTTTGGTATCACTGAACCAGATCATGGTTCGGACGCAACCCACATGGAGACAACCGCTGAGCGGGATGGCGATGGCTGGCGTATAAACGGTGCCAAGACCTGGAATACGGGCATTCATAAAGCACCCTATGACATGGTGATGGCAAGGACCAGTGGCAAGGCTGGTGACGGTAGCGGTATCACAGCATTTCTAACACCGACTAACTCCGAAGGATTCAAGGTAGAAGAAATGCTCTGGACCTTCAATATGCCCACGGACCATGGCCGTGTCTCGCTGAAGGATGTTTATGTGGATTCTGGCGCGATATTTGGTGGAGAAGGGCGCGGCCTGCAGGTTGTGCAGCACTTCTTTAATGAAAACAGGATTCGCCAGGCGGCATCCAGCCTTGGCGCCGCGCAGTATTGTGTCGATGAATCCGTAAAGTATGCCGGCATGCGAAAACCTTTTGGCAGACCCTTGTCAGTCAACCAGGCTATTCAGTTTCCCCTCGCCGAGCTGCAGACACGTTGTGAGATGTTGCGTGCCTTGATTCATAAAACCGCCTGGCAGATGGATACCTACGGCAACTGGAAGGCGTCGTCGCAGGTTTCCATGTGTAATTACCAGGCTAACCGACTTTGCTGTGAGGCGGCGGACCAGGCGATGCAGGTCCACGGTGGCATGGGCTATTCGAGACACAAGCCCTTCGAGCATATCTACAGACATCATCGTCGCTACCGGATTACAGAAGGGGCGGAAGAAATCCAAATCAGAAGGATAGCTGGATATATGTTTGGCTTCATGAAGCAGCTGGCACCCAAGGGCGTTCAGGATGACTAGTTAATGGAGAAGGCTGAGTTCGAAAGCAGGCTGGAGAGCGTTCTGATCCGGGAGATTGAAGGTTGCTCAAAACTTGTCTCTGCTGAACGGCTTTCCGGTGGTGCAAGCCAGGAAACCTACCGGCTGACGGCTCTGGTCAGTGGCTCTGAGCAATTGCTTGCCATGCGCCGCTCCCCTGGGGGGGAATTTACTGAGCCACTTCCTGCGAAGCCAGGAATAACGGTGGAGGCCATGTTGCTGAAGTGTGCCTATGATGCAGGCGTTCCCACTCCGGAGGTCTACTACGTTTTGACGCGCGAAGACGACCTTGGCGATGCCGTCATCATGGAGTGGCTAGAGGGTGAAGCCCTTGGTGCCCGAATTGTTCGCTCGGATCAGTTCACGGATATTCGTCCCCGGCTGGCATATGAATGCGGCCAGATCCTGGCGAAGATTCACAGTGTTGACCTGCAGCAAGCGGGGCTGGATAAGGTGCTCGGAGAGATCTCGCCTGATGCATTTATTGATCAGATGTGGGATCGCTACAAATTGCTGGAGACTCCCCAGCCAATGATTGATTATGCCGCCCGCTGGCTGAAGGAGAACCTGCCAACTGATTTTGAAATGGCGCTTGTGCATAATGACTTTCGCTGTGGCAATTTCATGATCACCAGTGAGAAGATAACTGCGATATTGGATTGGGAAACAGCGCATATTGGTGATCCCATGCGGGACCTCGGCTGGATGTGCTGCAACTCTTGGCGGTTCGGTAGCGATATGCCGGTTGGGGGCTTCGGATCCTATGATGATATGTTCAGGGGTTATGAAGATGAATCCGGGAAAAAGGTTGACCCGGATCATGTTAAGTTCTGGGAAGTGTTTGGTTCCTTCTGGTGGGCCGTTGGTACACTAGGTTTTGTCGAGCAATACCGTGTCGGGCCGGATCAGACCGTTGAACGTCCAGCCATCGGGAGAAGAACATCAGAATGCCAGATTGACTGCGTCAATCTTTTGATACCGGGACCCGTTGATCTGGTAGAAGAGGCTTCCACTGCCTCTAGCCTGGATATGCCGCGTACCGATGAATTACTGATCAGTGTCAGGGATTTTCTGCGTGGTGATGTGATGGCGGAGTCTGTTGGAAGGACCAATTTTCTGGCGCGTGTCGCCTCTAACTCGGTCGATATTGTGATCAGGGAGCTTGCGCTGGGGCCTGCACATCGTGAGGGTGAATTAGCGAGGCTGCAGAACTTTTATAGTTCCAGTGAAGAGCTTGAAGATCTTCGCTGGAACCTGGTTAGTCAATTGCGCGACGGCAGCCAGTCGTTAGATGATGAAGCGCTAAAATTTCATCTTAGAACCACCGTAGCTAACCAGATCGCTATTGATCAACCAAAGTACACTGGATTAAAAACAGCCGTTGCTGTGACCTGAAGGAAAAAATAATGACTGAAATGCACTTTGCAACTGTATGGGAGCAAATTTCTGACCTGCAACCGGATGCACTCGCAGCTATATGCGGGGATACCGTCCGTACCTGGAAGGAATATGAGAACCGTGCCGCCCGTGTCGCTGGTTACCTTGATCAGCAGGGATTGAAGTCTGACTCCAAGGTTGGGCTTTATCTTCACAACTGCAACGAATACCTGGAAGCACAATTCGGCGTGATGAAAATGCGCGGCGTCGCAATTAATGTGAATTATCGCTACCAGGAAGAAGAACTCGTCTACCTGCTGGACAATGCTGACTGCGAGGCGCTCGTCTACCTGGCCTGCTATGCAGACAGGGTGCAGTCAATCCGCCACAAACTGCCGGGTATTAGGTCCTTTATTCGAGTGGATGATGGTACCGGTGGCTCTCTTCAATCAGATATTGAGTATGAGGACCTGGTAGCAAATACCGACCCAATGCCCAGGATTGAGCGTAGTGAGGAAGATATTTATATGCTCTATACGGGTGGGACGACGGGTATGCCGAAAGGTGTGATGTACTCCCAGGGTCAGATGGCGGCAGGAATGACCATGGGGTGGGCAGTTCTTGGTGGCCTTGAGGAACCACCAGCCACTCCGGAGGCGCTTGCCACAGCTTGTGCCGCCCTGACAAGTTCGGGTAGCCAGTTGATCAGCCTGGCTGCCTGTCCCCTGATGCATGGAACGGGTATGTGGATAGGCTCGCTGATCCCTCATATGATGGGTGGTGCCGTCGTCACCATTTCTGAACTGGGTTTGGACCCGGCTAAAATATGGAAAGAGGTCGTGCGGAATCAGGTTTCTTTCCTGGTTATCGTCGGTGATGCCTTTGCCAGGCCACTTCTATCAGAGCTGGATAAAGCAAAGGATGAAGGGGCTCCCCATGATATCAGTTCGGTCCTGGCGATGATGTCTTCAGGTGTCATGTGGTCTAAAGAGGTCAAAAAGGGGCTGCTGGATCATCATGAAATGATGTTGATCGATGCCATGGGGTCAACGGAAGGCAGCATGGGAACGTCGGTAGCAACCCGCGAGGATGTCAGTCAGACGGCCAAGTTTGAGATGGGAGAGGATGTCAGGGTCTTTAACGAAAATGATGAAGCGGTAAAGCCTGGGTCTGGTGAGATGGGCATGATAGGAACGGCTGGAAATGTGCCCCTTGGATACTTTAAGGATCCGGTAAAATCTGCTGCAACCTTTCGTGAAATAGATGGTATTCAGTACAGCTTTCCCGGGGACTATGCGACTGTGGATGCTGACGGCAGTATCATTTTGTTGGGCCGTGGGTCGAAATGCATCAACACAGCCGGAGAAAAGGTATTTCCTGAAGAGGTTGAGGAAGCAATCAAACGATCCGAGGCGATCCGCGATTGCCTGGTGGTGGGTTTGCCAGATGATAAGTTTGGTCAGAGGGTAGTTGCCGTTGCTTCCTTTGTTGAAGGCCTGGAGGTCGATGAAGCCACGCTGGTTGAAGAAACGAGGAAACATCTGTCCGGCTTCAAACTTCCGAGACAAGTGTTCTTTGTGCCACATGTAAACAGGCTTCCGAATGGTAAGGCTGACTATACGTGGGCAGAGGAAACGGTGGTTGAACTGTCTTCCTGACCCGCGCACGGGTCCGTTCGATATCGGAAAACCTGCAAGAACTTGTTAGTCCGATAAGTGAATATGCATGAGTGGCTTGCCATAATTCAGCTGATGTAATTAAAGCAAGTAGGATGTAAGGAGATCCCTATGGGGCGTGTTGAAAATATGGTGGCCATCGTCACCGGCGGTGCGTCTGGTATCGGCAGGGCTACTGCAGAAATGCTGGCCCGGGAAGGGGCGACCCTTGTCATTACCGATATCCAGGAAGGGCTGGGAGAAGAGGTGGCAAGGGGGATAGAGGCAGGCGGTGGCAAGGCTGTCTTTAAAGTCCATGATGTTACGGATGAGGAAAATTGGCGACAGGTCGTTGCAGAAACGATTGGCAGTTCTGGTGGCCTGGATATCCTGGTCAATAATGCCGGTATAGGTATACTGGTCCCGGTAGTCGATATGAGCCTTGAAGACTGGCGGCGGCAACGGGCCATAAACCTCGATGGCGTTTTCCTTGGCGTTAAATATGCTATCCCCGCTATGGCTGCGTCGGGTGGTGGTTCCATTGTCAATATTTCATCTGTTGCCGGCTTAAGGGGCTCTCCAGGACTGACTGGATATAACGCTACAAAAGGTGGCGTAAGGCTCTTTACCAAGGGTGTTGCCAAGGAATGTGCCGGAGCAGGTCTTAACATCAGGGTTAATTCAGTACATCCTGGAATCATAGCAACCCCAATATGGACGAAAGCCGTGCAAGGCGGCGAAGAAAAGGTCAGCGATCTCCTTCCTGTAAATGAAGGCGCCAATGCCGTGGATATTGATGCCATAGCGCAGGCAACAGTGCCTATGGGGGTTGTTGGTACGGCGGAGGAAATCGCCTATGGCATCTTATTCCTGGCATCCAATGAATCGAGTCACATGACTGGTTCAGAACTCGTTATTGATGGTGGTATAACCGCTTAAAAAAGGTGAACTCATGGGGCGTGTAAGTGAAAAAGTTGCAATTGTTACCGGTGGCGCTGCAGGCATAGGCCGGGCGACGGCGGAATCGCTGGCCCGTGAGGGTGCCAGCGTTGTTGTTACGGATATTGACACGGGCGAGGGAGAAACGGTCGTTGCCGGCATAAACAAGCAAGGCGGGAACGCCATTTTTGAGCAACAGGATGTTGTTGATGAAGCCCGGTGGGTTGAGATTATCGCCTTGACTCAAGAGCAGTTTGGTGGATTGGATGTGCTCGTTAATAACGCTGGTATTGCACCGGGTGGGCCTATCGTTGATACGACGCTTGAGGACTGGAAACACCTGATGGAGGTCAATGTGGATAGTGTCTTCCTTGGTACAAAACACGCCATCCCAGCGATGGTTGCTTCTGGCGGTGGGTCAATCATCAATCTTTCTTCCGTCGCGGGGCTCAAGGGGGCGGCGGGGCTTACCGCATATAATGCAACTAAAGGAGCGGTCCGGTTGTTTACCAAGGGGGTTGCCAAGGAGTGTGCTCAGACTGGTATTCGGGTAAATTCAGTTCATCCGGGAATTATTGATACTGCAATCTGGAGCAAGATGTCGGACAGCATGGCAGGTATGGAGGGTGAGTCGGTGCTGGATGCGGCGACTGCTGATGGCGCTAATACACCGGACGTAGAAGCCATTGCAGTTGGGCTTCAGGTTCCCATGGGCCACGCGGGTAAGGCGGAAGAGATCGCAGACGGTATTTTGTTCCTTGCTTCAGATGAATCCAGCCACATGACCGGGTCAGAACTTGTCATTGATGGTGGCTTCACCTGCTAGGAATACACACCCTCAATAATAGAGAAATAGTCGCAATATTTTGATGAAGCGGATAAGTTATAGCTTCCAGTCAGCCGTTCGTTGGAGGAATGATCATGACCCCAGAAGAGATGAAAAAGAAAGCTGTTGAACTAATGGCGGATTCCTTTCACTGAAGCCAGGCCGTTCTGTCCGTTGGACAGGAAAAGCTGGGTATAGATAATCCGGAGGCCATCAAGACGGTTGGTATTTTCGGTGGTGGCATTGCAGGAACCGGCGATGTATGTGGTGCCATGTTGGGTGGTATGGCCTGCATTTCAGGTCAGTGTAGTCGCGGTTCCCTTAGCGAAGAAGAGTCCCCGCGAATGTTTAAATTGGGACATATGATGGACCAGGCGTTCTCGGAGATAACCGAAGAGTTTGGTGGCAAGGATTGTTCTGATATAGCACGGGTAGATTGGCTCGATCAGGAATCGGTGAAGGAGTTTTATCAGGGCCCCACGAGCCGAAAAAAATACTGCCAGCAGGTGGTAGGTGAGGCAGCCTATGCACTGGGCGAAATCATCGAGAAAGAATTGCAGCAAGACGAAGATTAGGAACTGAATACATTATTTGGAGTTTGATTTGCCAACATACGATTACCGCTGTGTAGAAAATGACCGGATCCTTGAAGTAAAACATGGCATGAGCCACAGGGTGAGTACCTGGGGTGAGCTATGTGAGATGGCAGGAGTTGATCCTGGAAATACGGATCAGATCACACCCGTTGTGCGTTTGGCTAACGGGGGTAATGTGGTGCGGAGTTCTGTCTTGAGGAATAATTCTGCCCCGGCAGGATGTGATCCGGGAAACTGTTGCGGTGGAGGGCAATGTCCCCTTTGACTTTGAAAGCTGCAGCCGTACAGATGGCGCCCCTGTTCCTTGATACCCAGGGAACCCTGTGGAAAATTCTCCAATATATTGAAGAGGGCGCCGGCCAGGGTCTTGAATTGCTTGTTTTCCCCGAGACGATATTGCCGGGATATCCCTATTGGTCCATGACCCACGATCCGATGTTGAACCTCGGCCGATTCAACCAGCGCCTCCATGCCGAAGCCGTTGTCGTGCCCGGGTTTGAAAGTAAAGCACTGTGTGCCGCTGCAAAAAAACATCACTGCAATCTTGTCGTTGGTATCAACGAAAAAGAAGGAGGCACAATCTACAACTCACAACTGATCATCAGCAATGATGGCGAGTTGCTAGGATGTCGGAGGAAACTTGTACCTACCAGCCAGGAAAGAATGGTATGGGGGCGAGGGGACGGCTCTGACCTAAAGGTCTATCAAACCAGCTTTGGTGTGCTTGGTGCGCTGATCTGCTATGAGCATTCAAACCCTTTGTTTCGATATAGTGTTCAGGCTCAGGGCGAGCAGGTTCACGCGGCGAACTGGCCCGGTGGTATGCCGTTTATCGATCACATCATGGATGCTGCGATTCGGCACTATGCCTTCGAATCAGGCGCCTTTGTGATATCAGCAACGTCGATACTGACGCAGGAGATCCTTGATGAACTCGCAGGTGGCAGTGCTACCGGTGTATTACAACCGGGTGGTGGTTACTCGGTTATCGTTGGCCCAGATGGGAAGTATCTGGCAGGTCCGGAAACCGAACGGGAGGGCATTGTCAGTGCGGATCTGGATTTTGAGAAAATTGTTTCGGCTAAGATCATGGTTGATGGTCAGGGACACTACGCCCGCCCCGATGTTGTGCAGTTGCGGCTCAATTCAAGCAAACAGGTGCCTCTGGTCATAGAGGATGGAAAAAAATCCCTGACCCCGGCCTCTGGGTGAATGACAGGGTTTAGATCATGCAACAAATAGCGGATATAAAAGCCAGGAGAATAGCCGATGAGTATTGATGCCAGTGGCCCCAATGCCGAGCAAATAGAATTCTGGAATGGTGACGTGGCTCAGTCCTGGGCTAGAAACCAGGAGGCGATGGATTCGCTCCTGGCACCTATTAGTCGGGTCGTGATCGAACGCTCAGCGGTTTCAGCGGCTGACAGTGTGCTTGATATTGGTTGTGGCTGTGGAAGTACCAGCTTGGCAATGGTAGAACGTGGTGCTGCAGTAACCGGGATTGATGTTTCAGATCCCATGCTTGCTATTGCCCGCAGTCGGGCGGAGCAGCAGAACCTGGAGGCAGACTTTATTCTGGCTGATGCCCTGACGCATCCCTTTGACCCGGACTTCAGCCTTCTTTTTTCCCGGTTTGGGGTGATGTTTTTCGCTGACCCTGTCGCGGCTTTCCAAAATCTGTCCACAGGTATGAGCGGGGATGGGAGAGTATGTTTTGCCTGCTGGCGGCCGTTCCTTGAGAATGACTGGTTTGTCGTTCCCATGTCTGCCGCCTCCAAATTTCTGCCGCCGACTGAACCAGTGGACCCAAGGGCTCCCGGGCCTTTCGCCTTCTCAGACAAGGACTATGTTGCTGGAATACTTGAAACTGCCGGGTATAGAAACATTGAAATTGACCCTGTCGATGAAGTGCTGGCAATTGGTGATACCAGCGACATTGAGCAGGCGATAGATTTCTATGTAAAAGTTGGGCCACTGGCTCGAGTGATAGCTGAACTGGAAGAGCCGAAAAGAACCGATGCTCTAAACGCTGTGCGTGAAATCCTGCAACCACATATGACCGACCAGGGCCTAAGACTAAAAAGTGCCTGCTGGCTGGTTAAAGCAACGCGGTAGTTCTTGTGGGCTAGTTCGTGAGGAATAGTTTGTTCGGGGAACGGTTCTTGTGGTGAACAGCTCAGGCTGATCCTGGTGTCGAAAGCAGTGAATTTATTTCGCTATAGGAAAGTGAATGCTCACCCAGTCTGGTGGAAGTACCAGTGGAAAGCAGTCCAGCTGTTATCTTTGACATGTATGACAACATGGCGCACATTACCCGAGGGCCAAAACTTACTCTTGCAACCCCCAACTGTTCGAGTGCTGAAATAGGCGGGCTTTTCTCGTTAACGATAACGTTGAGTGGCAACGGCAGTTTCCGGACCAGCATCGCAATATTTTTCTGACCGAGGTCTCCAAGATCCGGTACAAATACACCATGGGTGCCTGCTTCAGCATAGGCATTGCCCCTTGATACGACATCCCTAAGGGACTCGGTACAGGTACCCTCGCTTTTTAGCAGTGCATCCGTTCTCACATTCAGGAAGAGGGGCATGTCTAATTCAATGTACCTGGTCCTGATCCCTGTGATGCGATCTGCCATTGTTTCCACGGGCAGGAGTTCAGCGTTATCCGTATCTTCCAGGTTTACTCCAACTGCGCCTGCCTTGATGGCCTGCTGAATGCTTGCCAAGATGTCAGCAATAGAACTCCCCTAACCGGCTTCGATATCAGCGGAAACGTGAATAGTGACTGCCGCGGCGATCTGTTGCACCATGCCGCAGTTTTCCTGCACGCTCATCAGTTCCCCATCCGGGTAGCCAAGGACAGCAGCAATTCCGGCGCTGGTCGTACCGATGGCTTTGTATCCCAGATGCTCGAGAAATTTAGCGCTGATAACATCCCACGCATTTCCAAGAATCAGGATCTCATCGGTCTGATGCAATTGGCGAAAATATTCAGCCTGCCCAGGGTGCTCTTGTCGAGGCCAAGGCATTCTGCCAGTTGCACGACATCGGCTTCTCGCAGTTCGGCGACCGTCAGCAGTAGATGGCACTGGCTTAGGGTTAGGTCGTCACAGCAGCCAAGTTCTTTGTTTTGCAGCGCCATTGTTCTTTCCAGTTGCCTTAGTCGTTCTCTAAAACGTGTAGTGTTCATGCTGTATGTTCATGTCTTGACTAGTTGTATATTGCAACTATTTTGCCGATTCAGAAATCAGTTTGTGGGTATGGTGGAGATTCTCTTTGCTGTATGTCTAAAGTGAATTGAGCTGCCGCTCTGGCCCGGCTATTGGGGGCCGGGCCATTTAGAATCGGCGGTGCTCCTAATCAGTTGATACCAACTGTGCGATCTGGCCGCCGTAGAACATCTGTTTCTCGATGGGCAAGCCGTAGCCGGGTGGCACGATGCACATGGAGTCGGCAATATCCCAGAGTGGTTCCAGGCGCTCTCTCACCTTGTCGAGGTCACCGATAGCGACGAAGGCGCGGACCATTTCATCTGGTACCTCGTCAACAATTGACATGAAGTCTGCTCGCTGCACGCCTTTCTGGCAGGCCTGCGCTTCTTTTTCAAAGCCATGGGCTGCAAAGAAGGATTCATACTGTTTAACACCAGCATAGAAGGCGATGGTAGGCCTAGCATCATCGAGTGCCTCCAGCTCGTTTGGATTCGGCGCTACCCAGGGCCAGATATTGACATCAATTTCGGTTCTGTCCCTGCCGGATTTCTGCAGTTGGTCGAGGATGACGGGCGCCATGGTTTCGGTTGCCCATTCCACGGACCACATGGGATGACCGATTACACCATCACCTATTTCAACTGCGAGCCTGGTTAATTTTTCCCGGAGGGCAGCAATCCAGATGGGGATATTTTCCCGCACCGGTGGTTGGGTCTGCGAAATTTCGGCAAAGTCTGCGGAAAAGTATTCTCCGGAAAAGGGTTCGAGGTGAGTGTGTGCATTTGCGATTATGTGCCGAACGGCTGCCACGGTTTCACGCAGATGGGTCAGGGGCTTAATCGGTGGTGCGCCAAAGACGCCGGTAGTCCATGCAGATACAGATGATCCAAGCCCCAGGATGAACCTGCCACCTGAAAGACGATCCATGTCCAGTGCTGCCATGGCTGTTTCAGTGGGACTGCGGGCCGCTGCAATTGCGATACCGCTGGCCAGTTTAACTGACTCGGTTGCCATTGCTGCTGCTGCCAGGGGGATAAAAGGTGGGCCATATACCTGGGGGGAAAACAGCCCAGTCAGACCCTGCTGTTCAGCCATCTCAGCCATCATTTTTACGACAGCTGCATCAGCCGCTGGCATAACGCCCCAGTATCTTCGTTCTTCACCTACCGCATTTGTTGCCACTCATACCTCCCCTGTTTGTTTTCATCGCCGCCTGCTAGTGCATTAGAACAGTTCCGCTGCCACCATCTACCGTAATCATATGACCGTCCGGGATGAGATCGCAAGCCTGGGCCATACTTGAAACACAGGGGATACCATATTCCCTGGATATCATTACCGCGTGTGATACGACACCGCCGCCCTCGACAATAACGCCTCCAATAATCGAGAACACCGTCGTCCAGGCGGGGTCTGTTGCTGTCGTGATCAGGATGTCACCTTTTTCAATCCTGCCAATCTCATCGAGACTCCTGCATACTCTGGCACGGCCTGTGATAACGCCGGCACTTGCGGCGATTCCGCGCAGTCCCTGGCCATCTTCACTCAGCTGGTTATCATCGAAGGTCTCCCAGCCACGCAGGTATTTGGGCGGCTCTCTGTGGGTGTACTTTTTATAGACACGTCGGCGTGCCCGTACCATGGCCTCAACCTTGTCCGCGGCCAGTTCACCGGTTTCTATCTCGATGATTTCTGTCATGGTGAGAAAGAAAATATCCTCTTTATCCTGCATCAGGCCACGTTCAACGAACTTACTTCCTACAGCGGTATACATGGGTCTGCGGCGTACACCGTTTTTATCATTTTGGAAACGCTCCCAGTCCCTGTAGTAGAAATACTCCTGGACCAGCTCACAATACCACTTGAAAAAAGCTGATTTCAGTGCACCGAGAGGTTGCTGACGAATCTTTTTCAGGCAGGCTTTCTTTGTTGCGAGCATGCGTTCATTCAGGTTTTTCTCGAATACAGCCGGAGAATCTTCGTCGCCCTGGGACAGTAGTGCCTTGATTGATGGGAAGACCCTTTCCGGTTTATCTGCCCAGCGGTAGTGAATCGAGTCGCGTTCGTCTGCACCACGATGACCGAACGATTCAATGAACGCATCAAGTGTTTGCTTGAATTTGCGGCCGTCCTCTGAAGCCTCCAGTGAGTCAAGGATGTCTTTTGGATCCTCCTTCTTCATGAGTGCCATGAGTTGGGATGATTTCTTAATTTCCCTGGATAGTTCCCATACGGCTATATTCTGTTCACCCGTTGGCATCTGCAGGCCTGAGACAAGGTGGCTGAAGATTCTGCCATCCTCATCATCACACCACATCTCACACAACCGCTGTAAACCGTGCGGGAGCACATAGAGGAAGAAATTAAAGGGCAGGGCAACATTCGGTTCGAGTTCATTGCCTTCAACGGAACGCTGCATGGCGCCAAATATTTCCATGACACTTGCGGATTCCAGGTCAAAGTCATCCCAGACAGAATCTGCGTGCGCGATCCAGTCCTCGAAATTATCCAGCAGGAAGTGAGTGCTGCCGAGCAGTGACCGGGTCGGGTGAGTCCATTCAAGTTTCACCAGGATTTTAAAGAAGCGCAGCCAGTCGAAGGGCATGTTCCTGATTTCTTCCCGCATTTCTTCCGGGAAAGGGGACAGGGCTATGTCATCGCGTGCAAAAGGAGGAATAAACATACGAATCCATTCCTTTTCCAGACTTGTATTGTAGTAGGCGCGTGCGCCATACCAGCGAAATACGGGCATATCCCAGAACTTGTCAACGGGGTAGCCGGCAAATTCGGTGATTCCCATATACTCAAGGGCAAGAAACTTGGTGCGAATCCTGTGCGGTTGAGCCATGGAGTACATCATGGGAGAAGATGGGCCGGTCTGTAGCTCGTCCGAATAGGCGCGGGACCAGGTCCATTTCTCATCGGTCAGTTCTTTATATGCCACGGGTGTTTGCCAGGCCTCAAGACCTTCGCGGAAATCAATGTCGGCAGCGGTGACCTCTCGGGACTGTAAAATGGCGAATCGACCGTCGGCGTACCCCCACTCTATGTCCTGGGGAAAGCCATAGTGTTCCTGGATACGCACGCCAATCTCAGATAGTTCCACAATCTTTTCATCGGCCAGCGTTTCGATACTACGGAGGTTTTCCGGCACCTCGACCTCGGTACTTCCCTGACCCACATCCGCTTTGACTGTCATGACGAGTTTCTCGTGGATTGTTTTCTCCGTGATCGATGGACCCTCCTTAGTGAGGATGTATTGGTCTGGATTCACCTTGCCGGAGACGACAGCCTCGCCTAGGCCCCAGCTGACGTTCATGAATATCTCGTCAGGATTGGAGGTCACGGGGTTTGCGGTAAACATGACGCCAGCAACTTCAGAAGGGAACATTTCCTGCACAACAACAGCCAAAAGCACATCCTGATGTTGAAAGCCCTGACGATGGCGGTAGGAGATAGCCCGGTCTGTCCATAGGGATGCCCAGCAGCGTTTGACGTGCTCGATTACGTTGTCTGCGCCGTGGATATTGAGGTAGGTGTCTTGCTGTCCGGCGAATGAAGTGCCGGGCAGGTCTTCCGCTGTTGCAGAAGAGCGGACAGATACCATCACATTTTCACTTAACTGCGATTCGAGTTGCTCATAGCCTGTGCGGATGGCGGCTTCTATATCCTGCGGAATTTCCGCAGCGATGATCATCTCCCGGATGGCTTTAGCGCGCTGATCAATTTCTATGGGGTCATCATAGTTGAGTCCATCCAGCACCTTAAGAATTGGCTCGAGCAGTGAATTTGCCTCGATCAGTTGCCGGTAAGCCTGGGTATTCACACAGAAGGCGAGGGGTACCGGTAAACCGGCTGCCGTCAACTCGCCAAGGTTAGCCCCTTTGCCGCCAGCCAGCGCGATGCTCCCTGAATCAATTTCGTCCAGCCCACAGGTATATTCGGCCATTTTTCTAGTTCTCCTCTCTTAATGATCAATCAGCTACAGTTAAAAAAGTAAAACACGTTATACTAAAATATTCAATCCTGACCTTCATGCCAACGGCTGTGATTTGAGCTCCACTCATAGCCCGACCTATTAGAGTCTTAGAGCCCGGTGATTACAAACCGCCGGAGCAGGTCAGGACTTCACCCGTAACGAAGTTTGATTCCGGGATACAAAACAGATAGATGGCGCCGGCACCATCGTCTGGTTTACCGGACCGCCCAAGTGAGACGCTTCTTTTCACGCCTTCGACCTGACCGCTGGTTAAGCCAACCCTGTGTTCCCGCCCATCGACTTCAATCAAGGGTGGTTCGCCGTCGTAGGATTGCGTCAGCCTCGTTTCTATGTGCCCAAAAGCAACACAGTTGACAGTGATGTTATATCTACCCCACTCCTTCGCTAACGTTTTTGTCAGGCCAACGATAGCTGATTTTCCGGAGGAGTATGCTATCTGTGTTGCCGACCCCAGGGTGCCACTTACAGACGAGACGTTGACGATTTTTCGGCAGTTAGCCTCACCATTCTCTGCGATTTCCTTCTTTGCCTGCTGTCGTAACCAGGTGGAAAAGGACCTGAGGATTCTGAATGGTGCGGTAACATGAACATCCAGCATTGCATGCCATTGTTCGTCTGAATGATTGTGCATGGCCCCGTTCCATATATAGCCGGCGTTGTTAACCAGAATATCGATCTGCCCGTAGGCATCCAGGGTAGTCTGCATAAGCTGATCCGGGAACAGGGAGTCTGTTACGTTGCCGGCACAGGCAATAGCACCATGGCCTGCTTCAACGAGTTCCTGGGCGACTGCCCTAGCCTCGCTGGCATCAAGATCGTTTACAACAATCTTCGCGCCATCCCGGGCCAGCATAAAGGCTGTGGCTTTCCCTACGCCGCGACCAGCTCCCGTTATGATTGCAACCTTGCCTTCAAGTTTAGACATTCGCGCCCTCCTAGGGCTCTTTAGTTTTCTTGGCAATTGCTACCATGAATTTCTGAGTTCCCGGAGTTTAAGAAACACGGTCTTTGGATCCGGGTCTTCCGGCATGTCCGGGAATTGTTCCCTGAGCCCAGCTATCACTGAGGGACTTTGCAGGCGCAAAAATGTATTCACTTCTTTTTCGTCTGCAATAGTGGAAACAGGTGCAGTCTCAGGATCTTTCACCTTACCCAGCATGGATTTTGCCGCAGTATTGTCAGGTTCCCGGGACAGTGTAAATTCGAGGTTAGTGGCGAAGTAGTCATGGCCTGGATAGACCTTCGTTGCGTCTGCCAGTACAGAAATCTCGGTAGCAAAGGTCTCGAACAATATTGCGGGATCTCCACTGTGGCAGTTGCCAACACCGGCATTGAACAGGGTATCGCCACTGAACAGTACCGGCTCATCGGTTTGCGATAGCACACAGAGGTGAGACATGGTGTGTCCCGGTGTATCCAGCGTCAACAGTTCCACACTCGTACCGACCTTGACCAGGTCACCGGCCGACAATCCAATATCGATATCGGGAATACTGCTGGTTGCATTTTCATGGGCCAACAATTTTGCGCCCGTTGCTGCTATCATTTGAGCGTTGCCAGCTATGTGATCCCCATGTTCGTGAGTATTAAGTACCTGGGTAATTTCCCAGCCCTTGTCTTTTGCTGCGGCCAGGCACTTTTCATGATCCATCGGATCGATGGCCAGGGCTTCACCGCTTTCGGAGCACACAACCAGGTAGTGGTAGTTTCGATAAGCGTTCCCGGTCCAGATTCGCTCTACAATCATGTGTTTCTCCCGATAAAGAAATAGCTCGTGCAGCGATGTTCTCATCGATGGAGGAGTGGGGCAACTACTCAAGAGGGACTCTGCTAGAGCCAAGCTACTGAGCGCTGCCTGGTTGGCTAAAAGCTGAAGCCAAAAAGCCCTGGCAAGACGGTGAGAGTATGAATCAGTAGCCCCGCAAGGCCGCCAATAACTGTGCCGTTGATGCGGATGAACTGCAGGTCCCTGCCGATCTGGAGCTCTATTCTCTCAGCGGTAGCTTGCGGGTCCCAGTTTTCTATAGTGTCGGCGATCAGGTCTGCAACCTCGTGCCCATAGGCGCCAATCAGGTAGCGTCCGCTGTCCTCAGCCCAGCCATTGATCTTGGTTGCGAGCACCTCGTCCTTCAGAATATTCCGGCCGAACCGGGTGACGGCGTCTTCGATTGCCTGTTTTAACTCCGCATCCGGGTTTTCGCTCTGCTCCAGCAGCAGGTGTTTGATGTCGGTCCAAAGGGAAACTGTAAAATCCCTAACCGCTGGCTGCTCAAGGACATCGCGTTTAATCGCTGTCTCCTTTTCTGCAATATCAGGCGAATGCTTGAGGTCATCCATGAATTGATTCATGGATTTGATCATGCGCTTGCGGATGGGATGCAGTGCATCCACCTGAATTTCGTACAGCATTTTGCTGGTGCTGCGAACGATCCGCTTATAGATAGCACTGTCTACAGATTCGGGAAACCACCAGGGAGTTTCCTGTCCTACCTTCATCTTGATATCGTGTTCGCTGTCTTCAAGCAGGTAGAGGCAGAAATCCACCGTGCTATCAAAAAGGTACTGTTGCCTTCGCCCAGAGGTCACAAATGAGAGCAGTTCACCAATCAGAGGAGCGAACGACGTGTCTCGAATTCTGTCTTTGATCTTTCCTTCTATCATGACCTGGATGTCTTCATCGTTCATCACCCGGACAACACCGTCCAGACTCGCCATGATCTGCTCCGCTATTGCTCGGGCGTTATCTTTCTCAAGGATCCATTTGGCGACCCTTCGAGACAGGTTCATGGAGCGAATCTTTCTGGAGATGACATCCTCCGACAGAAAATTCTGTTGCACGAAGGGGCCAAACTGTTGTGCGATTACATCTTTCCTGCTGGGAATGATAGCCGTATGCGGAATAGCAATACCAAACGGGTGGCGAAATAGTGCAGTTACGGCGAACCAGTCCGCTATCGCTCCAATCATCGCCGCCTCGGCAGTTGCGGCGATAAAACCAACCCAGACAGCCTGACCCTCAAACATTGAAGCTGCTATATAGATCAGCACCGCCAGGGCCAGGAGGTAGGTTGCCAGGCGTTTCATCCTGGCTAGCTCTGCCTGTTTGCTCAGCTCAAGGTCAGTGTAACTTTCAAGAAACATGCGATGGTGGAACGGGTTTGGCTGAAAGGGTAGGCATCTATTGTCGGGGCCTGTTCATGGATTCTGAGTAGTGCATTTTCATAAGAGCTTTTCCAACAGAGCTTTTTAACAGGAGCAGATGCAATTTTGATACCACATATATAACTTTATATAAAACAAGCAGTTACAGTGCATTGGTGGGCTGGGAGTAGGTTATCAGGCGAGATATTGGCGAGATGGCTCAAACATCAGTGATATGACCCAGTTCCCTTGCAAAGATCTGCATCCCATGGTGACATCCGTTCCCAGTGTCTAACAGGATGGAGTTATTTGTGGATCGGTTCTCACTTGAAAACAAAAATGTCGTGGTCACGGGTGCTTCCTCAGGAATAGGGCGCCATTTTGCGGGTGTTCTGGCTGAGGCTGGTGCCAATGTTGTGCTTGGTGCGCGCCGGCTTGAGAAGGTCCAGCAGCGTGTCGACGAATTACGTGCCGCAGGGGGAAGTGCGGTAGGCCGTGCCCTCGATGTTCTCGACGGGTCGAGCATTACTTCATTTCTGGATGCTGCCGAGAGCGCCTACGGTCCGGTTGACATCGTCATTAACAATGCGGGCGTGGAATCCGGTGCGAAAATCTATACTGATATTGATGAGGAAGATTGGGACCGGGTACTGAACACCAACCTTAAATCCGTGTGGCAGATTTCAAAGATGTTTACTAAGCGTGTGATAAAGAACGAACAGAAGGGCGGCAATATCATCAACGTAACATCTACGTCGGCTTACCGGACGATAAAGGGGCAGTTTCCTTACGCGGTATCGAAGGCGGCACTGGTAAGGGCGACCGAGGTCATGGCACTCGAAGGTGCCCGATATGGGATTCGCGTGAATTCGTTGGCGCCCGGTTACATCCTTACCGATGTCAGTCGCGGGCTGCTGGAAAGTGAACGTGGCGATCGTATGCGCAAGGGAATTCCGATGCGTCGCTATGGCACCTTTGAAGACCTGGATGGCCCTTTGCTGTTACTTGCCTCGGACGCGTCATCCTATATGAGCGGTGCCACTCTGGTGATAGATGGTGGTCATATTTGCGCTGAACTTTAAGCTGGTAACTGGGCATGTCCCCCTGTTAAATAGGGCTGCTGGATTAGACTTACAAAAAAGGCTATAGATCAGAAATGAAAAAAGTCCCCAGTGTTGTTGTTTCGTTGGTGTGCCTGAGCTCCTTTGCTGATACAGAATTCTGGTCCGTTGGCAGCTTTAATGTGCTGTCAAATGCAACTTAGCGTTTTTGCAGCGAGGTTTCTCGACTGGGCTGTTCTGAAATGACCGGCCTCCGTATCGATAAGGCGCTGTTCCAGCTTTTTAGTGCGCTGCTTCTCGCTGCTGGTGAAACTGGCAATGTCTTTTTGCAGCAGTGTTACCAAATAATCGCGGATACCTTCTATTGTCGCATCTTTGCTCAGGGTATCAGTCAAAAGGGATAAACCAAGCAGTGAGCTGTTGAACTTTTCTTTAACCTGTTCTCCCGGTGTGCCCTTTAGTTCAGACCAGCCAGTAGATAATTCGATCAGACTTTCCAGTAGGGCAAGGGCTCCCGGGTTGCGATAAAGAGACAGCAGGTTCTCACTTAGAGCCACTCGTGCAACGTAGGCAAAGATCCCCATGAGCCCGTTTGAGGCTTCAGCAGGAAACTCCGCCTTTGCTACTGGGCTGGCGCAACATAAGTCGATGAGTTGAACGATTGCATAGTGTCTTGCAGACAGGGAACACCCAGGTTCTCATTTTTGCAGTTCCAGCATGATGGAATATTCAGAAAGGGCCGTGTTCTGCATTTCATGAAGATGGGCCAGGAGATCATCCAGTTCAATTGCTGGCTTGTCAGTTTCCGGGGCCGGAAACTAAGCGATAAGGGTAGCATTGATTGTTTTTTGATCCATTTGCTCTCAACCGCTGAAAATGGTCCATCCTCTGGTTGCTAGGCTACATCTTGCAAACCCCATGAGACATAGAGTTTTTGTAACGAATTGTAACTCGTATTGAATTGTAACAATAAAAACGATACGCTGTTATTCCAGGCTGGCTGGAGTAGATATCGCGGCTGACGCCAGTGCATCAGCCAACTTGACTTCCAGTTCCTTTTTAACTCATCACCAGCTAACGCGAACCCCACTACGTACGCTAAACCCGGGCGAAGAAAAACCGAAAACCTGCTCATAGTTTTTATCCAAAGCGTTTTCAAGCTTAAGGGTCAAGTCAACATTCTCGTTCAGGTGATAGGCGCCCGCTATATTAACCAGTGTGAACCCGGGTAGATCAACCCGCTCCTGGTAGGGTGGGAACGGCGGGAAAAAATCATCTACCTGCGCACCCGTATACATGATAGCAATGTTCAGATTTGCCCTGTCAAAAGTGTAGTTCGCACTGACGGATGCCGTGTGATCTGGTCTCCGGATCTCATTGATCTCGCCACCGGCGATATCTGCCTGTGTCGCGTCGAGATAGGTGTAGCTCGCTCCCATCAGGAGTCGATCCGTCGCTGTGAAATTGATACCGAGTTCGACTCCACGGCGGGTGGATTGACCATCGACGTTGTCCGCGGTAAATGCACCGCTGCTAAAATCAAACACGAAACCGTTTATTTCGTTATCAAGATCTGCATCAAACCAGGTAGCTGTCAGCATCATTCCCTTGTTCATTATTGATTGGCGAACACCAAGCTCCCAACTGAAGGACTCTTCAGGCTGCAGGTCGGGGTTACCGGTAAATGTGTCAAAGAAACCGAACCTTTCGGTGAAGGTTGGGTTCTTTATACTTTCACCAACTGAGGCGTGGAGGCTGGTTGATTCATTGATTAGATGCCAGGCAGCAGTAACGCGCCATGCACCAGAGTCATCAAACTCAGAATTGCGATCGTGCCGACCACTGAAGGACAGGTCAAGTCGATCCCCATCGTAACGATATTCCAGTGCGATACTTTTAGTATCTGTATCCAGGTTTTTATTTGGATTGCCGAAGTAGGAAATACCCCCGCGCTGTTTGAAATCCGCTTGCTCGTATTCGAGCATACCCGTGATAATGTGATTGTTCAGCACCAGGTTCACCTGATAGCGAAACTGATCGTTGATTCCGCGGCTCTCGTCATCAACCGGCGGAGCGGTGCTGGTTATATTTTCAGTGTCTGTTCTTGACAGGCTGAGCGTATGTGTTAGATCGCCATGTTCATATGCCAGTGACAAGCCGGCGTAGGTCTGCCTGCTATCTGTAGAGAAATTGGCATCTACCGGCAGGCCTGTGACAAAGAAATCTATATCATCAAAGTCAGTTGTGCTTTCTGTATTCCTAAGCAGGTAAGACAGCAGGAGGCTGCCGTTTGGATAGTAGGAACCACCGAGGTTTGCCGTGGTGTTTTTATAACCATCATTCTCGGTGCCTGACCTAGCAATGTTGGTGCCACCACTGTCCAGATGGTCAAAGGAAAACTTGACGTTGTTTTTATTGCCGCCATGTTTCACGGCAAATCCTGTTCTGCCGGTCTTGAATGAACCGGCCTCGGCGTAGCCTGAAAATGCTGTGCCGCTCAGATCATCAGATCTGGTAATGACATTGACGACCGCTGCCAGGGCATCGCTGCCCCAGATTGCACTCTGGGGGCCGCGAACAATTTCGATTCTTTCTATCTGGCTTGCCATCAAGTGAGTAAAGTTGAACTCACTTCCCTGGGAGATATCGTTAGCTTCGACTCCATCGATAAGCACCAGCACCTGGTTGGCCTCAGCTCCTCGAACGCGAACCTGGGTTATGGCCCCTAGGGAACCCTGCTGGCTGACTGCCATTCCGGGAACCTCTCTCAGCAGATCCGCAAGATTGGTTGCGTTTCTGCGCTGGATTTGTTCCTTGCTGATGATGCTGACAGAACTACCCGCTTCACCAACCTCAACTGCCGTTCTTGAAGCGGTAACCGTGATGGTTTCCAGGATTTTGTCGTTGGCGTTTGCGGCCACAACGTTTGCGGTAAGAAAAGGCCAGGCTATGGCAATTAGAAAATACTTCAAAATATGTCCTCCACACTCTCACCCGAGCGATTGAAATGTAATGCGGAGCAGGAGTATGTGAAAAATATGCTCACCCGCCCGCCGCGGAGTTTTGGCTATTGGTGTGGTGGCCGGTCTCCGGGCTTACGAGTCGATGCCAGGCATCTTGCTTCTTCGCCTTCCCGTGTTAAAACACAGTGGCGTCTAGAAGAAACTAACTCGTCTACCGTTGCGGGGGCAGCGCCAGCTTTGGAAATGACTAAGCTTTTCCTTACAGGCTTCCCGTTTCATCCTCTCGTCGGTTGACTTGAGGACACCTCACACTGTTAGACGGCGCCCATCTTAGGTGCAGATCTTTGTGAGGTCAATAGAGTCGTCTTCCTGAAGTTGTCCTTTGGCTCTGGGGAAGTGTCAGTTGGCGTTGATGTAGATAATGTGATTTCGATTGATGATCATTTTTTGACCATTCTGGTAGAGAACAATAAAGGTACTTTCCTGATTGATGATGTCAGATGCCCGTGATTCTTCGGTCAGTGTCGGATAAACGACGTCATAGACGGTTCTATCATTGGTGAAGTGGACGACCAGGTTCCTTGGTGGCAGGGGGCCTGGTGTTTTACCTCATCATCATTCTGAGTGCTTTTCACCAGTATCAGATGATCTTTGTTGATAAGGCGGTAGGCGCCGGCATTACTTTCAAAAGGCAAGAAGTGATCCGGGTCCTCATTCAGGAAATCTTCGATAAGGGGAGGGTACCTTCTGCTGACACCAGGTCCTCGGTGACGAACATATTCCCCTCTACGGATTCACTATCCATTAGGAGAAGTTCCACCGGGACATTTATTTTCGGGATTTCGTACATAATTCTTTTCCTACGTTTTTGCCGCTAACCTGATGAAACAACAAAGTGAGCCCTGAATCAAACGCTTCGTACATTCACCTTGTAGTCGAGCATGGACTCGGCTGCAAATGTAAACCACGCGTCGACCACGCATCCTTCGATAACCTGTGGCAGCCAGTGTATGTCATCTTCCCACATTTCGCCGTAGGGGATATCTTCAATGCTGAACCAAAGTGGGATTGCCTCTTCGGTTTCAGTTGGCGTCCCGTCATAGTTGGTGGCAGTAAATACGAAGCCATGAATTCGGGGCATGTCTTCGGCATGGAAAAATAGTTCCGCAGCAAATTCAACGTTGACCGGGTCTATCAAAAGCTCTTCCCGGGTTTCTCTGATCGCACATTCCCTTGGTGATTCACCTGCCTCAAGGCGGCCCCCCGGGCCGTTAATTTTCCCTGCACCCAGGCCTCGCTTCTTTCTGATAAGCAGGATTTGCCCCCCTTTGATGACGAACATCAAGGTCGCGATTTCTTGTGGCACCCAGGTATTCCAATCGATATCAGCTACCTTCACTATTCAGTAAACCCACATTAGTCAGCAAACACGCAGCGCGCTTTTGTCCAGGTGCGCAGCCCTTCAATTTTTTCATGCATGACGACGGACAGGGGATGTGTGTTGCGGATGGTTTCTATCAGTTGCAGTGGCGATAGGGATTCCTCGAGGGCGGATACCGTATAAAGCGCGCTGACAATATGTGCCCGAGAACTGCAGTGGCGTCCTGAGAGCCTTCATCTTCCTTTGGGTTGTTGCCGAAACCCAGTCGGTTCAACCCTTCTGTGATGGACCGGGCGTAAAGGGGCGATGTGCGTTTAACCGCGAGGCGGGTGATCATTTCCAGTACACGAGGCTCTTCAAAAGACTCGATGACCAGCAGTGGAACTTTTGAATCCAGAAGCAGACCCAGGTCATTCAGATCGGTAGTCACGTTATTTCATCTGTGGTGATGAGGATAGCAGGCTTCAGAGTAATGATTTTGTTGATTCCTCGCAATCTATAGCTTCCAACAGACGGGAATCTGGTCACGTAAATGAATAGTTGGCTCTTGAAAAGTAAATTTCTGGCCCAATTTAGGGAACTAGGAGCCAGAAATGGCGTCTAAGTCTTTGTAAGCTAAAGAAATTGTAGAATTGACTATAATGGAGAAAAGCATGGTATCGGCGGCAATCACAGTGAGTTTTCCGGTTTTAAGGAGCGGAAGCCTACAAGAGTATCTCGATACCGCTTCGCAAATACCTATCCTGAGCAAGGAAGAGGAGGTAGACCTGTTCCTGCGTTTTCAGGAGCATGATGATCTGGACGCCGCCCGCAAAATAGTCATGTCCCACCTGCGTTATGTCATATACGTTGCCAGGGGTTATTCCGGCTATGGCTTACCTCTGGAGGATATCATCCAGCAGGGCAATGTTGGTTTGATGAAATCCGTTAAGAAATTTAGCCTTGATCATGATGTGCGACTGATTTCGTTCGCGGTTCACTGGATTAAGGCGGAAATTCATGAGTATATTCTGAGGAATTGGAAAATAGTGAAGGTGGCCACAACCAAGGCCCAGCGCAAACTGTTTTTTAACCTGCGTCGGGCAAAGCGAGGCCTGAACTGGTTTAACAGGTCAGAGGTAGAGCAGGTAGCGAAAGACCTAGGTGTCAAGCCAGCGGAAGTTGTCGAAATGGAAGCAAGGCTCACCAATTGTGATGAGAGTTTTGAGCCCCTTGGCGATGATGATGAAAAGAACTTCTCCCCATCTACCTTCATTACCGTAGGAGAAAGTGAAGACCCTGCCAATGTGATCGCAGGGCGACAGATGGCGAAAATTCAGAACCAGGGCTTGAGTGAAGGCCTAGCGGCCCTGGACGATCGCGCCCGTGACATAGTGAAAAGTCGGTGGTTATCAGATGAAAAGGCTAGCCTCAAGCAGTTGTCCAAAAAGTACAGTGTTTCCCTGGAGCGTATTCGTCAGATTGAAGTTAAAGCCTTCGAGAAAATTCAACCCTACCTGCTGGCGGCCTGACCCTAAACTTCATTTCCAGATATTCAGTCCAAACACTTTTTTGATATGGTGGAAGGAGCTAATGTTTCTGGAGGAAGTATGTCTGATGAAAAAGGGTCTAAAGAAATAGGGTCTGGTGGAATGATAGCCAGTGACCAGTCGGTTTTTGATGGGCAGCAGTGCGTGGCTGATCTGAATCGGCTGCTGCGAGTTAGAACGACACCCATCGGCATGAAAATGTTCGAAAGCCGGCAGGAAATGGAAGCCGTACCAAGAATTCGCCGCCCTAAGGATATTCACACGACTGACCAGATAGTGGGCCAGGCGAGCAGAAACGGTTGGACAGTCGGTATTACCATGGAAGATCTTGTCGGTGCCCAGTGTGGCACCGTCCTCGGACTGCACCCCAGGAACGAAGAATGGCTGTCAGGCGAGCGAATGAACGGTGTCTGGTACAGTTCGGCGGGAGATGCTGCGGCTCACCAGGAGGCCATGGATCTGTTGGAATATGGGCAGTACGAGGCAATGGCGGTCAGCCCGCTTGCCTCCGGCCGTCTTGACTCGCCGGATATCTGTCTTATCTACGCGACACCGGCACAGATGATTTTATTCATCAATGGTTTGCAGTGGACGGGTTATAAGAAGCTCGAATGGGGATGTGTAGGTGAGTCTTCATGCGCAGATTCCTGGGGCCGGGCACTAAAAACCGGTGAGCCAAGCCTTTCATTGCCCTGCTTTGCAGAAAGGCGGTATGGGGGTGTTATGGAGGATGAGTTGTTGATCGCGATACCACCCTCCTTTTTGCCGAAAACCATTGCCGGACTTGAAGCACTTTCTCGTAATGGTCTGCGATATCCCATTGCGCCCTATGGCGTAAACAACGATGTCAGGGCTGGTATGGGCGTGTCCTATTAGCTAATTTTAGTCTCGTTCCAATAGTCATTTTAGACACTTCGGATTGAATAGTCTGGTACCTAACCTTCAGTGGCAGATAAAGGTGGGTCGTCAGGGTTTATTCAGCGTTGGGATCCAGTACCGACCAGGCCTGCAAACCAAGGTGATCATCACGCACGGTTACGTTGACGACCGCCTGGAATTCATTTTTGCCGGAATCATCCTGAACGATAAGATCGAGGCCCGCATTCGAACTCTTCTTTCCGGCCTGCAGAACCTGAAGAGAAGTAACCGTAACCTTGTTCTCCGTTCCGGTGAATTGTGCAGGTTCCAGGTATTCCTGCAGATGACCAGTCCCTATGCCGTAGTGGGGGTAGTTCAATAACTCGGCGCAGGCTTCAACATTGTTGCTGTTGAGGTGGCTGGTGAAGTCTTCGATCAGCCTGAAGGCGCGACTTTCAAGTCCTGAAGTGTCATGGTCATCGCCAGCATAGTCGGCGGCAAACCGGGACTGGATTCCCCAGGATCCGTCAACGAGAGTCACAATGTATACGATAGGGTTGGTGTGAATGACGTTACCTTCGACGTTGTATCTGCTCCATTGTCCGGCTACGTGAATCTTTTTAGGTGAGGTGTGAATAACCTGCCGGTAGTCCCATTCACTGTGATCCCATCCTGTTGCCACGACCTGATTAAAATCGACTCCTGAGGTGTATTCAACCGCATCTTTTGCGACCAGAATGGGCCCCGCAGGAGAAGGTCTGACGTGAGGGTAATTGAGTGATGCTGCCCAGCGCTCGGGGTCACGAGAGTTCCAGGTGTTGATAAACCTGTCTACCGCATCAAGTCCGGCCTGTTCGAGATCCTGGGTCATTTCCGTTTAGCCCACCCTGTGCAAAATGTTTATGTTGTGTGGCTTGTTGCCTCAGGTGTTGCGTGAAGCATTGCCCGCAGTGATTCTACCAACAAACAAACCCGTTGGAGATTGCCGTCTCCCCGCTTTCAGTAAATAAGGAATAGGAAATGCCAGTTTCAGTTTCTGCATGAATTTCAAGGGTGAGGGTAGAGGGCATCAGTACCATGGCACTGAACCGACCTCCCAACCGGGATATTTTTTCAGGGTATCCGGGCGTGTAGTGATTCACGATTTGTGAAATAGCCAGCGCCAGGGTTGCGGTGCCATGTAATATGATATCCGGAAGTTCTGCCGCTATTGCTGTGGCCTTGTCACTGTGAATTGGATTAAAGATCTTTGCAGTCTCAGTATAGATGTTGGCTGAACCCGCGATGACGGGTATATCGATCTTTTTTACCGTGCCCGCATCGGGGAAATCTGGCCAGGAAGGGGGTTCTTCAATGAACCTTCGCTCTCCAACCAAGTCGACCCCACGGGAAATGCTTAACTGATATGTTCGGGTCACGAGATCATCATTCTGATTTATGGTGTCGAGGCGAATATGCTGGGCTGCACCCGGTCTAATTTTCTCGACGCCGATGACGGTTGCCTGGGTGGTGAGCGTATCGCCTGCACGAATAGGGCGCAAAATATGCAGATCATGGGACGCATGCACGCTGCGGGCGCTTTCCTCGTTCGTCATAACAACGTCAGTATTAAGGTTGCGGGCGTCCAGTATGACCGGCCATTCAACACACACGGGGAAAACGGGGTGTGCCAGAACATCCGCGTGAACCTGGGTATTCATGTAGCATTCATCCGTGTCGCCAAGGCCGGCGGCATACGCCATTGTCCATCTGGCGTCGATCTCGTGATTGAATTTCGCCGTTTGCTGGCCAACGGTCTGTGTGCTGAGAGGCATTGCTGTTCCTGGTGATTTCGATCCAGCAAGTGTAACGGACTCCCTGCTCAGATGCTCTTCAAGCTGTTTGAGCCAAAGCTCTGTTTGTTTAGAATAGGTCTGGTTCGTTTTATCAGGCTGCGCCTTATGGCGAGAGAACTAGTGTGCTGGAACTGTGGCAAGTCAATTGCTGACATACCCCTGCCGATTAGTCGTCATGCTAATTGTGCCCATTGTTTTGAGGTACTGCGCTGTTGCCGTCTTTGCAGGCACTTTAATACGGCCGTTCAGGCGCAATGTGAGCATGAGCGTGCTGAGCCACCTGTGGTCAAGGAAAGCGCCAGTTTCTGCGACTTCTTCAAGCCTGCAAGCGGCAGATTTTCGCAAGACTTAAGCAGGAAGCAGGATAGTGCCCGGTCAGATTTTGATGCCTTGTTTGATGGGGTTCTGGAGGGTGTTGCAGATGAGAATGCAGAGGATATTGCAAACGATAGTGGAGGGGATAGCAAAGGCGATGACCTGAAATCAAAGCTGGACGATTTGTTCGGTGACTAGTTTTGATCTGATGTTGGCTGAAATGCCCCGTCGTTTCTGGAAAGAATCCCTATTGATTCAAACTCTGCAAACAACTGCTCGTTGGATTGAAACAGGATGCTTCTGATTCCGGCAGCTTCGCCCGCATCTACGTTGGGCTGGTTGTCGTCAACGAAAGTGCATTGCTCGGGGCTCACCCCCAACTGCTCCAAAATGTATTCGAAATAGGCTACCGCCGGTTTCCGTACACCCATTTGGTAGGAAACGAATGCACCTTCAAAGTGGGGGGCATAGTGAACTGCAATTAATTTGCCTCGATATGAATCCTGGTTGGTTGCGAGGTAGGCCGTGGGCAACTTGGGTAAGAGGTCTAGTAGTGCATCATTGTATTGTGCTTCGCTCTTCAGCCAGGTATCCAGGTAGAACTCTGCATCGGGTACTTCTACGTGCCCCGGAAGAATCCGCTCTATGACTTTCAGAAAATCAGCTTCTCCAGTCTGTGCCAGTGGGTATTCAGGGTCAGCAAAGAGTTCCATGAGGAAATCCCGGTGGCTTGTATTCCAGGTAAATGCGCTTTTGAAATGCGCTTCAAGTCGCTCGTCATAGAACTGGAGTACACCATCAACGTCGAGTAGGAGGATTGTCATGTCCATGGAAGCCACCCTATAGGTCGTTAATCTCCTGCTCAAGGTCTCGTTTGTCATCGGTCACAATTTTTTCCAGTATCTGGATCCGGTTTTCCAGGTCCGCAAGGCGATCTGTAGTTGCCTCATCCTGTTCATCGTTCTCAGTTCGAGAGTACCTCAGTTTGATGAACCGGTTGGTTACGCCTGCTAAGCAACTAACGATGACGATCAAAACTACCATTTCATTGACATTCATATAACTTCACCTCCTCTCCAGGCTGGTTCTTGTGAGCTACTGAAAAGGTGTTTCCCCACTCTTTTTCAGGGTCGTGGGATAAGCCCACTCGCATCAAATCTAGTCGATTTGCGGCCGGTACGTTAACGTATCGGTCTAACAGTCTGCCGGGCAGGTATCCTACCCGAGTTACTGTGGTTCAGGCCATGAATCAGGTTACACCATTTGCCTTGAATGCAGCGATATCCTCAGCTGAATAGCTCAGCGATTTGAGAATTTCAATCGTGTGCTCCCCAAGCAGGGGCGGCCTGTTTCGAACCTGTGGCCCATCCTTGTCGGTAATAAACCCCGCTTTCACCAGCGTGACAGTATCTGACGAATCCAGTGGTGAAGGGATGGTTTCAAACAGGCGCCGGTGCTCAAATTGAGAGTCATTGGCCACCTCTGGCAATTCCCTGACCTCAGCAACTGGGATTCCCGCTGCTGACAGGTGTCGCATCCAGTGTGATGTAGTTTCTGTGCCTAGTGCTTCATTGATCAGTTCATGCACCTGTGCTTTATTTTCTATACGGCTTTCGGTAGAAGCAAATGCTGCTTTTTGAAGGTCATCTTTTCTTCCAAGGGAAGTAAACAGTTTTTCGACCAGGGACTGGTTCAGAGCCGTCACTTGAATAAATCCGTCTTTAGTTGGGAATACGTCGGCTGTGGGTTGGAGTGTTGGTGAAGAATTCCCTAACAGGCCTACGAGGCGGCCTTGATTAAAATAGTTGTTGTACTGGGCTGCCTGAACAACTATTGCGCTGTCCATCATTGCGAGGTCTATCTTTTGCCCCTGGCCCGTTCTTGTTTTCCTGTGTATGGATGCAGAAATGGCAAAGGCCGTATAGAGGCCGGTTGCCATATCGACTGGCATGAATCCTGTTCTCGTTGGCCCGGTTTCAGGGTGTCCAGTCTGTGACATCATCCCTGACGAGGCTTGTATGGCGCCATCGTATGCAGCTTCTCCTGCCTTTGGGCCGGTTTGTCCATAGCCTGTTACGGAGCAGTAGATGAGGTCTGGTTTGATCTTCTTTAGATCTTCATAGCCGAGTTCCATCCTTTCCATGGTTCCTGCCCTGAAATTCTCTACCAGGACATCCGTGCTAGCTATCAGCTTTTTTATAATGGTAACAGCTTCAACTGACTTCAGGTCAAGTGTGATGCTCCTTTTGTTCAGGTTCATACCCATAAAGGCGGGTGACATACCCGGATGTTTGCCCGTATTCATTAGCTCACGGGTTTGATCACCGCCACCCGGTTGCTCTACCTTGATCACCTCTGCACCCAGTAGCGCCAATTGCATCACAGCAAAAGGTCCGGCCAGAACCTGGGTGAAATCAAGAATACGAATTCCTTCAAAAGCCTGGGGCATAGATTTTACCTAAAAGACCTGACCTAAAAGACAGAGTAGCCACCGTCAATAAGAAAATTCTCACTGGTGTGGTACGAACTCCCTGCACTCATGATATAGACAGCTATAGCTGCGAAGTCCTCTGGTTGTCCCCAACGTCTGGCCGGGACTCGGGGCAGAACCCTTTCAACGAATGTATCCCACTTGAAGGAATCTTCCGTCATGGCGGTTTCTATCCAACCCGGTAAAATGGTGTGTGCCGTCACGCCATGCCTCGCATATTCAACTGCCAGCGCCTTGATCATTGAGATGAGTCCGCCCTTGGTCGCTGCATAGTGTTCGCCGCGTGCCTGGCCAGAGATTGCAGCCAGGCTTGCAGTGCCGACCAACCTGCCAAAAGCATCACCCCCTTCGGCGCGTTTGCGCATGTGCCTTGCTGCACATTGAAAGGTGTAGAAGACTCCATTGAGGTTCACGTCAATTACCTGGTTCCACTCTCCGCTTTCCATATCGTCGAATCGGGTGCCGCGCGTCCCTATGCCTGCGTTGGCAAAGCAGCCATCCACTCTGCCATGGCTTTTGAGGGTTTCCGCGAAACAGCTTTCCACTTCCTGCTGATTCGACACATCGCATTTAAGGGCAGTAATCTGGGTTCCATGCCTCTTCAAAGATTCCAATGCAGCGGCGTTTTTTTCTTCCTTTGTACCCCAGATACAAATATCACAGCCATGCTCAGCAAGGCCGTCGGCCATGCCAAGTCCTATGCCGCCGTTGCCACCCGTAATGAGTGCAACACGACCACTCAAATCAAACAAATTCCCCATACAGCACTCCAAAAGTAGACTTGGAGCTTATCAAATTGAATGGCGGGCGTATCAGGTAATCGAAAGGAGTATGCGTTCCGTGGTAGTCAGCTAGAATTCGTTCTTGATATTGATGGCGATTTCGCTGCTTTCAACGTCAGGATCGTCCCTGTTTGTCAGGGGGAAGGCAAAATCGATATGGATGACACGTCCGGCGTCAGCCTTAGTCGATGCCAGCCTGATGCCAAAACCAATATTGGCGAGGTAGTCATCTTCGAAGCCTTCATCAATACCAGGCTCCCAAGGCCCTACCGACATCGATAAACAATGCCCAGCCAAGCCTCACGAGGTTAAGCAGGTGAACATCCGTGTAGAGGCGTTCCTCCACGGTCAGTTTGATCTGTCGATCACCTGCCTGGAGTCGATTGTCAAATGCCCTGGCACCAGTATCACCACCAAAAACGACCTGTTGATTTGTATTCAGGTTTTTTGTGTAGACAAGGTCGAGACTCGCAAAAAAAGAGCGTCGTCTTGTCTGACTGCGATAGTAACGGCTTGAGTAGGCAACGCGGATGTCCTCCGAGGCGTCCTCGTCCAGGTTCCACTGGCCTTTCCACTCCAATTTATGGCGCCACAACATGGCGCTGCTGTGGAAGATAATGTCATCAAACCACCCCTCCAGAACGATACGATCGTCATCAGAGCCGAATGCTGATGCTGCATATCCCAGGCGGGAAAGGAATGTATGACCAAGGTGGAGATCTTCGGTGCGGCGAACCTGATCAAAATTAAAAATTTTGGTGTAGTCATCCACGGCTGACCAGTACTCAAGGTAAGGGTACGAGAGCTTTTTGTCCTTAGGGAAAACACTTGGTGGCGGGAGCTCATCACCGGGACCGAACTGATCTTCACGGTAGCGGTATCCCAATGTCCAACGCCGCGCAACACCATTTTTCAGACCCCGGGAGAAGCCATAGGTGAGCATGTAGTCATCCCCTTCATGGACTACTTCGGTGATGTCATCACCGTGACGGAACTGCCTGTCCTTGCGCTCGAATCTGTTTAGTCGGACTCCCCAGGATTGCCTGGAGTCTAGGGAATAGAAAGGCAGTTGAACAAAAATGAGCCCTTCAGAGCCATCATCATTGTCAGAGAAGAGCACGCGCCCAGCGACTCTGCTATGTCCTAAGTTATTGTTTTTGTATGCAAATTGAGTTTTGTCACGATCAATATCTTTCTTGGAGATTAGCGAGAGCTCCTGTCCGGAGCCGAGGAGGTTTGTCTCCCTGATGCTGATACGGCTCGTGTTCTCTCCACCCGATCGCTTGAACGAGATTTCCGGAGTAAAGGACCAGATATCCCTGGTGATGACTTCAAGGTCAACCTTTTCATCGCAGACTTTTACCGGGCGGACATCTGCGTCATAGAGATATTTCCTTTGCCTGAGCAGGCGTGAAGTTTCCTCGGTCAGTCTGGGCTCATAGTTCCTGTCCGCTGGAGATCAGGATCTGACTCGAAATAACATCCGCTTTGCTCGTAACGTGGAGCCGGTTCGCCCAACGATAGAGCCAGTTATTTTCACGGGGGTCAGATTCATCAAATATCTGCAATCTGGTGTAGTGGATTTGTCCAATTTTAAGTTTTTCCACCGGGCCGATTTCGTATTCATTCTCGCCGATGAAATTATAGCCACCGGCGCAGGCACAAAGTCTTTGGCACAATCCACCAGGCTTGGTTCGGCTAAGACTGGGCCTGACAGAAAAAACATGAGTGTGAGAATTGCTACAGGCAGTATCATTTGGTGGCTTTCATTTCGAACCCTCATTAGAACATAGAAATACTGCACAGAAACTGCCCGCAGTGTTTTCTCATCCCGCCTATGCTTACCCTAATTTGCTATTAAGCCGCAGCGTTCATCCGCAGGTAAACGCAGGAGTTCTGGTCGCTGGTGATGGTTGATGCTCACGATCTTTGCGATATCGCTGATAAATTATATATAATCCCACAATACGCCAATTATACGCAATTTAACACTATATAATATCCACTATCCCTCACATAATGAGTATTATAACGCTATTTGATTACTATACCGATAATGTTGGCTATAGACTTCATCCGCATTAAAAATATAAGCCAATGTGGGAAATATAGTCTAATTCGACTCGGCTAGCAGCTTATCTTCCTGTGTCTGGTACTGCGGTTCTCTGTTTCGTGGAGAACGAGTGTCACTTTGTGGTGCACGAGCCTCCCGCTGGCTGATCATGTCCCAGCCCTCATCCCAGGAAAAGGCAAGTGGCTTTATACCTGGCTCCGCAAAGGATTCAAACCCAGCCAGGCCCTGCCTGACAACGTCAAGCTGAATTTCCCTGTCCTGGAACGGACCTGTCTCAAACCCAAGCGGGAAGTTCAGGAACATTGCCCTTGGTGGCCTGCCGGATTCCAGGATGTCCAGGGCACTGCCCAAAATGAGGGTTGGCAGACCAGTTGCTTCTAAATGCCGAGCTATCAGACTCACGGTCTGGTGGCAGACTGGTCACAGGGGTACCAGCAGCAACAGGTCCAGCTCCTGCTGTTCGATGGCGTTCGTGAGGTTAGGAACTAGCTCCCTTTCTACCCGCTTCTGGGAGTAGATACCGCCCATGCAGGAATAGTAATTATCCGCGAGTTCACCAATAACACCTTCCTGCTGGAGTGTCCGAAGGCTCTCTAGGGGGAATACGGTGCTAGGATCCTGGCGGGCTTCCACCAGGTAATTCTCGGTGATATGTGAAAAACGGATTTTTTCCAGTGGCGTATCTCTCGGAATCGCACGTATGCCTGTATCGTCCTGATAACAGTAGGCCACTTGCCCTTGAACATAGGTCCCTGCGGTGGAGAGCATGCCAAGACGACTTTCTGCGAGTGGTTTCATTAGGGGTGCAAACGCCGAAGAAGAATCGGCTTTGAACCACCTGTATGGAGGAAAACCGAGGCTATCGTATGTCTCGCGGGTTCGCCGGATGTATTCGACAGGCTTCACCAAGAACCTCAAAGGAAGTTACATTGCTAGACATTATGCACGCTTGCTGATAATTGTCTTCAATTCTTTACTTTGCCCGAGTCCCTATGGCCTCTGAACCCTGTCGACTGCAATTAAAAGTCGTTCCCTCTTCGTCGTGGGACGCAATAGTCGGGTGGTTAGGGAAGGTGCTGAAGGTCAAGGTCATGGCACCGCCCGAGAAGGGTCTTGCCAACGGGGCCGTCGAGGCACTCCTTGCCAAAGCCCTGGGGTTGTCCTCCAAGTCGGTGTCTATTGTTAGCGGTCATTCCAGTCCCACCAAGACGGTTGAAATTACAATAATGTGTCAATCTGATGTGCTGCGGCTGTTGCCGGCAGCTTCAGTGAAGTGAAATCGGGAAAAATAGCTACTAGCCTTCGATCTAAGCATTTAAAATGGGCAACCACTCTCACAAATTGGAGTTAATCCGGATGGCTAAAATAGGTATTACTTTCGGTGCATTTGACCTTTTTCATGCAGGCCACATTCTTATGCTGCAGGAAGCGAAAACTATCTGTGACCACCTTATTGTTTGTATTCAGACGGACCCGTCAGCTGACCGCGATGAAAAGAATACACCGGTGCAGAGTATTGTCGAGCGCCAGATCCAGGTCACCGCATGCAGATATGTGGATGAAGTTATTGTTTACGATACTGAAGCGGATGTAATGGAAATCCTGAAGACCGTCGACTGGGATGTACGCATCTTGGGGGATGAGTACCGTGATGAACCATTCACGGGTAGAGAGGAAACACTGGATAAGTGCTACTTCAATCGCCGGCCGCACAATTTTTCCAGTTCCGAATTGAGACTGCGGGTAGTGGAGAAGAGTTCAAAGTGGAAGTAGGGCATATGGCGCGGCCACTTGATTGTCAGTGCCGGGAAATCAGATAGCGCCTATTGGCATTAAGTTTCCGATCCAATTTTGTCACCTCTCCAGTTGACCACTGAACTTTCACACCAGTTATTTCCATATCCCCGCCAAGCCCGAACTGGGCTATGGGCTCATCGAAGGAAAGGTAGCCACCGCTGGCCTTGATTTCCCTGATTTGCTCCCCGGACTCACTCTCAATTGTGATCTTGCAGCCAATACAAAATCTATTTCCCCGCTGATCGTCGAATAGAAATGTAACGCTGTTGTTCCTGTTAACCCTATTCTCGTATAGACGTATGCCGACCAGTTGTCCGTACTCAAGGATGTCCATGTCGCCGTCCAAGTCAAAATCCGTCAGTGCATAGGCGCTCGTGTTGATGTAGTCGTCGAGACCGAAATCACCTTCGGCGCGAACAAATTTCAGGCCCTGCATATTGTGAAAAACAACATTGGGGAATACTTCCAGATTGACCAGCAGGTCTGCCTCGCCTGAACTGCCGAATCCAAACCCGGTGCCCACAAGAATATCCTGAAAGCGGTCATTGTCGATATCCAGTGCCTTTGAATTCCAGCTCCAGTTGCTTCGTGCAATTCCTGCATTTTCTGAAACGTCTATAAACTTTGCCCCCTGCGCCATCAGATATTTGTTGGTAGCACGTTGTGCAGGGTACTTTTTCAAATCAATATCCTCATCCGGGGGAATATCGCCGGTAACGTTGGTGCAGTATTGACGTTTCGCTATAAATCCCTGTGGGATTTTGTCGCACAGGTTGGCGTTGTTCTCCCGAATAGCGATAGCCAGAATGGTTGCTGCCAGACATTCGATGCGTTCAGCCTTTGGTTTTGTATTGCACCATTTAATATTGTAATCGCCCACCTCGCGTCCGGTTTCAACGAGTTGCAAGCAGCGCCCTTTGCCCTTGCCCTCGGGAATGGCATCACAATAGTTGTCGCGCCCGGGCTGAGAGAAAGTCATGTCACTGGAGAACAGGTCCAGCTTCAGGTCGTTGTTGAAGTCAGCGGAATCGTAACTCATGGTGTTTAGTGATGTTTCAGGAATAGTGCCGGGGGAGGGGGGTAAATATTCCAGCGGCCCCTGCGAGAAGTGGAATATGTCCGGTGTCTGCCGGTCATTGCCGGTCACTATGTCAATGACGGAGTCCTCGTTAAGGTCTGACAGCAGAATTGAAAGCGTTGGTCCTGGTGGATCAGGGTCAAACAGTGGTAACTGTTTGAAGATGCCGGATTCGTTTAGCCATACCTCGTTGTTTGCGTTATGGGTTTGAAAGCGGCGCTCCAGTCCATAGGCCCATTTGCCGAGAACAATATCCAGGTCCGCATCCTGGTCCAG
>MDTC01196647.1_pt1 | contig 52018 bp, 43 predicted proteins | sample 811181 | NCBI WGS metagenome assembly MDTC01 (sample SAMN05326644, study PRJNA326480) | marine metagenome | isolation source: seawater | place: Pacific Ocean: North | collected 2011 | reverse complement strand
TGTTGACAGTCGATTGTGTGAAGAGGTTGCTCGCGTGGGCTCTGCCCAGGGCCTTATCGGTCGTCTTATTCTCGGTGATCTGCATTCCAGCCGGAGTTGCTCAATCGCCGCCTGAGACCTCCGTTGGCTCTCATGAACACAGCCCACAGACCGATGAATCCAGCCAGTCAAATGGATCAACGGACAGCTATATCACCCGTTTTTGGGACCGAACTCAGATCGTGCCTCTCGTGCTCTATAGTCCAGAAACATCGGTGATGATGGGCGTCGGAACACTGACTTTATCGGAGGTCGAAGAGGGATCGAATGAACGACCAAGTAGCGCGAGTTTATTTGGGATTTATACCCTCGAAAACCAGAGCGTCTTGGTGGCAGCGTACGAACTCAGAGGTAAAGACGATACCCACATCATTCAGCAAGTCCTGAGGCATGTTGATTGGCCGGACCAATTTTATGGAATTGGCAATTCGAATCAGAAGGGGATTGCTATCCAGGATAGTTCGGGTGGCACACGGGACTATATAAAATTGAAAGACGCGTATTTTCAGATTGAAACCGAATATCTGTACCGTCTACTCGGTCGGATTTATATTGGTGCGTCTCATCATTTCCGCTTTAGCCAAACGCCCGATATCGAATCTGCGGCTGCAGACCTCGGGTTTTTATCCACTCGCGGAGTTGGAACATCTATCTGGTCCGGTCTCGCGCCTGTTGTTTTGTACGACGACCGCGATCGGATCGTTTGGCCAAAGGCGGGCCATTTTATTCGCTATGATTCGTTCATTTATTCAAAGCTTTTCGGCAGTGACGACCGATTTCGAGTCCATCGATTCGACATGCGCCTCTATCGGAGTTTTGTCCAAGGGCAGACACTCGCATTGAGGGGTGTATTACAACGGGCAACAGGTGAAGTTCCGTTTCAAAGATTACCCGCTTTGGGCGGCCCCGATCTTTTTCGCGGTTGGTATATCGGCCGTCTACGGGATCGAGCTTTACAGTGTAACCAGCTTGAATATCGCGTTGAGTTGACTCGCCGATTTGCCACAGTGGGCTTCTTTGAATTCGCACGCGTCGCGCCATCGTTGTCCACCCTTGCTCTCGATGGATATCGAGGGGCGGGCGGGGCTGGATTTCGCTATGCGTTAGACCAAGATCAGCGGGCGAATTTGAGGCTAGATGTCGCTTATGGAGCTCAATTCGAATTTTATTTTCAATTCAAAGAAGCATTTTAGGCCATCGCAACTAAATGGACCTAATCCGTACGTGAGCTATCGCTGTTCTGCGAGCCAATCCGCAATTTGATGATGTAGACCCAGTTTTCGCCCGTGTCCAATCGACGCTCTTGGTGAGAACCCGAGGTGGCCTCCCGGACTGAGTACATGCACGTCGCTATCGGCACTTGCTGTTCCTATGAACTCTTTGATTCCGGCGAGCGGAACAATTGGATCTTGCGCTCCAAAAATCAGTAGGCTGGGTATTTTGAGCCGATGCAATTCAGGACCTGTCGATACGGTGTCATAGTAGCTGTGGACAGACCGGTATCCGAAGCGTGGACAGACGATGGTCCGATCCCAGTCATAGAAGGTCTTAATTTTGCTGAGCTCGGGTTCCATGGCCACCATGGTTTGGCCAATGCGTTTTGCATTGCGCGTCAGACGTCGATATTTGAATTTCAGTGCATTGAGTATAGCCAATCGATACGCCAGCATGGACGGTGCGTCTAAAGCGTCTTGTGCTGAGCGCATACAAATGGGTGCGCACACAGTGGCGAGGCCGCGAAGACGTGGTTCCCGCACATCGAGGGCAAATCTAAGGGCGATTTGACCGCCCATGGAGTAGCCTACGAGAAACAGAGACGTGTACGTACTGAGCTGCGGGTCAGCTATGAGTGAGAGCAGGTCATCAATCTGCCCAGCATGGTAATGATCGTGTCCCTTGCACGTCGCGCCCCTAAGCGTAATTCGAAGGGCATCGAGGCCACGTTCATTGAGTTGCTTCGCCAATTGTCTCACGTAGCTGTCGTTAGGGGTCGATGCAATGCCATGGAGGATAATCACCAAGCTGTCCGTACCCCTTTTAGCCCGGTCTAGACGTCCATAGATTGGGACTGCACCACGCTGCGCATCTTGGCAGACACTTTCGAAGACTTGGCCGCTGAACCTTGGTGGTGTTGTAGCCGTTGCCAAACCATATGGAAGGACGGTCATTGAATGTCCAACCAGACTGTGGAGTGGCTTCATTGACCACCCTTCGGAGGGCATCAGTTTTGCGATGGTTTGACCGAGCATTATAGGGTTCAGAGCCTTGGTGTACGTGGGCGGACGCTAACTCACTCAAAGGCGATGTGCCAGTGCCATTTTACAGAACTTTACACCCGCTAGAACCCGGCTAATGCGTGATCCAACGTCGTTTGATCTCCCAGATTACATCATGGGATTTAGTCAATTAAGGTTTTTGTTACAGAGCTGTCACGCAAGCAGACAGAGCGGCCGTTAGAGTCCCGGCGCTTAAAGAGCACTTAAACGGATGCGATAACGGGATGAAAGGTTTAGTTCCATGCTCGTATTTGAACATGTTTGGGTTGCCAGTTTGGCAATCTTTGTATCCATGAATATTGTCACTACAGCTCCAATTTATATGTCTTTGACCGAAGGTATATCGGATTCTGAACGCCCTAAATTGGTTCGATCTGCCGTCATTCTCGCTGGGGTAGTCGCCTGTTTAATGACCCTGGTTGGCACTGATCTATTGCGTTTGATGGGCGTTACGATATCGGACCTTCGACTCGCAGGCGGATTGGTTTTGTTGGGCCTCGGATTTTACGACCTGGTTTTGTCTCGGGGTCAGCGGATCGCTCAGGCCGCAGAAGACATTGGACCGGTGCCCATCGGTGTACCATTGCTGGTTGGTCCAGCGACCATGACGACATTAATTGTCATGACGGAAGCCCATGACAAGCTGACCGTTGCAGCCGCGTTTCTACCCAATTTGATCTTAGCGTACTTGGTCTTGTATTTTGCCCATAAGATTCTTCCAATCTTGGGCGACGCGGGTACGAAAGCCATCGGTAAACTGATGTCTCTTATGCTGATGGCCATTGGGGTCGCTATGATTCGATCGGCACTTCAGAACATTCTGTCGGCCCCGTAATTCCAAGGGGTCAGACATGTTCGTGCTCAACTGGGTGGCAGCTGGGCGTCCATGCTCATCTGGAGACCGGCGAAGGCCAGCAAGACGGCGACTAAGCTGGTGGCTAATCCTGCCTTTGGATACTTCTGAGTCCTCTTGGTCATCAGACTGAGAAAAAATGGAAAAACCAGGACAAAGGTTTGCCGTGACAATGAGTTCAACCCCAGTTTTGCGATCTGTAACCAGAGTGCGCCAATCACGAGTCCTGCCGTGACCAAGATGAGCAAGGTATTTAGCTTACGAAGGGTCATATCACTCCAATTTATTCTTCGCCGCGGGCCAGATCGAGCAGACGACTCAAAATTGAAGGGCCTGCTTGTCTGAGTCCATTATGCTCATACTGGTTTGTGACCCAGACCCGCATGCCGCGAACGGATTGTGCCGTCTGACTTGAGAACGCGCGTTCGACATACATGTCCTCATCGTACACCAAGGCTGCGCACGGTACTTTATTTTGAGCGAGTACATCGGGGGAATACAGGGACGGCCAATCGGTCTTATCAGCGAGTATCTGGGCCACGTTGGCAAGAGGTTTAAGTTGATTCATGTCCTCGAACATCCACGGGTAGACCATCTCCCCGGTGAACACAAATTCGTCACTTTGGTACTCCGGTCGTTGTGATTTAATGCGCTCTGCAGACCATCTTGACGCATTCATTTGGCAGTATATGGCTTCGTGTAAAATCGCGTAGATCGGGTTGGTGTTGAAGGAAATTTGGGAATCCAAAGCCCATAGGAACCGATAGGCTAGTTCAGGGCCATTTGGACCTGAAACCAATGCCTGATTGAGGAGGTAATGCAGACTTTCGGACCCATCATGGCGGCCGAGTCCGATGCCGAGGTGCTGCAACAGTCGGCGGCTGAGTCTGGTGCCGCTCGGGAGTTCAACAGGATTGTCTTCAATGACCTTGGTGATGCGCTCGATAAGCTTTCGATCATCGGGATACCGTTCAAAATAGCGTCGGTCGCGCTCCAAGACGCGATCATATGTGGCTTGATACACTTTATCCGGATGACCGTCGAGGGGCGGTAAGCCGCCTGTGAAAAGTGCGCTTTCCAGGCCGTCTGGAGCGTATGAGAGATAGGTCAGCGCACAGAATCCACCAAAACTCTGTCCCAAAATGCTCCACTTTGTGTCTTCACCAATGATGGCTTTTCGGATCACTTCACAATCGGCGACGATTGAATCGGCCCTAAAGTGCGTTAAATACTGCGCCTGTTGAGACGCATCACCTTGGGCCAGCAGTGTTCGATGGCAGACGGGTGAGCTACGCCCTGTGCCCCGTTGGTCGATCAAAATGACGTGAAACTCGTCGAGGGCTCGGTCCATCCAGCCTCCCCGTCGGGTTGGTCTCTGGCATTCGAAACCCGGACCACCCTGAAGGTACAGGATAAAAGGCCTTTGTTCGTCTTTCGCCTGAATGGATTTCAACGTTCGAGCAAAGACCGAGATGGTCTCATGGTCTGGTTTTCTGTGGTCTAGAGGGACCTGAATCTCTTGTTCAATGATGTGCAAGCCAGGCACATCATAAGCATTAATCTCTCTCACTCGATTCACGTGATCGACCATCCCCATAGCTCCAAACATCCTTGATCCAGACTTTATTTTCCGGGTTGCTGATTTTAAGCGACCTGGGATGTACACTACTTTCCTAAGAACTCAAAGCCGGATTATGGAGTCGAACGATGAGCTTTGGTGACAGCGAGTGGCAATCCCTTGGTCCATTGCACGCTTTTGACATAGGGTCCGTAACCGCCGCTAAGATGGATGGTGATTACGGCAATCGCGTCGACGTAGCCGTGGTTCGGACCAAGGCCGGGTGCGATGTGATCGTCGACCGCTGTCCCCATCAGGGTGTTGCTTTCACAGATCGCGGGTGTCTCAATGCCAACAATCAATTGGTTTGCACGTGGCACAATTGGATCTTCAATCTGCCCAATGGAACAGACACCGTTGAGCCGGGAATTCAGCTACAAAGCGTTGAGTCGCAGATTCAAGATGGCGAACTCTGGGTCAAATCGAACCCTGACTTATTCTAGCCCGATTTACCGCAGCCTACGTTTGAATTTTCTCATAAAATCAGACCGTTGGAGACTCGCACCATAAGAATAAGCCTGGGGGTGCGACAGATCTGCCGTATGGAATATGTTATCATGCTGATCAGCAAGGCCAGGGTTTTGGAGACACGGTCATATAAGGCCTGCTGCAGACGATTAGCCCACTGTCCGAGATGAAATCGGGTCCAAGCTCTGTGGCCGCCGGATGATTAAATGATTGAGGATTAGATGGGGAGTATCTGGGTCAATCATCAAACACGGTCGTTATTGAACAATCGACGAGTGTCTGTTCAGCCGCGAACTCAACGGTCGGTTTATCCAAGCCCTGTTGAGCCTCAGACGGAGCAGAAAACAAGACTCTCGGATGATTATTTCATCTCCCTTGGGCTGAATTCCGAGTCCAAAGTTGTGGGCCAAGTGATTCGCGATTTGACCGATGGCATTTCTCTTGTCCAAACGGCAGATTCGGGCTTGATGGATGCAGCCAAGACCCTCTTAGATCTGCGTACATTGGCTCAAGAAGCCACTCGTTCTAATCTGTCTCAAGAGCGTCGGTCAATCCTCGAAGTTGAATCGCGGGAATTACTCGATGAATTCGATTCAATCGGGCGAAACACGCGCTTTGGGTCTGTCTCGCCCCTCAATGGCCAAGTGCTCTCTTTACGCTTACGCTCCAGGGAATATGGTTCTGAAGATATTGCGGTCAATTTTGTGAATTTAAACGGTGGGACCCTTGGCGTACATGTCAATCACAGCGGACATGCTGTTGACGCAACTCAGGCAATCACAGCTGATTCCATAGCGCTCAATAACGTTGTTTTGCGTGCAACGACCAGTGCTGATGATGCGCTGTCGACGCAGAACACCAGCGGGTCTGCACTGGCTAAGGCGCGCGTATTCAATGACGTATCCGACCAAACCGGTGTCATAGCTTATGCCCAACCGACACGTGTGGCTGGCGACCGACTCAGTGGCGGCCAGCTGGATGCACTCAACCCGATCCGAATCAATGGGCAGACCTTCCAAGGATTTGATGTTCGGAGAGACGACTATGATGGTCGACTTCGAAGCATGATCAATGCAGCTACAGCAAAAACAGGGGTTCGAGCGGACGTGGTCGATGGACGTTTGCAGCTCACTGCAGACGATGGTCGTAACATTTACGTTGAAACGGCAACCACTAAAGCAGCTCAGACCACAGGTTTAAATACCGGTCGAGCCGACCAACGCGTCTTCGGAGGCGCCGTTAAGCTTTTTGCCTCCGAGGCGTTCGACTTAAAATACAAAGACGTTGGCATGGACATCGCCATCGGTCTGGGCCCTGTCATCGGGACGCAGACCATTGTAGCTGACCCGACGACGGCCTTAAACCAAATCGATCTTTCGTCTGTGGCATCGTCCTCTCAAGCCGTCGCCAGTCTCAACTTTGCTCTGGATGACATTGCGGCCAACCGAGACCAGTTCAATGAGATTTTGGAAGAGTTACAGATGGCAGCCGAGTCAAAAGGCAGCTTAGGTCAGAGCCTTGAATTGTCGCGACGGACAATCGCTAATTTTTCGGTTGCCAACGATGTCCTTGGTTTAGCCAGACGCCAAATCTCTCAGTTCTCAAGCCTTTCAATTTTCGCTCAGGCAAATTCCGAACCGCAAAACGCATACGCTTTGCTAAAAGAACAATCGATTCCAATGCGCTACACATCTGAATTTTGAGTCGTCTCTCGCACCTAATTTTAGAAAAATCGTCCGTCCAGAGTTAAGGCAGACTGTATCAGTTTCTCTGCGCTGTCTCCGAGGCGTCTAGCGGTTGGTCATAGTATAGCCACCACTGGTGCGCTGCAGCGTCTAAGGACCTAGGTCTGTATTTCCGCAGTGGACAAAATAGCCAGTTTTGCCGAACAATGCGGGCATCGAGCTATGATTTTATATGGAGACACAAATGAACAGCCTTCAATCTGAATCAAATCCAAAGACCAAGACTGTTGCGAAGCGGACCTTAGCCGTCTTCAGTGCGAGCGTCGTGATGTTTGCTTGTCTCATGGCAAACGCCCAGGAGGCGGCCCAGGCCAAAAGCCAAATCGTACCAGTACAGATCGGTCAGTCTGTACCGGATTTTGAGTTAAAGGACATTGACGGTCAGGTCCATAAACTCAGTCAGTATAAAGGAAAAACAATCGTGATTGAGTGGTTTAATCCGGACTGCCCCTTTGTAAAAGTTGCGTATAATGAGGGCAAGCTTGCGAGTAAAGCTCTTGCTCATACGGCGGCCGGAGGTGTTTGGTTAGCCGTAAATTCCGGAGCGCCAGGTCGTCAAGGACACGGCCAAGAAAGAAATCAAAAAGCGCGCACGGATTTCTCCATTACCTATCCCATTCTTTTGGATGAATCAGGTCGAGTTGGACGCATGTTTGATGCGAAGAAAACACCACATATTTTTGTCATCGACCCAAATGGCATACTGGTCTATGCCGGAGCGCTCGATAGCACTCGAGGGGCTGGGTACAATGCGGGCCAGTTCGACGATTACCTAGGGGCTGCCGTCAAGTCAGTGTCCGCTAAAAAGCCGGTGGTGACGCCGGAGACCAAAGCCTGGGGATGTTCTGTGAAATACGCGCGGTAGGGCTAAGCCCTCGCGCTCCGCCACCAAGCGCCCTTGAGGTCTAATTATTCAGCGGCTGCATCATGAAGAAGCGCTGGGTTGGCCCAGTAAGATGCATCCAGTTGTGCGACTTGCGTCCCCTCGATTGGGCGTGTTCCCACAGTCCAGCGGTATACGCCACCGTCGGGTACGATATAGAACCAATTGCCGTTGATATTGCTCATCCACTTTTCAGTCTGGCTACCCCAGTTCTCATTGTAGTTTCCGTTGCTGGTAAAGCCATACGTGCTGTCGAGTTGAGCTGCCTGGGTTGCCAAATCGGCACCGCCGTCACAGGTGTTGTTCGCTGGGGCCTCGGCGCTGATTAAGAGCATGGGGTCTGCATGGTAGGTGGCATCGAGAGTCTCGATGAGGTTACCCTGTGCAGGCCGTGTATTCTGAGTCCACTTATAAACCTCTCCTGCCGGCGTAATGTAGTGCCACCGACCATTGGCATTTTGGAACCACTTTTCGCCAATGCTACCCCAGTTTTCAGCAAATGAACCGGTGAAAACAAAACCATGTGTTTGGTCCAAATTGAAGGCTTTTGCTTCTGCTGTTGTATCCACACAGTCTGCATTGTCTGCCTCGTCTGCATCAGCTGAACTAGGGTCAATGGCATCGTGTAGGAGCGTCGGGTTAGCATGATAATTAGCCGAGAACGTCGCCAGCAGCGCGCCGACGATTGGTCGGCTGTTGTTTTCCCATCGGAACACCTCACCGACAGGCGTGATGTAGAACCAGCGGCGGTTGGTGTTTTGAAACCATTTCTCACCCATGCCAGCCCAATTGGTCGCGTAGGTCCCGGAGAACGTAAATCCGTACTCTTGGTCCATGTCATAGGCCGACTGAGCCAGTGTGTCGTTATCAACAGCCGGTGGCTGGCAGGTGGCGCCTGGGTTGATGGCCGCCGTTAATAGATCTGGGTTTGCATGGAAGTCTGGAGAAAAGGTGCCGACCAGATTTCCGGTGGGTGGGTTGGTTCCATTGGTCCATTCGTAGACCGCACCCTGTGGTAGAATATAGTGCCAAACAGCATCCCCGCTGCGAAACCACTTTTCATTCAAGCCGCCCCAGTTGGTGGTGTAGCTGCTACGGTTTCCGAAGCGTCGGTCGGAATCGAGTAAGTAGGCGCTGCATAAGAGTTCCGGGGCAATTTCTGGTTGAGCTGCTTGGGGTAAGTCAACAATGCCACGGATCCAGTCGATGTAGGCTGCAGGGGAAATGAAGTTGGCGCTGCGGGAACGGACACATGGATTGTCATCGCCAACGGCGACAACGCCACCTGAGGTCACACCGATGAGCGTCTGGCCCATCAGTAAAGCACCGCCGCTGTCTCCACCGCAGACCAGTTCGTTATTAGGACCGGGGTTGACGACCAAAGACCCGACTGCGTTGTCAACGGTCTGTTGGTTTTCAAGGTATGTCTCCGTTGTCGCTTGGTACTCAACCTGTCCAACACGGCGAATACCGGTCTCCTCATTCTCGTTTGCCCCAAAACCCACGATTGTCAGCAGGTCGCCCTGGTTCGGCTCGCCCATTTCGATTGCCACAACAGGTGCTGGGAGGTCGTCTGCAAATGTCAGGATGGCAACATCGGGCCCACTGTATCGGTAGAAGTTATCGCCAAGACGTCGGATATGGGCGGCATTCGCCGAGTAGCCTTCATGAATGTGCATAGCATTGGCAGCTCGGTAAACACCGTCGATTACAACGTACACATCAGCCGCGCTCGCCGCATTTTCGATGCAGTGAGCGGCCGTCAGGATGGTGCGCTGTTCGATCACAGTACCTGAACAAAGAAAGCCGCTGTTACCAACGCGAATGTAGAGTCTCAGGATGCCGGGGTGACCGTCACCATCGAGGTTACCGTAACGAACAGGCTGCATAATCACACCCGTCACAGGCTCTGTCTCAGCGATGACCTCTTGGCCATCCATCTCACCGCAACCGGCTAGGATGGCGAGGCACAGGATCCAAGTGAGTTGGCGGAGTGTGTTTAGTTTGTTCTGACCGTTGCTCATCTTTTCCCCCGATGGCGTTTGCATCGCGCGTTTGCGATACTACTCCTATGAGCAATCATTGTGCCAATTAGTGGGCCCTTTAATTTCAGGTGTTTAGATGATCTGAAACCGGAGTTGTTACACAATAACTGTAACAAAGTGTTACACTGTTACACTGTGACAATTTGTTCAACGACGCCGATCTAGCCTGTGTAAATGGTGTCTGCGCCAAGGGGTCTTAGACTGTGTCCTTAAAGATGTCCGAGCTTCCGTATTTCAGACAAAATTGCCTCTATGGACGCTGATTTGACTGGCTTGCTACTGCTGGTCAATAATTCTCGACCGACGACATGGCAACCGAGATGAGCAAATTGGATGCGCATGGCGATCAAGACTTTCTGACCCTGGCCACCGCTATGTGTCCCGATGGCCACCGGCTTCCCGTTAAATAGAGTTCGAAAATCATGGCTGCGGGTTGATAGCCAGGCGATTGCATTGGTTAGGCTCGGCGGAATTGAACCGTTGTACTCAGGCGCCAGGACAAAGAAGGCTTTCGCGCGGCCAAATAAAGTATCTAACTCATCAACATCAGCGTCATTGTCTTCGGACCGAGATGTGTAAAGCGGAATTGAGTACCGTGTGAGGTCGCACAGCTCACAGTCGATCCCATCCGCGCGTGCCTGCGACCATATCGTGTCCGCGAGGTCTTTGTTTTTTCCGTGACTGGCTGTGCAGATTAACAGCATTGCAATTGAACCTCCGGGCTTGTGCGTGCAGACCCACGTCTTAAGCTTTAGTGCATATCAATTGGATGTGCCACATGATTGACCATACCGCGTGGGCCTTGTCGAAATAATGACTTACCGATTAAGATAATTAAGATGGCCAAACTCAACCACTCAACCATGGTATGGGCGTGATTGGGGTTGTATGTCGCCACTGTCTGACCAAGGGCGGCATTGGTCAGCCAACCAAGGCAAATAGAGCTGGCAGCGACGCCAACCCCAAACCAGAAAGCAATCCTCCGGCCATGCAGAGATGTGAGGACGCCAAATGTAGTTGCATTGGTCGCAGGGCCTGTCAGCAGAAAGGCCAAAGCGGCACCGGGCGATACTTGATTTATAATGGCGATTGCCGCCAATGGTGTTGCTGCTGATGCACAAACATACATGGGAATCCCCATCAATGCGAACAGGGGGACTTGCCAGAATGGTGACACCCCCGCGATCGCCTTGGGATCCATTAGCGGCTCGGCGTAGGCCGCGATAGCAATTCCGACAATCATCCAGGGAATCGTATGGTCGACCAGCGGACCAAAACCATATTTTAACCCATCGCGTAACCGCTTAGCCAAGGGGGTGTGTTCCGTTTTTTGATCGGCTACGTCCTTCCGTAGATCTGGTACTTTCTGCCCTAAAACAAGAGCGATCAGGAGAGCGACACAGACCGCGGCCAGCAGTCTTGCCACAGACATCTCAACCCCCAAGAGCGGCAGTGAGATGAGCATTGCATCGATGCCTAGTTCTGGGGTGGCGACTAAGAATGCAATGGCGGCTGTCGCAGGTACACCTCGAGAGACCAGTGTTTCGTAGAGCGGCAGTACACCGCATGAGCAAATGGGCAGCGGTAAGCCAAATGCGAGTCCCTTTACCGCCTGTTTTGATGGGCCGCCCCGTTTGAGCCAGACCAGCGCTTTTTGAACGATCAATGCATTTAACAAACCGGCGAAACAATAGGCCAGTACAAGTGCAGGTGCCGCTTCTAATGTGAGATTTATGAACACGTAACCCGCTGCCTGAGAGACCGCAGGCACGTCCTCAATCAAAGTCAAAGTGAGCAGACCCATCACGGCGCCCAAAACCCCCCAAACGGCCTTATCGTCGAGGTGGCTATGAGGTTCTATTAGATTTCCGTGGCTAGAATGGTCGTGGTGATGGCCATGGTCGTGGTCGTGGTCGTGGTCGTGATCGTGGTTGTGGTCGTGGTTGTGGTCGTGGCCATGGTTGTGGTCGTGGTTGTGACCATGGTCATGGTCGTGGTGATGGCCATGGTCGTGGTCATGGTCGTGGTCGTGGTCGTGGCCATGGTTGTGTGCGTGGTGATGGCCATGGTCGTGGTCGTGATCGTGGTCATGGTCATTTCCATGATTGCAACCGGCAAGTTCTTCTCTATGGGTCACAACATGCATCAAAGCGCCCACGACGAATGCTTCAAAAAGAGCCAGTCCAAGTTGCGGGGCCTGATGACTTATGGATTCCCCATAGACGAATCCCAGCACCGTCGCGACGGCAAGCAAGCCGACCATGCCAAGAGCATATCCATTCCCCAATCGATCACGAAGACTGACGTAGACGAGCAACCCCACGGGTAATCGGTGCAGTACGATGGCGTAGTCCAGTCCGTGGGCATGCCCCTGTACTGGCGCGCTTAAGGCAGCGCCATCAAGTGCGTTGTGCAGTAATAGACCGGCGAACACAATCCAAAACGTGGCACCCTGAGCGCCCCTGATTCGACGCTCGAGTATGCTGGGTAGCAACAGGCCAACCAGGGCGAAGAGAACAGCCCAAAAACCGGCTCTTTGAACGGTCGGCGGTAAGAGAAAAATCAATCCCAAGCCACCGAGTGACACCAACATGTAGCCGTCGAGCGCGAGGATCCAACCTTTTTTCTCTCGACCGATATGGCCGACCACGGGGCCCAGCATTAAGCCAAAGATGGCCCCGCTCAGAGTGAGAATATCTGTCATATTTGATCTGTCCACTTGCCATGACGGACGAACCGTCCCATTGAACCCGTCTCTAACATGGCCGATTTTAAATATGAATCATTGACTCGGTTGAAAATTTATACACCCTTATTCACGTTCATTGGATGCCGTCACGAGCGCTCCATTAATTGATTAGGGTCTAGGTACATGATTGGTGAACAGGGCGAACATGACGCGGTCATCGTCGGATCTGGGCCTAACGGATTCTCTGCGGCGATCTATTTGGCCCAACAGGGGTGCCGAGTTTGCATGATTGAGGGTAAATCCAGTGTCGGTGGCGGCATGCGAACACGAGAGTTAACCCAACCGGGATTTCGTCACGACATTTGCTCTGCAGCACATCCAATGGCCGTTCTATCTCCATTTATGAAGACATTGCCTCTCGGTGATTTTGGACTTGAATGGATTGAGCCGCCCGCCTCTTTTGCCCATCCACTCGATGGCGAAAAATCTGTGCTCATGTGGAAAAGCCTTGAACGTACTTCGTCACAGATGGGGACCGATGCTCTCGCCTATCGTAGGCTGATCGAACCATTTTTGAACAATCCCGAGACTTTATTCGACGATCTCTTGTCGCCTCTAAAATGGCCCAAAGCACCTTTGCAAATGATTCGCTTCGGCCTGTCCGCTATTCGTTCGGCAACCGGCTTCGCCAATGGCCGATTTAAAGGGCCACAGGCCAAGGCTTTATTTGCAGGCTGTGCGGCACATTCAATCATGGACCTAGACCGACCCCTTACTGCGGCTCTTGGTCTGATTTTTTCTATATCAGGTCATTTGACAAGCTGGCCGATAGTGCGGGGGGGCACCGAAGGTCTGACTCTTGCTCTGAGCCGGTACTTTGAGTCTCTTGGTGGTCAAATCATCACGGACCAGCATATTGAACGGGCTCAGGAATTACCTAGGTCAAAAGTATACCTATTCGATACCTCGCCCAGGCAACTGGTAGAGATTAACCGGTCTCACCTTCCCAAAGGATACTGTACCCGAGTGGGTCGGTATCGCTACGGACCGGGCGTCTTCAAAATCGACTGGGCTCTGCGAGAGCCTATTCCTTGGATTGACCCGATGACCTCTCAGGCAGCGACAGTTCATATCGGCGGGGAAATGAATGAAATCGCGGCAGCAGAGAAAGCCATGTGGCTTGGCCGTCACCCTGAAAAGCCCTTCGTACTCCTTTGCCAACAAAGCCTTTTCGATAACACCCGCGCGCCGTCTGGTCAGCATACAGGGTACGCATATTGCCATGTTCCCGCTGGCTCCACTGAAGACCAGACTCAAGCCATCGAATCTCAAATCGAGCGCTTCGCGCCTGGTTTTCGGGATACCGTGATTGATCGGCACGTGATGAACACCCAGGCGATGACCCGGCATAACCCAAATTATGTGGGTGGTGCTATCGCGGGTGGCATAGCTGATTGGCGCCAATTGTTCACGCGCCCTGTACTCAGGCTAAATCCCTATACAACCCCTAATCCGCGTATTTTCATCTGTTCATCGTCGACACCGCCGGGCGGAGGCGTACACGGTATGTGCGGGTATTATGCGGCTCGAGCGGCCTTTCGACGATTGCAGCGTTTGGACACCACAGCTCTGACCTAAACTTCAGTCTGAGTTCGAGACAGTAATCGTCTGCCCATGGCCGCACTGGTCTGCTAAATTGGGTCGGCGTACTATGAGTTGGAGGAGAGACACACGTGAGTCGCTTCATGTCCGGTAAAAGAGTGGTGATTACAGGTGCCAATTCTGGCATTGGGTGGGCCACAGCATGCGCTCTAGTGAAAATGGGTGCCGAACTGATTTTGATTTGTCGAAGTCAGCCAAAGGGCCTGGATGCAATCGACCGCATCAAAACAGTCGAGCCGGACGCGGTCATTTCACTTTTCAAATGCGACCTGAGCAGCCAAGAAGATATTCAGGCTGTTTGTGGGCAATTGCGGTCCACATACGCCCACATCGACGTATTGATTAACAATGCAGGCGTCTACTTAGCGGAAAGGCGTCAAACCGACGATGGACTCGAACAAACCTTTGCGGTCAATCACATGGCCTATTTTCTGATGTGCCGCGGGCTATTGAGCTGTTTACAGGCGGCACCCAAAGGGCGAATTGTCAATGTATCCTCCTTCGGGCATAGATTGGGGTCCATTAATTTCGACGATTATAACTTTGAGCGCAGGCGTTACTCTCCCATGATGGCATACTGTGCGAGTAAACTCATGAACGTCCAATTCACCCGCTATTTAGCGAATCAATTGGTCGACGATAAGGTCACTGTCAACTGCCTTCACCCAGGCATGGTTCGGTCGGGATTTGCTGTGAGCCAGAAAGATGCCTTTGCGCTTTTGACGCGACTTGCTGGGGCGTTCTTGGTGTCACCAGAACGAGGGGCTCGTACGTCAATTCACCTTGCAACAAGTCCGGATGTAGCCCAGGTCTCCGGCGAGTACTATCGGAGCCGGAAAATCGTCAAACCATCTCGTCAAGCTCGGAACATGAAGCAGGCAGAGCAACTTTGGCAATTGAGTGAAGCACTGATTCGATACGACCCATGTGTGCCTATAGCGTTTTGAGTTTGATGGACCTGACCTATTTTGACCGGGTTGCATGACTCTTTGGCAGATGCCATTTCGTAGGGAGAGCTAATTGACACCGCTTGAAAAGCTCAAAATGGGCCACATTATTGGGATTATGACCCTTGTTGTTGGCGTCATATACGGCCACACAATTCAGGCTCAATTCGTTTGGGATGACGTCTTTTTAATCGAGAGAAATCAAAGTCTATCGAATTTTCAAAGCGCGTGGTCCCTTGCTTGGGGCGACTTCTTTGGCCAAGGCCATTCGACTCAGAGCGGGTATCTCAGACCGATACCAACGATGCTCAATTACCTCACCATAGCCCTGTTTGGATATTCCACTGCTGCCTTTCACGCAATCCAGCTCAGTCTGCATCTTTTGGTTTTAACACTGGCAGCGATCCTCCTTCGACAGTGGCGTCTCTCCAACCTATCCATTCTGATTGCCTTGGGTGTTTACACCTGTCATCCCATGCAGGTGGAAGCGTTGTCTTTTGTTTCCTGTCGCCCCGAATTATTGGCGGCTGTTTTCGTACTCTCGACATGTCTATGCGTTCAAAAGAGCCAATCATCTCCGTCGAAATGGTGGACTCTATTGGGCGGTTTAAGCCTCACTTTCGGCTTTTTCTCAAAAGAGACCGCAGTCGTCGTCCTCCCGTTTTTGTGGTTGACGAGTCACGGTCGTCCAAAGAGCATCCTGTGGGTATTGACGGCATGGACTCTTGGTTTACTGGTTTTCAGATTTAGCTGGAGCCCCATTCAAGGGGGAGACGATTCAGGGCTGGCCCTCAACCTATCACTCGCGTTTAACTTGGTCGCGTTCTATGTAAAACAGCTGTTTTTAGTTGAGGGGCCTCGCTGCCTCTACACCTATTTAGATGTGTACACTTGGCGCTTTGAAACATCGGTTACATGCGTGTTACTCTGTCTATTTGGCGTCTGGATTGCTTTGCTGAGGCCCAGATCTATGCTGGCCATTGGCTTACTGTGGTTCCTTTTGTTCATAGGGCCTGTATTGCACCTTATTCCTTTCGGGACCTTAGCTGCAGATAGGTACCTGTATTTGCCATTACTCGGTGTTGTGGCTGCGATTGCTGGCTGTGTTGACGTACTCATCAAAAGACAGAGCCGATATCGATTGTTGGCCGCCACGGTCTCCTTTCTTGTCCTTCTGGCTTTCTCGGCTTTATCGAAGGTTCGGAGCCAAGAATGGCGGGATGAAATCACACTCTGGTCGGCCGAAGTTGAGATGGCCCCGATTCAAGCTCATGCGCTCGTCGAATTAGGGACGGCCATGGCAGACCAAAACCGGATAGCTGATGCCCATAAAGCCTATCGATTGGCTTGGAGACTCAAACCCGGTGGCCAGATTTTGTTTCGGAACTTAGTCAGAATCGAATCTCAAAAGTTGAGTCGGGACCTTGGGCGTGCCCTTCGGAATGCCGTTTTAGATCCAACCGTGACACCCGAAACACTCCAGCTATGGTCCGAGAGACTGAAGACCTTAGACCACTCCAATTTGAGTAATTTAATCGATGATCAATTAAAACGGCGTCAACGCTGATTCCAACAACTCGACTCCGATCGTCGGCCTCCATCGAATCAGACCGTTTCAATCACCTGAGTGACTATTTTGAAAAATCCTTTTTTAAATAACGCTATCAGGCCTGATTCTGATTCGACCTTATCCGATATGATATCCGGCAAATATTTAAAAAATACGCAATGATAATCCGTTTACGAATACTGTAAGTGTATGATTTTAATTGATTATTATTGTTAATTACGGGGGCCGGCTTACAGAAATCTTCTTAAGGTTTTATGGAAAGTTACGATGTCGTAGGTGGATAAACTTACTAATGAACGTGGCTCGATGAAACTATTTGACAAGCCTTATTCCACGACCATGCGCCACAATTCGGGCCGGAGCCCGCAATCGTGGGTTGTTGACTGGGTTTTATCGGCAGACACGCGAGCAGGGGCACGTTCTCGCCAAATGAAAGGAGGTTGCCTAGCAGACATTCATTAGACGGTAGGGGTACTGGTCTTTTGAGACACGTCTGCGCTGCTCAAAAAAACGAACGAAATTTAAAACTCGTGGAGGACGGTTTGGCCATCCTTCACAACCCAAACAACATGGCATCTCTAAATTAGCGCACAGATGGGTCTGCGCACAGAGATTAAGCAGGGATGAGGGTCCCTGTTTGGAGTCGGCAAGGTCGCTAACTCGCCTTTAGATTCATGGAGCGAATATTATGGGTCTTTTCGTTAATTCGAATTCTTCGTCAGCGAACGCAATGCGTAACTTAAACCGGTCCACTCGGTCTCTTGGAACATCGTTTCAACGCCTGTCTAGCGGCATGCGTATTAACAGTGCCAAGGACGATGCAGCTGGTCTGGCGATCAGCGAGAGAATGACTACGCAAGTTCGTGGTCTTACTCAAGCGATTCGCAATACCAATGACGGTATGTCATTGGCTCAGACTGCTGAAGGGGCTTTGCAAGAGACAACTTCGATCTTGCAGCGGATGAGAGAGCTTTCCGTTCAATCGGCGAATGATACAAATACAGAAGCTGACAGAGGTTCGATGCAGGAAGAGGTCGATGCGTTGGTCTCAGAACTGAATCGGATCGCAGAGCGGACGACATTTAACAACCAGAACATCCTTGATGGTTCATTCACGGGTGCGAAGTTCCATATCGGAGCTAACGCTCGAGAGAATCTGACCATCAGCGTAAAGGATGCGAGAGCAAATAGTCTTGGGCGACAGGCTCGATATTCTAGTTCGGCTGACATTGCGGTGGCTGCTGGACAGAATCTCAGTGATGGAGACGTCACCATTCGTGGTGTCACGATCCGGTCTACTGTTGCTGCAGACGATGCGCTTTCGACAACATTGAACGATGCGTCGGCGATCGCGAAAGCAGCAGCAATCAACGATTCGAGCGAATTCACAGGTGTAACAGCCTTGGTTGACGCGACGATTGTTGAATCGACTGGTGATATCCAGGCAGTGACATTGGACTCTACCAATAACGTGACCATTAACGGTGTGACACTCACCGGGTTTCGGGTTGAAGACAATGATGCCAACGATAAACTGGTCAATCAGATTAACGCGATTGCCGATGAGACGGGCGTTGTTGCATCTCTGGATGAAAATCACCGTCTTGTCCTGACCGCTGATGATGGCAGAAATGTCGAAATCACGGTCTTGGGTAATGCCACTCGATTGGGCATTACTGCTGGGGCTGGAACCACAGTAACTGGTGGTCGGCTCACATTGGAGTCAGAGGATCAATTCGACCTCGGTGGCGCGGCTATAACAAAGCTTGGCGACGTCGGTGGTGCAGGTGCGACTCTCTTCGGTGTGAACGATGCCAATTCGGTGCAAACGCTGGATATCACTGACCGGGATGGTGCCAATCGGGCTCTCTCGATTCTTGATAAGGCGATTGGTCAAGTCTCTGCAAGTCGAGCGTCATTGGGTGCAGTACAAAATAGGTTGGCTTCAACCGTGCGTAACCTTGAGGTGGGCACGGAGAACCTGACGGCCTCTCGAAGCAGAATCCAAGATGCGGATTTTGCCAAAGAGTCAGCAGAGTTCTCGAAGTTAAAGATTGTTCAGCAGGCAGGCGTTTCCGTCTTGTCTCAGGCCAATCAGCAACCGAATATTGCCCTGTCACTTATCGGAGGTTAATACCCTTCCTTAAAAGGTGGCACGACGATCTGAAATCCGGCCCTTGGGTCGTCTGTGTTGCCAAATTTGACATCGATTTCATAGGCCAAAGAAATCGGTGTCAGCCCTTACAAACCGCCAAGGTGGCTTGCTACCTTGGCGGTTTTCTTTTTTGGGCTTTCGCTTACTCAGTGCTCATTTCAAAATGGGTAAAAGCGGAGCGAAGTCATCTCTCCACGTGATGATTGACTCGGGCGTCTCGATGATCGGCAATTCATATTGCTTAAGACTTTCATCGTCCTTAGCCAAAAAAGCCCACTCACTAATGTAATGTCCCAAGGGCGATGAGGCGCGATGTCGAACCCATGAAAATGATAAGTCGTATCGTCTACCGTGGCTTTCAACAACCCGCTTTAGATCGGCGTGGCGATTGGAGACATTGATGGCAATTAGACCGTCATGACGGAGTTGACGTGAGTATATGGCCAAGGCTTCTTCCGTCAGTAAATGTGCTGGAATTGCATCGCCTGTAAATGCATCGACAATCAATATGTCGAACCCCTGAACGCCCATCATTTCGAGGCTTTTTCGTCCATCACCGAGGACGATGTCCACCTGACCTTGTGCCGATTTCAAATAGCTGAAATGAGTTTTGGCAATCTGGACGACGAGGGGATTTAATTCAAAGAATGTATATCTATCACCTGGACGAGAATAGGCCGTCAAGGTCCCAACCCCCAATCCCAAGATACCTACTTTCCTAACTTTTTTTCGCTGACTTAAGACTCGGCCGATACCGGAAGCTTCGGTAAAATAAGCCGTTGGTTCTTGGCGATACTGTTCACCCAGGTATTGAAAGCCATGGCTGATTCGCCCATCGAGTAGGTGAATGAGCCCCCCTTTCTTCTTTGGGACTGGGTAGCTCTTAATTTTCAGAGTGCCATACGCGTTTCTATACACGTGTGTTTGGCCACTGAGTTCTTTGACGGTTTTGTAGCCAAGCACGGAGCTGAGGGAGACCAGCGAGATCAGTCCGATGACCGTACTCGGATAGACGGTCGCAAAAGACGACAGACGCTCAATCCGTGTTCGAGATGCATGCCAAAGGAAAGCGACGGTCGCTATGATGGTGAGGTCGACTTCAAGGCGTAGATTGACAAATGCAGGTAAGATGAAGCCAACAATAAGGCCACCGACAACGCCGCCCGCCGCAATAGAGACATAATAATTGGTCAATTGGTGAGTCGTTGGCTGCCTTCGAACCAGTTCAGCGTGGACGCTCATACAGCCTATGCCCAATATGGTGCACCACCCCGCCAGTTGCATAGACCAGTGGACAGACCAAGATTCAAGTCGCAGATAAATGAAGAGCATCAGGACCGACACACCGAGAATCCAGCGCCTATGGCCCATCCATATTCGAGGAAAACCGAAGGTGATAATGAAGGTTATTAAATAGACGGCAAGGGGTGAGACCCAGAGAATCGGAGTTACGGTGAGATCGACGCTAATCGCCTCGCTTATGCTGACTAAAAGTGCAACTCCAAGCGCCGATGGCCACATCCAGGTCCAGCGAAGATCCAGTTTATGGATGTCAGCAGTCGATTGGTGACCTGAAAGACGGTGTGAGATGACAATTATGACAAATAGACAGCAGAATATTGAGAAAAGGACACTCCACAGGATGAACTGATCCGACACGCTCAGATTAGGCTCTACCAGGAATGGATAACTGAGTAGGCCAAAGAGTGAACCCCCATTTGACCAAGCAAACAGAGTAAATGTCGTCTGCCCTTTTGAATCACCGATGATCCATTGAACGATGGGTGAAGATGCATAAAGAATTAAGCTCGGTACACCGATGGAGACGGAGAGCAAAAACCATACATCTTGCAGTGGGTGGTCACCGGCTGGCCCATCGGTGAAACCAACAGGCAGCTGAAAGAGCGTGGCAGCCATCAGAATCAGGCAGAGGGACAACGCGAATTTGGAGCGGCTGGCAACCCAGTGACTGAGTAAGTACCCGACGAGTAAGGTCAGCTGAAAAAAGATCAGGCTGCTGGTCCACACCGCGCTTGACCCACCAAAAATAGGAAGCAGGGCCCTGGCCGCAAGTGGCTGGATAGACCACGAGAGCAGTGAGCCGAGGCCCACAACCAACGCGGCCAATCGATAATTTGTGTGTGGCGTCACGTTGCTGGTCCGATTAATACCCGCTCACCGAGCGCGGTGTACTTTCACCCTGCCACACGCCCAATATAGAGATGGGCTACGCCGAAGGTCAGTCGAATGACTTTGATATCTGTCAAACCTGCATTTGTCATCATCTTAGCAAAATCGTCTGCAGGCGGAAACGCGGCGATGGATTTTTGGAGATAGCGGTACTCTTTCTTACCCGACAAAATCCAGCCCATCATTGGGACGATGTGATGGACATGAAGCCGAGCCATGAATGACATTAAGCCCCCTTTGGGCTCGGAGAGTTCAAGAATCGAGACAACCCCGCCGGGTTTCACGACCCGAGCCATCTCTTGAAGGCCTTTTACGCGGTCCGGTACATTTCGAATCCCGAATGCGATTGTGCAGCCGCTAAATCTGTCCGTCTCGAAGTCCATTGCCTGCGCATCGCCGAGAACCAAGGTCACCCTGTCTCCGAGCTTCCGTGACTTAATCTTCGTGTGACCCACGTCGAGCATGCCTTGGCTTGGGTCCAGTCCGACCACTGTGGTCTGAGGATGAACGCGTGCCAGGGCTAGACCAACATCAGCGGTTCCCGTTGCAACATCCAACAGCTCTCCATCGCTTGGCATCGACTCAATCAGCTGTTTTCTCCAGCCGCGATCCATGCCGAAACTCATCAGTCGATTGAGGAGATCATACCGTTTTGCGATCTGATCGAACATCGCACCGCTTCCATCTGCTCTCGCCATCTGTGTTGTCATTCAATGCACTCCAGCTCTAGGGATTTCGAGAGATGTCTGAGGGTTTCATAACTCAACGCTTGAGGGCCATCTGACAGCGCGGTACTGGGGTCGGGATGAACCTCGACCATCACACCAACAGCCCCCGCAGCGATCGACGCCTTCGACAGCGGAACAACCAAATCACGCCGTCCAGCCGCATGGGACGGGTCGACGATGACGGGCAGCCCGTAATGGTGGCTGAGTAGAGCGACTGCGCCCAGGTCGATTAGATTTCTCGTCTCATTATCGAAACCACGAATCCCTCGTTCGCAAAAGAGGACGCTGTCAGCGCCACTGGCATAGAGGTATTCAGCGGCCATCAGCCACTCTGACACTGTTGCCGAACGACCCCGCTTGAGCATGACACATTTTTTCGCTTCGCCCACCTGCCTGAGCAGAGCAAAGTTCTGCATATTTCGCGAGCCAACCTGAACAATGTCAGTGATGTCAGCGACTGTTTTCACGTCGTGTTCTGACATGACTTCTGTGACAATGCGCAGCTGGTGCCGGTCCGCAGCGCGCCTCATCCACTGCAATGCGGGTGCCCCAAATCCTGAGAAAGAATAGGGTGACGTCCTTGGCTTGTACGCTCCACCTCGTAATACTTTACCACCGGCCCGTGCAACCTGGCTTGCGATGCTTTCAATCCGCTCCTCAGAGTCAATACTGCATGGACCGGCGATCAATGTCGGCGCTGCTGGTCTAAATTGCAGTCCGCCCAAGTCGACGCTCTTATGGCACTTCAAATCGACCTTTGGGTGCTGACTTTCGGTTTTGAATATATGACCGACGCCGTCCACGGCCGTTATTTTTTCCGGGTCAACAGGCGTTGAGTGGCCCTTGACGATGAACCCGGTTGCTGTACCGTCTTGGTCAAGCAAGGTCTCTAACCAAAGACCGAGTCCCGTCAGTGCCTTCTTCACCGAGTTGGCATCGGCTGTCGATGTCAGATTAATCAACATGCGTGTCACCTCGACCGTTCAAGTGCTGTATGGATAACGGCCTTTAATGCGGACCGCGATGGACCGTCTGGCAATTGTCTCAGTGATTTGAGTGCTTTGTCTGCAAAATCGGCAGCCCGCTCATGGGTTGCCTCGATAGCACCCGTCGCAGCAATGGCTTCTACAAGGGATTTTGCATCAGATTGCGTCGGCTCGTCCACAGCACTGGCATATTGCCTCAATCGTAGCAGCAGTTCAGGAGACCGTTCTGCCGCCAGAATCATCGGCCAAGTGAGCTTGCCCTCTCTCAAATCAAGACAGGTATCTTTACCCGTTTCTGTCGGGTCACCACAGAGGTCTAATTTGTCGTCGACCAATTGGAATGTCATCCCCAGGTTGATGCCTACGTCACTCAAAAGATTGATTTGGCGCTCGTTTAAATCGCCTAAGAGAGCACCGGCTTCCAAAGCCCATTGGAAGAGGGCAGCCGTTTTTCCATGCACGACCTCTTGATACAACCCTCTGTCTGGTCTGAAACAGTTTCGCATGTCTAACTGAAGTGCTTCGGCGTGTACCATCTGTGAGATCACATCGAGCAGGGACGACACCAATCTTGGGTCGGCGCCGTTGACGCGTCTCAGCGCGTCGACCAGAAGATGGTCACCCCCTAAAACACTCGCGGAATTTCCATAGACCATTCGGGCAGTCGGATGTCCGCGACGCTCCTCACCCTGGTCGATTACATCATCGTGCAGGAGCGTTGCAGAGTGGACTAACTCTGCGGCAATCGCCACCTGTTTGACATCCTCATCGAAGGCCCGTTCACCCATTCGTGCAGCCAAGAGGGTGCAGATCGGTCTCACCCGCTTGCCCGCTTTGTGCAGTAGATATTGGACCGCCTTCCAAGCAAGGTCTTTACCGGGGTCTGTCACGACTGAGCCCAAATCGACCTCGAGGTCGTAGAGGTCATCGGCGAGCCAATCCCTTAACTCGATGAGTCTCTTCGATACGTCATCGGCCTGATTTCGTTGTGTTGTTGATGCCAGTGTCGTAAGCACTGGATCCGTGTTGGCTGGCTGTTCAGCCAACTTCACCCGAAATGTACTTTGCTTAGTCATTTTGATCAGCCTCTCGACCGTTGGGTATTTGCTTATGTCCTTCAAACACGAATTCACTCCTCGATTCCATGAGGTCGACCGTGCGGGGATCGTTTTCTATGGTCGCGCCTTCGAGTACGCTCACGTCTGTTTCGAAGAAATGCTGACCGCTGCCTTCGGAGACTTCGATCGCATCTTCGATTCCGCTGGCATTGGTTTGCCCCTCGTCTTCGCCGACTCGTCGTTCAACCAACCCATGCGTCGAGGCGAGCGTTTGCTTGCCTCTATGGAGATTGAGCGTCTGAGTCAACGATCGATTACATTTAAATGCTCGGTCGTCGGAATTCTCGATGGAAATCTGCGCTGCGTCGTCCGCCAGAAGCACGCTTTCGTTGCCTTTCCAGAATTTGAGCCAACGGAATGCCCACCTGATTTCGTCGACCGACTCGTCGGTGTTGGCCTCTCCAAGCCCTAATCTGCTACGAAGCTGCATCCGATCCACCTTACCCACTCCCTTAATTGGTATTTCCGGGACCAGGATCCAAACTTTCGGCACCTCATGTCGTTCCAGCGTCGAACGCCCCATTCGGACCAGCTCTTCTAGTTCAGTTTCGAATTCGTAACCCTCATTCAACGCGACACAAACGCAGATGATTTGACCCCATTGCTCATCGTCCAGTCCGATAGCGACACACCCATTGATGCTTTCATGTTGCTCAAAGGTGCGCTCAACTGATTGAGGCTGGATTTTTTCCCCACCGCTTATCAAGACCGAATCGGAGCGGCCCTCTACGTTAACACGACCATTTTCTATGACACCTAGGTCCCGAGTCAGGAGGCCACCTGGACAGGTCGGCCCATCTATTCTCAGTCGATTATCTTCGTTCGAGACCACAGTGAATGGCAAAGGCGAACCACAATCATGGGTCATCGGATTTTGGTCCGGTGATTGTGTGGCCGCCTGCGAGGCGCACTCCGTCATACCCCAGGTCAAAATGACTGGGATTCCAGCTTCGATCGCAGCGTTGTATAGCGATTTAGAACAATGAGCTCCGCCCACGAGGACACAGCGAAGTTTTGAGTAATGCGATGGGTCTGTTTCAGATGCCAGAAGACGGCTTAGCATGGTCGGCACCAACGACACCATCGTCACCTCGCCTGAATGCAAACGATCGGACACCCGTTGGGATTGGAATGGCAAACACAGTTCGGCGCTGATGCCGTACCAAACCGCCCGAAGTAAGATGGATGCGCCGCCAATGTGATGGGGCGGTAAGCACATCAACCAGTTATCATCGATGTGGTGACCTAAGCGAATAGCAGACCCCATTGCGCTGAAAAAGAGTTGCCCAGTGGTCAGTGGTATGACTTTTGGACACCCTGTACTGCCAGTAGTCGCAATCAGCAGGCGGTCTTCATCGAGCGGCCAACGCGGTGCGAATCCGCCAGCACGAGTTTCTTCTCGGTCGACCGTGATCACATCCTCACGACTCTCGATCAATGTTGTGACATTGAGGTCTTTTAATTGACGATCACTCAGTCGTAGGTCATCTCCCATAGGGAAAACAGCGGCATTACACCACCCGATGGCGTGGAAATTGATCAGCCAATCCAGGTTTTGTTTGCCTGTCAAACCAACCACAGTACCCCCGTCAACGCCCATGCCCTTTAAAACGGCGCCGCGAGCTGCGACGTGCGTCAGCAATTGCTCATAGGTAAGCGAGGTCAGGCCATCCCGAATCGCGATTCGATGGGGGTGAGCCTGGGCTGCTTGAAAAAGAGGGTGTGGAAGCCAGGTTGTCATTGGACCGATACTCCAAGGCCTGGCGTTTGCGGAACTGTAATCTCCAAATCTGAACGAGCCCACGCACCAGAGACCCCGTGGACCGCAGGTCGAAGCGCATCGGATGCGGCGGCTAGGTGCCCCGCCCCTGTTCGGCCGATTGTGGATTCTAGTGCATGGGTGACACAGACTCTCATTCCGCGCTGATGTGCTTTCCGAGCGAGTTCGAAGGACGGCCGTAATCCGCCAAGGTACATGGGCTTCAAAACAATCTCATTCAATCCATCTATGGCCAGTACGCTGTCGGCATCAAAACACACCGATTCATCTGCCGAGACAGTCATCTCGCAAGCGGATGCGACCGCTCGCAAACCAGCTAAATCACCCGCGGAGACCGGTTGTTCAATGATGTCGATGCCCAGTTTATTCAGCTCCATCACCCGTTGTTTGGCGAGACTCGCGGTCCAAGCTCCATTGGCATCTAAACGGAGTTTTGCCTGGGGTACAGCCCGCCGGATATCACGGATTCGAGATCGATCATCAACCCAAGAGTCGCTGAGTTTCACTTTGATGCTAGCCGCACCCGATTCAACCCACTTGATGGCTGTCTCAGCGGTGTCGACCAGTGCGTGTACTGACAATTCGGTGGCGTGTTTTGGATGGAGTAGGGCCGCGATCGGGACCCCTGCAATCTGAGCAAAGAGGTCTAGGCATGCCAGTTCGAGTCCGCTTCGAATTACAGGGGCGACGGCCAGGTCATCCAGCCATTTCTCCATCTCATCGATATCTTTTAATTGGCTCGATGAGACCGTCTTTTCAAGTTGATGGATTTGAGCGTCTATCTCCCCTGAAGTTTCGCTAAAACCTGGCCAAGGGGCAATATCGCCCCAGCCTGTTAATCCATCGACGGTCTGAGCACAAACATGCCAACATTTTCGAGGCGAATTATCGAACACATTGACCTGGACCGCTTTGTCTAACTCGAGGGCATATTGGGTCATACTGAGGCTGTGAATCGACAGTGTCACAAGCAGACCCCCAGGCAGAATAAAAAACCAAAGGCCAATTCCAACTTTGCCGCACCCGCCAAATGTGGATTCAGATCCCGTCCATCTTTCGCGTGAACAGCACGGCACTCTGAGACAGCGAACGGGATGGTCAAACCCACAAGATACGTCCAATGACTAAACAGGCCTGTTTGGGCTCCATATATAGTCAAACCATAGGCGGAGACGCAGAGCAGGAGGTATTGTATTCGAGTGAATCGGGGGCCAAACCGAACGGCCAGTGTCCGCTTTCCGACCCGTGTGTCTCCGACCCGATCCCTGAGGTTGTTGACCACGAGGATCATCGTTGCAAGGGCCCCGATGATAAGACCCGCTACAATCGACCCAAGGTTGAAGAAACCCGCTTCCAAGTAAAACGTTCCGGTGACCGCCGCGACCCCAAAAAATGCAAGAACGAAAACATCGCCCAAACCAACATAGGCCAAAGGAAATGGACCTGCTGTATAGGCGATGGCACACACGATGCTGACCAGTCCCAAAATCAAGATCGGAATCCCGCCGATGGTGCTAAGATAAATCCCAACCGCGCCTGCGCAGAGAAGTGTCAACATCGCGGCGCCCAGAACATCTTTCGGTTTTAGCCAACCCTCCGATGTAGCCCTTTTCGGACCGAGCCTGTCCGGTCCATCAGCACCAGTCTTAAAATCCGCATAATCATTGACCAGATTGGTGCCGATTTGAATCAAGAGAGCACCGACCAACGCCATCATCGATCCACGACCGGGTCCATATCCGGCTGCTGCGGCTAAAGCGGCCCCGACGAAAACGGGTACTGCGCCGGCCCACAGCGTTGCGGGTCGAATGGCTGCCACCCAGATTTGTGTTTTTGAGAGCGTCTGCTCTCCGCCCATACTCATGCTTTGCTCCCGGTCAGCTCGATCTGAATGCGTTGCCACACGGATTGGTGTTGGCTGTAATTCAAATCTGCATCGATTCGCGCCAAAATGATGCCCGAATCGTCCTTTGCTTGCTCCGACACGAGAGCCGTCTTCAGTGCATCATTTGTCTCGACGACTGTACAGCGAAGGCCATAGCCATCGCAGAGCGCGTTTATGTCGATGGGAGACGGTGTCAAAAACAAATCTTCAAACGCCGCCTGGTGTTGGCTGATGGGGAGAAATCTAAAAATCTGCCCGCCCCCATTGTCATTGACCACCATCGTGATCTTCACGTCATGGCACAAGGCGAGACTATTGGCGTCATGGCGAAAGGCTAGATCTCCAATGATGAGCAACAGTGGTGCGCCCGGCTGTCCAAATTTTTCTCCCAAGGCGGTGGCGATGGTGCCGTCGATTCCGTTTAGGCCCCGATTTACAAATACTGTCAGGTCCGATGGAGAGCGACCGCCAAAGGCATCAAGATCTCGAATGGGCATACTGTTGGCGACGTGGATGACGGACCCGTTTGGCTGGTTTCGGACACATGCTGCCGCTATGGAGCCTTCCCAAAACAAATCGGTTTCAGTCTGTTCTATGACATCCTTACAGGTCGTTTCCAACTCGAGCCACTGGTCTAGCCACGTGAGATTTGCTTGCATCTGAGACAGACAACGAGTTGCCGTCTCGTTCAGCAAAAGGGTGGGCGAAATGTCCAAATACTGATCGTATTTGCGTTCTGGGTCTATGCACGTTTGCCCATCATGAATCACGATCCAAACCGCGTGTTCCGACGCCTTGATCCATTTGGCGAGCCATTGGGATGTACAGGCCCGACCGAATCGAACGATGCAATCGGCTTTTGGAATTGCATTCGGTGTCCGGAAAGCCGCGTCATAATTAGTGACCAATGACCGATGGTCATGGCCAAATCGTGCGCCAGATGACGCTTCAGCGAGAACAGGCCACGCCAGCATTTCAGCTAATCGATACATGTCTGATGCATCTTGCCCTGACCCGAATGCGTCCGGGCCGCAGATGAATACACCCCGGTCAAACCGTCCGACTAGGTCAAGGAACGCGTCAGCGAGTTCAGTCGTTCGCGCATCATCATCGACGGTCTTCGCTTGTCCTGCCGGATGGTTGACCAATTGGCGTTGTACCTGAGGATCCCAAAGGGGTTTTCTGAAGCCACAATTGACATGGACGGGGCCCTTCGGCGTTTTTGTTGCCGCCTGTAAGGTAGCCGACAATTGGGTCTGGGTATCCGGGTTGATGGGCTCCGTCGGCACTGGTGCGTCCACAGTTAGGCTTGCTTTGACGAATTGGCCGTAAAATCCGTTTTGATTCATCGTCTGCGGCGCTCCGCGCCCCTGGAGTTCCGCCGGTCGATCGGCCGTCAATAAGATCAGCGGCACCTCACTATGGTACGCCTCAACGACCGCCGGGTAGTAATTGGCTAATGCGCTGCCTGACGTACAGGTCAAGACAACAGGGTGCCCACTGGCTCGTGCGACCCCGAGAGCAAAAAATGCAGCGCTCCTCTCATCTAAAACCACTTTGATTTCGACTTGAGGATGATCAGCCAATGCGAGGGCCAATGGCGTATTACGGGACCCCGGTGATAAAATCGCAACTCTCACCCCATGATAGACGATTTGAGCCACAAGAGCCTCACTCGCACGGGCATTGGCGCTCGCTTGGGATGTGCCTAATGACGCCGCCAGAGTCATCATTGTGCCGTGTCCCGCGGGTCTAGCCTTGTAACGGTTCGCAGAGCTGATCTAAACGCACCCAGCTTTGCTTCCGTTTCAGTCCATTCATCCCGCGGATTAGAACCCGTGACGATGCCTGCACCAGCAAATCCGATGGCGTCCCTTTGACTCAGCAAGCCGGACCGAATGGCGACGGCGCATACGCCCCCCTGTCCCGATGCATCGAACAGTCCGATCGGACCGCCAAAAAAACCTCGGTCCAAGGGTTCAGTTCTCCGCAGCCATGCCATGGAATCTTGCCTTGGCAAACCGCACAGGGCGGGGGTTGGGTGAAGAGCCCCGACGAAATCAAATATCGAATACCCGGCCTTTGGAATCCCAACCACCTTGGTCTGTAAGTGAAACAGATTGTTTGCAGGTCGAATCGTGGGTTTGGTTTCAATCTGCAGTTCATCACATAATGGGTCGAGACTCGCCTGAATGTCGTCGACGACGTAGCTATGCTCCCGGCGTATTTTGTCATCCGATAGCATGGATTCAGGGTTCCGGATCGCCGTGCCAGCCAGCGCATGGGTTGTCACTCGAGACTCGGTCACCCGAACGAGCGTCTCGGGTGTGGCGCCCATGAAATAGCGACGGCCCTGACGCAGGGAAAAGACAGTTGTTCCCGGGTAGTCAGTCACGAGGGCAGCGTAGGTTTGCCGTGGGCAGAACACTTTCGTTTTCTCACACGGCACATGCGTGCTGCGCGCGACGACAATCTTGTCCACGATTTCACGTCGACACGCTTTCTCGACTTCTGAAACTCTGCTCTGGAAATCTACGCTTTCTTCCGCAAAAGATAGAGTCGGGGACTGCTGCGCCAACGCCCACTCATCGTCCAATGCGTCTTCTAAATCGACCCTGGCCTCGTCTGCATGTGTCGCGTCCTGGGCGGATTTGTCTAATTCAAAGCGGATGTCCACGGCATGTTGGTCATCTCTTTGGACGATGATGCGCTTGGGGATTTGGACCAGGGTTGTGGGCCACTCACACCACGGGCTCGATTCACTCATTCTTTCCGCATCAAAGCGCAGGGCAAAAAAGCCTATCGGGGTCGTCCAAAGCCACTTTGGCAGTTTTGTTTTTATTCTCGTAAACAAATCCGCGGCATTATAACACTGGCCTTCGATCAGAAACTCTAAGGGGTCTTGGATCGCATTCGATGCGGTAGAAATCGCAAAACATCCGAAGCCGAGCAACTTGAGACCAGCCTCTTGATCGTACCACCTCAACACTGCGTCTGACCGCTCAAAGTCACCTAATAAATCGATTTTTTCAGGGTTTGGATTGATGGTCACACGCAAAGCTGACAGGTCGTTCCTATCGAAAACGTGACGTCCGTTACCGGAGTAAACTGATGTCTGACTGCTCATAGACTCACTTTGACCTTGGAGCGCGACTATAAGGTGTTCGGGGCGATTAATTTTACTTGTTCACATCATTGTGAACAATGTATGGTCAACAGTACCCGTAATTGTACAAAACATCAATACTGGCGGCGCTCGTCGTCGTACGGTCTCAGCCAATGGCTCTTGGGTCAACGAAGGACAGCGTGGCAAAGTTAGGGTCGGAGCACTCATCAGATGCAGCAGCCGTAACCATTAACCGGCGCGTAATGGAGGTCTGTGACAGCATTGGTGACTTCATCGAATACTGGGGTTTCAAGGGCATTCACGGTCGGGTATGGGCCTTGTTGGCACTCAGCGCAGAGCCACTGGCTCAGGTTCAAATCGCTCAATATCTTTGCGTGAGTCGGTCACTGGTTAGTGGCGTGATTGCTGAGCTTGTTGATCGCGGCTTAGTTCGGGCCGTCGACTCGAGTCGAAACTCTCCATATGTGGCGCTGACGGATTTCTGGCCGACGGTCGCCTCCGTTCTGCGAAGCCGAGAGTGGATGCTTTTGGAGACCGTTCGTCAGTCCCTCGAAGGGTTTGTCGTCGATGCTGAACGGGTCGGTGGGGATTCGATTGGTCAAATCTATAATTTACGTCGCGCGTACACCCTCATCAAAATGACAGAGACGGCACAAAACATCCTCCGTTTGCTCATCGGCTATCCGACTGCAGCGACGGCTGATCGGATGACTCAGTGGCTGGGCCATGTCGGCGCTTTGGTCAAGCGGTTCAAGACCTGAGCTGATCTATTTGCCATCCCGAAGACGTCGAGCAATACGGAAATGCTCTCGATTTCCAACCAGCTCCCGGGCATGTTGCCGATCGATGGTCCTGAGTACCCTAAAGTGCCGAGCTTTGATATCACGGACCCGTCGAAAGCTTCGTTCCAGCATATGATGTGGATAATTCCCGTTCTCTACGATCCTGAGGATTTGCTCAAGAACTTGGACTTGTTCATCGAGTGTGCCACTGATTTTCATCAGGTCTACACCCGATTCAAAGCACCGTTCGACAGCCGTTTCAAGTCCAACGGTTTTTTTCAAGAGCGGGTCACTCAGGTCGTCTGTAACAACCAGGCCCTTGAAGCCAATTTCCAACCTCAATAGATCGTGGAGGATGGCCCGGCTGTATGTGGCCGGATTCTCAGCGTCAATTTTCGGATACATGACATGGCCGGACATCACCATGTCCAGATGCGGTGGATTTTGGATGAGAGCTCGATAGGGCATAACATCCAATTCTTTGAGCTGTTCCAATGATGAGTTGCATGCTGGTAATTTGTTGTCCGACTCGTAGTAGGTATCACCAAAACCAGGAAAATACTTACCGCATGCGATGATCGAGTTGTCGTGCAAACCTCGAATCACAGCCCTCGCCAAGTTAGACACTTTGTTCGGATCTGGCGAGATCGCGCGCCGACCTATGGTGGGATTCTCGGTGTTCACGTTCAGGTCGAGCATAGGCGCAAAATTAAGATTGAAACCCGTCGCTGTTAACTCACGACCAATAACCGCGCCCACCTCATAGGCCACAGATACGGAACTTACCTGCCCCATATGAGCCATCTCTGGGAAGACTGTGAACGGTTCTGGTACTTCGTGTACAAGGCCACCTTCTTGGCTGATGCCGATGAATGGCGGCGTTCCTTGACCGCGCGTCCAGAGATCTTCATTGAGGTTCATCAGCTGCTCGAAGTCGCTGTAGTTCTCCTTCCGCAGCCAATAGCCACCAATGCCCCATTCTTCGTCCAATCGAAGAAGTTCACTGGGAACCTTGTTTCCTTCGAAGCCAACGATGATTCGTTGTCCAATGCACTTTTTTAAATGATCTAATGCAGCCATAAGGGGCTATTCCAATCTTTCGGTTTGTTTGGCGACGGACCATAACAGCGACGGACGCTTTCGACAACAGAGCGTCGCATTGGATCCGGATTACTGGTATGCTTTTTAGTGTATTTGTAATAAAAGTAAGAAATATTTGTTCAGATCTAGCGGCTTTGCTTGACCCGCGGCGCCTAGTCGGGTAAATAGCGGCGCTCACTTTATCGAGTCTGGGTGGTCTAGACCGATTTTCAAGAGGTACGAAGATGTATACGCGATCCACAACAACGGCTGAAGCCGTGGCGGACCGAAAGTGGTATGTCGTTGACTTGGCCGGACAAACTGTCGGCCGTGCAGCAACGCGCATTGCCCACGTTCTCCGAGGCAAGCACAAGCCAACCTACACACCCCACATCGACGATGGAGATTATATCATCGCGATCAATGCGGAGCAGGTTGCGTTCACCGGTCAGAAATGGGCTGATAAGAAATATTATCGCCACACCGGGTTCGTCGGTGGCTTGAAGTCGACAACGGCTCAAGAGATGTTAGAGCGAAGTCCTGAGGAAATCATCCGCAAGGCCGTCAAAGGCATGCTTGCGCGAGGTCCGCTCGGACGAGCCCAACTGAAAAAATTGAAGATCTATGTTGGGTCCGAACACCCTCATACTGCTCAGCAGGCTGAAGTGCTCGATCTCGGAACGGTCATCAGTTAATTAGTCAACATTTGTTTGGTCTTGAGAATCTCAAGGCCAGAAACCATAACACACTGTGTAGGCGCCAGCGGCACAACCGTCTGCTCCGGCAGATTCAAAGCAGCTTTTAAGCTGGGCGCATACCATCCGTTGGAGAACGGACATGAGTCAAGATCAAGAACAATGGCACGCCGTTGGGCGTCGTAAGTCAGCCGTCGCTCGAGTTTATCTGAGACCCGGAACAGGGATCATTACAGTCAATGGTCGAAAATTTGAAGAGTACCTTCCCGGCGGAAGCCGCAGGCAGCACGTGACTCAACCGTTGGCATTGACGGAAACAACTGAGAATTTTGACATTCTAGTGAACGTCAAAGGCGGAGGCCTCACCGGTCAGGCTGGCGCCATGCGGCACGGCATTACCCGCGCACTCATCGAGTATAACGCTGAGTTCCGAGGGGCCCTCAAGAAAGCGGGCTACGTGACCCGTGATGCCCGTGAAGTTGAGCGTAAGAAGTACGGTCAACCGGGCGCTCGTAAGCGCTTCCAGTTCTCGAAACGTTAAACCGTTTTGGACGCGCCCAAGCGCACTGTTGCGTTGGTCGGGGCCAGTGGTTACACAGGCACCGAAGCGCTGCGTCTTCTCCTCGGTCATCCCTTCGTCGATCTTCGAATCCTATGTGCCGGCCGTCAGGCCGGCCGTTTGATCTCAGAGATCACCCCTGCTTTTTCAGGTGTCGAGCTGCCTCGGATGGTCAAGTTCGATGCCGATCTGATCGCTGCCGAATGCGAATTCGCATTTCTTGGCCTACCCCACGGCATGGCTCAGGATGCGACCGCTCAACTCTTGGAGCGGGGCGTTCGGGTCATTGATCTGAGTGCAGACCACAGATTTAGTGACCCTGAGCTTTATGCGTCAATTTACAGCCCGCACCAGCACCCTGAATCACTGAGAAAAACCGTCTATGGTTTACCTGAGCTTCATCGTGAACGGATACCGCAGGCGCAGTTAGTCGGATGTCCAGGTTGTTATCCAACCAGCGTCATACTTGGTGCATTTCCCGCCTTTCAAGCAGATCTTATTCGCGATTCTGAGCTGATTGCTGACTGCAAAAGCGGTGTCAGCGGTGCGGGTCGAACACCATCGGCTGTGACCCACTTTCCTGAAACCGCCGATGGCTTACATGCCTACAAGACCTTGCAGCATCGGCATGCACCAGAGATGAGCCACTATCTGGGTGGTCCAACCGTCCGTTTTGTTCCTCATCTGGTGCCCACCATACGAGGCATACTGTCCACTTTGTATCTGCGGTTGCGTGCGGGGGTCACCGCAGTTGACGTGCGCCGAGTCTATGAGTCGGCCTACGGCGCGGAGGCCTTTATCTGCGTTTTAGGCGAAGGCCAAAATCCCGATCCGAGACATGTCCGCGGTACGAATCGATGCCACATAGGCCTCTTCCAATCCGATGATCTCTTGGTCGTTCAATCAGCCATCGATAACCTCTGCAAAGGGTCATCGGGGCAGGCATTACAGTGCTTCAACCTGATGGCTGGATACGATGAATCGCTCGGTTTAGCCGCCACAGCACTTTTTCCATAGTTTAGCCATGTGCCGGTTTGTTCTCTTATTGGGTCTTGGATTAGCGGCATTGGAGCTGGTTCTCATGTTACGCACGGCTGAGGCGATCGGCGGACTTGAGACCTTCGGCTTAATCATTCTGTCCGCCGCCATTGGGTTACGCTACGCTCGATTCGAGACAGCGTCTCTTCCCATGCGCCTACAAAAACAACAGGTCGGTGTGACGCAAGCGGCTCTGGAAGCGGCCCTTCTGTCCCTCGGCGCGTTTGCCTTGTTGATTCCAGGATTCATCACCGACGGAATCGGTGTTCTCTGCTTGTTCCCACCAACCCGAACTCTTCTCGCCTACTTTGTCTATCGTAGAGTTCAGACTCGGGTGCGAAACGGACCGAATCCCGACCTGTTTCACCAGCCCACTCTCAACCCGTTAGATGGTCTCGATCCAGGGGGCCACAGGCGAGGTGCCGAGTCTCAACAGAGCCATCTAAATGATGAAATCATCGTCGTCCAGAAGAAATCGAACCAAGAAGACGATAAGCCTGAGGCTTAGGCCGCGCTCAAATCATGATCGCTGATTTCGCTGGTCGCGGGCAGGTGGATAAAATCGCCCAGTCCGACCTTCTCATACCGATGTAGAATGCGCGGCGTGAGTAAACCGATGGCGCGAAGATTGGGTACGAGCCGTTTGAACATCACGCGGCGAAACATAGACATGCCTGGCATTTCATCCATGAAGAAATTCCACTCTTTGCGACTCATTCTGTGAGCAAACCCTTCCTCGTATAGCTCATGGGCTAAGAACCGATTACGCATCAGTAGAACGATCTCAAAAGCCCAATCTTCTCTTTCGATTCGCTCCTTCTCACTGAGGCCCCCATTGTACAAGGGCTTCAACGCCAACAATCCGAAGTGTACATGACGTGCTTCGTCTTGAATGACCAAGCGCAATAGTTCTTTGAGCAATGGCTCCGACGTCATTTTGTACAACGTGCCAAATGCACCAAGTGCCAGCCCCTCCACCAGAATCTGCATACCGAGGAATTTCATGTCCCAGCGGCTATCGGTCATGAGGCCATCAATGATCGTAAAAAGGTTGTCGTTTATGTCGTATCGGTGCTCTAGCTTCGAGTCGAGATAGCGACTGAAGACCTCGACGTGACGAGCCTCATCCATGACCTGGGTTGCCCCATAATATTTGCCGTCAAAAATGGGGGTGGCTTCGGTCACCTGGGCCGAGGCCATCAACGCTCCTTGCTCTCCGTGCAAAAATTGGCTGAGCATCCAGGTCGTAATTCGCCACAGAAAGTCTAATTGTTCGCGCTCGTTGAACCGGATCCCAAATCCAGAGAGCAGATTCCAATCGACAAAGCCCTCGCCGATAAGGGGCACATTGGGATTGAAAGGGTCTACGGGGGTCGACCAGTCTAGGTCGACGCTGCCGTTCCATTGGAGCCGCTTTGCTTTTTCGTACAAGGCTTTCATAGCTCCGTTGTCCGACGGATAGGAGAAATTGAAATGGGCAGAATGATTTGAACGCATTTCAGCCGTTTTGTGTCTGCCCTTTTGCAGAAATAGGCCCCGCATTGCTGACGGCCCCATGCTTTTCAAAACGCCCATGTTTTCAATTGTCAGAACCGTGTTGACATTATCCATCCAGGCTTCGACTTTTGTCCGCACCTCCGTCGGTAGACGCTCCACCAGTGGGTTGTTCTCAAGGAATTTAGGCAGCTGCATAAGGTCTCCTCTCGACTGTTTTTCTGGATCCGCATCGATCCCAACAGTGAACGAGTCTACCCACCATGATAACCAGATTAATATTCAAAAGTCGCGTCAGAGTGTTCAATTTTTGAAAATAATCTACAAAACGGTTGTTTTTACTCTCGTCCTATACTGGCTCTTGGGTCAACGGCCAGCTATAGTACGTCCCGTAGTCATGAGGATGGTTCGTGTATTTTCTAAACAGGCATACGTTGCTCATCAGCGGTAAAGGTGGTGTTGGCCGGACAGCGGTTGCAGCGGCTATCGGTCTCGCCTCATCCCGGGCGAAAAAGAGAACGTTGGTTCTAGAAATATCATATGAAGAGAGTTCTCAATCGGCGCTGGGCGCTCGCTTTGGTCGACCGAATTTAAACGAGGAGGCTCTTCCTATAGACGACTATCTTGCCATTGGTCGTCTGAATGCGAAGGTTGGGCATTCGCTTTTCTTGAGAACCATTTTGCCCAGCAAAACTCTCATTGCAGCCGCACTGCGCTCAAAGGCTGTTCATAAGTTTTTGACGGCAGCGCCGTCCTTGCACGAAATGGGTATTTTCTATCACTTGCTGACTTTGATCCAGAAGACTCGCGCAGATGGCACCCGAAAATATGAGTTGATTATCATCGACATGCCCGCCACCGGACACACCTTAGCGCTCACAGGACTGCCCGCGATTCTATTGAGATTGATTCCGGCAGGCCCCATCGCCCGAGCGTTGAAAGACGGCCAAGCCATTCTAAATAATCCGGACTTATCGGAAGCCTGGATCGTGACCTTACCGGAAAAACTACCCGTCACAGAGGCTCTTGAATTGGTGGACGGATTGACTGAAACAGACGTGACCGTTGGTGGCATGATCCTTAATCGCATGCCTCCGGATCCCTTCACTGAAGATGAGCGAGCCGTCTTGGATGCGTATTGCGAAACGGGTCATTTTTTCGGCCAACTGACCCTGGCTCGCATCAGGGCTGCTAAAGTCGCAATGAGCGACCTTAAAAATCGATTTGATGCCCCTGTTTTAACACTCCCTGAAGTGGTTGATACCGATCTTATGACCAACCCCTTGCAGTCGCATATCAGCGAGCTAATGGGGGCTGAATCATGAATCCGATTCAGGACTTGATTCGGACGCGTAAAGTGATTGTCTGCTGTGGTGCTGGCGGTGTCGGAAAAACAACAACGTCCGCAGCCCTTGGCCTGGCCGCAGCAAGTGTGGGCAAGTCTGTTCTGGTCGTGACCATAGACCCAAGCAAACGATTAGCTGAGGCACTCGGTGTAGATAGAAATCCTGAGCGACCCATACCGGTCGACATTGACGGACTGATCGACAAAAAGTCTGAGGGTTCGTTGTCAGCTTGGATGCTGGACCCGCAGTTAATCGCTGATCGAGTTGTTGAGCGGTTTTCTGGGTCTAATCGTGATGCAAGCACCCTCATGAACAATCCGATTTATCAAAACGTCACGGCTATGGTTGCTGGCATGCAAGAATACACAGCCGTGCAAGCTCTCTACGAGTTTATCCATGATGATCGCTATGACCTCATCATCCTCGATACGCCGCCTTCGCGGGATGCATTACGTTTTTTAGATGCGCCTGAGCGTGCGAGCGCTTTTCTCGACCGACGCATTTTTAATCTCTTCGTGCCAGGTGAAGGCAGCGCCATTCGTCGGATGACGACAAAACTTCTCGAAAAAGTGATGGACGTGAGTTTTGGGCCTGACACGCGTAGAGAATTACAGCAGTTCTTTCAGCTCTTTGGCGGCCTGTTGTCGCATTTGAACCACAATCAGGCTGAGATGCGCCGATTCTTCGGCGGCGAGGACGTTTCGTTTTTATTAGTTACAGCGCCCACAAGTGCCGCTCTTGAAGAAACCCAGTTTTTCTCGCGGCGAGCGACCGGAGAACTCGATCTAGATGTAGCCGGTGTGATCTTGAATCGAAGTCTGACCCATTGTCGGGGCTGGACAATGCCAATCCCCGGCTTTCATGAAGGTCAAGACCCCGTGTTATCAGCGGCTATTTTGAAGCTGCGGCAGTTTTCGCTTCGCGAGCAAGAAATGATGGAAGGCCACCTACAATTAAAGGGAGAATTAGCTGCTTTATCCGGCGATAAAGGATGGGTATTTACTCTCCCACACTTGGGTCCGGACGCGTCAACGCTCGATGGGCTATCCGCCATAGCTCATTACATGGCGGATGACGAGAACGACCAGTATGAAAAATGAAAGAGAGTCATCGATGATGCGCGTATCAATCGCTCTGCTGAGTACGCTCCTTGCCTACGGCTGTCAGATCAAGCCCAATCAAACCGGTGACAGTCAGACCAATAAAAATAGTCGGATTAAATCTAAGAAAAAGCAGGTGACCGACAATGTTCCAGCTCAGAAAAGCGCCAAGACGGCTCTAAAACAGGAGAGAATCGCATCGGGCAAAGATGCCAAATGGGACAGTAATCTTATTTGGCGTTCGTGGTCTGAAGGCCGAAAGGAGGCGGCCAAAACGGGCAAGCCATTATGCCTGGTTGTCTTCACTGACTGGTGTCCAAAATGTCGGAAATTGGGTCCGCTCTTTCAGGATAAAAATGTTGAACGTTTGGCCAATGATGTTGTGATGGTCCGACAGAACCAAGACGAGCAGCCCGAATGGCTAAATGAATACATTCAGCATGGTCGGTACGTGCCTCGTATATTTTTCTTTTCGGCGGCCGGTCAGTTGCTCAGCGATATCCGCAGTCCTATTGACCGATATCCCTACTTCTATACACCCAATTCCGTATCGGCTTTCCGAGCAAGCCTGAAGAAAGCACTGAGTCAAAAATGATAAATCAGCAGTCTGCCATAATCGATCAAAAGACCGTCTACATCTGTGTGGATCTCGAGGCCAGCGGGCGGGTACCAGGTTTGTTTAACATGGTGTCCATAGGTGGTGTCGCAGTTCAGTTCGATAATGGTATCCATCGCAGGGGGGCCGAATTCTACTTTGAGCTTCAGCCCATTTGCGACGGATTTGATCCGCATGCAATGTCGATTCATGGCTTGACGGAGACCCATCTCAGAACACACGGCCTTCCCGCTGAGTTGGTTATGCAGAAGATGACCGATTGGGTCGAAGAGAATACACCCGACGGTTTTAGGCCACTCTTTGTCGGTCACAACGCACCATTCGATTGGATGTTTACGGCCTGGTATTTCGCCTGGGCGGGTCTAGACAACCCGTTTGGTTACAATGCGCTCGACACAAAGGCCTTGATGATGGGTACACAGAGGCTGCCCTGGCGGCAATGCAATAAAGAAACATTGGTCGAAGTCTACCCAGCTCTTAGTCCACCTGCGCCAGAATTGGTTCATAACGCACTTGCCGATGCGCAATTTCAAGCTGATATTTTGATCGCATTGCTGGATGGAAAAGGGCCTAGTCGTCCCGAGTCGTCAGATGGGTCCAGTTAGAGAGATCGTCTGCTTCTTCGCTTATACTTGCTTTGAGCAGTGCTGAATTTGTCGACCGGAGTCGGCGATTTAAAATCTGAGTTAGGCACCACAGGATTTTCACAGCAATACTGGTGTCTTTTTGCAGCAGGTTAAAAAGAGATTTCCGTTGGATGACCAATGCCTCGGTGACCTTATCTGCCTTCGCATTGGCGGAGCGCTGCCCTTTGTCTAAGATGGCCATCTCACCGAAATGACCGCCCATTCCGAGAGTGGCCAATCGAACATCATCACTCTCCACTGAAATGCGTCCCGCCAAAATGACGTACATCTCTTCGCCGAGATCATTCTCGCGGAAAACATATTGACCGGCCTGGAATGTTCTGACTTCGGAGATGTTTAGAACTTCGACCAGTTCTTTGTAGGTCAGATGCTGAAACATCGGCATCTTACTGAGGACTTTAACCCGATGGGGTAAATTTGGATTTATGTCCTGATTGGTTTCATCGTTTAAACGAACAAATACAGCGGTTGAATTGTCAGAGCCTCCTCGCCGATTTGCCATTTTGATAGCAACTTGGGCCAATTCACTGAATTTAAAATTCGTGAGTAAGTTGCCGATTTCGTCGGCGGACCTCAAATACTGGGATAAACCATCGGAGCATAGGAGAAACGTATCACCCGTCATCAGTTCAAAATCGAAGGTGTCGACTTTGACATCCGAATAGACACCGACAGCCCGAGTGATGGCGTTGCTATAGCGCTCTTGCTGGCGATCATTTGGGCGGAGGCGTCCCTGCCTGATGAGTTCATTGACCAGCGAATGATCCTCGGTCACCTGAACGACGTCTTTTTCCCTAACAAGATAAATTCGACTGTCGCCAACATGGGCGATGAAACCGCGACTTGGCGTGAGAAGTAGGGCTGAAAGCGTTGTTCCCATACCCCTCATCTCTTTATTTTTCTGAGCCGTTTGAAACACGTGCTCGCCCGCTTTACGTACGGCATCTTCTAATAAACGACTGACAGCCTCGCGGCCCACAGTACCGTCGATAAATCGTGAGATCTCTGCGCGCCGTCGCTCGACTTCATTTACGAATACGTCGATGGCATTTTTACTGGCGACTGAGCCTGCAGCGTGTCCGCCCATACCATCAGCGACGACGTACAGTCCGAGCTTTTGGTCTGTGTGGAAGGCGTCTTGGTTTTCAGTTCTTTTACGCCCAACATCTGTCAGGGCACTTACCTCATGCTGCATTCAATATCTCCACATCAAAAGTGACAAATCCAGTCACGCGGGTACCAGTGCGGTTTGCCACCTGGGATGACTTGGGGCCGGCAACAAGTCAAGCTCCATGTGTTGCGTATCATAATCCATCGGCGGTCCGAGCATCGGTTTTCCGAAGGACGGAATGGGCAGACCAAGCAAAACCGACGCGGCCAAATAGAATTCCTGTCGAGTTGGGCACACTGAACTGACGACTATGTAGTGGGGTTTTGGGTCCGCTCGGGTCATGGCCGCGAAAGTCGCTTGTGCCGCATCATCGTAATGAATCAGTGCCAATACCTTGTTCGGGGGACCTGGCGGTATGGTTTTTTTCTTCTGATAGGCGCTCATCGGTCCTCGTCCGATTCGATATAATCCACCCAGACGCAAGATCACGCCGGCGTCTTTAGCCCAGAGCTGAAAGGCTGTCTCCATAGCAGCAATTTTTTGGGCTCTCGGTGATTCACCCGCTTCGGACTCGGCATCAATGATGCCTGCTCGGCTGTGATAGTATCCAGTCGATGATGTGAGGATAATGCGCTTCGGCGGCGCATGTGCTACTACCCGTTTAATGGCTTCGTGCAGTGAGTCTGTGCCCGCAATACTCAGTAAAACCAGGTCTGTAGGCTCAAAGGGTGGTGGGTCGCCGACTGAGGTTTTAATGCCTGCTGACTGAAGGTCCGAGTGTCTGCTCGTAGTCGCGGTATAGGCGTGGACGTCATAGCCCTCACCAATGGCCAGTCGACCGACGCGTCCACCCAATTCACCAGCGCCCCAAATGACGCATCGTGTCATCTTTGTCTCCACTTGTTTCAATTCGGACCTTCGATGAATCATCGAAAAAACCGCTGTATTAAACTTTATAAGCCCGTCATCAGATTACCCGCCGTCGTCTCCCATGGCAACGACCCTGAGACCGGTCCAAATCCATTTAATGGAAAATGATTTTATGTGCCCTATTAGATGGACAAACTAACCAGTGGAACCAGATTATTTATTGTTGTTCTTGATATTGCGAAACCTGCTTCCTATTGGTGCGAAAGCCATTTCGCACCCGTGTTCCATTTTTCAAAAAAACCGGTTTACGTGTTTTTTTGACGCGTAAGCATATGAAATTAATAACTAAATAAAAACCGTGTTTTTTTCTTGGTCGGTTCCATATCTATGTCCTACATTACTGTACATGGTCATACAGTAACTACATGTGTGCCAGTCACAAATACGGGTTCGCAGACTTCATTGGTGAGGACGTGGACTCCAACCTGTAACCATACGGCCATTGGCCGTTTTGTACAGGGTATTTAATTACAGCTCCAATTGGAGCACTAGCCTTAGGGGGTTCTTAAATGTCTAAGTCACTCAAATTGTCGCTATTTGCAGCGCTCGCAGTCATGGTTTTCACCGTTCCTGCTCAATCTGCTCGTCGTGATGGCCTAAATGGCAACGTCTTAATCGAAGACTACAACGATGCCTTTACGTTCCCACAACGTGCCGGTCATGCGCTCAACATCAACCGCGTTCGTTTCAATCATGAAGGACAGGATCGATCATCGGCAACCATCGGTGTCAAGAATGGTGACGGCGGCTGGGCTATCGGCATTAACGCGTTGAGCCAGCCTCAAGATCCGACACAGGAACGTGCCACAGCAACCATGTTAGAAGCAGCTTACAGTGGGGGTGCTTGGGGTATTGGTCTGTCACTCGGTAAGGGTGAATTTACACAAGATGGAGACGGCAACACTGCACTGAACATCGGTCTTGTTGCAGGTTATACACTCAAGAACGTCGGCGAGATGGCCCTCGCGCTTGGAATTGCGCAGGCAGAGAATGGCGCAGGGGACGCTTTCAACACTATGAACGTGGGCGTAAACCTTCGTGGATATAAGTCACTGCAGCCCAAAGTCGAACTGGGTTACACAGCCGCTATCCAATTTCAGAGTGACAAGACTGAGCCAGACGGTGGTGACGAAGTTGAAAACACACTCATGAATGTAGAGCTGGGTGCAGGACCTGTCTACAAGGTCGGTAAGGGCATCGTTGCACTTCACGGTACTGTTGGTTTCACACAGATCAAGAATGGTGACGACGAAGCATCACTCATCACGATTCCTGGCATGAACTTGGCCTTCGAGACTCCGCTCAACGATTGGGTCGAGTTCCGCGCTGGTGCCGGTTACAAGTTCGTCATGACCACGTTCTCACCGGACGCCGGTCCTGAGATTAAAATCAACCACGCAGACGCAGACGTCAACCAAGCTCTTGCAGGTGTTTGGGCCCCTACGCCAACGGGTGCCATGGGTCTCTCAGGACTTTGGGGCAACTTGCGCATCGACGCGGCTGTCGAGCGTGATTTCCTCACAAACGGTCCTCACCTGTTGACCGGTACGCCAACAGCACAGTGGGCATCAAAGATTTCTGCCACATACGACTGGTAGCATCTGAGAGAGGGCGAGATGCTCTCTGAGAAAAAGCCTCGCTTCGGCGGGGCTTTTTTTTTGCCTACACCAAAAATGAGCGGGCTAGAGCTGGCGATGCCATGCTCCGGCGCTAATTGACAACCCGAAACCGATGACCAGCAGTGCTGGATACACGGCCCTGTCTTTGCCAAGGTCAACGCATCGATTGGTCACATCTCGAGTGTGACATCCGGATGCGCTCATTAATCCCACCAACCCCGCTGTCATGACACTCAAGCCTAAGACCAGTAGACTTGTTGCACCCACCTTTGGCTGCGTGGGCGGGGGTGCGTATCGGTCATCGAACACGGGCTCCGTCTCGGTCTCAGGCACAGCGGTCTCGTACGTTGATATTCGGCTGATGGGTGCGGCTAAGACCACTGAAAAACAGAGCGATAGGACAGTCATTGCTGCCACTTTACCGTCCCAAGTGCAGGTGTATCCAGGCTGATTTGACGGCCCACATCCAGTGGGACAATGCGCTCTGGATAAAGCTTTTCGAGATACTCCTGAGCGAGACTGGTGGCGCGCCTACGCGCGTCGGCACTCAGTTCATTCGGTGCGAGCACAAGCGCGTCTGGATATAAGCCATAAGCCTGGCACGATTCGGTCTCAGGCAGACCAAGAAACGCGTATAGCGTTTTCACGCGGCCTGGCTCCAGCAGAAGCGAGCCTGCATCAAATCCGATGACCATTTCGGCTGTTCCATCATCGATGCTTTCTTGATGGATCAGCGTTGTCACTGCGTTTTCTTGGCTCGCTTTATAAGCCGCTTCTAGCGCAGCGAGATCAGTCAAGTGTGTGCCATCCACGGGCGTAGAATGGAGTTCGCACGCGGTTGTGTAGTACACCAAATGCTCTCCGATTTTGATGCCTGCAATGGAGTCGTTAAGGCGACCCAAACGGCGCGCTGGTCGAATGAGTTTGCTTATTTGAGCATCTCGTCCACAGACCGGACAGGTGTCCAGGTCATGTTTACGGTCCAAGGGCTTGCCCGTTTCCGGATCAAACCCCATCAATCTCATAATGCCATCGACATAGCCATGCCCGATACCCGCTTGTTGACCAACGAAGCTCAATAGATTCCATGAGCCCAGGGTTTGTTGATTATCGTCTATGACTAATGTTGTTCTGTCTTCGATCTTCAGTTGGTACTGGTTTAGACGCTGACCGAGGGCATTAAAGAGACTGTCGGCATCGACCAGGTCATCGATGTGAGGGCCAACAAAGTCGTTGGCCGATCGACTAAGAGTCCGGCCCGTATGAATTCCGCGTAGGAGTAGGCGGCCGAGGTCCAGTTCAATGGATATAGGTCCCTTATGAATCAGTGCAACGAATTGGTCGTCTTTAGATTCAATGTCGATCTCACACTCTTTGATGTCACAGAGTTCGAGGACCGTTGCTTCGAAGGACGCCGATCGAACGAGCGCGAACAAATCGATTTGACCTGAACGAACCGGCTCGGTGAACTCATGAAGCCATGTGTGATATTGCTCCGACTGGAAGGGGTACATTTCTGCTTGAGAAGAGCCGATAAACTCGAGGAGATCAAATCCATAGTCCAGAGTTTGGCTAAATGCGGCCTCAAGTTGTTCATCGACTCGAGCCGCTGGATCTGAGTCGCCAGGTACACCGCGTCTCACACCGATGTAGTACCCACTTTCAACCTCTTCGACCCTCAAGCGACCATCTTTACTCACCTCAGAACACAGCCACCGCCAACCGGATCGCAATTGATAAAACGTACCTGTTTGGCCGTGGAACATGCTCTCGTTGGCAGGTGTTTTTAGCTTTGTTGCTTTGCCGCGCCCATCAACGCGCCAGCAACGGACCGGTTGTTCTGTTTCCTCGAGAGCCGAAAATTCAATGGTGTAGTCAAAGCCCACTTCAGGCAAAAAACGGGCATAGACTGCACAGATAGGCTCCAGGTCAAGCGCTTTGTCATCGCTCTTAAAGCCAAGTCGACCCGGCCACCAGATCGTCTTAAGCGAATTCAGCAAGATCTCCACCGACTCGGACTGTTCGCCGCTGAAGAAGGCGTCTGTAATGATGATCTCACGGCTTGTATTGCGACATATATAGAGGGTCTGCGCTTGATCGTACGAACAGATCCCATGCTCCTGAACAAATTTAAGTCGACTCCGTCGAAATGACTTCCGAAATTGAATGACTTGTTCATCGCGCGATTGATGGTTGGACATGATGGTACTCCTGAAACAGCTCACTACCACGGAATGCGTGAAAGTTCAGGGGTATATGTTGACTGTTTAGACAAAGATCGATAGGTTCCGACCGATCTCAACCATGTAGCGTCACTCAAAACTGAGTGACCAATGCTAAATCTACACAAGGCAATGATAATGACACGACGTATAGCCATTAATGGATTCGGCCGAATTGGCCGAATGGTCTTCCGGATTCTCGAAGACGTAGCCGACATTGAAGTCGTTGGTATAAACGATCTGACAGATCCAGCAACACTCGCTCATCTCTTGGAATTTGATTCGGTTCACGGCCGTTTTTCGAAGTCGATCCGCGTTGAGGACAAGGCGATCATCGTCGATGACCGGCGAGTACCGACCTTCGCAGAGCGAAATCCGGCCGACATTCCGTGGGGCGAACTCGGTGTCGAACTCGTGTTGGAATGTACGGGTGTGTTTCGGAACAAGGATACAGCTGCAGGTCATCTGAGTGCTGGCGCGAAAGCTGTTATTTTAAGCGCACCGGCAAAAGGTCCAGTGGATGCAACCATCGTGATGGGTGTCAACGATGAGACGTTGGACATGAACACTCATCGAGTCGTATCCAACGGCTCTTGTACAACCAATTGTCTCGCACCTGTCGTCAAGGTATTGGACGAAGCTTTTGGTCTAAATCACGGCCTCGTGACCACCATTCACAGCTACACCAATGACCAGCGACTTCTCGATTTACCGCACTCTGACCTGCGTCGCGGCAGGGCGGCGGCTGTGTCCATGGTGCCAACGAGCACGGGTGCAGCCAAGGCCATTGGCCTCGTCATGCCGCATTTGGCTGGAAAACTTGATGGCATAGCCGTTCGCGTTCCGACTCCAAATGTGTCCTTGGTTGACCTGGTTGCGGACGTGAATACCGATGTCACAGCCGACGATGTTCTCAATGCGGTTCGAGCAGCCGTTGATGGGGGATTGAACGGTGTACTTGCTATCGAAGACAAACCATTGGTAAGCACCGATTATATTGGAAATCCGAACAGCTCTATCGTCGATGCCGATAACGTTATGGTGATCGGTGGTCGAACGGTGAAAATTTTGAGCTGGTATGACAATGAATGGGGCTTCAGCTGTCGTATGGTCGACTTAGCCAGGCTCATGTTGCAAGGTATTTAGCGTATGAACAATCGGCCAGGCCATCAGATGACATTGATCGACGAATTGCCAATCGAGGGTCGAAAAACCCTCATGCGAGTCGATTTTAATTGCCCACTAAAAGATGGCCGTGTAGCCGACGATAGTCGTATTCGCGCCGCTCTCCCAACGATCCAACACGCGCTCGATCGCGGGACATCTCTCATTCTTGTGAGCCATTTGGGTCGGCCGAAGGGGCAGCCGAATGAGGCCCTTTCTCTAGCACCTGTCGGTGAGCGTCTGGCTGAGCTTCTAGATAAAGAGGTGCTGCTCACAGACCAACCCATCGGGGAGACGGCCACACGCCTCTCAAAAGAACTCCGGGATGGTCAGATCGTTCTTCTCGAGAACATCAGGTTTCATCCGGGCGAGACCAAGAATGATGAGCATCTCTCAAGGCATCTTGCTGCGCTGGCAGATTGCTACATCAATGATGCATTTGGAACGGCACATCGAGCCCACTCGAGTACGGCGGGCGTCGCCCAGCACATTCGAGACAAAGCAGCCGGCTTTTTAATTGCCAAGGAAGTCAAAGCTCTTGAACGGGTTCTTGACTCTCATCGGCTCGGTTTTGTCGCCGTTTTAGGTGGTGCGAAGGTCAGTGATAAAATCGCTGTGATCGAGAACTTATTGGCGCGCGTCGAGCGGATTTTGATCGGCGGCGCCATGGCCTATACGTTTCTGGCTGCGCAAGGACATAAAATCGGTGCGAGCCGTATTGAGGAAGAGCATCTGCCAACGGCCAAGCGCATCATGGAGCTGGCGGCGCAACGCGGTGTGCATATTGGACTTCCAGTCGACCATGTTGCCGCAACCGAATTTAGTTCAGATGCCAGTCGGCGAGTCATTGAATCTCCAGACATTCCACCCGAGCTGATGGGTCTGGACATCGGGCCTAAGACGGCAGCCGCGTATGCATCTGTGCTGCAATCTGCTCGCACTGTGTTTTGGAACGGGCCCATGGGAGTCTTCGAATTTCCACAGTTTGCGCGCGGTACTCAGGTTGTCGCCGACGCAGTTGCTGAATGCCCTGGTTGGACAGTGGTTGGAGGGGGCGACTCCGTTCGCGCTGTCGTTGAGGGCGGATTTTCTGATGAGATCGATCACATTTCAACAGGTGGGGGCGCCAGCCTGGAATTTATGGAAGGCCGCGAACTTCCTGGCCTCAGAGCATTGGGTATTCGGAGGGAAGAATGAATCGTAAACCAATCATTGCGGGCAACTGGAAAATGAACCTGTCCATCTCGGATGGGGTCGCATTAGCGAGCACCATTCGGGATCGGTGCAGCCGTTATCGAGATGTCGATGTGGTTTTAAGTCCACAGGCGATGATGATTTGGCCCATCGTTAAACGGCTCGAGGGCTCTCCTATCCAAGTTGCAGCCCAGAATTGCCATTGGGCAGAGAAAGGTGCATTCACAGGAGAATTGGCCCCGGCTCAGATTAAAGACGCCGGTTGTGCGTATACGATCATCGGCCATAGTGAGCGTCGCCAGCTGTTCGGTGAGACCGATGCGGCGGTTGGAAAGAAGGCTCGCACCTTACACGATCAAGGCGTGATACCCATCATTTGTATCGGCGAGACATTAGAGCAACGAGAGGCGGCGCAAACCATAAATGTGGTTTCACAGCAGCTTGTGACCGCAATTTCGGACCTAAATGACGATGAAGTCGCTACATCTGTTATCGCTTACGAACCCGTTTGGGCCATTGGTACAGGTCGCACTGCAACGCCGGCACAGGCACAGGAAGTACACAGAAATATTAGAGAAATTATCGTCCGGCATCACGGTGATGCAATTGCTCAGCGCGTTCGAATTCAATACGGCGGTAGTGTAAAGCCAAATAATGTTCGCGATCTGATGTCAGAGCATGATATAGACGGCGCCCTTGTCGGCGGAGCGAGTTTAACCGCTGACAGCTTTGTGCAAATTGTCGCGCACCGAGAGGACATCGACTAATGCTTGAGAACATCATAATCGTTATTCACGTCTTGGCTTGTCTAGCCCTGATCCTTACTATCCTGCTTCAAGCTGGAAAAGGTGGCGGTGTTAGTGCGGCATTTGGTGGTGGTGCTGGTGCTGCTTTGGGTACGCGCAGTGCGGCCACAGCTCTCACAAAGTTTACAGCCTTTACTGCAGCGACGTTTATGGTCACAAGCATGGCTCTAGCCATCTTCTCTTCGCCCACAGCAACGGCAGAAGAAAAGGCCGCCGCCGCGGAAAATGCGCGACTGGATGCAGAAGACGCGAAGAAGGCAGAAGACGCTAAGAAGGCAGAAGACGCTAAGAAGGCAGAAGACGCTAAGAAGGCAGGCGATTCCGAACAAGGTGCTGAGTCGGCACAGCCGGAGGGAGCCAGCACCCCGTCGGGTGATGCGCCCGCAGCACCGGGTACAGCGCCGGCGCCTCCCAAACCAGATGGTACGAAAGCACCCGAATAAGCCACCCAGCTGGCCATTTCGATTCAGACACCATGTGGATGGGTGGTCATCCAGCGCTTTTTATTAGACTCTGACTCGCTGTAGTTTTGTGGCGAGCCTAGACTTGACCCGGGACTCACTTCGTGAGACATAATCCGCCTCACTATGCGAAGGTGGTGAAACTGGTAGACACGCTAGGTTGAGGGCCTAGTGGCCGATAAGGCCGTGGGGGTTCGACTCCCCCTCTTCGCACCAAAGCCACCGTTTCGACGGTGGTTTTTTTTTCTATAAAGTCTGCTCCTGTGGTCACCCCCATCTCCGGTATTGTTAGTTTTGAGGAACTTTTTGAACTCGGAGGCGTCTGGATACATCGCAATCTAGCAGCCTCCAAATGGTGCGTATATCGCAGTGTTCTTTTCCACCTCACTGTCCGATGCTATAATATCAAACAGGGCTAAACTATTTTTGAGAGGTGCATGTCGATGTTGACGTGTTCTAAATGTGGTCACCAGAATCCAGCTGGGATCACTGTGTGTGAGTCATGCGGGGCGGCACTCGCGGGACAACCAGGCGACGAAACTGATCCGCTGTTGGGTCGGCGCCTTGGTAAGCACTTTGTGCTGAGGCGCAACCTAGGATCGGGTGAAATTGGTGTCGTTTACGAGGCGGTCAATGACAAAGCCAATCGTCGGGTTGCTATAAAAGTTCTTCATGCAGATGTCGCAGCAACATTTGGGCCGGACTTATTGAGATGGGCTAAAGAAGCATCCAAAGTTCGACATGCAAAGGTTGCAACCATTCTCGGCGCCAACCGACTGCCCGATGGAACCACTTTCATCATCACGGAGTTTGTTGAAGGGCGTACCTTGAGGGACGTCCTCAAGCAATCGGGTCGATTAAGCCCGAGCCAGACCGCAGACATTCTGTTCCAGCTCTGTAGCGCTCTTGCGCCTATTCACCGAGCCGGCCGGCCTCACGCCAACTTAAAACCCGAAAATGTATTTGTTCATCAAGAACCCGATGGCAAGCAAGTTGTTCGTATCGTGGATGTGGGCTCGCCGATTATTTTTGGGGCACACCATCTTTCCGGGGAGCGTCAAGTCGTCGGGTCGCCTAAATATTTTAGCCCCGAACAGGCCGCTGGAGAAGCGGTTCATCTTGCATCCGATCAATTCACACTGGGTGTCATTGGGTACCTTCTGCTGACAGGTGCATTGCCATTTTTTGGCGCCACACCGGACCAGTTGTTGAAAGCCATCGTCGAATCCGATGCCAAGCCGATTCAGGAACGGGTTCCCACGGTGCCAACAGAACTCTGCGGTATCATTGAACAGTGTCTCAGAAAGAAACCAAGCGAGCGGTATGGTGGTTTGAGGGGTCTTGCGACCGACTTAGCGTCAGCGATCAAATCACTCAGGTCAGCACCAAGCGTTTCCATGACAGCCTCCAATCAGGCGGGTCCAGCAGATGCGACAAACGAGGCTGATCCCGATGCGACCCAAGCCGTCGATTTGAGTAAGCTAAAGCTGGATCAACTAGACGGAGAGCGAGCTGAACGAACCGTCGCTCTCGCCGGCGATGATGAGCTGATCGCATTATTTGACCAGGCCGTGAGTTCCAGCGAAGAGCAAGATGACGAATCGCAGGGTCCGCCGCCCATCCCGGCTGTCCAAGATGAGCACCAGGTCGATTTGGACGTGAGTATTGGTGCGATTCCAGAGCCCCTTGCCTTTACGGCCGAGACCTCAAGAGACGAGGTCCAAAAAGCGATCGAAGAACGACGAGACGCCTCAAATCAACCCATTCAAGAAGAAACCGAATCTGATCAATCGGCCCCCGATGAGGCTGATTTAACAGCCGCGATGGCCGCCGTTATCGACGTACTCGGTGATGGTGATGATGACGGCGATGCGGCCCCGCTGTATGAGGCTGGAAGTCAACCGCTTTTCGGTGAAGACAGTGAAAAAAACCAATTAAAATCCGAGGCGAAAGCATCGCTTTTACCGGATGATCTGCTCATCGGTCTCGATGACGAAATCAGTGATGGCATCGGAGATCAGCCATTGATAATGGCCGGTCAAGCAGAGGCCCCTGTGGCCTCCCTCTCAGACTTTGATGAAGTCGAAGTGCTGTCCGAGAAAGATAAGAAAAAGCGGCTCGCTCGAAAGACAGCGGCTTTACCCAAACTTGGCGGGTTGAGTCGGCCTTGGGTCGTGGCCTTCCTTTTTTTGCTCCTGGTGATCACAGCATTAGCTGCCAAGGTGATCATGCAAGAACATGCGCAGGAAGAAGAAAAGGTACGGATCGCGAAGCAGCGTTCGCAAAAAGCTGACCGATATAAGCGCGCGCGCGTCGTCAACAAAATTTTGAAAGTCGTAACAGAACCGTCTGGAGCCACCGGCTCCGTGGGTGGGGTTGCGCAGGGCCTG
>MDTC01249123.1_pt1 | contig 52025 bp, 52 predicted proteins | sample 811181 | NCBI WGS metagenome assembly MDTC01 (sample SAMN05326644, study PRJNA326480) | marine metagenome | isolation source: seawater | place: Pacific Ocean: North | collected 2011 | reverse complement strand
TTGATGGTTCTCCACCATCGACCGAGTAGAACCAAACTATGTGCCCGGAATAAAGTGTAAAGGATGTATCCGGAATATACCATTCTGGTAGGGGCAACCGGACTCGAACCGATGACATCCACCTTGTAAGGGTGGCGCTCTACCAACTGAGCTATGCCCCTATTTCTAGGAATGCCGCGAAATTAGAAAAAAAAGGGGGCTTTGTCCACCGAAAAAGCCCCCTAAAATACATAGTCTGTAAAAACAGCCTTTTATGCCTTATTTTTTGGCTTTTCTTTGCCCACAACATGCCAAGCAGGGCAAAGAAACACTACTCTTCACATTTCTTCACGATCTCCGAAATACCCACCTTATTTACAGGAAAGTACTTATCGATCTTCTTTTCTTGATTGGCATTCATAACCATCAAGACCACCTGAACACCATCCAGGGCATCCAATGACTTTTGCTTATATGCTTGTAGTTTTAATTTTACTCGCAAATCACTACCGGGATAAATCAAGGTAGTTACTAGCGCTTCATTTCGAACATACACTGTTCCCGAGGCTCTCACCTCAAGGCTACATGGATCTAATAAATGAACGCGTATTCTAGGTTTACCGCTAGCACCATCAATTTCTTCGTCAATGATGAAGTAGGCTCCATCGTCCGTGTCACCCACTTCCCAAATGCCGCCTAAGTCTCCCGGCATATCCGCAACTCTGCCCCAGGGAAAAGGATTTTCTCCGCCAATAAAAGTTCCTATGCCATCTGCATTCTGATTGGCCTCATAGGAAAAGGCCGTAATCGAAAAAGCCGTAATAATTGTTAATATCCACTGCAACATCCCTATCCCCCTAGCTTGGATGATTCACCTTAATCTTAAGGTTCTGATTGATAAAGTATCCGTTCTTGGATCGATAAATATACTGAGGTTTTTCTAAGTTTGGTTCGACTAATTTTCTTAAACGCTTAATCGTCACGTAGACCTTATTGTCATGTACTGTTGGGTTATAGTCTTGATTCCAAATATGCTTTACCAGGTCTTCTTTAGAATAAATACGGCCTGGCTCCTTTGCTAATAGCTGTATCAAATCCAGCAAAATGAACTGGTTGCGGAAATCAATCTCTCCACGAGCTTTCTCCCGAACAACATGAGACTTCATGTCAACTACCATATCGTAATCTTCACTATCCTCATCCACTATTTGATTTAGCAATTTTTCAATATCATTTTTAGTTTTCACAAAATACTTGGGATTCGATTTTAGGGCCAAACCAAAATATAATTTTGCCTCGTCCATTTTCTCCATTCGTAAATATGCCTTACCCATTACATACAGAACATTCACAAAGGAGCAGATATCGTAGTCTTTTTTTAGTGACTCATAGGTTTTCCAAAGTTTTTCTAAGGCCTCGGTATATCGAGTCTTTTCAATTAAAATCAAGCCATGCAAAATGCTGGTGGCATGAATTAACTGATCCCCAGGCATGACTTCAAAAAAGACTTTGAGTTTATAGATCTCTTCTTCCGCCTTAAGGTAATCCTGTTTTCCGTAGTAGGAAACTGCCACACCAAAAATAGCGTAGGCCATGGCCTCGGAATTGTTTTCTTTAAATGCCAAATCCAAGGACTTTTCAAAATAACTTAAGCCCAGATCTATATTGCCTTTGTTATTCGAACAAATTCCCAGTGTGTAATAGGCTTCCGCAGTTAACTTAAGAACATCTTTTAAAACCAAATCTTGAATTTCTTCTTTTACTAAATTCACCGCCTCTGAATTTTGGCCTTCAGAGTGAATGCGAAGCAAAGCGTTTTGACACTTTAAGTATTTGCTAAAATCTTTGCTTTGCTTAAACTCCTCTCTTGCTTGCTCGTAGTACTGAATGGACAAATCAATTTTTCCTAGAGCACGATAAAGAGTGGCGAGATCATATGCTGAATGATTGTTTTTGTATTGCTCTAACAATTCTCCCCCCAAAATGATTATGTATTTCTTACAAAATCTTACTTGGGGGTCAAACATAAAAAAGCAAAAAAACTATTTCTTGCACTTATACACAGCTATTCACAGGCAATCCACAAGCTTATGCACAAAGTGCTTGAGGAAAGTGCCATTCCAAAAAACAGGATTGACAGTTCGCTTTAGATTTAAAGCACTATTTTTCTACACTAGTTTCTAGTCGAAAAAGCTCTTTTGATTTACCATTAAGTATGTCGTCTTTGTTAATGAAAATATGCGATCAATTTTATCAACATCGCACCTATCCCATGCCAGCACTAGAACTTGTAAAACAGGCAAAGATTGTGGCGCATCGAGGAGAGCATACCAAGCATAAAGAAAATACCCTTTCTAGCATTGAAGCCTGTCTTAGAAATGGAATATACGCCGTAGAATTTGATATAAGATGGACAAAGGATTTGGTCCCGATTTTATTTCACGATCTACATGCTGGTCGCGTTTTTGGTAGACCTGATATTAGCCCACACCAATACAGTTTTCAGGAACTACGTAAAGTCCTACCCGAAATACCTAGCTTAGAAGAAGCCTTACAAGCCTTTGGTAAAAAGATTCACCTTATGATGGAAATCAAAAAACCCGCCATCGGATTTTCAAAATCCCAGCAAATGCAAAAAATTTTATCGCAAAAGTTAGCTGGGTTGGAACCAGAAAAGGACTTTCATTTTTTAAGTCTAAGCAGCAAAAATTTTCACTTAGTAGATGCTTTTCCTAGATCTAGCATGGCACTCGTTTCGGATATCTCGCACAAAAAGGCTTTGCAAGAGGCCATGGACTTCGGGCTAAAGAACTTTTGCGGCCACTACCTACTAACCAATGGGGCAATTATCAAAAAGTGCAAAGAGCATGGCATCAACTACTCCACTGGCTATATCTTCTCAAAAGACCTGGCTTTTCGAGAAATCGCCAGAGGATGCCAATGGCTTTTTTCCAATAACGCAATAGATTTGCAACGGCAAATTCAAACGACGCTTCTCCAAGCCACTGCATTATAGCGTTTACTTTGCCAAAATTGCATTTATACTTTTCCTATAAGGGGGTATTTATGAAAATTATTTTGAGCCTAGCGCTAGCATTGTCTTCCTTCAGTCTTGCTTTTGCTGAAAACACAGAATCCTCAGCCGAGGAATCCATATTGGACAGGCAAATGACTCCTATACGCAATCCTATCACGGGAAAGTTGGAGTCGCACAAAATGATCGACAAACAAATTCGAGAAGAAATTGAAAAAGAAATTGAGCAGCTCAGTCTCGAACTGGATAGTGAAGATATGGAAAGTATACGGGAGTAAACGCCCCCTAATTCTTCCTATCCATCCATAAAAAAGCCCTAGAATTTATCTAGGGCTTTTTATTACCAATCGAATTTAGAATTAATGATGTAGAGTCTGTCCAGTATACTGCGCTTTAATACCCATACCGCGAACCAATTTTGATTTAAATAGATCCGAGGCCTTTTTAATATCCAAAGCATTGATAAGAACTTGATCCACATGTGTGGTCAAAATGACCTTAAGATCTTTTAAAATCTCTTTCGGCACATCTTTTAAGTCCTTTTCATTTTCCTTAGGCACAATCACCGTTTTAATACCAGCACGGTGAGCAGCCAAGATCTTCTCTTTTAGCCCACCAATGGCAAGCACGCGTCCACGTAGTGAAATCTCACCTGTCATGGCCACCGTTCGTTTCACTGGAATTTTCGTAATGGCCGAAACAATACTTGTAGTTAAGGCAATACCGGCAGAAGGTCCATCTTTTGGAATGGCGCCCTCTGGACAGTGAATATGAATATCAATATTTTGGAAAATTTCCGTATCGATTTCAAATAGCGGTCCGCGCGAGCGAACATAGCTCATCGCTGCCGTTGCCGACTCCTTCATTACGTCGCCCAATTGCCCCGTAATGATAAACTTACCCTTACCAGGCACAACACTCACTTCTATTTGAAGCAAGTCTCCACCTACCTCGGTCCAAGCAAGGCCATTGGTCATACCAATGTCATTTTTGTCTTCAATCTTTCCATATTTGTAAATATGGGGCCCTAAAAACTCCTCTACAATCTTAGCAGTAATGGAATAGCCTCTTGAGGTTTTTTTAAGGGACACTTCCTTCTCCTCACTTGCGCTTTTCGCCTTACCTTTAGATTTTGATTTGGTTTTAGTTTTGGCTTCTTCTTTTAAAATATGGCGCGCTGTCTTACGGCAAACTGTGGCAATGGTTCTTTCTAGATTACGCACGCCCGCCTCTCTCGTATAGTGACGAACGACTGTACGAATCGCACCCTCATTAAAAGAAACTTTGTACTCATCCAAACCATGCTCTTTGATTTTCTTTGGCACCAAATAATTGTTCGCAATGGCCATTTTCTCTTTCTCAGTATAACCACTTAAAGAAATCACTTCCATACGATCCAGCAATGGGCGCGGAATTGTGTGAATGTTATTGGCCGTGGTTACAAACATGATTTTAGACAGATCGTAGTCCAACTCCAAATAATGGTCGGCAAACGTAGCATTTTGCTCTGGATCTAAAACCTCTAGCATTGCCGAAGCAGGATCGCCGCGAAAATCACTGGCCATCTTGTCTATTTCATCTAGTAGAAATAAAGGGTTGCCAGAATCCGTCTTTTTTAAAGCCTGAATGATTTTTCCTGGCATGGCACCAACATAGGTTTTACGGTGACCACGAATTTCGGCTTCATCCCTTACGCCACCAAGAGAAATTCGAGCAAAACCCCTACCCAGAGAGCGAGCAATGGATTTTGCCAGTGAAGTTTTACCAACCCCTGGAGGACCCACCAGACACAGAATTGGCCCCTTCATCTCTCGAGCAATACTTTGTACGGCCAAATACTCTAAAATTCTTTCTTTAACTTTTTCCAAACCATAATGGTCTTCATCTAAAATCTCTTCTGCACGCTGAATGTCATGACTGACCTCTGCATATTCATACCAAGGCAAGGATAGAACCCAATCAATATAATTTCTAACCACGGTGGCCTCAGCACTCATGGGCGACATCATACGAAGCTTTTTGATTTCTTTTTTTACTTTTTCCGTAGCTTCTTTGGACATCTTCTTTTCGTTTAGCTTTTCTTCTAGCTCATTGATCTCACTTTGAAAGTCGTCACGATCACCTAGCTCCTTTTGAATCGCTTGCATCTGCTCGTTGAGGTAGTACTCTTTTTGCGACTTCTCCATTTGCTTTTTCACGCGAGTGCGAATGCGCTTTTCCACTTCCAGAATTTCAATCTCGCCCGTCATTAAGTTCAGTAGCTCTTCTAGGCGCTGGCAAGGATCAAAAATTTCTAGAGTTGCCTGTTTGTCCTCAATTTTAAGATTGAGCTGAGCAATGATAATGTCCGCAAGCTCACCGGCATCTTCAATTGTAGAAACACGCATGAGAATTTCGGGTGGAATGCGCTTGTTGAGTTTTACATAGTTTTCAAAAGTGTTTTTCACTGAGCGAATCAAGGCATCCGCCTCAACTTTGGAAGCCACTTTTTCTTCAATCACCTCTGCTTCTACTTCAAAATATTTTTCGTTATCCAAATATTTTTTTATACGAACACGGTTTTTACCTTCGATTAAAACTTTGACTGTACCATCTGGCAGGCGAAGCAATTGGATGATGGTGCCAAGGGTACCCACATCATAGATATCAGAAGGCTCAGGATTATTGGTTTTCGCATCTCGCTGCGCCACCAATATAATTTCACTTTTTTGGTTCATCGCCTCTTCGAGAGCATTGATCGATTTTTCTCTTCCCACATAAAGCGGCATCATCATATGCGGAAATACAATTAGATCACGCAGTGGAAGCAGAGGAACTACTTGCACTTCTGATTTCTTCGTTTCTGACATGGAAACTCCTTTTATTAAGCGCTTTCGGAGTCAGAATTGCCAATATTAACATCCGACTCTTTGGCTTCTTCTTCGCTTTTGTAGACGATCTTGGGAACTGTGCCCTTTTCGATCACCTCAGCATCTATTATACACTCTTTTACGTGAGGCTTGGAAGGAATATCAAACATGATGTCTAGCATTGCTTCTTCCATGACTGCTCGCAGCCCACGAGCGCCTGTTTTTCTAGCAATTGATTTTCTCGCAATGGCCTTTAAAGCATCATCGGTAAACGAAAGCTCTACATCATCAAAACCAAATAATTTTTTGTATTGCTTGGTAAGAGCATTTTTGGGTTTTTGCAAAATATCGAGCAAGGCATCTTCACTTAAAGTATCCAAGACAGCAATCATTGGTAGGCGGCCAATAAATTCAGGTATTAAACCGTATCGCACCAAATCATCTGGTAATACTTTTTGTAAAATATTTTCTTCTTCCTCCGTTTTGCCAGATTTGATTTCTGCAGCAATACCCATGGACTTGGTAACAAGACGAGATTCAATGGTTTTATCCAAACCGGCAAATGCCCCGCCGCATATAAAAAGGATGTTGGAAGTATCCACCTGAATAAACTCTTGCTGCGGATGCTTTCTGCCTCCCTTAGGAGGAAGGTTGGCAACTGTGCCCTCAATGATTTTTAATAGTGCTTGTTGCACTCCCTCACCGCTTACATCGCGGGTGATGGACGGGTTTTCTGACTTACGTGAAATTTTGTCGATTTCATCAATATAAATAATCCCTCGCTGCGTACGATCCACATCATAGTCGGCAGCTTGCAAAAGATTTAAAACCACATTTTCAACGTCCTCACCAACATATCCAGCCTCTGTAAGCGTCGTGGCATCGGCTATTGCAAAAGGAACATTCAAGGTTCGGGCAATGGTCTGCGCCAATAAAGTTTTACCGCTACCAGTAGGACCAATTAGCAGTACATTCGATTTGGCCAGTTCCACATCGTCTTTTTTTGCTTTTGTTGTAATTCGCTTATAGTGGTTGTGAACCGCAACCGATAGGGCCTTTTTCGCAACCTCTTGGCCAATGATGTATTCGTCCAAAACCATTTTGATATCGATGGGCCGAGGTACCTTAAAAGCGCCATCCTGCTGCGATACTTCCCGTTCTTTTTCTTCTTCGATGATATCGTTACACAGATCAATACACTCATCGCAAATGTAAACGCCAGGGCCAGCGATTAACTTTTTCACTTCCTTTTGCGATTTGCCACAAAAACTACAATTCAGGTTGCTGTAATTTTCTTTTTTCGTCATTCTTAACTATCCTTCTTGGCTTTTCTAAATTCTACAATCTGGTCAATAATGCCCCAATCCTTCGCTTTTTGAGGGGTCATATAGTGATCACGGTCCATCGCCTTGTCCAAAGTTTCAAAGTCTTTGCCTGTATGCCTAACATAAATATCTGTAAGAAGCTTCTTCGTTTCAATAATGTCCTTTGCGTGAATTTCAATATCACTAGCCTGACCATGGATGCCACCGCCAGAAATTAGAGGTTGATGGATAAGAATCTTGGAGTGCGGCATACAATAACGCTTACCAGGAGCACCGGCAGTTAACAATAGTGAACCCATACTTGCCGCCAAACCTGTACAATAGGTGGCCACATCGGGCTTAACAAACTGAATCATGTCATAAATGGCCAAGCCTGCCGTTACACTACCTCCAGGGGAATTAATATATACATGAATGTCTTTTTCTGGGTTCTCCATCTCAAGGAATAGTAGCTGCGCTATGGCAACGTTGGCCATGGCATCGGTAACTGGACCGCCCAGAAAAACTATTCGATCTTTCATCAAACGAGAATAAAGATCATAGCTTCGTTCCCCTCTGTTGGTTTGCTCTATGACGACTGGAACTAATGTGGACATGAAACACCTCTCTATATCCAGTATAACAAGGGCTTGAAGGCACACAATCCTTCTTGCAAAACCTATAAAAGATTTAGACTAGAACAATGTAATACTGGGCCTCGGTTTAATTTGGGGCGCAGCCAAAAAATGTCAAATACCAAAGACCTATTTACAAGCCATTCGCTTTCGACTATTTTGATTCAGATCTTATTAACTATCGCATGGAGTCAATATGTTCCAACAGACGAAAAAAACAGACGCAAAACACGCCAAAAATCTTATCGTTATAAGCTACGAGAATAGCAAAGGAAAAGCCTCAACAAAATGCAAACACCCAGAGGTCATAGAGCTAGTCAAAGGTCTGCCTAGCGGTGATGGTAGCTGCCATCACGCAATTTATAAACAACGCTTAGACGATCACACAAAAAATTTAATTTTGATTCACTTGGGTAACTTGAAGTCCTCAGATGATGACTTACGACAAACCTTTGCCAAGGTCTACCGTAGCTTAGAGCATGAAAAAATTCGCCATGCCGAACTATGTATAGACTCTGTTAAAGCCAACCCCAACAAAGGGGAAAAACTTGCCGGTCTACTCAGTGAGGCCTTGCAAGTGGCCGCCTACAAGTACATTGATATTTTTCAAAAGAAAAAGGACGCCTACAAGCTTAGCATTCAATACAGTGCCAATAAATCCATAAGCAAAGCCATCGAAGAAGGTAGTGTTGTTGCCGATGCAATCAATTTTGCTCGCGAGCTAGGTGATACCCCAGGAAACTTAATGACCCCAAGCATTTTGGCCAAACGCACGCAAGAAAAGGCGCGCAATAGCAAAATCAAAGTTAGTGTGTGGGACAAAGCTCGCATTGAAAAAGAAAAGTTTGGTTTGATGTTAAGTGTAGCGCAAGGAAGCTCACAACCTCCTCGCGTAATCATCATGGAATACAAGGGCGGCAACAAGTCACAAAAACCCATTACCTTTGTTGGAAAGGGGCTTACCTTTGACTCTGGCGGAATCTCTCTAAAACCTGGCGCAGGCATGGAGGAAATGAAGTATGACATGTGTGGAGCAGCCAATATAATTGGTGCCATGTTTGCCATTGCAGGACTCGGCTTAAAAGTGAATGTTACTGCCATGATTGGTTCTACCGAAAATATGCCCGGCCCTAGCGCCACCAAGCCCGGCGATGTTTTTACTGCCCGAAACGGCAAAACTGTAGAGGTGAACAATACAGATGCCGAAGGGCGCTTGGTTCTTGGTGATGTCCTGGCCTATGCAGCAGAGAAAAAACCGGCTGCCATTATAGATGCGGCCACACTAACCGGTGCTATGCTAATTGCACTAGGCAACCTGCATACCGGATATTTTACGACCAACGACAAACTGGCAAAAAAAGTAGATGATGCGGCAAAAAATGCTGACGAAAGCGTTTGGCGTATGCCGGTCACCAAAGGACATAGTGATGACATAAAGGGTACATTTGCCGATTTATCCAATATCGGCTCTACCCGAAATGCTGGTAGTGCCACAGCCGCTGCCTTTTTAAAAGAATTTGTTCCCGAAGAAATTCCCTATGCACATTTTGATATCGCAGGTACTGCTTGGAATTGCCAAGGACGATCCAGCTTGTTTCGCAAAGGTGCAACAGGAACTATGGTTCGTACCTTTACGCAGTTAGCGAAAATTTATAAATAATTATTTCCAGCGCATGGACAATCGATTATTGGTGATTTTTGAAACTTGTTTTTCATCTATCACCAATAGTTTTTGCGTTTGGGTATTGTGTAATTTTACGCGAGTTAGCACCCAATATTCGGGCCAAAAACCAATTACATCGCGCACTTTTATATTTAGAGATTGTGGCTCCTGTACATTGAAATCTATATCTCCAGGTGTTTCTTCCATAATAAGTTTATAGGGTAAAACAACTAGTAAAGATGCATCCCCTTGCCGTTTGCAATCGCCCTCAATAACAAGCAGGGGAATTTCTCCACTTACTCGAACATTGGGTGTCGTAAACTCTAGAGAATAGCGATTGTATTCCTCACAAGCTTGGCCCATCGCGGGAAAGCGCAGTTCATATATGTCATCCAAAAAGTCTATATTCGCTCTTGCCAATAAAGTTGTGCTAATAGGATCTATGGACATGTCCTGTTGATCAAAAGAGGCTACCGCAGCAGGCATTCGCTCGGCATTTTTCACATTCCAATATAGCAGCCCAACACCAATGACAAAGAAGACGTTGGCGAGGGTAAGAAAGAAAATTTTTCTTTTATCTGCTCTCATAGTTTCATTATCGGACAGTATAGAGATTAATGAACCGACTAAAGTTGGTAATTCTTAAATTTCACACCCATTTCCTTGGCTTCATAGGCCACCGCCAAACTGGATAAACGAGCGAGCCATCCATATACATTCTCTTCTAGATGTTGGTCGGGCTCCATTCTTAAATCCGTCATGCAAAGACGTCTGTAAACGGCTCCAGGACTGTTAAGGCTCTCGCTTTCCCCCTTTTTAGAGTGCGTCCGAAAAAAACCACCTATCAACTGCGAACCAAACATATAGATCACTGGCTCCGCTGTATCACCATCGCTCTTTACTTTCGAGGGAATACCTTCCTGCAAGATAATCTCGGTAACCTTGCCGCCGCCTTTGGCTGCCTTCATTTTTTTTCTAATTTTATTATTCCAAGCGGTCACCTCATCCCCGCTCTGCACTTGCGTAACGGCCAACCCATAGGTGCCTGCGTTGTTTTTAATAAAAACGGAGGGAGTCGCTGCTATATTGTATTCATCATACTTACTACGTATTTCCGCCAGCATTTCATCTACCAAAGCAGCCAGTTTTGCCTTGCTCTGTTCACTGCTAGTATCAAAATCCATCATGGATTTTGTCGGACAAGAAAGAAGCCAAGGATCTAGATCTAGTGTGGCAGCAAATTCATTTACTAAGCTCTGAAAGTGCTTAAAGTGAGTGGATTTTTTTCTTTGGTACCAGCCCAGCTCTCTTGGTGGATTCATGGTTAAATCCAGGCCTTGCGCCCATTCTTGGTGAGGGTCTGAAAAATCATTATTAGAAATCACCAGATCCGCCTCGAAGCCATCTTCACATACTAGCTTGCTGCCTTCTTTAGTTGTTTTGGTGAGCTGCAATGTTTTTCCGCCAGAAGTTTGCATTTCTGATAATTGTAAATTCTCTACCGGCATACTAATTCGAATTTCATAACCAGCATTTTGAATAATCTCCGAAAACGCATACACATTTTCCCAATAATATGGGTTGTTGGTATGCTCTTCCGATAGCAGCAGTATATTTTTGATATTTCCGTATCTTGCATTTACAAATTTTTGAAAAATTTCTGGAGCAGAGTTGCGGTCCGCCTCACATATATTGTTAAAGCCCGCTGGATATATATTGGCATCTACGCTGGATATCTTGAATTCAGCATCCCGTACATCAATACTCGTGGTTATGGCAAAAGGTACCTCTTTGCTTTTTTTGTCATACCATTCTTCTAGCTTGTCTAAATTTTTACATATTGCTTGGTGCAAAGCATTTTTGAACATTTAGTCCCCTTTATTATTCAATTCATAAACCATTTTTGATGCGCTTAATATCATGAATGGCATAAATAAGAAATTAAATCCTGGAATCAATGATACAATTGATAGACCACATGTAAAACCAACAAATTGCCAGAAATTTCTTCTTATAAAGTGAAAGCGCTTAGACAAATCAAACTCTAATATCTCAAAAGATATATCGCAAAAATCAAATGCTACAACCATAAGACCAACAAAGGCCACAAACAGGCTTAGGGGTGGAAAAAAGGAGAGCAAAAAACATAAAATCGAAATGGCCAGCAGTATTAGCGTTTTAATAATGCCGACAATCAAAAAGTATATAGAAACCTTAATGACTTGCAAAACACTATAATCAGGTTCCGACCAAGAATATGCTTTCTTATAAAAGGCCGAGCATAAAAAGGCGTGAAAGGGAATATTCACGATGTTTGCAAATACATAGGCAAACAATACACTAAATAAAAAGGCAAACACGAAAAACACCGAATAGATCAGCCAATAAAAGAAGCCGCCCTGCTCTATAGGAAGTAGTGACATTAGATAGGCACTGCCCTCACCGCCTAGCAAATAAAAAGACAAAAATAAAAACAAGATGGAGATCAAGATGGGTAGGTATATGTATTTTTTTAAACCCTTGTGCTTGCGAAGCGTAGCAAGAGAGCCCCAAAAGGTGGTAAATCCCCACATGAATTGACTCATAAAAGTCATAGATTGGGGTCCTTTTTCACCGGCACCAACTTGCCCTTTTCTTTGGGGGCCTGCCTAGATTTGGCTTCCTCACTTATCTCCTGACTTGGCAGAGGCTGATTGATCCAGTTTTGTAATTGCACCTGGTATTCCACAACCCATTTTTTTAATTCTCGTAATGATGGCGTTTCCTCATATACAGGTGAAAACTCTAAATCAAATGACAACACAACTGCCTGAATGGCCTCCGCAAGACTGCGTAATTTTTGATAGGCCATATTACTTTTATAGTTTCGGTTTTTAGGCTCTTTTTGCAATAAATGATCCCAAGCCTTGGTATACATTTCTTTTAATTTAGCTGCCGCCTGCTCTGCCTTTTCACTATCCGCCTTCTCAATTACACGACTCAAGTATTTTTGCTTCATTTTCATGACTTCCGTGGACAAAGAGTCGCCGGAAAAAGCATCCAAATTCGTTGCTAAATCCATATAAAGATCCGAAAGCCATGATTCTTCAATTTCTCTTTTCGATTTCAATGCTTGCTGTATATATTTATCCACTAACTGATAATGTGTTGCGGACTGCTTGGCGTTTCCTTCTTGCGCATAGGCAATGGCCAACAACGAATTTCTCTCAATATAGTAGTCTTGCCAACTTAGAAGTTTTCTTTGTTTTTCTATCTCTTTTAATTCGGCTATAGCCAAATCACTTTGTCCATTTTTAAGATAGCAAGAAGCAATACGAAGTTTTGTACGTGCCTTATCTTTACTAGGGCGAACTCCCCACAATGTATAGGCACTTTTGTAATGCCCAATAGCCACTTCACAATGATCTGTTTTTTCTAGAGATCTTGCCCACAAATAATAAGCTGATGGGGATAGATCTGTGATCGGATATCGCTGTAAAAAATGTTGCCAATAATCTGCCGCCTCTGCATAGTTGTTTTGGCGCATAATGGATAGGCCTGCTTGGAAGTCCTTGGCTTCATCATTAGAAAAGCGTGGCGTTTTGATCTGCGCGCACGATAATAAAGTTACAATGAAAAACCAAAGATAAATTCTCATATATCTATAGACTTACCTAATTTTAACAAAGCATCAAGACTGGATATGTCTTCTGACCGCTCATAAACCTCATAAACCAAGACGTCACGTGCAAAATCTTGCTTTAATTGCTCGCCAACAGCCGTTTGAAAAGAAAAGCTTGCCAGCCACTTTTCACCGAGAGGCGGTAAATCCTTGGCATTATGAAAAGGAAAAACCTTATTGATAAAAAAATACTTTAAGAAATAGCCTTGCCTTTTAAGTGCCTTATATAGCTCCTTGGCCTCAGCCAATTTGGCTTCATCATAAATACTCACCAAAGAGAAAGCAGTTTCTTGATGTGCAAACATATTTTGCGCGGCGATGGCACGCTCTTGAATTCTAGGCGCCACCACCTGTATGGCATCAAAAAAATCGTATATTTCACCCAAGAATTCTTTGCCCACCAAACCTTCCAGAATATCTATGGCTTTTTTTGTGCCCGAGGACAATGCTCGTTTAATCCACGATCCGCCACTACCATGCGCAAACCACGACATAACATCTTTTTCAAACAAGGAGTAAAATTTTTGTGGTGCCCTTAAAAAGTCAATAGCATTGGTTGCTGGGGGCGTATCCAAAATTACCAAATCGTAATCCTTGCTCTCTACCCGCGAGACTACGGACTCCATTGCGGTGAATTCTTGCGAGCCAGCTAGCGATGTACTTAGGCGTTGATACAAACGATTGTTGAGTATCTTATTTTTTTGCTCTTGGTTAGCCGTATTTTTTTCGATAAATCGGTCAAACTCATATTTTGGATCTAACAAGGAAGCCCATATCTCGCCTTCTGCCTCCTGCATAGGAATGGAAACGGGCTCACCTTGCAGGCTAGTAAGACCAAGGGCAGATTTTAATCGCTGCGAAGGATCGATGGTCATCACTAAGACTTTTTTACCCGCCAAAGCCGCCTTAACGGCCAATGCAGCAGACAAAGTGGTTTTACCCACACCCCCAGTTCCCATGGTGACCAGTAATTTTTTATCCAACCAAGTCACTACTCTTCTCCCGCAATCTTCGAATCCACTCGGAGTAATCACCCTTACGGCCTAAAAATGCCAACTTGCGCTGAATGCCGGTGTTAGCCAAGGCGACAAGCGCCTTTTCTTGCTTCTCTTGCTTTGCTTTTACATAGCTTGCAAAATCTGGGGCCAAAGACTCCACATTCTCAAAATAAGAGGTATGAAAATACTGATTCAATATGATTTGAAAATCAATTCCCATCAAATCCCGCATATCACTCTGAAACTCCAAACTTTCAATGGTTGGTAAATCCTCGGGTAGAGTCACCAGGTAATAGGAGATACGATCTTGTTTACGTAGAACCTCATCAATGCCCTTAGCATGCTGACCAAGTGGACCGATACCAATACTATCATGCAAGGCCGCAGGAGCTAGCAGATAGGATTTACTATGACCCGTGGAATGGGCATCCAAAATGATGTGATCCCACTGAAATTCGGGGCCTACATTCCGGATACCACTAGTTAGCTTTCCCAATATTGAAATTTCTGCTATGCCAGGGGCAACGGCAGTAATATTTTTCATAATGGAATTAGAAAAAAACAAATTAGCTAGCGAAGGTAGCTTCACAAAATGCAAAATGTACTCCAAAAGGCACTCTTGCCAATGCCAGTGGGCTAAGAATACGTTTTCTTCTACTTTTTTTTCTTGATATTGAAAGTCCTGCCCCAGGGCGTAGGAAAAAAAGCTACGATCACCAATTTCTACCACTAGGGAGCGCTCACCCTTGTCGGCGAATTCTTGGGCCAGTAGATAAGAAAATGTGGATTTTCCCACTCCACCTTTGCCACTAACCCAGTGAATGTGACATCCCGAGTGCATGCCCCCATCATTGACGCAAAAGCCACTTAAGTCCATGAAAAAGCTTTATTTTTCGCATTAATTCCTTGCAATCAGGTTTTGCATCTCCTAGTTTAGCCGCTTAAAAAGGAGACAGAATGAAGGCAAATCTTGAGAAGCTATCGGATTTAGAGAGAAAGCTAAATTTTACCATTCCCTCTGATTTGGTAAGTGCTAAGTTTTTGAAGGCTTACCAAAGCATTCAAAGACAGGCGGCACTACCCGGCTTCCGCAAGGGCAAAGCCCCGTTGGACATGATTCGCAAAAAATACCGCGAATCTGTTATGAGTGATGTTGCCAACGACATTATCAAAGAGGCCTACATTCAAGCACTCACAGAACACGCACTCAACCCAGTCTCTTTCCCACAAATCTCCTTTGATCAGCTTGCAGAAGACCAGGATTTTCAATTTAGCGCCACACTGGAGGTTCAACCTGAGGTGACCCTAAACAAAGTGGATGGTATCAAAGTAAAAAAAGAGAAATTAGAAGTTAGCGACGAGCAAATTGCCGATGTTTTAAAAAACCTGCAGGATTCAAAAGTAGAGCACAAGGATAGCGAAAAGGATACTCTAGAGAACGGGCTAATTGCCACCATCAATTTTGAAGGTTTCATTGGCGGCGAAGCACTGGCCGGAGGAAAAGGGGAAGACTATCCACTAGAGATTGGCTCCAATCAATTCATCCCCGGCTTTGAAGAAAAGCTGATCGGCATGAAGTTGGGCGAAGAGCGCAAAATCACTTTGCAGTTTCCTGAGGACTACCATGCAAGCGATATCGCCGGCAAAGAGGTGGTCTTTGATGTTAAATTAAATAAAATTCAAGAAAAATCAGTTCCTGAATTAACGGATGACTTCGCTAAGACCATTGGTGATTATGAGAGCTTAGAGGCCCTAAAGAAAAATATTCGCGAAAGCATAGAAAAGCGTGAACAAAAACGCATAGATGAAGATTTTCGCAAGCGTCTGCTGGAACTTGTTGTGGAAAACAATCAGTTTGAAGTCCCAAAAGCACAGGTAGAAGAACAAAAAAAACTATTGCTCCAAGACGTAAAACAGCGTTTTGAACAGCAAGGCATGGGAGAGGCGGAACTAGCCAACTATGCAGAAAAATGGGCCGATGATTTGGATAAAACTGCCAAATTCATGGTACAGTCCGGATATGTCATCAATCACCTAGCTAAAGAAAATGATGTTCAAGTTGGCGACGAGGACATTCGTAAAAAACTGGAAGAGTATGCTGCTGAATCAGGAATTGATGTTGCTCAACTAGAGGAATTCTATAAACAAGGTGACAGCCGCAGCCGTCTATCCTACCAAATTCTAGAAGAAAAGGTAGTCGATCAACTTGCTGAGGCCGCAAACGTTAGCGAAGTTAGCAAAGACAAACTAGAGTCTTAATGGTTTTCAAAGACCTTCCAAGCTTTTAAATAATTATAAGCTTGGAATATCTGATAATCGTTCTTTAAAAGCTTTTGCTTTGCCGTTAGTTTTTTATTGTTATCCTTATCTGACTCTAGCCAAAACAGATCTGAAGGATTGAAGGACTCATATTTCTTTTCGTTATCATTTTTTAAATGACCTTCAATGTCAGCTTCACGCTTTGCCTTAGATTTCACAATGGCTTTCTGAAAGGCTTTTGAGTCCACATGCTCCAGCTCGATATCAGGCACAATGCCCGTTGCCTGAATGGAGGTCCCGCTAGGGGTGTAGTAGCGCGCCACTGTTAATTTTAGACCTGAACCGTCGCCTAATTTAATAACCGATTGCACAGAGCCCTTACCAAAAGTTCGTTGTCCCATAATTACCGCACGCTTATGATCCTTTAAAGCACCAGCAACAATTTCTGAGGCGCTCGCTGAAGCTTCATTTACCAGGACTATAATTGGCGGCTCCTTAAGAGTGTCATCCGGAGTGGCGTAAACCACTTCTTTTTCTTTTTCATTTCGCCCGATTGTAGATACAATCACGCCTTCATTTAAAAATAAATCGGAGATTTTAATTGCCTGTGTAAGCAACCCACCTGGATTGTTACGTAAATCAATGATTAAACCCTTAAGTTTTGCATCTTTTTTAGTGTGGCTATTTATTACTTTTTTAAAGTCTCTATAAGAATTATCAATAAAACTAGTTAATTTGATATATGCATAACCATCTTCCAAATCTGTATATTTAACGGATTTGATTTTAATCCTTGCTCTTTTAACGTGGATAGTAAGTGGCTCTTTTTGTCCCTTGCGGAAAATCTTTAGCTCGACACTTGTCCCAAGCTTACCTTTAATCAATTGCGCCGCCTCAATTAAATTCAAACCCTTTGTGGACTTACCATCGATACTGACAATTTTATCTCCAGCTTTAATCCCTGCTTTATAAGCTGGCGTATCTTCAATGGGAGAAATAACCGTCAAAATTTCATCCTGCACAGAAATTTCCACACCAAGGCCAGAAAATTCACCCGTAGTTTCTTTTTCAAACTCCTTGAATATCTCTTTATTCATATAGTTGGTATGCGGATCCAGCTCACTGAGCATACCTTTGATCGCTCCTTGAACGAGCCTTTTCACTTCTACTTTTTCCACATAATACTCTTGTACGATGTTAAGAACCTTAGAAAAAGTTTGCAGTTCCGTATACTTTTCCTGGGCGTAGGACAAAACCGAAGTGGAGAACAATGAACCTAGGCTAACCGCCACTAAGGCCAAAACAGTCAAGATGCTAATTTTAATGTACTTCATTTTTCTCTCCTTCAGACATGGTTAACGCTCTTGATGGCATTTGTAACCATTTTTGCGGATTTAACGGCTCTGAAAAATGTCTTATTTCAAAATATAGGGCATTCCCCGGAATTAATAAAGTTCTGTCTAAGGTGGCAATCACTTCCTGGGCTTTTATTGTGTCGCCAACCTTGTATTTGCCAGCACGCAAGGGCGCATAGATGCTAAAATAATTATCATCATGCTGAATCACCATGGCTGTGGTGACTTGGTCAATTTTTCCATAATATACCAACTTGCCATCTGCGATGGATTTTACTTCCTGACCAAAATTCCCATCAATCCATATACCTTTAGATAGAAAACGCAACAAACCATCCTTTTTTTCTCCAAAGGTTCGTACAATTCTGCCTTCTATAGGCGGAACTAATTGCCCCTTATACTCAAAAAAACTTTTTACCAATATTTCACGCGCCAGGCTCTTTGTAAGCGTTTCACTTAGTAGAGCCATATCCTCGCCCTGCTCGCGCAATATTTTTAACGCATACATATGTTTATTTTTATCTGATTTTAATTTGCTGACGACCGATTCCTTTGATTTCTGTAAAGACATTAACTCCTTAATTGATTTTTTTATTTCTTTCTTGTTAATGGCGTAGGCAGTGATTTTGGTTTTTAGATCGCTCTTTTTTTCGTTATAGTCTTTTTTCTTGTTAGCAACATCTTGAATCATATAGATATCATTTTCCATTAATGCTTCTAGGCCCTTTAAAACTCTTTCAATTTCATTAGGACTTTTAGAATGTACAATGATTTCTTGTAGGGATGAATCTAAAATTTGCGCAGCTATACGAATGCGCGCCTGCAATATCTTGTTGTTTTGTCGAATCTCTTCTTCGACATTCTCTATATTCTGATTCAACTTACGAATTTTTCTGGTTAGATTATCTTTTCGCTCTTCTAGTTTTTGGATTTTTTCATCGAGATGCTTTACTTGTTTTTGTATTTTGTATAGCTCTGCCAATTGATACCGAACTTGCTTATCTTTCTTAATAAAACTCTGCTTTTCCACTTTGATTTTCTTGGCGATATTCTCCTCGTTGGGAGTAGCAGAAAAAGCTATTAGCACAAGCAAACTAAACATCATAATTATACCGATTATTGGACATTCTAACCAAATGAAAATGAGAGCCTAAAAATGAAAACAATCCAACTAACAGAAACAAAACAGACAAATACATGGCACTAGGAAAAGATATTTGAATTCCTAAAAGACTTAAGTGTTGTACAAACATTTTTTCCATGAGCAATTTAAAAAGCAGACTTAAAACCAAGCTTATTGAAAATCCGGCAAACAATAAAAGCAGAATATTCATATAAAAGGGTGTGAATATGGTTTTATCAGTAGCACCTAATATACTCATAATATGGATTTCTTTACGTCGACTCTCCAAAAGAGTTTTTACCGCATTCCCAATTATAAAGGCTATACTTAGTAGCAAAGCAAATATGATAAACAAAGAGGAATAGGATATAAATTTGGCCAATCGAGAGTACTCATTGATCCATATTTTACCGTATGAAATTTCTTGTATGCCCTCAATACCAATTAAAGATAGCTCTAGTTTTTCTAAATATTGTTTTAATCCGCTAACGCTTGATAGACCGTCCAATACAATTTCAAATCCATTTAAAAAAGGATTCTCTATGCTTTGCAGAGCCTTTAGTTTTGGCATCGCTTGAATCAATTTTTCATCAAATTGCTTTTTGTACTCTTCTTTATCGACAAACCGAACCTTTGCAACACTTTCGTTTTTTTTGATTTGCTTTTCAATTTTCGATATTTGATTTTTCTCCAAACCATTTTTTATATATGCCGTAACTTGCACATTCTGCGTCCAGGCGGAGAATATTTTGTCCAAATTGCTTTGTACCGTAAACAGCGTGAGCAAAATAAACAAACAACAGACAATTACAGACAGTGTCGTGATTTGCAGCCTGGCAGTTCTTTTTAGATTTTCAAATAATTCGTATTGAAAGTTCATAGCTGCACTTCACCTGCTCGCAAATCAATGCGGCGCTTTTTGTACTTTTCAAAGAAACTATAATCATGTGTAGCGATAATTAAAGTCATACCATCTTGATTGGCTTGGTGAAAAAGCTCCATAATTTCCCACGAGAGTTTCGGATCTAAGTTCCCCGTAGGCTCATCGGCGATGATTAAATCTGGCTTATGTACTATGGCTCTAGCTATCGCGACTCGTTGCTGCTCTCCTCCCGAGAGGCAAGAGGCAACGGTATTGGATTTTTCAGCCAGCCCTACTTTTTCTAAAACTTCTTCTACTAGGTATTTTATTTTTCCTGGCTTTTCATTTAAAATTTTCAGCGGTAAGGCCACATTTTCATATACGCTTCTATCCAGCAATAGTTTAAAATCCTGAAAGACTACCCCTATTTTTCTTCTTAAATACGGCAAGTCTGACTTCTTAATTTCACTTAAATTGTAATCTGCTACCTCAATTTTTCCCGAACTAGGAATATCGAAACCCGAAAGCATTTTGAATAAAGTGGTTTTCCCCGCTCCACTCGGCCCTGTTATAAAAGCAAACTCCCCTTTTTCAATATTTAGGTTAATTCCACGTAGGGCATGGACGGGCCCCGGATAAGTCTTGTAGACATGCTGAAGCTGTATCATTTTGATATGATACAAAGACTTATTTTATTTGACCAGAATGGATGAGGTCCAGAATTTCGTAATGCTGCTCTTTCATAGCCAAACGTATAGTCTCTTGAAAGTCTTGCTCTTTGCCTTCCAAAACTCTTTGGTATGGCAGCTTAATTGTTTTGAGTACAGCACCATTTCGATAAATGCGAGTCACCAAATAGGGGTTTTTTATTCCCCAGTCTTCCGTCTGGACGTGGTAGTTTTTGCCATCTGCACTTAAATCGGTGTTAATGCCTTTTTGCAAAGCCCCTCCATTTGATCGAAAACATTGAAGCATTCATTTAAATTTTTGGCAATATTTTCCGATATATATACTAGTGAAAGCACGTCTATTATTTCTATTTTTTATAGCTGCGGGCTGCTCTTCAGAGACTACGGCCCTACAGGGTTCTTGCCAGGTAAATACACCTAGCAAAACAGAGCCATCCTATTGCTCAAATGTGATTGTGCCTGGCGATGCCGTTACCATAAGTGGCACTGCTACCTTCACCAAAAGAAATCTCATTCCTTCTGGTTTGGGTGGCCCCGCTGCGCCCAAAGCCATTCGATTCGCTGAAGTTGCCGTACTTGATAGCGGCGGTAATGTCTTAAATTGTGGTACCACCGACAGCAATGGCGATTTTAGTATCGATATCGAACGCACCAATTCCAATGTTTATGTGGAGGTACGTTCTCGCGCCAACAATGCAAACTTGAAAGCCAGTGTCTTAGATAATCATACCGATGTAAATTATCATGCCATTCAATCCACAAGCGTAATAGGAAATACGAATCAGAGCGTGGGCACCATCAACGCTCCTCATAATGGCAGTCTGGAAGGTGGAGCTTTTAATATTTTGGATTTGATTTATGAAGCGAGCTCTTTTTTAGCTACTGAAACCGCTGGCTGTAGTGGCTCCTTTGCCGATTGCGTACCAGTAAGTGTGGCCAATAAAGTTACGGTATTTTGGCAGAAGGGCTTCAATCCTGCCACCTATTATTGCGCCGATGCTAGCGATACCGTGAGCTTTTATGTAAATGGCTCATCTCGGCTTTATATTGTTGGTGGTGTCAACGGCGATGTGGACAGTACCGATACAGATCACTTTGATGACAATATTATCCTGCATGAATATGGCCATTTTTTAGAAGATGCCTATAGTATATCCGATTCCCCTGGTGGAACCCATAATGGTAATTCCTTACTTGATGCAAGACTTGCCTGGAGTGAGGCCTGGGCCTCTTATTTTGCAGCCAAAGTTAGCGGCGTTTATGTTTACCAGGATACGAAAGGCAATACAGATGGTTCCACTTCAAATCTTATCTATTACAATATGGAGCGCAACTTGCCCGTTCGCGATCCAAGTCCCTCTGCTTATACAGAATTAGATGGAGAAGGCAGCTTTCGTGAGTTTGCCATTGCACGCGCCTTAGTGGATGCCACGGATACTGATGCAAGTGACTTTGACAACGACGGCATAGAAGCTAGCTTTGCTGAAATATGGACAATATTGGCAGGTAGCAATGGTTTTGCCAACTCCTCTTTGGAGCACCGCTTTGCTGGAAATTTCTTTCAATTACATGATAATTTAGCCGGTAGAACCGATATTAAATCTCTTCTAGATACAGAAAAAATATATGACGCCGTAACCTCTGATTTTTTGGATCATTATGCAACTCCAGATGCTGGTGATGGCTGCGGCGATATTTCCATTAGCCCTGGCAATGGCAATGATAAGGCCGAAGACGGCAGTTTTGCCAACTCCAACCAATTTGCTTCCAATGATTTTTATCTAATTGACCATGCAGGCGGCAACCTAAGCGTAAGCATGAACCATGATGGCGTTCAAGACCTGGACATCTATCTTTACGGACCTGATTATACCTATGGAAGTGCCTCTTCTGTTTTAGCAAAAAGTGATTCCACCAGCTCCACTACGGAGTCCTTCAGCACCAATCTAAGTGCAGGAAAATATTTGCTCAACGTTAAGGTGTTTCCCACATTTATTTCTGGTATTTTAAAAACCAGCACGGCAGGCTATTCTGTTTTTGTTAACTCCAACAAGGTGTGCCCATGAAGCGTTTTTACTTAATCTTTTTTGCACTCATCTTAGGAGGCATTTTTTATTTTACTTCGGCAAAACAAACGCCTTCAGCAAAAAGTCTGACCACAAAAAAAGTTTTAGCTAGTAAAGTTCGCAGTGCTTATATGACACATATCCGTGCCTCTGAAGGAGAATATGGAATTTTATTAGAAGCTCGCATTGAGCGACGAGTAGCAGAAAGGGGCTTTTCCTATGAATGGCGCCTGCCGCAACACGTTCAACTTTTAAGTGGAGAGCTATCCGGATACATCGAAGAAGATCAGCAATACATATTTTTAAGTATCGAAGTGGATTGGCAAGAATGGCCTGATAAACAAAAAATGATATATTTGGACATTCATGGTCCCAACCATCTGGGTTATACTGCCGTTTGGTTTCCTAAAGATATAGAGGCTTCAAAAGAATTGGAAATCAAAGGCTTTGATAAACCAAATCTACCAGCGGATTTAAAAATTATGCAATAACCACCTGAATGTCGTCTCGATATTCATCGCGCAAAATGGATTGAATGGCTTGCAAAGTTCCGGCAGTGGAAGCAGGACAAGATCCGCAAGCACCCAAATAGCGAACCATTAAGTAATTGTCCTCTATGGCCAACAACTCAATGTCTCCTCCATCCACTTGCAAAGCAGATCGTACAGTGCGGTCTAATATCTCATCAATCTTTAAAAGCTCTGGATCTTTGGGCTTTGGTTTTTCTTGTGGCTCAGCCGGCTTATCTTGATAATCAGGATTGTGAATGGGCATTCTAGTTTCCAAAATGGCTTTCACCAACCACTCTAAGTCTTCCCATTCTGCCATGCCATCTTGGGTGACGGTAATTACATTTTTAAAAAAGTGTACCGAATCCACATGTGCTACACCCATCAGGTCATGAGCCAGAATATTGTTAAAAGTTTCTTCTTGGTTGTGATAGGTAGACTTGCCTTCACGCTTAACCGGCTTATTCATTACAAACTTTTTTGCGTTGGGATTAGGGGTGTCTTGCACCATAATTTGTAAATCCATTATTTTAACATCTCCACGGCTTTTTTAAGCGCACTCACAAGAGAGTCCACTTCATTTTCACTATTGTAAAAGGCAAACGATGCCCGAGCTAAACTTGGCACATTGTATTTCTGTAAAACCGGCATGGTGCAGTGGTGCCCTGATCTCACGGCAATGCCTTCTTGGTCGATAAGGGTGGCCAAGTCTGTGCCATGCAATCCTTCCACAGTAAAAGCAAAGATCGGCACTTTATTTTTAGCATTGCCATAAATGCGAATATCATGAATATCGGAAAGCTTTTCTTTGGCATAAGATAATAGCTTTTTTTCTTGCTCTTGTATGAACGTAAAGCCGAGGGATTGAATATAATCGATGGCCGCTGCCAATGCGATAACTCCAGCAATATGGGGTGTGCCCGCCTCAAAACGAAAGGGCACCTGATTCCAAGTAGAACCTTCTAGACGCACCTCTTCAATCATATCTCCCCCGCCCTGTATCGGCGGCATCGATTCTAATAGCTCTGCCTTTGCGAATAGAACTCCCAAACCCGTAGCTCCCAGCATTTTATGAGATGAAAACGCTAGAAAATCTACGTCCAGCTTGGCCACATCCAAGGGAAAATGCAAAACCGCTTGTGCAGCATCTATTAGTACTTTCGCATCTACCTTTTTTGCAAAAGCGATCAGTTGCTCTACATCATTCACTGTACCTAGTGAATTGGAAACCCAATTAAATGTGAGCAACTTTGTTTTTTCGTTAATCAGTTCTTCTGCTTGCTTCATATCAAGCTCGCCACTATCCAAAATAGGTATGTAGACCAAATCCAATTTTTTTTCTTGTGCCAACATTTGCCAGGGAACCATATTTGAATGATGTTCCATCTCCGTGCAAACGATCCGATCGCCCTCGTTCAAAAACTTGCGTGCATAGGATAGAGCTACTAAGTTAATGGAATCTGTGGTTCCTCTGGTAAAGACAATCTCATTTTCACTCTTAGCTCCAATAAAATGCGCCACTTTCTTTCTGGCATTCTCATATTTTTCTGTCGCCAAATTACTAAGAAAGTGAATTCCTCTATGTACATTCGAAGTTTCATGGGCATAGTGCGTATTCAAGGCATCAATCACTGCCTGCGGTTTTAATGTCGTGGCTGCATTGTCCAAGTATACCAAAGGCTTGTCGTATACTGTTCTAGAAAGAATAGGAAAGTCCTTGCGTATCTGCTCAAGCAATTTGCACCTCACGCATATGAACGATCTTCTCCTCTAATTTTTTATAAAAATAATTTTGCACTTCTTTATGGTTTATATTTGCCAAGGTTCCTCGAACAAAACCTCTAGCCAACATATCCAATGCCTTTGCAGGATCAATGGCTCGTGCTTGCAGATAAAAGGCCTCTTCCTCTAAAAACCTTGAAATCGTAGCTCCATGACTACACTTTACATCATCTGCGTATATTTCTAATTGCGGTTTTGTATCTACTTCTGCCTTACTAGAAAGTGCCAAATTTTGATTGAGCTGCTCAGCACTAGTTTGATCTGCACCCTTTGCTACAAAAACCCGTCCATCAAAAACATAGCGAGAGCGATCATCTAGCATACCCTTAAACACTTGACGTGAATTGGAGTTTGGAGCCAGGTGGTGAACGCGCAAAAATCTTTCTACATGCTCACTTTTATGCAGCAAATAGGAACCTTGCATATCTAGCTCAATATTTTCACCGTGTAAAAACACATGGACTTCATGTTTTTGTTTTCTTGCGTTTAAGTCTAGAGAAGTAAATTTAAGACTCGTCCCCTCTTCTAGGTGGATGATCCATTTACCATAATAGTCACTATTCTGATTGTTAAGGAGTGCTGTAAGATTTAGCTCAGCACCTGCTCGAACATAAAAAACCAAATTCTCTAAAATTTGTGCTCCAATATTTTCATGTAGGGAAACTAAATCTAAATGAGAATTCTCCTCCAAAATCCATCGAAAACTATGCGCATGCTGCCGAGTGGAATTGTTGGTCAAGGCAAAAGTATTTTTTGTACCTGCCTTTACAGAAAAAGAATTCATTATGTCGCTAGCTGCAAGCGCAAAAAGAGAGTAGTAGTTGGTAGCATCATAGGTTTTATCCATATCCTGCATCCAATCTTCTGCACCAGTTTCAACTTCACGAATTCCCGCAGGTAAATTCATGTTTTCTATGTTTAGATTCTGCATGCGTATGCCGTATTCCACAAAGGACGGTGTATGTAGCGGACTCTCGTGCGCCGAAAGATCTTCTTGCGGCAGAAAAAAGTCTCCCAATTGTGTATAACGCCAATTCTCAAACTTACGATGCGGCTTTTCATGTTGTTGCAAAGCTTGAAATGCGTGCCGAGAAATAGAATTGTTTGCAGGTAAATTAATTTGCATGCTGCTCCCCACGAAGCCAATCATAGCCTTTGCGCTCCAGCTCCATTGCCAAACTAGCATCGCCGCTTTTTATGATTTTCCCCTCTGATAAAACGTGGACAAAGTCCGGCTTAATATAGTCCAGCAATCTCTGATAATGGGTTATTAGCAGTACTGCATTGTTCTTGGTACGGTAGGTGTTCACTCCGTTGGATATAACTTTTAGAGCATCAATGTCCAAACCAGAATCCGTTTCATCTAAAATAGCCAGTTGCGGGTTTAATACTAAGAGCTGCAAAATTTCGTTGCGCTTTTTCTCTCCGCCTGAAAAGCCCTCATTCACTGGGCGATGTAAAAAGGCTGGACTCATCTCAAGTTCGCGCATTTTCTTTAAAACAAAGATCTCAAACTCTTCCTCCGACATTTCTTCTACGCCATTATGTCTACAAACGGCATTGAATGACTCTCGCAGAAAATCAAAATTGCTAACACCCGGAATTTCTACGGGATACTGAAAAGCCAGGAATATACCTTCTCGAGCTCTTTCGTAGGCCTCCATTTCTAAAAGCTCTTTTTGCTCAAAATCCTTTTCGTATATCAGTTTTCCCTCTACATCATCAAAGCTAGGATGCCCTGCAATGACCTTAGAAAGTGTGGATTTACCCGAGCCATTTGGCCCCATAATGGCATGTACCTCTCCAGCTTTAATTTGCAAATTCAAACCCGTTAGTATTTCTTTATCGGCAATTCTAGCTTTTAGATTTTCTATCTTTAACATACGTAACTCCTAACCAACCGTATTCTCTAATTTCATTTCAATTAATTTTACTGCCTCGACCGAGAACTCCAGGGGCAAGGTCTTAAACACATCCTTACAAAAACCATTTACAATCATGGATATTGCCGCCTCGTTGTCGATGCCGCGAGACTGCAAGTAAAACAATTGGTCTTCACTAATTTTAGATGTACTTGCCTCATGCTCAACAGTAGCTGTTTTGTTTTTGACTTCAATATAGGGGTAAGTGTTGGCAGCACAATCTTTGCCAACAAGCATGGAATCACATTGAGAATAGTTTCTAGCTCCCTCCGCACCAGGTAGAATTTTTACCAGACCACGGTAGGAGTTCTTAGACTTACCCGCTGATATTCCTTTTGATATAATTGTGGATTTGGTGTTTTTTCCGATATGGATCATCTTGGTGCCTGTATCGGCTTGCATATGATCCTTAGTTAGAGCAACAGAGTAAAAGGCGCCTTCTGAATTTTCTCCTTGCAAAATGCATGATGGATACTTCCAAGTAATGGCCGAACCGGATTCCACTTGTGTCCAAGAAATTTTGGAGTTTTTACCAATGCACTTTCCACGCTTAGTAACAAAATTATAAATGCCTCCCCGCCCCTGTTCATCGCCGGCGTACCAGTTTTGCACGGTGGAATAACGAACTTCTGCCTGCTCCAGTGCTACTATTTCCACCACAGCGGCATGTAGCTGATTTTCATCTCTTTGCGGGGCTGTACAACCCTCTAAATAATTCACAAATGAATTATCGTCGGCAACAATTAGGGTACGCTCAAACTGCCCCGTTTCCCCAGCATTAATTCGAAAATAAGTCGACAAATCCAGCGGACAAGTTACGCCCTTGGGTATATAACAAAATGAACCATCGGTAAAAACCGCAGCATTTAAAGCTGCGAAATAATTATCTTTATAAGGAACAACGCTGCCTAAATATTTTTTTACCAGCTCCGGATGCTCTTGGATCGCTTCGGTGATGGAGCAAAAAATAACCCCAACTTCGTCCAAGACCTCTTTGTTGGTAGTTGCAATGGAAACCGAGTCAAAAACTGCATCCACCGCTACGCCGCTTATGCGTTTTTGCTCCGCCAGTGGAATGCCCAGCTTATCAAAGGTTTTTAATAACTCAGGATCCACTTCGTCCAAAGATTTTTTCTTTTCCATTTTTTTGGGAGCGGAATAATAACGAATATCTTGGTAATCAATTTTCGGGTAATTTACATCCGCCCAGCTAGGCTCTGTCAGTGTTAACCAGTGCCGGTAGGCATTTAAGCGGTATTCTAGCATCCATTCGGGCTCTTGTTTTTTCGCAGAAATAAAGCGAATCACATCCTCATTTAGCCCTTTCTCGACTTGATCTACCTCTATGTCGGTGTAAAAGCCATATTGATATTCTTTGTTTACTATTTCTTCACTCGCTTTGACATTAGACATTTACAACCTCTTGTATTTTCTCGGGCTCTGTTAATAGGCTTTGCACGGGTATGCTGGATAAAAAGCGTTTAAGCTCTTCATTTAATTTTTCCATCGGACTCATCACATTGCATTTACTTAAAATCGGGCAGTCTTTGTCTTTTATTAGACACTTGACCACAGCATGTCGGCCTTCAATTACCTCCACCAATTCGTAGAGCGATTTATGCGGAAAAACATCCCATTCTATTTGATAGCCGCCGCTCGGTCCTTGCTCCGATCGGAGCCAGCCAGCTTGCGCCAACTTTTGCAGCACCCGCGAGGTAACATCAAATGGAATGGCATAATGCAAAGTGATCTCTTTTGCCGAACACAAATGCGATCTGCCGCACAAATCCAAGTGTTTGAGAGAAATCAAAGCATATTCCAATTTCTTATTTAATTTCAGCAATTTAGCTCCATGTTATGTTGCATTTTATTTGCAAGCTAAATGAGAATCGGAAAAATAGCAATATATAAGTATTTTTTTAACTTATTTGTTGGATATTGCGTAAATCTTGCCAAAACCGCCTCACAATTGACCCGAATACCCCCACTAGACTATTTCAAAGGTGTGAAGATCTACCAAGCCATCGTGGTGTCCATTTTATTTATTTTGTGTAGCATAGGCGCAGCTCGTTTTTATGGATACCAAAAGAACTTAAAGTTTCGGCAACACCCTCTATTGGATCAATTCACTAATTTGAAATTCAGCCCAGATGAAGCAAAATGGCGGATGGATTCCTATTCCCCTTTGCTCTATGTAAAAGAAGAGGACGGTAATTTAATTTTTGAAACTCCCGCAGGACAAGAAAACTTAGATAGCGCCCTAAAATCATCACAAAAAGCTTTTTTAGTTTACATTGTTCAAGATAGCGAACGGATCAATTATCTATTAAATGCTGCTGTGGAAAAGTATGGCCTACATGAGAAAATCATTGTCGCCTCTCGTTTTCGCAATATTCTACGCAACATTCAAAAGATGCGCCCGCGCTGGCTAACTAGCATTAGCCCAAATGAATTATTCTTAAGCATAATACTTGGTAAGTTGGGCTTAGAAAGCTTATCTCCCTTGCATGATAGCGTACTTTTACTCACCGATGAATTCCTATCCCCTGAATGGCAATCAGAATTACCTTTAGATGAACTTGAGCGCAGGAAAATTTATTTGATTGCTCCCACCAAAACATTGCCATTTTACACAAACTACCGGGCGCACCTCTACTAAACCAAAGTCCAGTTCATGCCGCACCCATCTAATGCTAGCAAGCGAGATAAAAAGCCATTAACCTATTGGTTATGAACTACTTGTATGCAGCAGAAAAAATCACAATGGGTCATGGCAGTACCTGGGATGCCATCATGTCCGCCTCCCCGGTGGTACAGCTTACACTTTTATCTTTGGTCATTATGTCAGTGGTCTGTTGGGCCATTGTATTTCACAAGCGCAAAGAGTACCGAAAAGTAGCAGAAAGCAATCGTCGCTTTTTGGAATTTTTTTGGGATGCTGCTTCGTTTGAAGAGGTGGCCCGTAGACTGCGTGACCATAAAGACAGTCCTTTGTGTGAAGTTTTTGAATCTGGCTACAATGAGCTTCTTAAAATCGTAGATAGCAGCCAACAGGAAGCAAAATTTGCCGTAAGCCAACTTGATAACATCGCCCGAGTGATGCGCAACGCAAGTGATGTAGAAATGAATCGTCTAGAAAACCGCCTAAGTTTTTTGGCAACTACCGGTGCCACGGGTCCTTTTATTGGTCTATTTGGAACGGTTTGGGGTATCATGAATGCCTTTCAAAAAATTGGTGCTACAGGCTCCGCTAGTTTAGCAGTTGTTGCTCCTGGTATTTCGGAAGCCTTAGTCGCTACTGCCGTGGGCTTGTTGGCCGCCATCCCAGCCGTTATTTTTTACAACCATTTTAATAATCAATTAGAACGAGTCGAAATGGATTTTTCACAGTTTCAGGCTGATTTTTTAAATATTGTTCGTCGCAACTTTGTAGTGGATTGATATGGCAATGACGCATCCCTCTTCTGGAAGAGGTAAACGCAAAAAAAATATTAGTGATATCAACGTCACCCCCCTTGTGGACGTGATGTTGGTTTTGTTGATCATCTTTATGGTGGCAGCTCCGATGATGCAACAAGGCCTCGATGTGGATTTGCCTGAAACTAAAAATACAGGCGTAAGTACTAGCGAAGAGCCTTTTGTGCTTGTGGTAAAAAAGAATTCACAAATATTCATTGGGGAAGCTAGTGTAAGCGTTAATAATTTGGGAGAAAAAATTGACGCCATTTTTGCCACCCGAAAAAACAAGCAAATCTATATACAGGCTGATAAAAATGTAAATTATGGTGTGGTAGCAGAAGTAATGGGCGAGGTAAGAGCCGCCGGCATTACAAATATAGGTTTAATAACCATTCCCAAAACTGATTGATGATGCCAAATAAACATAAGCAACAAACCACTTTGTATAAAGATTTTCAGTATAGCATCATTTTGCATGTTGCTATCTTAGGTGCGTTTTCCCTTAAAGCTTTTTTTTTCTCCGATGATAGCATTGATTATAAGTCTGCCGTTAGAGTGGATATCATTGATTTACCAGATAAAATTGTAAACAAACCCAAAATCAGCCCCTCACAACCGGAAAAACCAACGCCAGCCAAACCAACACCCGCGCCAAAACCTGTGGCCAAAAAGCCGCCGCCAAAAAAACCTACTAAAAGCGTTGATCTAAAAGCAAAACAAAGCTCCGCCATTGATCGCATGAAAGCACTAGAAAGATTAAAAAAAGAAGAAGAGCTAAAGGATACGCAAAGCGCAGCCCTAAATAAGATTAAGGAATTCAAAGGCAACACTTTATCCAAAGGCTCTAGCCTAGATGGTTTGGTATCCGATCAAGTGAATGTTTATATTGGTGAGCTAGATGCCTATATCAAACAACATTGGAGTTTGCCGCGCTGGCTATCAGAAGAAGCTTTAACGGCTAGTGTGTTGGTTCGCATTGACTCACGAGGCTTTGTTATCTTTCGCAAAATATCGAAAGGGTCTAGCAATCCTGATTACGATGACTATGCGCTAAAGGCGATAGATGCCGCCTCACCCTTTCCAGCACCACCTGCAAATCTAGCCTCAACACTAGAATACAAAGGCGTTACCATAGAATTTGACAACCGGGAGATTTAATATGCGTTTACTACTTCTTAGCTTGATTTTTCTTAGTCCCTCATTTTTAAGCGCGCAAAGCTCTGGCGTTTATATAAAGATTACGGACGCTAAGGTTAAAAAAAGTTTGATGGCACTAACGCCTATGGTTTATACCGGCTCGAAAAGTGGCATGAGTCGCAATCAAAAATATGGCAATAAAATTTTCAACACCATTCAATACAATTTAGAAGTAAGTTCTTATTTTCAATTTATTAAGCCCAGCGCCTATTTAGAAAATACCGCCAAGGTTGGGCTAAAACCAGCTCCACAGTATTCCAATGGCTTTAAATTTAAAAACTGGCAAGCCATTGGCACAGAGTTTCTAACTCGTATTGGTTTTCAAGTTATCAATGGAAATATTGAAATGGAAGCTTATGTTTACTATGTCCCAAAGGCTGATGTGGTAATGGCCAAAAAATACTCTGGCCCCGTAAGTGATGCAGAAAAAATTGCTCATACCTTTTCCAATGACTTGATTTTTGCTCTCACAAAAAAGCCGGGCATGTTTTTATCGAAGGTGGTTCTCTCTACAGATCGAGCCGGCGGAAAGTGGAAAGAAATATTTGTAATGGACTGGAACGGCAAAAACATGCAACAAATCACTCGTCATAGATCCATCGCTATCTCGCCCAATTGGTCGCCGGATGGTAAGGCCATATCTTATACCGCCTTTGCCATGCATAAAAAAACCAAAACAAGAAATGCGGATTTGTTTTATTATGAACTGGATACCAAAAAACGTTATTTGCTATCAGCTAAAAAAGGCATTAACTCTGGCTCTACGTTTCACCCTAACGGAAGAGATATTTATCTAACCATAAGCAACAAGGGCACACCCGATATATACAAAGTAGATAAGAACGGTTCCAATTTAAAGCGCATTACAAGCGGACCTGCTGGCGCAATGAATGTGGAGCCCGATATTTCTCCCGATGGAGATACCATGGCCTTTTCTTCTGATCGCAGTGGCCGACCAATGATCTACACCATGGATCTTAAAACCAAAAAAACCACTCGACGCACTCGAGCTGGTAAGTACAACGCTAGTCCCGTATGGTCCCCTGATGGCAAAAAAATTGCCTTTGCCGGCTACGATAAAAGTCATTTCGATATTTTTATTATGAATGCCGATGGAACCGGACTTACTCGCCTAACTTCTGCCCGCAAAAAAAATGGCAAAATGGCCAACAATGAAAACCCCTCATTTTCTCCGGATGGTAGGCACATTATGTTCGTCAGTGATCGGAGCGGTAAAAATCAGGTTTATATTGTGAATATAGACGGCACCAATGAGAGACGCATCACCTTTGACAACCACAACTACTACCAACCAAAATGGTCGAAAAAATAGGCTGATTGGCACTCAGCCAAAAGATTTTTTATCATAAATCCCAATAAGTTAGCGATTTTTCTGGCAAGTCTTTCCTATTGTTGACCCTGAAAATATTTCAGCGCAATATGTTCGAAAGTTATGGAGAGGTGTCTATGCAACAAAGCGGATCTCTAAGTCGAATTTTCTTAATTTATATTGGAGCTTTTTTGTTGGTTTATTTTTCAGCAGAAGCTAAAAATGAAACAAAAACCAAAAGCGATTCTGCCACAAACCTATGCGAAGTAGCCGGGAGTAAAAAAGTGCAAGCAACAATCAAAACAAATAAAGGCGATATTAAGGTTAAACTTTTTCACAAGCGCGTACCCAAGACGGTGAAGAACTTTGTTGGCCTGGCACAGGGAACAAAAGAATACAAAGATAAGGATACCGGCAAAAAAGTAACGGGCCAATTCTATAACGGCACGATCTTTCACCGTGTAATAGATGGTTTTATGATTCAAGGTGGAGATCCTACTGGAACCGGTCGCGGCGGGCCAGGGTATACCTTTGAAGATGAGTTTCATAGCGATTTAAAGCACAGCAAAGAAGGCATTCTTTCCATGGCAAATGCGGGACCAAATACCAATGGCAGCCAATTCTTTATCACGGTGAAGGCCACGCCCTGGTTGGACAACAAACACTCTGTCTTTGGTGAAGTGATTGATGGTATGGATGTGGTAAATCAAATCTCCAAAGTGAAGGTAAACCCTGTAGACAACAAACCCCTGGTGGATGTAAAAATCGAGTCCATCGAATTTGATTGCCAGTGAGCCTTTTTTGGTAAATTTACAGGACTGTAAAGACAATTTGCGGCCATGCGAGCACTACAAGTGCCGGCCGCCCCTCTAAGTAACTAAAATTATTACTTTAAATATTTACAAGATTTGCGAAACTTGGCCCTATTCTTGTATACCTATTGGGGCATGAAGCAGATCTTTGCCATTTCCCTACTTATCTTCTCTTTTTCGGCACACGCCCAGAACCAGAATTCCCCTCTTTGGCTTGAGAACCTTAGCGAGGAAAAGCTCGAACAAAGCCTAAAAGAAGCTGGTAAAAGACCCATATACATTGGTCTTAACCGTGCCAATGGCGGCAAACTAAACGCGTCCGAGCGTGCCGAGACCAGCAAAGATGTAAAAACGCAAGCGGCAGACTATCGCAATTATCAATACATTGAGCCCGTTTTAAAACAGGACCGTACAAACCGCATTAACCGCTACACCGTAACGGACCCAAGAAACGGCAATAGCTTTGAAGTGGAAGTGAAATACAATCCCGAAAGAGCCTGGCAAGATCGTCCATCCAACTTATTCGATAAAACTGCGATGGATGATTTTGTTAATAAAATGAATGAAAACAATCCCAGCCGAATGGAAAGATTCGATCAAAACGTACGAAGCTTCAGCATTGAAGCTGCAGGTTTTTATTATGGCTTGGGACTACATTCCGTTTTAAACCTTCTAACAGAGGCAGAAGAAAACCCGCAAGCCTTAAGTCAATTTCGCCAAATGTTAACGGACCCCGTATCGTTTGCAAGTTTTATGGCCTTTGTGGCGGCCAATCGAGCCACCCATGCAGGCCTTTCTTCCTTTTTGCTTCGCATCGCCGAAGGTCGAATTTCGCAGGCACAAATACGCACACTCAATCAATTGGTTTTACCGCAAATAGGTATGGCCGCCGGTGGTATCGCCTCTAACATCGTTCATGATATCGCTACATTAATCGGTGGTTGCGGCGAGCGATGGAAAAAAGACCTATTAAACAAAAAAGAAGTTAGCCCGGAAGTCATTAAGTATTGTGATGAAACCTATGAATACTTACTTTCTAGTGACAAGTATTATGAATACGTCACTGCTGTTAGCTCATTACTCGTATCTAACGTAGCCTTAATGACTGGTACATTTGTGGCGGCCAATTCGATCCGAGCTGTTGGAGGCAAATTAAATCTTCGCTCCATGGCAATACCGCTAAAATACCGCATGGCTTTTACACGTCTTCCTATGGCTTATTTATTATTTACTCCAGGTGTAGGAAAAGTAGCGAATCTTTTGGGTCATTGGACAAAACAGGCCATCAACCTAGTTCTTTTCTTCGAAGTCGATGAAGAAATTGTTTACCCCTATTTTCAGCATCGTGTGCAGAAAAATATGGACTCTGGCCCGAGCATGAAAAAGCATAGAGCAGAAATTTTATCGCGCTTAAAACAAGCAGAGTTCAAAACCTATTCTTACGAGCAAATGCCGCAAAACTTACTCGATCAAATAACGAGTTTGTCCGATGCTGAGTCTAAGCCAAATCAAGGCATCTCACCTATGGCAAATCAACCAGGTGCGAATATCGACGTTTTTCAACTTGGACAACCTGAGCTAGTGAAAAAAGGCTTTTTCCACCGATTGTTTACTAGTGGCTTAATTCATTCCGACCCAGATGCAAAGTACAATCTTAATCATGTGAAAAGCATAGAATTCAACACACTATTAGAAGGCTATTACAAGCATAGCAAAAAATGGCGCGATACCATCATTCAAGAATTTCAGACGAAGTATTATAACTGGCTTGGCATGGTCGGCTCTTTTAACTCGGCCGTACAAACAAGCTATGATTTTTATAGTAGTTATTTTGAACTGGCTCGTGATTTGGAACAAGGTACTGCCAACTATGGTGTTTTAAATCAAAAACACCCCCTGCAACATGAAATGTACATGGATGCCCTACGCATGGCTGATACAAATGGCAATACACTTGCCGATGCTTCCGCATTGAATTTGCTTAGTAAAGAAAAGCTTCGAATGAACAGTCTCATGCATGCCTATTGTGCCATAAAGGATTTAAAAGAAAGCTTGGATACCAGCTACTCTAATAGTGTGATGCATTCTCGAATCAACTTTGCCTTTGCGATGAACGAAGGCTATCAGGCAAAGAGACATGTGGATGCCAGCATACGACAGCTTGCATTTTTAAAACCTTTTGTAGAATGTAAAGCGCAAGATGAGTACAAGCTTGGCTCAACCGGCGCAAACATTATCAAGCAACCTCAAATCAGCCAAAAAAATAAAAGCCTGGTTCGCGAAGCACTAACCCACCTTCATTACGCACGACTTCAGGCGGCGGAAATCCGTGACGAGCAAATAACAAACAAATTTGCAAATGTAGCCGAATTATTGGTTGGAGAAATGAACCTACTTGCCATCATGGGCGGCAAGGCGGTCTCCTTTATGCCACTAGATGCTGGAGAAGAGTTTTTACAGCATTTTAACCAAGAGATGTATCGTTTAGATCCTGAGTACGCCAAAGTTTTTGGCGGCCTACCAGGACATTATGTTTTAAAACAGATGGCCTGTGCAGATTCGCAGGAAGCTAATATCCTACACAATACCTGGATGGGAACTATAAAATTTCAGCTCCCACGTTTAACCAATTCTAAGCCCAAAGATCTGTGTGACAACGCATACGTGGCGCAAAACATAGAGCCGATAAAGTATGCCCAAGAAAAGCTCGCACATAATATGGGACTATCTAATATTGTTAAATTTACCTTGCAGGATATGCGGGCGGAACTAAGCGGCTTTGATCAAGTTTCGCTGGATCACTATTGGTTAGAAAATATTGAAAACCAAGTGGACTCCAAATTTGCCGACCTGAACTTAGAATTCCAACACAATGTCGACAATTATCTTGTGCCGAAACTATTACCTAATGAAAATGTGCCGCAAGACATACAGGACTCTTTTTCGGAAATTCCCGAGAACCTATTTACTGCATACAAGAATTCTATAACTACCTATTTTGCTATATTGGAGCCTTATTACTTTTCGCTGCGACAACAAAATCAATACGCCGTAGAAGCGCATCTTTGGATGCAATTGCGAGAGGAGTATATTGCGGCCATCAAGGATATGCTGCAAAAGTTTACTGCTAGAGGTGAAAAGTTGAGCCAACCAGATACTGGTTTGGATGCAGAAACCTACGCCCAAAAAATCGCAGAAGCTACGGAAGCTTCCAATATTGAGGTGGCAGAAAGCTATGGTCGGGTTATGGCGCTTTATAAGAAGTTAAAAACTCTCTTTATCTATCCCGACAACAAACTGAAGCAAGAAACAATGTTTAATCCCAATGACTCAGAAGAATTAACGCAATATAAAGATGATTTGGCATATATGCGGCAAAAGATATGGCCTGATGACCCAGAGCTTTTGCGCTATGAATATGTAAACCTATTAGAAAGGCGCCTAGCTACAGACAAATATGTTGATCAAGCTTATCGAGAAAATATCTCCGAGATTGCCAACCATTATATGCCGCTTAGTCCAACACTCTATAACAAAGATTTTGTTGGGGATGGCATTGTTACAATTCGACAAGTACTGAACCAACTGCTCCAAGTGAGCGAAGACGCCTACAAAATTGCGGAAATGGTGAATATTGCCAGTAAAACGCTTTACAAATCAGCAGATGTTGAGAAAGGCCAGGAAAAACACAAAGGCTCTAGTATTGCGAAGTGATACCGCCTGAAAAAATGATAGGAAAAGGAATTCATCTTTAAATTGGTATGAAAATAGCATAAAAAGTAAACGAAACCTTAGATGGTGGGAATTTTAAGTACAATGAATAAAACTTGTAATTATTACAAAAAGGCAAATGAAATAAACAGAGGGAAGGTTGCTATGAAGACATTTATTTTTCTAGCTGTAGGTATGCTTATGGTTATGGATTCGGCTTACGCCAATCGCAACGGTCGAGTAAGACCCAAACCTATTGAAAATCTGGAAAAGCCCAAAAGCAAAGAAGAAGTGAAAGCTGTTGAGGGACGTAAGGAGCAAAATAACAAAAGAGTGGAAGACTCCTTTGAGCGAATGGCCCGCGATAAGATCATTCAAGTAGTTAATAATTCCGGCCGACACCTAACCAACGTACATGGTCTAATGGTAATCGCTCGAGCCAATCCTAAGCAAAATCTTCCGAAGATGTTGGATTTACTAAATAAGAGAAGATTGGAGTTAGAAGAAAGCAGCTCGACTCTTGCCAACGAAAAAAGAATGGTTATCGAAGAAGTATTCAATATGTACGAAGCTCTAGCTAGCCGTAATGTGAAAGAACTGGATCGCATGCTTGCTGAGGACGCTCGTTTGCTTAATGATTTTGTGCAGGTTTATATTTTAGATCGCGCAACAGTAAATAACAAAAGCAATACATGGCAAAAACGTGGCTTAGAAAATCTAGCCGAGTTTTTGAGAGATGTTGCTGCGAATGCTGGAAACATGGAAATGGTAAGTGTTAACGGTAGAAATATGGAACGCTTCATGAGTTTAAAAACCATGGTGGAAAGACACGGACGATTTACTTACCGTGAGTTCAAAGACAAATGTAAGGGCTAATAATTAAGGTGCCATGTCTAACAAAAAACCCAGCTTGAAGCTGGGTTTTTTTTGCCCTAAAAGTGGCGCAGATTCAATTCTCTAGCGAACTTTAGATCGGTTGTTGTTTGCCGCAACCTTGAACATAAGAAAATACTCAGCGCGCGATAAAATAATATAGACATGGCCGGATGCTCATGCAGGATCCCATCCAATTTGTCATAATCTATTACCAGTATATCGGTTTTTTCTAGAACATTTACATTGGCACTCCTAGGCTCGCCATCTAGAAAGGACATTTCACCAAAATGTGAGCCCGTCCCCAAAGTGGCAATGTCCACTCGATCGCCCTCTTCCGTATTTTGATAGATCTTTACCGATCCAAACTGAATGATGAACATGGAAATCGCTTTATCCCCTTGAACAAATAGTTCATCACCGGGCCCATAGGTTTCAATTTTAGAAATATTATGAATCATCGACAATTGATCACTATTCATATCACGGAACAAATATACTTTTTTAAGTAAGCTCTCTGACATCTAAGCCCCCTGCTTTACTTATTTTTCAACATTTCCATAGTGCGAGCAACGCGCTTTTCAGTACTTGTGACCAATGTCCAGTTTGTTCTAATATCTGATTCATGGTAGCTATAATCTATGCGTGTGTTGATTACTGGGGCAAGCGGCTTTTTAGGACAGTGGGTAGTAAGAGAGTGCCATAAAAGAGACTATGACATCTCTATATTATGTCGCAAAAGCAGTTCCCTAGAAAAGCTTGAAGGCATACCTATCAAAAAAATCATTGGTGATCTTAGCGATAAAAAGACTTTGATCGCTGCATGCAAAGAACAAGATCTAGTAATTCATTTGGCCGGTAAAATTGCCTACAAACGAAAAGAATACCAAAGTATGTGGCAAACCAATGTAGAGGGCACACAAAACCTACTAGATGCCATGCAAGAAGCTACCGTAAAAGAAATGATTTATATGAGCTCGGTGGTCGCCATTGGCGCAAACAACAGACCGCTTCCACTAAATGAAGATAGCCCATACAATATCGCGCATCTAAAGCTAGGCTACTTTGATTCTAAGCATGAAGCAGAAAAACGTGTTTTAAAATACTGCGAAGCCGGAAAGCTTAATGCTGTAATTGTCAATCCCTCCACCATTTATGGCCCGGGGGATGCAAGTAAATCGAGTCGCAAAATACAAATCAAGGTGGCGAAGGGCAAGTTTCCCTTTTATACCTCCGGTGGAGTCAATGTTGTCCATGTGCAAGATGTCGTAGATCTGATGTTTCGCGCCTATGATCAGAAGCTATTCAACCAGCGCATTATTGCGGGCGGTGAAAACCTTCGAATTAAAGAATTATTTACTATGATTGCAAAGGCCAGCGGAGTAAGTCCACCAAAAATCTATTTGCCCAACCTACTTGTTTTTGCCATCGCCTACGTATCGGAATTTTTAGAAAAATTTGGCGCTCGTGGCCCCATTAGTGTTGAAAACGCCATTACCTCTACAAGATTTCATTGGTTCTCCAACGAAAACGCCAAACAAAAGCTGGGAATGAACTTTCAGCCAGCCGAAAAAGCCATCGAAGAAAGTGTAAAGTGGGCGAAAAATCATGGTTATATTTAAAAGACTGACTGCCTATATTGTATTATCTCTTTTAGCGCTAGGGATTTTATTTGTATTGCTATTTGTTTTTCTAATTCCTGATGTCAACAAACTATCCTCCTGTTTTATCACAAGCATGAATAGCGTATCTTTTTGTAATAAGAATCCAGATTACATAAATATAGAAATCGTCCCTGAACATTTTATTGACGCCTTGTTAATATCTGAGGACGCCAGTTTTTTCTATCATGATGGATTTGATTTCTATGAAATCAAAGAAAGTATAAGCAATAATATTTTAGAGGGAAAAAACCTACGAGGCGCATCCACAATATCTCAACAAGTAATCAAGAACGCTTTTTTATACGAGGATAAAACCATTTTCAGAAAGCTTTTAGAGGCAGTGGCCACCTATCGAATGGAGAAAAAATATACTAAGAAACAAATTTTGGAATATTACCTCAATATGGTTGAGTTTGGTGAAAATGTATACGGCCTGCAAAATGCCAGTCAGCATTATTTTCAAAAACCGGCAAAATATCTAAGTTTATTGGAAAGCACCTTCTTAGTTCAACTATTACCTAGCCCTAAGAAGCGAGAGCAAGAGTTTTTGCAAATAGAGAAGGAGGATCGCTACATAGAGCGGATGCAGCAGATTCTTGCAAAACTATACGAGTATGAAAAAATAAGCATTGAGCAAGTTCGCTCTGCACTTATAGAATTACCATTTAGCCCTTGGTATTATACAGAGGCTAGTCAATTTTACGTTGCTGTTGTTGGTGAAGACGAAGACATACTGCTAGAAGAAGAAATGAAAACAGATAGCACAGAGATAGGTAAACCATATAGTGAACAAGATGAGATTCTAAAGGATAGTTTCTAAAAAGATGAATTGCATAGCCAAGGGGATTATAAGTAGCTATTTCTTGCAATACAAAGGGCAGCTTCGTGGTTGGAAAAAAAGTGCCGCTAAATAAAAACAGAGGAATCAAGAAATAAAGAATATTATTAAAATCATTTTTTTGCCAACGAAAGTAGGTGGAAAACAATAGGTTTAGCGAAGAGAAAATTAAAGCAACCGCTGTACCAAGAAGAAGAGCCGGTAAAAACTCAAAAATCGTAATAATAGAAAAAGCAGCGCCAATAATTAAGAAAAACCCCATGATAAAAATAGATTTTAAAACTGCCCATAGGCACGCGGACACATATATATCATTGCTTTTTATGGGCAACATTAAGGAGAATTTTTTGAATTCACTGTCTAATAGAAAGCTACTACTGGAATAAAACGATTCATAGCAGGATATGGACATGGGCACACAAAAAAGCAAACCAATATAGACATAGTTGGCATAGGAATCCACAACAGTAATATCGAACCAAGAACCTAATAGGTAGCCAAAACACAGTAGATATAATAAGGGTTGCACTAAGGCTTCGAATGTTTGAAAAATAAAATTACTTAAATAAACGCTGAAGTTTCTATATATCAAAACACCGGTGGCTCTAGTAACCTTGGGATATATCATAGATCCACCTCTTCTCTGGATTTATGCCGAATCAACAAATCTCGTATATCAGGCTTGCGAATCAATACCTCGTCACTATGTATTAAGCTTAACAAAGACTGAATATTACTACTGTCTTTAATGAAGAGGTAGAAACGATCATTCAGCAGATGATATTCATAGCTTTTTGGTAGCTTGGAAATAAAATAGTCGACCTCGTCTTCACGAAATTTAAACTCAATGACATCATTTGCGAGCTCGGATAGATCGCTTGCATCGTCATATTCATATATTTTTGCATTGGTAAAAATTGCCACCTTGTCCGCAATTTTATAGGCATAAACTGGGCTTTTCGTAGTCATTAGTAGCGCGCTTTCTTGCTTGATATTTTCAATTAGCTCAAAAACCTCTACCAATTCTTCATCATTATAAGCAGAAAAGTCCTCTTCATAAAAAACAATATCTGGTTTTATGATTTTGATCCTGACAAATGCCAACTTAAACTGGTTGATACGGCTTAAATCTTTTGGAGAATTTCCCATATATTCTTCTAAGTCGTAAATTCGAAGCAATTCACTGATACGGTTTTCAATTTGCTTTTTGGGTATGTCATACAGACGGGAATATATGTCCAGATTGCTCAACAAACTTATCTCATTATCAAAGCATGTTGAGAGGTAGCCCAAATTCATTTTTGTACGCTTTAATTCATAGCTTGTGTTTAATCCATTTATAAATAAGTCACCCTTATCTGCAGGCCGCATGGTAGACAAAACTTCTAATAAGGTTTTATTGGCAGAGGCATCATCACCTAAAAAGGCTACTGACTCTCCCTTAGATAGATGGAAGTGAACATCGTTTAGTACAAGATTTCCTTCTTGCTTTTTTGTTAGGCCTCTTGCCTCAAGTACGAATTTGGTCATTTTTTTCTTTTATGTGGATCTAACTCCTTACACCTAATTCTAATATTTTTCGGCGTAACTTCAACCAATTCATTATCACTAATCCACTCCATAGCATATTCTAGCGTTAACGGCTTCACAGGTGCCAAATATTGCTTTTCATCAGAACCCGAAGCACGGACGTTAGTCAGTTTCTTTTCACGTATGGCATTGACTATCAAATCGTTTTCTTTGGCATTTTCACCAATTACCATACCTTCGTAGACATCCACACCAGGCGTTATAAATAAGCGACCACGATCTTCCAAATTGAAAAGTGCATAGGTAGTGGTTTTGCCTTTTCGGTCCGCTACAAGTGATCCTGTTCTTCGATGGGAGATCTCCCCCGCAAAAGGCTTAAATCCCTGAAACTCTGCACTCATCAAACCATTTCCGCGAGTATCCGTTAAAAACTCTGAGCGATAGCCTATCAAGCCTCTAGATGGTATTAGAAATTGCACTCGAGAACGCTCTCCAAGATTTTGCATATCTTGCATAATGCCTTTTCGCGTACCTAGCTTTTCAGTGACCACACCAACAAATTCCTCCGGTACATCCACAGTTACTAGCTCCATCGGCTCGTGCAATTCCCCATCAATAGTCTTTGTCACAACTTGCGGCTTACTAACAAGAAGTTCAAATCCCTCTCTTCGCATCTGCTCGATTAAAACAGCCAGTTGCAGTTCACCTCTACCCATAACCTTAAAACTCTCAGGCGATTCCGTGGGAGCTATACGAATGGCAACGTTGTGCAAGGTTTCTTTTTCAAGTCTTTCCAGAATTTTTCTAGAAGTAACATGATCTCCCTCTAAACCAGCAAAGGGACCATCATTTACCGAAAAGATCATGGACACTGTCGGCTCTTCCACACTAATTCTTGGTAATGCCTCTGCTGCTTCCGGATCGCAAACCGTATCACCAATACTAATTTCATCAATTCCAGCAATTACGACAATATCTCCAGCATGCGCCTCCTCTACAGGAACTTGCTGCATACCAGAGTATGCAAAGATTGCTCGTATCTTTGCCTTCTTTTTCTGATCGTTGGCCTTCAAGCACATAACATCTTGGCCCACTTTTAAACTTCCTCGCTGAATGCGGCCTATTGCCAAGCGACCAACAAATTCTGAATACCCTAGATTGGATATTAACATTTGAAAGGGTTCTTCTTGTTGTACTTTTGGTGCTGGCAATTTTTCAAGAATCCAATCAAATAGTATTTTCAAATCCTCCCCTTTATCATTGGGATCTAAAACAGCGTAGCCATCTCTCCCAACAGCATAAAGAGTATCGTATTCTGCCTGCGCATCATCAGTAGCCAAATCGATAAATAAAGAAAAAATCTCATCATTCACATCATCAATACGGCGATCTGGGCGATCAATTTTATTTACCACAACGATTACTTTAATGTCTTGCTCCAAAGCTTTCGACAACACAAAACGAGTTTGCGGCAAGGGCCCTTCTGAAGCATCCACCAAAATGATCGCTCCATCCACCATATTCAATATGCGCTCCACTTCTCCACCAAAATCGGCGTGACCTGGAGTATCTACGATATTTACCTTTGTATCTTTATAAATAAAGGAGGCGTTTTTGGCCGCAATGGTAATGCCTCGCTCTCGCTCCAAATCCATAGAATCCATCATGCGCTCTTCCGTATCTTCATTGTCTCGAAAAAGACCACTTTGTTTTAAAAGCGCATCGACAAGGGTAGTTTTGCCATGATCCACATGGGCAATAATTGCTATGTTTCGAATGTCCTTATACACAATATTTCCTTGGTTGAATTAGCCGTGACCGCCCATAAGAAAGCCATCATCACTCGTATCTGCTTGCTGTATCCCTTTCAGAGATTGATAAAAACACTGCACTTCCTCTAGGGTATGGTCAACTGACTTTGTTTGAAATAATTTTTTTCTAAAAGAGGCGGAGCCAGGGTAGCCTGCTGAAAACCAGGAAGCAAATTTCTTTAGCTGTATCTGTTGCAACCTTTCATCTGTGAAAGATTCTAAATAGCCTTTTAACTTAGCAAATACGGCCATAAAATCCCTATTTTCAGAGGGGCTACCGCCCTGCCAAATGGCCATGGCATCCTGAAAAATCCATGGGTTTTTTAAGCAGCCGCGGCCAATCATAACCCCATCTAAATTGTATTTTTCCAAACGCTCACAAGCCTGCCGACCACTTAGAATATCGCCATTTCCTAGTATAGGAATTTTGCTTTTGCTTTTTACCTCACCAATATATTCCCAATCCGCTTTTCCCTTATAGGCCTGCGCCCGGTCGCGACCATGAATCGCCACCCAGCTAAGCCCCTCTTGATAGGCAATGTTTGCCAACTCCAATGCATTTCTTTGCTCATAGGTCCAACCGGTACGAATTTTCACCGTCAAGGGTATGCTAAGAGAACTTTTAACCGTGCGAAACATTTGCTCCACCGCTTTTAAGTCTTTGAGTATGGCGGAACCAGCCCCCTTCTTTACCACTTTGCTAACAGGACAGCCAAAGTTTAAGTCGACAAAATCGGCACCTTGCTCCTGGCAAAATCGAGCCGCCTTGGCCACAATTTCGGGACTTTCTCCAAATAGCTGCACTCCTACGGGCCGCTGGCTGTCTTCAAAGGCCATGAGCTTTAAGGTGCGCTCTCCTCCATATTCAATACCGCTTGCCGAAACCAATTCCGTAATGACGAAGCTTGAGCCCATCTCGCGAATGAAGGCACGAAAGGCAATATCGGTAATCCCCGCCATGGGTGCACATACAAATGGATTGTTTTTTAACTGCTGCAATAGACTCATAAAATGGGTTTAGCGCCTGCTTAATTTGAGGTCAATAATTCCTAGTTGAAATGGTAGGATTTGGATGGTGGCCCGGGGCGGATTTGAACCACCGACACAAGGATTTTCAGTCCTCTGCTCTACCGACTGAGCTACCGGGCCACGAAAAACAGGATGTACCCCTGAATGACAAAAGAGTCAAAAGCTATATCCTGCCGTTCCTGACATGCCTCTGTATTAAGCTTTTTTAAGGTAAAGTCTATAATGACTTTAGCCAGGACCACGAATGGCTCGTAGCAAGCGCATGGTTTGCAAAATATAGGACCACTTGCTAGGTAGATTTTTCGGCCAATTTTGCCTCGTAAAATTATAAAAATCATAATTTATCTGTTCTAGAAGGCGTGAAAACGGGCGGTAATCCCAAAACTTTTTACCCCTAGGGCTACCGCGTTCCGCATTTAGAAAATAACGGGCTGACAATCCGCTAAAAGCTCGCAAAAAAGCATGAAACCTTTTTCGTCGTTTGGCGTAAATCACAAAATGCACATGCTTATCAACAATTTGCCATTGCTGGATTTGAATCGCATGCAGATTTGCTTGCCTGTGTATCAGTTTTTTCAAAAAAGCACGGTGCTTTGAAAAACGAAGCCCTCCCTTTGCCAGGGAGGACTTAAACACCACATGCATTGCAAGACGAGAAGAAAATGGACGCGCCTCTTTGGGATTCGATTTTGTCATGCCGCCACCAAAAGATGTCGCCATCAATCGATTGGGTATCCATTGACTTTCTTTCATGCATACAGCCTAGCCGATTTGGTAGCGATGTCAATTTTATGCGGAGAAACTAGACCTTTGTGGTCTGTTTTTTGAAAATAATTATTTCAGGATTTCTTTGCCCTTATAGGCCATAGGTAGTAGCTCGCCCAAAGTAGTTTGGATATTTTTACCTGATACAGAATAGATATAAATTGGCAGATTCAGATCATCCGTAAACTCAAAAATCCACTGTCGACAAAGACCGCAAGGAGGCGTTAATGGATCTTCTTGCTCGCTAACAACCATTACCCATTCCAGTTCCTTTGCATCACATTGACTTGCCATCTGGCTAATCGCCGTGATTTCAGCACAAACCGAGGCCCCGTTTACCGCATTTTCTACATTCGCCCCACTGAACAAACGATCTTCTCCTTTTGCTTTCACAACAGCGCCAACTTTAAATTTAGAATACGGCGCATAAGCTTTCGCCATAACTTGTTTTGCCAATTCAAAGGCGCTGTTTAAATCATTTGTCACTGCAGGGCCTGCTCTAAGTCTTTTATTAGGTCATCAATATTTTCTATCCCAACACTTACGCGAATGAAGTTATCGCCAATTCCTAGTTCTGCACGCTGCTCCGCTGTGATGGATGCATGGGTCATAATTGCTGGGTGCTCTATCAGGGACTCCACCCCACCCAAGGATTCTGCTAGGGCAAAAATTTTCGTCTTTTCTAAAAAGCTTTTGGCCTCAGATATGCCGCCTTTTATATAAAAGCTCAACATACCGCCAAAGCCACTCATTTGCTCACGCGCCAGCTTGTGTTGCGGGTGCGACTCCAAGCCTGGATACAAAACTTTTTCGACATTTTTGTGGGATTCTAAATATTTTGCCACTTGCATGGCATTTTCTTGGTGTGCCTTCATCCGAACCGCCAATGTTTTGATGGATCGCATGCACAAAAAAGAATCGAACGTAGCCTGGATAGTACCCATGGATTTGGACAGAAAATAAAGTTTATCAGCAATTTCCTTGTTATTTGTAAGCAAGGCACCACCAACTAAATCTGAATGCCCATTGATGTACTTCGTTGTAGAATGCATGACGATGTCAGCACCCAAATCCAGAGGTTTCTGAAAGTACGGACTCATAAAGGTGTTATCCACAACAGAAATAATGTTCTTTTCTTTACAAATAGCTGCAGACTTTTTGATATCTACCAATTTCATCATGGGGTTGGTAGGTGTTTCCAACCACAGCATTTTGGTATTGTCTTTAATTGCCGCTTTTAAGTTTTCAACATCTGATAAATCCACCAAGGAAATTTCAATGCCGTTGTGCTGAATAATTTGCGAATAAAGTCTGTGCGATCCACCATACAAATCGTCCGATAAAATAATATGATCACCAGCCCGACAAAGATGGGCGGCCGTAGTAGATGCGGCACAACCTGAAGCAAAAGCAAAGCCGTAATCGGCGTTCTCTAAAGATGCCAAACAATTCTCATAGGCCTTTCTGGTAGGGTTATCCGCACGTGAATAATCGTAGCCCTTATGCACACCCGGCGAAGATTGCACATAAGTAGAGGATAAATAAACAGGGGTCATGATTGCACCGGTAGTAGGGTCCGGCTCCTGCCCCGCATGAATGGCCTTGGTTTCAAAAGACATTTCTTTCCAATTCATAACTTACTCCTCAAGTAGATGGTTCTCACGCATCCAATCATCGTTAAATACTTTACTCAAATACCGGTCTCCGTTGTCACACAAAAAAGTTACAAAGTTTTTTGGCTCTTGAATTTTTTCGGCAATTCGAAAGGCGCAACAAAGTGGGGCTGCTGAGGAAGGTCCAACAAATAATCCCTCTTTATTTAGAAGCTCGCGGCAAAGCAGCATCGCCTCTTTATCCGTGAACTGCATACTATCATCAATGTATTCAAAACGCACATTTTCGGGTAGCATATCTTCACCAATCCCCTCGATTAAATAGGGCTTTGGCTCTTCGCGGATTTCCTTATAATGAAAAAGATCATGCAAAATGCTGCCCACCGGATCTGCCAAGACGATTTTTACATCTGGTTTTTTTTCTTTTAAAAATTTTCCGCAGCCAGAAATGGTACCGCCGGTTCCTGCCCCATGAATCAAGTAGTCCACCTTTCCATCCAACTGCTGCCAAATCTCTGGAGCTGTAGTTTTGTAGTGGGTTTCAAAATTGTCCGGATTATGAAATTGGTTGGCATAAAAAGAATTTGGCGTATCGGCCGCCAATTTTTTTGCCACGGAATAATGCGACCTAGGATCATCGGCGGCTACACCTGTGGGTGTTAAGATCACCTCTGCACCAAAGGAGCGAATCAAATCAATTTTTTCTTTCGACATTTTTTCTGGCATGACAATCTTACAGCCATAACCTTTCACTGCAGCAATTAGTGCCAAGCCTATTCCGGTATTGCCGGAGGTTGCCTCAATCACAAGGCCACCTTCCTTTAAATCCCCTCTTTGTTCCGCTTTTTCAATCAACTCCAAACAAATACGATCTTTCACACTGCCACCCGGGTTAAGATACTCGGCCTTTGCAAAAAAACGATGTGGCAAATCGGGACGGATGTTTTTTAATTCTATCATCGGCGTATTGCCAATGAGATCTAAAACCGATGAGTGTACTTGCATATTCTCTCCCCTAGCGTGAACACTATAAGGGAAAGCCTTAAAATTGCATCATTTTAGTGGGAATTCAGTCCGATCTTTCCACTTGAATGCTAAAAACTTAAGCCGTTGTAGCACCAAATTGACAGCAAAACGAGATAGAAGCTGAAAATGGCCAAATTGCCTTTTCTGACCATAGCTATTAAAGACTTTAAGCCAATGTAGCCAAAGACGAAAGCAGATAGAAAACCTACTAAGTAAATTGATAAATCCTGTAAATGCCATGGGCTGCGAATGAGCATAATTAACATGGCCCCAAGAATGGCCGGAATCGCAATCAAGAAACTAAAAAGCGTCGCCGTATCCTTTCGTACATGTAAATACAGACCGGTTGCAATGGTCAGTCCCGACCGACTGATGCCAGGGCAAATGGCGGCCGCTTGTGCCAGACCAATTAACAAAGCTTTCCAATAAGAAAGACTATCCATGCCATCAAGCCCCTGTGTCATATCAAATACTTTACGGTTGTCCTTTGCCTTCAAAGTGAAAAACAAGACAATGGCAGTAAAGGCAAAGGCAAAGGCTACGCCCTGCAAATTGGAAAACATGGATTCAAAAAAAGATTTAAACAAGAGCCCCAAAATTGCTGTGGGCAAAGAGGCAATGACTATGCACTTTAACATCTTTATGGATGCTTCATGACGAGGGCTCTTTGCAAAGATAGGACTTAGGGTTTTGCTCAAACTGTCTTTAAAAATAAGAACGATGGCTAAGAGGGTGCCAACATGCGCCACCACATCAAAAAATATATCATGTTCTAGCTGACCAAGCAGTTTTTGAAAAACCACCAAATGCCCGGAACTGGACACCGGTAAAAACTCCGTAAGCCCCTGAATAAAACCTAAAAATATAGCATCAATCCATGACATAAAATCAGTTTAATTAGCTTTTATTTAGAAATCACTGAATAATTAGGATTTTCTCACCTTGTATGCGCAGTTTTGATTTACTGGTTGGTAAATTCAATTCCCTAACAAAGCGTCCTTCTGCATTCTCCCACTCCACCTTCAGCTTAGAACCTTTTCTTTGCCAATTCACCGGACCATAAGTCCAATCGCCATCCCCCACTCTACTACGAATACGAAACCACTTGTTAGAACGAATGCTGATACTGTGGGAGGAAGCATCTAAATGCTGCGTAAAGGAGTTTTTTGGCAAAGCGAGCAAGAAGCAACATACGAGGGAGGCCGCCAAAGGCAATAATTTAAATAGCCGCTTCGCTTCTACTATGTATTGTGTGCATTTGTATTCTTCCTGGTTGCACCAAAACAAGCTCTTTACTTCTTGCAAAGCGGCACTGGTATCAATGGCTTTTTCGCTTGCTGGTTTAGGAAACATCAGGCCTAATGCCATAAAATCTGTAGCCAATCCCTGATGCTGGCCCAACTTATGTTCATCAGGCATATAACCAGCCGTTCCACATTGCTTGTATTTTTCTTGATAGTGGTTGGCAAAATCGATGAGTTTAATTTTACCATTTTTATCCAGCAAAATATTCTGTGGAGCAAAATCACCGTGAAACAAGCCGCAATCTTCTAGCTCCAGCAAGGCGTCCGCTAGTTTTTGTCCTATATATAACTGTAGATTTTCACTTAATTGTTGTTTCATTAAGCAAGATAGACGCAAACCATCAATATATTCCATCACCAGAGCTGTTTTACCGGCTATGTTTTCTAGGGCATATGCCTTCACGACATATTTGCTTGGAATTTTTGTAAGCACATCGAATTCTTGTATCAATTCCTGGATAGAGTTCCCATTTTTTAGAAATTTTATGGCAACCACATCCTGCATTAAGCCTGACAAAGAAAAGCGCTTAGCTCTATAAACGATACCAGTGCTTCCCTGTCCAAGCTCCTCTAATATTTCATAAGATTTATTTTCGCCCTTGAATCGATTCACCCCCACCCTACATACAAATGCAATGCCATTATTTTTTAGCTTGCCGATAAAAGTAATCTTCCTTTATTTGATGAATTTTTTTCCTGCATTTAGGCAGCAATTGCCAATTTTGCTTGGTCAGCCATTTGTAATTTTTTAATATCCATACTGCAGAAGACTCCATCTTCTTCGCACATCTTGTGTCCAACTCACTTCTTTTGACGGGCATGACCTCTACATATGCCAAACAGGACTGAATGTACGCTTTACTGATATAATCCTGTCCATAGCAAATGTCTTCTTGCTTGAGCAAGTTCTGTAAGCGATGTACCTCCTCTAGACTTTGAGCCCGGCTAACATCGATTTGTGCGACTGCATACATATAAAAGACAAAAATCATCATAATGACTCCATAAATTTTTCGATTATTGGTCCAAATAAAACCATTAAAAATGCCGGCACTTGCAGAAACATCAATGGCAACAACAAACGAAACGGGAGTTTTGCAATAAAAGCATCCATTTCGATTTCGGATAATTTTTCCGTATTTGCAATCCAAGAATTTAGTGAGCTATCAATGCTTTTGCCATTTAAAGAAAACCAAATTAAATCCATGAGTGCCGTAGTATTAGGGCTAAACTGAGAGCTGACTTGCATGGGCTGGTTCTCCAGCCAATTTTGATACAAATGCATCACATTATCATGCAAGCCCCGATCCTGCATACGCAGGTAATCTTTAATCGTCATTGCCATAGACCTTCCTGCCTTTAGATTTCTTTTTACATGATAGGCAAGCTCAAGACTTGGCTTTATACTTTCCATCGAAACGACCTCATAATTTGTAACATCCATAGAATTGCCAACAACATGAACGGCAATGCCATGAACAAGTAACGAAAAAACAAATTCTTATCCACAAAGTGGTATTGTAAAATGGCTATAACAAAAAACATGCCAAGCATTAAAAGACATTGAAAGCGTGCCTGAAAGCTGATTTGTCCGGACTTATGTCGAAAAATGGATTTTTGTTTTTCTTCCATCCAAAGTGTTTGCAGGTAGTCCGAAACACAATGAGGTTTATCATGAATATAGCTTAATTGGCGCAAAACATGCTGTTGAAACACCGAAAGCTGACGCTTTTGTGGGGAAAACAACACAAATTCATCATATATGAATGCGTTTTGTTGCATAAACGCATCACTTTCTAGACGTAATTGCTTAATTGAAAAAGAAAAGCTTTGTTGATTTTGTATTTTTAAATTTAATTTTTCCAAAAAATGCAGATAATCCTCTCTATTTTGGTTATTTCGAAGGTAATTTTTAACTTTTGGCACGAATAATCGTTGAAAGAGCATGAAAATGATAAAAACAATTAGGCATAAAAGACTTTTAAAAGAATCAAACGAGTAGATTATTGCGATTATCAACGCAAAAACGCATGAAATTGTGTCTTTCATACAACATTTAAGCAAAATCCGATATGTAACCACAAAAACGGATATGTTTTTTATAAAAGTAGAAATAAACGTAAGTAGCATCATGAAGTGATTCACTTGCAAAAAAAGTGCTAAAGTAAAATCTTTTTATTGACGATCCTATAATCAGAATGACAATCTTTAAGTAAAGGCATCATAGGGATGTTTATTAACTTATCTCATCCATGGAGGAGAGTTATGGCAAAGAAAAAAGCAACAAGAAAGAAAGCTACTCGCAAGAAAGCTACTAAGAAAAAAGCTACTCGCAAGAAAGCTACTAAGAAAAAAGCTACTCGCAAGAAAGCT
>MDTC01124576.1_pt1 | contig 52144 bp, 56 predicted proteins | sample 811181 | NCBI WGS metagenome assembly MDTC01 (sample SAMN05326644, study PRJNA326480) | marine metagenome | isolation source: seawater | place: Pacific Ocean: North | collected 2011 | reverse complement strand
TGCTCCGCCTGGCCACCCCGAAAGCCTTTCGCCGTCATCCAGACGGCTCACCCTTACGGGCGGCTTTCTCCCTTCGAATCCTTAGATATTTAGAAAAAAAAAAGCGCTAGTACCAAAAGGAAGTACTACCGCTTAAATGGCACGCTCGGAAGGATTCGAACCTCCGACCACTTGATTCGTAGTCAAGTACTCTATCCAGCTGAGCTACGAGCGCACGAGGCCAAGGGATACGAAAAAAGCGTCGTAAAAGCAAGAAAAGATGAGTGATTTAGAGTATTTTCTGTAATATTATGAGCACATGGAAATAAGAGATGTCTGGCAAAAATCCTTGCGTGAAGCCTATAATACTTTGACGCAATTTATGGAAGATTCGGAGCTCATGGCGAAATGTGAGCAGTTTTCCGAGCATTTAATTCGTACCTATGAAAAGGGTGGCTCCCTATTTACTTGCGGCAACGGCGGCTCCCACTGCGATGCCATGCACTTTGCAGAAGAGCTTACGGGCCGGTTCTGCAAAGATCGTAGGCCTTTAGGGGCGCTTGCTCTGGGTGATCCCTCCCATACCACCTGCGTATCGAATGATTACGGTTTTGATTATATTTTTTCTCGTCAAATCGAGGGTTTAGGTAGAAAGGGAGATATGCTTGTTGGCTTATCCACCAGTGGCAATTCGCAAAACGTAATTGAAGCTGTCAACAAAGCCAAAGAATTGGGCATTACTACGGTGGCCTTGTTAGGAAAAAGTGGCGGCAAGCTAAAAGAATTGGCAGATTTATCCATTGTCGTGCCGGCAAATGACTCAGGCAGAGTGCAGGAAATGCATATTAAGCTCATTCATACGGTAATTGAAACGGTGGAGCGCAAACTCTTTCCTGAGAATTATTAGGGACTTGTCACTCGAAATCATCTATGGCAATTTGCATTTTACATAACAGCCTGCGGAGAGGTGGGTGAGTGGCTGAAACCAGCGGTTTGCTAAATCGCCGTACGGGTCATACCGTACCGAGAGTTCGAATCTCTCTCTCTCCGCCATTAAAATAAAATAAGGTCAGCCTGGCTGGCCTTTTTTTATTTTAATAGTTGAAAGAGATTCGAAGGGAGAAGTCTGGCCAGCCAGTGGCTGGTGAGTGAGCGTGATGCGAACGAAAAGACTTCGGGGTGGTCAGGAGGAGCATGAGCGTGAAGCGAATGCGAGCTCTTGACCGAATCTCTCTCTCTCTCCGCCATTCACTATTTTTCTTCATTTCTGAGAGGACCGCTAGAGAACTTCTTAAATGATATTCAGCCCTTCTGCCATCGAGAACTCGGTTCGAACAGATGTTTTTGAGTAGCTCTATCCGCTCCTCAGCACTATGAGATTCATACAGTGTTTTCGCATTGATAGCCAGTTCGATTAAGCGGCGGGCGACTTTCATAAATTGTAACGGTTACTACTAATTATGATGTAGATATGGAGCACGTCAGGCTTATTTGTAGATTGCTCAATTTATTTTTGATTTATATCACATTACAAAAAAGCCCCAGACCTTATTGGCGAGAGGCTTATATTGAGTAGAGCAAATCAATGCAAAAGATTACTTAGATCCTATAGAACTACCTGAAGAACTATCTTCTTTATTACTTAAAATAGGGTTGCAATTTGCGGACTCTAATTCTGCCCAGCGCACTTGAGTATCGCCTTCATTCATATACGGAATTCTTACTCCTCCCGCACCATCTTCTCTAGCTTCAAGAGTTTGCATAAAAATGCTTTGTGCCGATTCTAGCGAAGGAGCTAATAGACTAGCAGATAAATTTAAACCCTCAACCTTAGACTTCGTATTGGCAGAACAAGAAAATGCTGTTAAATCATTTACGCCCTCACTCTTTTCCTGAAATCCAAGGCAATAAACGTTCTCTAATTGACCAAATAAGAGATTGTTGATGTCGTTAGCTTTGTGATACGGAATTTTCACAGTTACACCGCCTGATTTAGGTAATACTTTATCTTCTACTCTACCCTCCATATTTAATGCTAGATAAATTGCTTTAGCATCCAATGCTGATTTCGCCACTACAAGCTTTGCTACCTCATGGTTTTCTTCTAGTTGTTTCGATATAGTAGAAAGTTTGCATAAAAAATTACTTGGTGAACTTTGAGATATTCTAAGCATATACTCGTTAATATGCTGTTTATCTTCTTTCAAAATTTTAATTTCTTCGGACATCGAAGCTAGTGGTAATAGTAGTATTATAAATAAACTTATTTTCAACATTTTCTTCTCCTTATATAAAGTTAAAAACTCGAATATTATAATAGCAAACCACATGCCAAACTAGAGTAGTATTTACAAGTACTTAGAGCTTGCTCAAATCGATAGAATTGCATTTGCGAAAATTGGCACAAACTTGTTTAAAATATCACACCCAGAAATTATGCGGGCACCACCCATCCCCCCCCCATTTCAAAAAAGCCCTTCAAAGCACAAAGAGGGGTTTACTCTTGCTATATGAAACATCTCCTTTGCTCGGGAAGCAAAAACGGGCTCTCACAGAGTTGTACAGAGCTAGCCGTAGGCTTTTTCTTTTTTTGCGCTACCAAGACGCCTTAAAGAGCCCACAGAATGGCACAGACGCAGGCTCTATTCGGGGTTTAATGGGTTTATACAGAGCTTGAGCAGAGCCATACAGGGGCGTGCAGAGGTGCACAGAGCCTAAGGAGCTCAATAAATCTCGAATTAGGCTCCATCTGTTCTAAAATAGCAGTTCTAGGATTACCTGCCTCTCTCCGCCAAATAAAAATACCACCCCTAGGGTGGCCTTTTTATTTGTTCTGTAGTTCAATACGCATGTTATGAAATCTACCTGGAGAAAAAATGAAACTGCTTTTAGCTTGTAGCCTATTTTTTATGTCTACCGCTGCCTTTTCAGACCCTTCTAAGCCCAAAGTGATTAAATCTGAGAATTCGAAGTGTCATGTGAAAACCACTGGGGGCGAGTACCCGCTTTATTCCGTTTATAAGGGAAAGAGAAAAATCTATTCGCCGCAGTCGGATGGTATTGTCACAGCTATTATATCACCAACAGGCAAATACATTGCTTTGTCCGGGGGTGAAATAAGTCTTTTAGATATTAAAGAAGGCAAATTTGATTACGGAGTTGTGATTGTCAATTGTGAAACTGAAAAGCTGAAAGGTTATCTCAAAGGTAAACCCACATTAATTAAGAGCTGGTGGAAAGATGACAAGGGATTAGATATTTGGGAGGGGCTTAACTTAAGTGGTAATAGTGGAAAAACTCTTCCTTAAATTCTTGAACAGTACAGTTTCAAAAGCTTCTGAACATCTTGATTTTGAAAAACATCATAACTTCAAAGAATGATTATGCGGTCGGGTAAAGACACTATTTACAAAATTGCCTACTTGCTGCCGCCATTAAAATAAAACAGCTTCACTAGCGTTTTGAACTACGCTGAATCGACTCTACCCAAGCATCATAGTCGGCCAAAAATTGCTCCCATTCTTTCTTGTCAGCCGGCTTAGTTAGATCGGCTTCATAACCATGTACGCTTCTAAATAAAGGGCGAAATACGCCGTGAAAAAGTTCATACAATCGTGCTTCCCAAGAAGCTTGAGCTTCCTTGCTTGCAGAAACATCATAGGGCCTATTTTTTTGCTGCATCTCCTTTTGCCAGGACTCATAAAAGCGTCCACTAAGATACTCAGGTTGCAAAGGCATTTTTACCGCAGCTTGAGGCATTACGATGACAGCTGCCCCATAGGCATAGTAGGCAAAAAACGTAATGGCCACCTCTGAGGGGAGGTTGCGACTTATGTGATTGAAGGGGGTCAGCCAAGACATTTGCCGGCGAATGTGCACTTCATACGTATAGGCAAATCCATTTTTTTCATATGCCTCCACCACGTTGTCCGGAAATCTGACCAGATCGCTGAGGTTAAAAATGGGCACATAAACCGGGTAGCCAAAAAAGAATATGGATAATGCAGAAAGGCTTGTGCCAAGCGTTCTACGTATTGCTTTGTGAACGAAAATCGCATGATGCATGTGATCTTTCAAAGAGTTCTCTCTATAAATTCCTGAAGCTATACTTTCTTTATTTAAAAACTTTACGGATGATAAAATCTTGAGCCTTGTTTCAATGGATTTTTTTGCATCAAATTTTGGAAGAATTTGTTTCTTAAGGCTTGGTGGATCCAGTTTGTACAAAAAACTTTCCCATTGTTTGGGACTGATACCCATGTCTGGGTCAAGTGCCTCCAGTGATTGCTTCATGTTCTCGATAAAATCAGGATCTTGTTTTTTCAGAGGGGCTAGAGACTCTTTTAAGTACTTTGTGGCGGAGCCTTCGGAAGCTTGAACAATAAGACGAATCAAGCGCGTGTTCTTTGGGCCAAAATTTTGCTCGATAGATGCAAAGTCAAATTTATCACGAGAAAAAAGATCGGTACATTGATTGGCCCAAGCAAATGAAGGAAGAATAAGGAGCAATAAAAAAAGGCGGCTCATACTTTATGTATAGCAGCCGCCCAATGATTTGCTTCTAGCAAATGCCTAAAATGTAAACTTTTTACTTAAGGTGTGTGGTCTCAATAGTAATCTTTGAGCCGTCATTTGTCGTGGTAGAGCCTTTTTCTAGTAGCTCATCAACCTTTTCTGGAGACAAAAGATCATTTAGGTCTTCAATGCTGCCAGACCAAAACTTCTCTGCTCTAGAAGAGCTCAATACTACACCAACATTGCCATTAGCTGTTGGAACAAATTTGTTCCAATCGTTTTGTTTTCCCGGACCTTTAACACCACTTTGAGCCGAAACAATAATATAATTGTTGCGAGCAAAGTTGCGTGGGTTTGCGTAATAGAGCACAGACTCATAAGGCGTAAAAGTACCAACTTTTACGTTAACGGGGTAGCTTGCTTCATTGCCAACTCCCATAGGGTTACGTTGGTTGACAAAGTTCATGGATACGCCAGCAAAAGCGCCGCTTAGGTCGTTAGTTTCATCCATTTCTCCGGTGATAATTCCAAAGCCAAGACGAAAGCGAGCGTTTCGTGAGTTGTCGATCTTGCCTGCCACTTTTTTCGGTTCGGCGTCCTTTTGAACAAAGGTTAGGATGTCGTAATCCCAAACGATGGCAGACTCTTGCTCTTTAGTAGCCATATCATAAATAAAGACTTGGATGGGACGCCCTACCCAAGCAAGGTTAACGCTATTCTTTTTAAAGACAATATTGGCTAGAAAGCGTAGGGGTTTACCAAGAACACCTAAGCGGCTAACCCAAGATTCAATGCCCTTAAAGGTAGAATCACTCACGCGAATTTGTGGCGACATAATCAAATAAGCTGCGTGGGAGCTAGAGTCCAAAATATTTAATCTTTGCACATAGTCATCTACAAGCGGCAGCTCTTTAACAGTTTTTGGTATTTCATTTATACTAGAGATGATTTTTTCTAAGCCTAAATCCAGCTCGTTCGATTTATTATAGAGATCCAAGATTTCCTCATAAGAGACATCATCACTGTAAGTTTCTTGAATTTCACGAAAGGAGGGTAGGTGATCCAGTTGGCTAATTTGCTTTAAATAATTTATTCGCTCTGTTTGAGAGGCTTTTTCATTTTTTAATAGTTTGTCGGCAAATTCTTTGTAGTCATCTACCGATTTCATATAATCGACCAAAAAATTCTTTCCATTTTTGACGGCTAAAGCAAAAACTTTGGCTCTTTCATTATGGCCTTTCAGTTCTTTTAAAGGAATGGTAACAACGTATTTACCATTAGCATAGAAGGCATCCACCATACCTGGGTTGGCTCTTTCTAGAATTTTGTCTTTTAAAACATCGTTAACAGCAAAAGCGTTGGCGCTTAATAGCAGTAAAATACTAATGATTGATTTCATGAAGTCCCCTTTTGTTAATGTGCATAGGCAAACTAAAGGGAATAGATAAAGAAACGTAGCTTCTGTGAAAGAAATGTAAAATGTTTAGAACTTTTTCACAAATTACCGAGTAGAAAGGAGAAGGATTGCTGATTACTAATTAATCAGCCTTCGGTAAGTGCTGAAATATATTTCTCTTTTCCAAAAACCACCAATATGTCATCGGTAGTAAACTGCATATCACTATCGGGAACTCCAAGCACAACAAGTGACTTTTCTCTTTCTCCTAAGGTCAAAAACTTGCGGCTCTCTTTGCGGCGAATAACAGTGACTAGATTTACGTGGTACTTTTTGCGCAGATCGATCTCATTCAATGTTTTTCCAATAAAAGGGTCAGGCACTTTTACTTCGGCAATGGAGTACTCGTCGTTTAACTCCAAACTTTCCACTACGCCTTGAATGGTGAGTCGTCTGGCAAGTTGTTCTGCCGAATCTCCTTCGGGCAAAACAAGATCCTCAATTTTCATTAGGTTTAATAGCTTTTCATGAACAGGAGAGACCACCCGGTTGACAATGTTTTTTACTCCCAATTCCTGCAAGTGAGCAGTAGTTAACATGGAGCTTTCAAAATCCTCACCAATGGCAACGATCACGGCATCCATTTCCGTTAGGCCAAGACCTTTTAATGCCTTGATATCTTTTGAGTCCGCGACCACAGCATGGGATACTTTGTCGCGTACTAGCTCCACACGTTCTTCGCGTACATCCAATGCCAATACCTCGGCTTTTCGGCCCATCAAACTGAGGGATAAATTGAGGCCAAAGTGTCCAAGGCCAATAACTGCAAAGCGTTTTGTCATATCTGCTCCTAACTAATAGGAATATTTTCTTTTAGTAGTTTATAATTATTTTTCTTCATCTGTAAAAAGAATCCACTTAAAAATGTAATAAAGCCAATTCTGCCTGTATACATAAGGGCGATAATGATGAGTTTACTGGGCTCAGAAAGATTGGCAGTAACACCACGAGTAAGCCCCACGGTAGAGAAAGCGGATACGGCCTCGAAAAATAAGTCAAAGGCCTTTGCTTGCGGCTCTAAAAGTATTAGGGCAATGGTGGCAACAAATAAAATGCTTAGGGATACAATGATAATATTAAATGCCTTAAAGACAGAGTGATTGGTAAGCTCTCGACCATAGATCTCTATATGCTTGCGGCCCTGTACCGTCGCCTTAACGGCTAAAAACGCGATGGCTATGGTTAAGTTTTTAATGCCGCCCGCCGTAGACATTGGAGATCCACCAATCCACATTAGTGCAATCACTACAAGACATGTTACCATGGATAAAGATTCTGTAGCCCAAATATTAAAACCCGCAGTTCGCGAGGTTATTGATAAAAAAGTAGATTGATACAAACGCTCTTTCCAATCTAGCCCGGCAAAGGAGGAGCTTCCTTCTAAAAGAAAAATAAAGAGCGCACCTAGAAAAATTAACCAGGCACTTGTTACTAATACCAGCCTAGTGGGTATTTTAATAAAATGCACACCGCGCTTTTTGGGGTTCAAGGATTCATAAAGGTTGATAATGACGGGAAAGCCAATTCCACCAATGACGATTAATAACATGATAGTTAAACCATAAAATACATTGGACGCGTAGGGTTCCACTGCAAGGCCGCCTTGGTGCAGAGAAAAACCAGCATTACAAAAAGCAGAGATTGCATGAAAAATAGCGGCGTAAAGTTCTTTAATATTTAAAGCCTGAAACTCAAATCCCTTAGAAAGATAAATAAGAGTGGCGCCTATTGCCTGTATGGTAAAAGTAAAAGCAGTAATTTTAGCTAAAATGCCACCAATTTCTCCCATACGATCTTCGCTGATAATATCACTCATCAAGACTCGTTCTTTAAGCCCTAAGCCACCCGAGAATAAAATTCCAAAGGCTAAAGATAGGGTCATGATTCCTAGGCCGCCGATTTGAAAAAGAAAACAGATAATGAATTGTCCTAAGGGAGTGAAGTCGGTAGCCGTCTCTAGTACGGTCAGGCCAGTAACACAAAGAGCGCTCGTAGATGTAAAGAGGGCATCCAGCCAGGAGATACCATTTACAGTGGCCTTCGGTAGTTTTAGAAGCAATGTGCCAATTAAAATGGGAATAGCAAAGGAAATGGAAAATACCTGTGCCGCGCTTAAACTGTATTTAGAAAGTATCGAGGTAGAGCGAAAAAAGCGGATTAACTCACCCAGTACCAATGCTAGTTGCGTTAAGCCCAGGTAGGCAATGGTAATGTCATCAATTCCTAGGTTGGGGTGTAGCCTCTGGATCGAAGAGTGAATGAGCTCGCCTTTAATAAAATAAAGTAGTAGTGCGGCGACGATAAAGTTTTCAAACCATCGATCTTTAATATGAGTGATAATGCCTTTAGCGAGAAACCAACGCAGGAGCTCTTGTAGGCAAAACAAGATCACAATTACTTGTATGCTTTGCACGACGATCGCGTTCCACTGATCGCTGAGATAGAAACCAATTCTTAGAATGAAAACAAAAAACGAAAGGAAACCCAAGGTGTAAACAACGCGATCAAAAAAACGGGTGATCACCTTTCGATCTATAAAGCTCATTGAAAAATCATACACCAGTGGAGCCTGGCCGGGGGAGATGCGGTGAGTTAAATCCCAAAACAGGGGCAATCTTCTGGTATGCATAAAAGGATTGTTTAAAATCAAACTATGTTCGAAAAGCATAACCCCATAAAAGGTTCTAGGGCCCTGGAGTGTGAGCTCCATGGCTTGGAAGAGCTGCGAAAGCATAAAAAACTACATGGTCTGGATTTGCCGGAAGTAATAGAGCTAAAGCCGGACAAGTTGCTACTTAAGAGCATTGAATCCGTTCCGCCAACGGCAAAGGACTGGCAAAACTTAGGGGCGGGTTTGGCTAGGCTGCACCAAGTACAAGGGGAGTCTTTTGGTTTCTATGAAGACAATTTTATTGGCTTGAATGAGCAAAAAAATAAGCCATGTAACGATTGGGCAGAGTTTTTTATCAAGCACCGACTGTATTTCCAAATCAATTTAATTCTTAGTCCTTCTGTTAAAAATGAATTTCTACAAATAATGACTGCTATTGAGGGCAAACTCTACACATTTTTGAATCAGCACAATCCTAGGGCCTCTCTGCTACATGGCGATTTATGGTCAGGTAATGTGATGTTCGCAAAAAGTGGTCCGTATTTGATCGATCCGGCAGTTTATTATGGTGACCGAGAATGCGATATTGCCATGACCAGGCTATTTGGCGGCTTTGATTCTGCATTTTACAAGGCCTACAATGAGCTTTACCCTTTAAAGGAGAATTATGAAATACGAGAAAAGATATACAATCTTTACCACTATTTAAACCACTACAATATTTTTGGAAAGTCTTACTTGTCGGCTTGCCAAAGGCTAACTAAAGAGCTTGCTTTATCTTTTTTATGACACTGCCAAGTAGGGGAATGTTCTCGTAAATAAATTCGCCCATATCAAAGTACTCTTTATGCAAAATTACTTGGTCACGATCGTTGAAGATTATTTTCGTCATACCTTCAAGCGATACAGGTTTACCGCCTTTGAGCGATTTGGCTCTCAGTTGCATCTCCCAAAACAAAGCCAGAGTATCTCCACTTTCTACCTCATCGACAAAATGAAAGTTAATGGAGATCACATTTTTATAAAGTTTTTGAAAATGTGCTTTAAGATTATTTAAGCCTTCTATCCGGCTCATTGGATCTTCAAAGATCACAGCATCTGCATATACACCGTTTAAGACATCTAAATTCTTGGCATTTAGGCTGTTAAAAGCATTTTTCACTGCGTTGGATCGTTCGCTAATTTCTTTCATAGTGACTCATACTACGTATTTTAATACAATTTTCAATGTATTATTGAGTTGCTTAGACAAGGTATTAAATGGCTTTATCCATAGTTCAAGATGAGAATCTTTCTCGTAAAACAAAAAATCTGACAATTCGTCCGCTAGAGAAAAAAGATGGAGATTTGCTTGAGAGCAAAGATAATTTAGCCAAAATGTTGCAAGAAATAAAAAACCTGCGTGTCAAAGATCAAGAATATCATATCAGTGTCTTCAACACAGAGGAAAGTCAGGTGCTTGGTAGCCTTTGTCTGAGGGGCGTATGCCGAGATCGCTATCAGTCTGCAATGCTGGAAGTGGCCTTAAATCAAAAAGAAACGGGTGATTATTTATTAATGGAAATGATAGTTTCGGCTTTAGATATTTCTTTTCATGAGCTTCAGCTGAATCGTGTGGAGGTTCTGGCCGTAGCTGAGCAAATTCAATTGCAAAAAGTCATGTTAAATATAGGGCTACGCAAAGAAGGTGTACGCAAATATGCCGTCCAAAAAGATACAATATGGAAAGATGCAGATGTTTTTGCTATTAGTGCAAGCGAGTATAAGAGCAAAAATATAGATAAGTTAATGAATGCAAGAATCAATTTGAGGTAAGTGTGTCGAAATTAAAGTTAAAATATTTTTTATCGATTTTTTTAGTCTCAGTTCTAGCCCTTACTCTTGCGCCAGTTGTAGCCGAGATGCAATTTAACCGTTTAAGTTCTGAAAAAGAAGTTTTTATCAGTGAGGACTTGCAGAATTTCCATGAAGAATTGTTTATTGCAGACCTGCATGCAGACTCATTATTGTGGAAGCGAAATTTGCGGCAAAAATCTTACCGCGGCCATGTGGATATTCCGAGGTTGCGGGAAGGGAATATGGGCTTTCAGTATTTTACAGTAGTCACGAAGAGCCCAAAGAACTTGAATATAAAAGCCAATAAAGGTGATTCAGATAATATTACCACTCTTGCTATGGCGCAATTGTGGCCGCCCAAAACCTGGTACTCACTTTTTGAGCGAGCCGTTTATCAAGCCGAGCTACTGCAAAAGTATGTTGCAAAAGATGGTAAGATGATATTGATCAAAAATAGAAGCGATTTGGAAAATTTTTTAAGAAAGCGTAGAATGGACCCCCGTTGGATGGGCGTGTCACTAGGTCTAGAGGGTGCCCATGCTATACAGGACAATTTAGAAGAGCATTTTAAAAAGTTAGTAGGCCTTGGTTATACCATGATGGGGCCGGTACATCTTTTTGATAACGAGATTGCTGGCTCTATGCAAGGTTTTGAAAAGGGTGGACTTAGCGATAAGGGTGAGCGTTTTGTAGCCTTGGCCAATCAATACAATGTATCCATTGATCTGGCACATGCTTCTATTCCGACTATCAAAGATGTTTTGAAGCTCTCTACTAAGCCGCTAATTGTATCGCATACAGGATTGCGTGGGCATTGTCCGAACAATCGCAATCTACCGGATGATTTGGCAAAGGAAATTGTAAGCAAGGGCGGACTCATTGGCATTGGTTTTTGGCCAACCGCTATGTGCGGCAATGAGGTGGACAATATTGTGTCTGCCATGCGCTATGCCGTCGATCTATTGGGTGTAGATAATGTGGCTCTGGGATCGGATTTTGATGGAGCGGTAGCGGTTCCATTTACTGTGAATAAAATTAATTATTTAAGCCAACGCTTAATGGATCATGGTTTTAGTAAAAGTGAAATTCAAAAGATTATGGGAGCCAATGCTCTTGCATTTATGGCAAAGAATTTGCCTTAGTTCCATACCTTGGAATAAAAACTTTCATACCAAGGGAAGGCCAAGAATCCTAAGTGTCCACCTTCTGGTAAGGACAAATAAGTCGCCGGTGGATAATTTTCAAACATGGATTTTGTTGGAAAAAATTCAGGATTTAAAAAATCATCGTCTGCAGTGATGATTCTCGGAGAAAAATTAGAGGCTTGGGCTGCATCTATCCAGTAATGAAGTGAAGCAAATTCTGATTGCAATACCTTTAAAATTTCTGGTGCATGGTTCTCAAAATAGTAATTAAATACAAAATTGTCTTCCCATTCCGCTTGCTCTTTCTCATCATCAAAATGTGGAATCCAATCTAGATCGTGTACCTTTGCATACTCCTTGATGGATTTTAGAAGAGCCTGTTTAAAGCCGATTTGAATGGTATAGGGTTTTGCTTTTTCTAAGTTTTCCTCATCAATATCCGTACGGAAACCTGCTAACAGATAATCAAATACAAGTTTGATATTATCCCAAATATCATTTTCTTCTACTTTTCCAGAAACACTCAGCATTTGCTCGTCTATGTAAGGAATGCTGTAACGAAAATCCATTGGCGGGGATATGATCGTAGTTGTGGAGAATAAAGGATCATTTGGGTCTTCAAAGGCCTGAATCACGCCTGCTACAAAGGCCCCGTAACTAGCTCCTACCAGCTCAATGCTGGTGATATTTTCTTTGCCGATTAAGTCTATGGCTTTATCCATGACTTTTCGTAGGCTTACAGCCTCATGCAAAACATCGCCAGGCTTTGCCCCGTAAGGATTTGCATTGATGTAATCTTTGGACCATGGATTTGGTAGGGCAAGGAAATGATAACCAAGTTTTTCAAAACGATCATAGGCTCTTCTGGAATGGCTGCTGGCTGCATTATTAAAAATACCAGGCAAGTAGATAATTAGAGGTCGTTTTAAGTCTACGTAATATGCTTCCGATTCCATTACATCTCGGTCTCGTGAATCATATTTTGGATGACGCCATCTTTTTTCTTGTTGTACGTGATACATTACGGGTATACGGTTACGAAAAGCCTCTTTGACCCATATTTTTTTCTTTTTAGCAGATTTTGCCAAAAACCAACGAGCCTTTAGTGAGCCCCAAAAACTGGTTTCATAGGAATCTTCGAAGCCGAGGTTGTCGACACCTACTTGAAAAGTTTTTGCTGTATAAATAGCTTCCGTGTTCCAACCGGCATGGGATGATAGAATTAAGAATGCTGAAATCAAAAACGCCATAGCTAAATTTTATATAGCTATGGCGCACTTGAGAACCCTTTATTTGTCAGATTAGACAAAACGGTACAATTAGCTACCGCAAGCTAGACAATCGTCTGGGTTGTCTATGGAACAAGCCAAATCTTCCTCATTGTCTTTCTTTGCATTGAGCTTGGTTTGGTCCACGGTGAACTTGATGGCCTCTGCAGCTGCTTGTGATCGCAAATAGTACATGCCGGTCTTAAGTCCACGTTTCCATGCATAAAAGTGCATGGAGCTCATCTTAGCAAAATTGGGCTTTGCAATATGAATGTTAAGACTTTGTGATTGGCAAATAAAGGCTCCGCGGTCTGCTGCCATGTCCAAAATCGTTTTTTGCGAAATCTCCCAGACAGTCTTGTAAAGCTCCTTAATATCGGAGGGTATCTCCTCGATATTTTGTACAGAGCCATTGGCCGCAATGATTTTGTTTTTCAGATCATCGTTCCAAAGACCTCGATCAATCAAATCGCGCAATAAATGTTTGTTCACAATGGCAAACTCACCCGATAGTACACGGCGGGTATAAATGTTAGAAGTATAGGCTTCAAAACTTTCATTGTTACCAAGGATTTGTGCCGTGGAAGCCGTCGGCATGGGTGCAAGAAGCAAACTGTTTCGCACACCATATTTTTTTACATCCTCTTTTAACGTCTTCCAGTCCCACCTGTCGCTGGCAGACACGCCCCACATATCAAACTGAAAGATGCCTTTGCTTACAGGCGAGCCTTTAAAAGTCTCATAAGGGCCGTGCTCTTTTGCCAGTTCCATAGATGCCGTCATAGAAGCAAAATAGATACATTCAAAGATATCACGGTTGAGCTTTTTTGCTTCCTCACTATCGTAAGGGTAGCGCATCAACATAAAAGCATCCGCCAAACCTTGAACGCCAATACCTATGGGTCGGTGACGCAAGTTGGAGTTTTTTGCTTCGGGTACAGGGTAATAATTTAGATCAATGATTTTATTTAAGTTGCGGGTGACGGTTTTTGTGATTTCCTCGAGTCGTTGAAAATCAAATTCTTGGTCATTCACAAATTTACTTAAATTGATGGATGCCAGATTGCAGACCGCTACCTCATCAGGCGCGGTGTATTCCACAATTTCTGTACACAAATTGCTAGATTTGATCGTACCAAGATTTTGTTGGTTGGATTTGCGGTTTGCCGCGTCCTTGTAAAGCATATACGGCGTGCCTGTTTCTACCTGTGATTCAATGATGGCAAACCATAGATCGCGTGCTTTGATCGTTTTTCTAGCCAAGCCCTCTCTCTCGTATTGGGTATAGAGTTTGTTAAATTCTTCGCCCCATGTTTCCGAAAGGTTTTTTGCTTCATTCGGGCAGAATAGTGACCATTCCGCATTATCCTCTACTCGCTGCATGAAAAGATCTGGAATCCAAAGAGCATAAAATAAATCTCTTGCACGGTTTTCCTCTTTTCCATGATTCTTTTTTAAATCGAGAAAATCAAAAACATCGGCATGCCACGGCTCAAGATAAATGGCAAAGGAGCCTTTTCTTTTGCCGCCGCCCTGATCTACGTAGCGAGCGGTATCGTTGAAAACGCGAAGCATGGGAATGATACCGTTTGAAGTTCCGTTGGTGCCTTTGATGTAAGAGCCGGTAGCTCGAACATCATGAATGCTAAGGCCGATGCCTCCCGCAGTTTGGGAGATCTGCGCACATTGCTTTAAAGTATCGTAAATGCCCGTGATGCTATCGCCTTTCATGGTTAATAAAAAGCAAGAGGACATTTGCGGTTTTGGTGTGCCGGCATTAAAAAGAGTCGGTGTTGCATGGGTAAACCATTTTTGACTCATTAAATTATAAGTTTGAATGGCAGCATCAATGTCTTCGCCATGAATGCCGATCGCAACTCGCATAAGCATTTGTTGTGGTCGCTCCACAATTTTGCCATGCATTTTCAACAAGTAGGATCGCTCCAATGTACGAAAACCAAAATAATCGTATTCATAATCACGATCATAAATAATCGCTGAGTCCAATTTTTCTGCATTGTCCATTACAATCTTGTAAGTAGTATCCGAAATCAATGGCGCCTTTTGCTTGGAGCGAGGGTCCACATATTCGTACATTTTTTTTATATTCTTAGAAAAGTTCTTCTCTGTAAGTTTATGCAAATTCGAAACGGCAATGCGTGCGGCCAGCTTGGCATAATCGGGATGAACCGTTGTCATATAAGCAGCCGTTTCCGCAGCAAGATTATCAAGCTCCTGCGTGCTTACGCCATCATAAACGCCGGTGATCACCTTTTTAGAGACTTCTACTGGATCAACGTGATCCGTATCAAGCCCGTAGCATAGCTTGGCAATGCGCGCGGTAATTTTATCAAACTTTACACTTTCTTTTTTTCCATTTCTCTTGATTACAAACATAATTAAAACTCCGCATCCATAGTGAAGGTTCTGGATTCCTTGTCGCCAATAACACCTGCTTTTTGGTATTCGGCCACTCGTTTTTCAAAAAAGTTGGTTTTGCCTTGTAGAGATATTAACTCCATCCAATCAAAGGGATTGGCGGTATTGTAGATTTTTTCTTGTCCAAGAGCCACCAACAGACGATCTGCTACAAACTCGATGTAGGAGGACATCATATCAGCATTCATCCCAATAAGGGAAACGGGCAGGGCATCGGTGATGAATTCCTTTTCAATTTTTACTGCATCCGTAATGATTTCACGAACGGTTTGTGCGCTAAGTTTGTTCTCCAGCATAGAATAGAGTAGGCAGGCAAAATCGCAGTGTAGCCCTTCATCACGACTGATAAGTTCATTAGAAAAAGTAAGCCCCGGCATTAGGCCACGTTTTTTTAACCAAAAAATAGAGCAAAAACTGCCGGAAAAGAAGATTCCCTCGACGGCGGCAAAAGCAATCAGCCTTTCCGCAAAGGAGTCACTATTATTGATCCAGCGAAGTGCCCAGTCGGCTTTTTTCTTTACCGCAGGTACCGTGTCGATGGCATTGAACAATCGATCTTTTTCTTGATTGTCTTTAATATAAGTATCGATCAACAAGGAATAGGTTTCGGCATGGATGTTCTCAATGGCGATTTGAAAACCGTAAAAGCAGCGTGCTTCTGGAACCTGTACTTCATTAATAAATTGTTGCGCTAGATTTTCATTTACTATGCCATCACTAGCCGCAAAAAATGCCAGTACGTGCTTTATGAAATGCCTTTCATTGTCATTTAGTTTTTGCCAATCCATTAAATCGGCAGACAGATCAATTTCTTCTGCTGTCCAAAATGAGGCTTCCGCTTTCTTGTACATTTCCCAGATTTCATCGTGCTTTATGGGAAATAATACGAAGCGATTTGGGTTGTCTTTCAATAGCATTTCTTCACGAGTTGTGCTCATGTTGTATCCCCCTGTCTACTTCCTTGTCTCAGTTACGTAGTTTTAGTTGTGAAATATACTTTTTGATTCGATGGAATCTAGAAACAGGAAAACGCAAAGAGCGTAAAGCGGCAAATCTTTTTTTGCGTCGGAGCAGGTCCTAATTTGCCGCTTCACTGCGCTTGATTTTCTAAGTGTTTGAAAGTCTTCATTATCTTAAAAAAATGCGAAAAAAATTATTTTTTTTAATTGACGGGAAAACTTTGTGGATAACGTGTGGGGTCCAGTGTCAACACTAGATATAGTGATGTTGAAAAATGCAAATCCCCATATCTACCGTTTTTTCAACATAACCGAAAATGTAATATTTCATAAATTTCGCTGTATACTAAGGGGTCATTTTTGCAAGGATGCTGGGAGCTGCATCCCTATATTCCTTTCAATTATAGTGACAAAAATGGGCCGCAGGAGGTGCTCAAATCGTATCTATTGAAAGCCCCGATTGGCACACTCTTTGTATTACCTACTAGCATGATACGTTGGTTGATAATTTTAAATTTCATGCTGCCCAGTCTTAGTTTGGCGGCTACCCAGGCGTTGGATTTTTCCGCCTGGAAACAGCAGAAAATCCTAGCTGCCAAACAGCGCTATGATCGTAGTTTGTTGGAATACCAAGCTGCCAGGGACGCAAATGAGGATGAAAAAAAGAAAAAAGCGCGTCTGGCCAGAAGAAACTATGAAGTTCTTCGCTACGCCCGCCAATTGCGCGTGAGCGATTATTTTGAGCTCTATCTGATGGACCGATATCCTAATGATAACAATAAGTTAACCGAAGCTTTAGAGAGTCTGCCCGAGGCGCAAAAACGCCAGTTCATGGCAGATTACCGTTATCTATTGAAGAAGCGGGACAAAGATTACTTTAAAAAACAATAAATTTCATGAGGCCGCCTTGACAGAATCCAGTGCTGCCCCAATATTACGCGTGAATGCAATAAACAATAGTAGAAATGCTATAAATTCAGGAGGTTAGCAATGTCTAAGACAATCGGTATGCGTCCACTGCACGATCGAATTTTGGTTCGTCGTATGCCAGAGGAAGAAAAAACAGCGGGCGGGATTATCATTCCTGATTCTGCAAAAGAAAAACCACTTCGTGGAGAGATCATCGCTACAGGTAACGGCAAGGTTCTAGAGGATGGAAAAGTTCTTCCTTTGGAAGTGAAGGCCGGAGATACAGTTCTATTCAGCAAATATGCTGGTACAGAAATCAAAATCGAAGCTGATGAATACTTGATGATGCGTGAAGATGATATTCTTGGCGTTTTCACTAACTAATTAATCCCAAATATCTACAAACTTTAAAGGAGTTTAAATATGAGTAAAGAGTTACGTTTTTCTGAAGACGCCCGCAGTGCGATCTTAAAAGGAGTCAACACCCTAGCTAATGCCGTGAAGGTAACCTTAGGTCCTAAGGGGCGCAACGTGGTGATTGAAAAGTCTTTTGGAGCACCTCTTATTACTAAAGACGGTGTTACTGTTGCCAAAGAAATCGAAGTGGAAAACAAATTTGAAAACATGGGCGCACAGATGGTGAAAGAAGTTGCTAGCAAGTCCAATGATGACGCTGGTGATGGAACCACTACAGCGACTGTTTTAGCTCAGGCGATCTTTCGTGAAGGCGTTAAGATTGTGAGTGCTGGTCACAACCCCATTGCTACGAAGCGCGGAATTGATAAGGCAGTAGAAACGGTGGTTTCAGAACTGAAAAAAATGTCTAACCCAATTAAAGATAAAACAGAAATTGCTCAGGTAGCTACGATCTCTGCGAACAACGACAAGGTTATCGGTGATATCATTGCCGAGGCTATGGACAAGGTTGGAAAAGAAGGCGTAATTACGGTGGAAGAAAGCAAAACTGCCGAAACAGAATTGGCAGTAGTTGAGGGTATGCAATTTGACCGTGGTTATTTATCTCCTTACTTTGTTACGGATTCTGAAAGAATGGAAGCCGTGCTTGAGGATGCATACGTTTTAATTTTTGATAAGAAAATTTCTAATATGAAAGATCTTGTTAACGTATTGGAAGGTGTTGCTCGAGCTAGTAAGCCCCTTCTTATTATCGCCGAAGACATTGAAGGCGAAGCACTAGCAACTCTTGTTGTAAACAAACTTCGCGGAACTCTACAAGTAACTGCAGTGAAAGCTCCTGGCTTTGGTGATCGTCGTAAGGCAATGTTAGAAGATATTGCGGTACTTACTGGTGGTACGGTGATTAGTGAAGAAACAGGAATGAAGCTAGAGCAAGCAACTATTGAAGATCTTGGTACAGCCAAGCGCATTGTTGTGGACAAAGACAATACAACTGTTGTGGATGGTGCCGGTGAAAAAGCCAATATTGAGGCTCGCGTAAAACAAATTCGCTCTCAAATTGAAGACACAACTTCTGATTATGATAAAGAGAAGTTGCAAGAACGTCTTGCCAAGCTAGTAGGCGGTGTTGCTGTAATTCACGTTGGTGCGCCTTCTGAAATTGAAATGAAAGAAAAGAAAGCGCGTGTTGAGGATGCCTTAAACGCAACTCGTGCAGCTGTGGAAGAGGGCATTGTTGCCGGCGGTGGTACGGCTCTTCTTCGTGCCTCGGCTACGCTGAAGGAAGATAGCTACGATGAGATGGAGCGTTTTGGTGTAAGCATTATTAAACGTGCTTGTGAAGAGCCTATCCGTCAAATCGCTGCAAATGCTGGTTTAGATGGTTCCATCATTGTGGATCGTGTTGTAAATGGTAAGACTGCCAACTATGGTTACAATGCTTTTACTGAGGAGTTTGAAGATCTGATCAAAGCGGGTGTGATTGATCCTGTTAAGGTAACTCGTTGTGCTCTACAAAACGCAGCTTCTGTATCATCTTTAATGCTAACAACAGAGACTATGATTGCAGATGCTCCGAAGAAGGATGATTCTGCTGCTCCTGCAATGCCTGGTGGTGGCATGGGCGGCATGCCTGGCATGATGTAAGCTTTTTTAAAGGGGTATATCCTAACTTTGTTGTGGAAAAATGCCCCTTTAACCATTGTTGCAATACAAAAGGCCTCTTCGGAGGTCTTTTTTTTGTTTTTGTGCGGAAAAGGTAGCGGACACCTAAAAGAGGTATTTTACGCCGCCGGATAGAATGAAGCTATTTTGGTCGCTGCTTGTGGCCGTGCCATTTGTTCTTGAGCCGGCGCCGCTATAATCACTTTGTAGGCTGTCGATTTGAAAATCACCCACAAGCTGCATGTTTTGATTCCAGTAGTAATCAAGAAAAAAGCGAAACGAAGAGATGGTGGCATCGTCGCCGCCGCCAGAGGTAACCGGGCTTTCAGAAAAATCGTTGGTTAAAAAGAAAGCCAGCTCGGCGCCGCCATTGAATTCATTTTTTCTTCCAAAGGGTACCGAGCCGCGGAAACCCAAATGAATGCCGCTGTATTTTGTATCGGTTAGGCTCACGGGGCTTGAGCCATCTACGGCTGTGATGTAATTGGTGAAGCCGCCTATTAGCTGCAGCTTTGGTCCAAAAAAATCGTCGTATAGTAAAAAGTTGTATACACCTCTTAGTTCGATTTTGGTGGTGGTGATGCTTAGCTCATCTGGACTTGAACCTGCTAAGGGGTTGTCGACATTTACAATTCCTTGTCGAAGAGTGCCTTCTACGGCCCACTCAGGGCTTAGCCACAACTCTCCGTTCACTTGCAAGCTAGGGTAAAAACTGGATTCGCCTTCAATACTTCCCGAATCCAGTGCTATACCGTAGTCGTAAGTGCCGAGTCCAAACTTTACGGCTACCGCACCAATGGTGGGAGGAGCCGCTGGCTTCCAATTACTGGGGTTGTTGCCAAAAACCATTTTGGCATCATCGCGGCCAGAGATTTCGTCGACTTCATAGAGATTGTAAGCGTTTTCTGTTCTATAGCGAATAAACTTCAGGGCATCCAGCTTGCTGCCTCTTTGGATAATGTTTTTACTGGCCTCGGATTCAATTACACCAAATGATATTGTGCGATCTACTTTTCTGATTTTGATAATTCCCAGCACCTGCTTTTTTGTCGAAATTAAAAAATGAAAACGTGGATGTCGTTTGGCTTCAATTAATTGAATGGCATTCACGGTATCATCGACTTTAATTCCATCATTAGTGCCCAAATCTAAAGTAACCTTGATGCCATTACGGCTAAGCACCCGTCCATGAAACGGCACGCGGTTTAAGACTTTATCTAAAAGTCTGTGCAGCTCTTTTAGAATGTCTTTGTTGGCAAACTTACCAAAGCTAGGGTTTTGCTCTTTGGCAAAAAGTAGGCCATCGTAGCAAGAAAACATACTCATGGTGATGTCCATAGCTTGCGGGTTTTTCACGAGCCTTGCTGCGAGTAGAGTGTCCGTTTGTATGGCGTCACACATCCGGCGTACTTCAGCCTGATTGTTCTCCAACTCATTTGGCGTAAGTAGCGTGCCGATGGAGGTTTGGTCGGAAAAATCCCAGTGGTGATTGTTCTTTAGCTGATCTCGTAAAAAGTTTTCTGCAGGGTTGGCATAAATAAAATTTACGTTGTCTGTGACAGGAAGCAGCGAAATGGATTGGAAATCCATCTTTTTATCTATTTCTGAGACATATTCAGTCTGCGCAAATAGTGAAAATAAGGCCGCAAATAGAAAAATCATAAATTTATTCTAGCCTGCGAAAAGGTGGGGCGTCACGTAGAGAATTCCAAACCTTGGTCCAGTAAGTTTTTAGTCTAGTTGTCCGAGTAGTTATTTATGAAATTGGTCGGGGTTTTATTGTTCTTATTAGCAAATCCGTTGCTAGCAAACGATGCACGATTGGACTTAGATCTACCGACCAATGAATCCGAAAGCGAAAAGCCAATAGATAAATACGAACAGGCCAAAGAAAAGCTTCGTCAGCGTTGGAAAGAAATGGAAAGAGAGGAGCAAAGGCGTAAGCTTGCAAGCGAGGAGCCTAGCCCCAAAGATACAGCTACCAAATTAGAAGATGCTTTTATGGGGGCGAAGCAAGAAGAAATTGAAGATTTAAAGGCCCAATTGGCAGAAGATGATATTCGAAACAATGTCCTAGAAGTGCAGGTTGCCCCAGGCATTATGTATGTGGAGTCCGATAGCCCCTATTATTATCGTGATTACCGTACCTATAGCCCCTCGCTGGCTCTTTCGGCAAAAATCTGGCTATCACCCTACATGGGATTTCATGCTTCCTATACGACTTCTACCGGCGCCGATGTAGTGGATGATTTAAATGGTAGCAATCAATCCATAGTCAGCCATGAAATATTTCAATATTCCTTGAGCCGAAGAAAGTTTCTTAGTGCCGGCAGTTCGTTTTTAGAATTTTCTTTAGATTACAAATCTTATAATTTTAAAGTGCCCTCTGATAGTTCCTATCGAGCCAATATCAAGTCTAATTTTTATGGTTTTGGCTTTTCGTATACCGATAAGATTCATCACCGTTTATCTAAGCAGTGGCTGATTAAACTTTATATGTTTGGAAGTGAAAGTGAAGATACCGTAACCACGAACTTTCGTTCGGGCGAATTAAATAAGTCTTATTCGGTGCAAATACAGCGGCAGTGGAAATATAGAATCAATCGCAAACATTCCTTTTTTATTAATTTGCAATACATTTTTGATACCCATATTTACGAGGGGCAAGCAACGCCAGCAGACCCGAAAACAGGCTCCAATTTAGAAGGAGTTGATGTGGATACTTCCTTTGGTTTATTTCAATTAGGCTATGAGTGGGGTTCTTGATTAGCTGCACGTTGCCGTACAAATTTCTTTTTTAGTCTTGGTAGTATAAATGCAAACAATACAAAGACCACTACAAAGACAATAATGTACATATGAAATTCTTTTGCCTTAGCTAAGGCTTCATCCATATTTTCTCCGGCCCACTGTCCAAGATAAATCCATACGGGTACACTGATGAGAGCGGCAAAGCCGTCTTGTAGTAAAAAAGTGCTAGGTTTTACTTTTAAAATGCCCGCCGTTAAAAAAATCGGGGAGCGAAGTCCTGGTAAAAAGCGAGCAATAAAACAAATGGCACGAGCGTTTTTTTGAATTCGCAACTCTGCCTTTTCAATTCTTTCGGGAGTAAAAATCTTACGAAAAACTGGCCAGGTAAAAACGCGTCTGCCTTTATAGCGGCCAAGAAAAAATAAAAATGAATCCCCCGCCATGATGCCGATATAACTAACGGCATAGGCGCCAAAAAGAGAAATTTTACCCGTACCCGCGAGTATGCCAGCCGCAATAAGGGTGATGTCTTCAGGGATGGGTACACCTAGACCGCAGGCTAGCAAGACGCCCAATATAGTCAGGTAAGCAGTAGTACCATCAAGGCCCGCTAAAAAACCCAATATCGTTGCGGCTAGTCCAGTCTTTTCCATAGGATCTCAAGTCGTATTGTTGTTGAGGTTATTCGAGACTATAATAAAAGCATGTCGAAGAAAATTTTAATTGCAGATGATGCCCCGTATATTCGAGAAATAATTCGCAATATTTTATCTGAGGAAAATATTACTTTTCTGCCTGATGCCTGTGATGGAGCTGAGGTGGTGGACTTGGCGCTAAAACATCAGCCAGATCTAATATTTATGGACCTAGCTTTACCAAAGAAAAGCGGTATCGATGCATCTGCTGAAATATTAGAAAATTTGGATCATGTTAGAATTGTAGCAATTTCTTCCTTGCATGACTCCTATATGATTCAGGCCGCACTAGAAGCGGGCTGTGTGGATTTTATTAAAAAACCATTTCAGGTTGAAGATATCTTGCAAGCTGTTAACTACAGTGAGAAGTCCGAAAAGGTGGCCTCCGGTGAGTGAGCTGTTTTTTATACTGAAAACGTTTATATTGACGATGGTTTTTGTCCTGCTTTTGCAAATTAAAATTGGCGAAAGAACCTTGGATGAAAAAATTCAAGCAGGAATTCAAAGCAGTCATTTTGCGGAACCTATTGAAGAAACCGTCCGCGGTGGAGTGCTGATGGTGGAGCATGGCTATCGTAAATTTCTATCGCTGTTCAATCAGTCATTAAAAGAGAAGATCAATCAAGACAATGCCCCGGGCAATCGTTTCAAGATGCCAGAGCTACGTCGGCAAGCGGAGGAAATCCGCGAAGATGTAGAGGGGAAGACTAAAGAGACGGCCAAGAAGTTTCGTGACCGCCTAATGAGTGAGGATGAGTCGTATTAGCGATTTCCTCTGCGTTCGTCACGGTCGCTACGGGACGCTTGACGAGTGATATCGGAAGCCTTGGCTGCGGATTTAGTCTCACAAACCTGACCCATTTTATCACGTTTTGCCGCACCATCTAGCATGTTTACATCGGCATTTGCTATTCCAGCAAAGGCCATAATTGTAATTAAGCAAAGTAAGTGTTTCATTTTTCTCTCCTTTATACATCTAATTAAGATGCCAAAAGCGTGCCACAAATAAATCCTTCAACTTCAATATAAGTGGACTCTATTGTCTCAAAATGAGACGGTCTGTTAAAATCCTTTACAGCTGTAAAGTTAATTGCGTCCATCCGTTTCTTTTTTGGGATTTGTATCACTATTAAGTCGTAGCGTGTTTGAGTTCAGACCTGCTTCTGCAAAGGTGTCCACATCGCAGCACTGTTCGTTTGGGTCTAAGGGATTCAGGCCTTCAGACACACGAGGATCCATACTAGGATTATCCTGCAACATTGGATCTATACTCCCAGCAAAACTAATAGCAATAAGTAGCTCGATCAAAATCATATTATATACCTAGCTCTACGCCAGCAGGGCGGATTAACTCTACCAGGCTATTAAAAGCCCTGGCAACTTGTACGGCCACCGCGGCACCTTCTTTGCTATCGACTTTGGCGATTTCGCCATTATCTTTATAGCTTACAAGCAATTTGCCAACGCCGGGCCGTGTGACCACGCCAGGCTTGCCGACTTTTTCATTGTATTCAATTAGAACCTTTCTTTTTGCTTGATCGATAAGGCCAACGATTCTGCCGCTACGGTCATAGTCTAGCTTTACGGCTAACCCCGTGCTGCTTTTGGCAATGCTTAAATTGCATTTAGCATCGTAGCGAAACTGTGTATTGTTTTTCCCAACCTTTACGGCGTTAACCTTCTTGCACTTTGGGTCATATTTAAATTCGGTTACCAATTTGCCCACTGTCTTTTTATGAACCAGACCGTTTTGATAGTAGGAGTATTTGGTTACCAAACCATTCTCATTCACCATTACCGGTTTTTCATGTAAGGGGTGGTATTGAATGGTAGTTTTGCGGCCATTCACTTCTGAACGAACCTTGGCTAGGTAGTCGCCTTGCCCCGTCTCGGAGGGTTTGAATAAAAATTCATACTCGCTCTTTGTTACGACCTTGCCCTTACACTTTTTTACCAAAGCAGTAGTATAGTGACGATCAGGGTTGTTTTTGTTTTGTTTGTAATCATATTCCTCGAAACAGCCATCGCGGTGCTTAAATGCTACTACCCAATCCTTATTGGTATCGTACTTAATTTCACGAGTCGTATTGTCGGGATAAGAAATTTTCGTCAAATTGTGTAAGCTATCATATTGATAGGTATACGTATTCTTCCAGGCGTTGGTAACTTTAACAAGGTCTTGGCCATCGTAAGAATAGGTCGCACTGAGTCCTTTCGGTCCAACAATGGATTTTACTTTTCCGCTTTTTGTCCAAGTAAAGCTAAGTTGCCTTGCTTTGTTGTCTTTGATTTTACTGATTTGAGAGTCTTTTCCATATTCAAATAACAAGTAGTTTCCATTTTTGTCATTTTTGCGAACGAGCTTGCCATTGCTGTCATATACTTCTGTTGTAGAATTGCTAAGAGTTCTTACGAATTGCTTGTCCTTATAAACAATATTGTCAATGCCTTTAAGATTGGCCTTAAAAACAGTGCCATTTTTAATGCTAGCATTGATATTGTATTTCTGAGCTAATTCCTCACGTTTTTTGCGATCGTTATAAAGCTGGTCGGATAGCTCATTGAAATACTTTGCAGAAAAACGTTGGCCGGATTTTTTCATGTTCTCAACAATAGACTCCACCACATTTTTCACATCTGTTTTCTTGAAGTTCGAAGGATAAAAAACAGTTTCATTTCCAGCGCCACATGTAGTTAAAACGAGAGTGCCATCGGATTTAGTTTCGATTTTGCTTTCAAAACGAGAACACCAACCAAAACCAAACATACCATTATACAAGGTTCTACTGTTATAGGTTCTTTTAACGGAAAGATCATAGCCGGTACCGCTTAGCTCTAGATCGACCCAAGGATCTGCAAAGTTAGCATTGCGCATATCCACAAGTGCAAACGCTGTTGTGGGAGCTGCTAATAGGAAAAAGATTAAATATTTAAACATCTTATCACCTCGTTCATACCTTTATTGTAACAATTTTTCGTATAAAATAACCACCCGTAATCTGTAATCCCACCATAATTATAAGTAAAATCAGACCTAAGGTGGTACCAAATAGGGGAGCTACAAAATTTGGATCAATGGCTAGGAAAACCATAAGCAAAACAAACGGCACACATGCCATAATGATCCCTTGCATTTTACCTTGTGCTGTCATCGCATCCACCTTTTGGTACAGCTTTTGTCGCTCTCGGATGGTTTCTGTTATGGTGGTAAAGGTAGATGCCAGGTCTCCACCAGTTTCTTTTAGAATATTTACCGACATGACAAACATTTGCACGTCCGCCTCAGGTATTCTGTCGGCCAAATCATTCAAGGCTTCCTCTATACTTACGCCCAGTCGTATTTTTGATAAAACAAGTTCAAATTCCTGGCTTAGTGGATTGGGCATAGATTCTACAACTCGCTCCATGGATTGTGTGATGCTAAGGCCTGATTTGATTCCATTGGACATAATGGTTAAGCCATCTACCATTTGCATCACAAATCGAGAGCAGCGTTTTTCATAAAGATAGTTGGTTAACCATTTTGGAATTTGCCAACCAATTGCTGTAATACCTGCACCAAATATTAAGCCAGCAATGATACTGGGCCAGAATAAAAGGAACATTAACAATCCCAGGCCAAAACTAAGCGAAAGCATGGTGTAGGTGAGTTTTTTCTCAGAAGTCTCAATGAACATATTGTTGAGTTTTGTGAGAATTTCATCTCTAGAGCCAAGAGATCTCTCGTGCAGAAAGGCAATGATTTTATCCGACCACAGCATGCTTAAAGTAAATATACTTACGCCTACACCAATCACGATAAACCATGTTGAATTTAAAATCGACATCATGATTCACCTCCACTGGCCTTTTTAAGTGGAGCTTGCGAGTTGCCAGATTTAAATAAATCGGTACCTACCTTAATACCTTTGCGCTCAAATTTTTCTATAAAGCTAGGTATAAAGCCGGTGGCCTGAAATTGTCCTACTATTTTACGGTTTTTATCAAAGCCAGTTTCTTTGAACTTGAAAATTTCTTGCAAGGTAATCACATCTCCTTGCATACCGATAACTTCCGTTATGCTCATGACCTTGCGGCTACCATCAGAGAGTCTGGATACCTGCACAATAAGATGAACAGCGCTGGCAATTTGTTCGCGAATGGCTTTTGCTGGCAGGTCCATTCCTGCCATCATCACAAGAGTTTCTAGCCTTGATATGGCCTCTCGTGGATTGTTGGCATGCACTGTGGTCATAGAGCCATCATGCCCCGTGTTCATGGCCGACAGCATGTCCAAAGCCTCACCGCCCCGGCACTCTCCCACCACAATACGATCGGGTCGCATTCGCAGGGTATTACGCACAAGATCTCGAATGCTAACTTCGCCGCTTCCTTCCATATTGGCAGGCTTGGTTTCTAAGCGCACGACATGATCCTGTGAAAGCTGCAATTCTGCCGCATCTTCCACGGTGATGATTCTTTCATTGGCTGGGATAAAGCCGGAAAGGGTATTTAGTAAAGTTGTTTTACCAGATCCCGTTCCACCAGAGATAATGATGTTCAGGCCGTTTTCCACGCATAGTTTTAAAAAACGAACCATTTGCTCATTCATGCTACCCCAGCTCAAATAGTGTTTTGGAGTAATGACTTCTTCTTTAAATTTTCTAATGGTGAGTGCGGCACCATCGATGGAGCAAGGTGGTATAATGGCATTAACCCTAGAGCCATCTTTTAAGCGTGCATCCACATAGGGGTTTTTCTCATCAATGCGCCTGCCGAGCGGGGTAACAATTCGTTCAATTACATTTCTTAGTTGTAAGTCAGATGTGAAAGTTATTTTGGATAGGCTTAATTTTCCATTGCGTTCTGCAAAAATGTGTTTTGGTCCGTTCACCATAATTTCCGAGACCTGTGGATCTGCTAGTAGATCTTCTAGTGGGCCAAGACCAAGCGCCTCATCCAAAACTTCTTTGATAATCTGTGCACGCTCTTGGCGGTCTAGATTCGCATGCTCTTTATCTACAATTTGCGTAATGGCCTGTAGAGTTTTGTTTTTTAGAGCTGCTTCTTTTTTCGGGTCCCCATCGGTATCCGTAATTCCTTTTTTTAAATCCATCGCCAAAATTAAAGCCTGGTGAATTCTCGCTTTGGTAATGGTTTTTCGATCATCACCACTAGCCTCGATCTTTTTGCCACTCTCGGGTATTTGTTGGCGTGATGGTTGTGGTTTGTTTTGTTGTTGCTGTTTGGCTTTTTGCAAGCTATTGCCGCCGATTAATTTTCTTGCTAGATCGCGATAGGCATTTGCTAGGGGAGTAGAGCCTTGCATGACAAATAGAGTGGATCTTTGCAGAGCAGCTCCAGTGGACATATCATCTTGCGGCAACATGCCGATGATGGGCAACCGCAGAGTTTGCTGAATCACATTGGAGCTAAGAGAGGCTTTATTGGCCTTATTTACAATGATATGAAATCCATCTAAAGATACAGTTTGCGACTGCAAAGAGCCGAGTAGTTTCTTGGATTGTGTAAGGCTTAAGATTTCTCCTACAGTAATAAACAAGCAAGCGCTTGCTAAATCCAAAGTCGTGAGTTGCGGCTCTTCAAAATTGCATCCCAGATCTACAACAATATAGGAAAAGAGTTGCGATAATTGTTGGTAGAGACGACTTAAGTTATCCCCACTAACGGACCAGGAATCATCCGGGCTCTTTACTGCGGCTAGATAATAAATACCGCTAGCATGCTTGTTCAGTAGTGAGCCAACGGTTTGTGCATTGATGGTTCCCGTAAAATTTGCAAGATCTTCAATGGTTCGGTTGGGTTTAATTCCAGTGATAATATTCTGATCGCCGCAGGACTTGGCATCCAAATCAAGTAGCAGAACCTTTTTCTTTGTCTCGGTAGCTAGTGATGCCGCAAAGTTGGCGGCAAATACAGATTTACCAACGCCGCCTTTACCGCCGCTTACCGCCAATATATGTGATTGTGGATGAATCATAATATACTACTCCAATAGTATTATCGGAGTCGTATCTAACGAATTGATAAGGCTTTTGTCTAATTTGTCAGACGAAACTTACGTTTGATTTCGTCGGAGCCATCGGAGGCAGAAGACTTGATTACGGGTGTAATAAAGACAACAAACTGACTTTGGTCGCGTCGAAAATTTTTCGAAGCATAAAGCGAGAATAATGGGTTGCTGGATGCCCCCTGAGGCAATTTGTTGTAATCCGTACCGCTTGAGCTTTGTACTAGACCACCAATGGCAGCGCTGCGGCCGCTACGAACCATAATAACGGTATTCACATTACTACGATTTACCAAGGGACCGTTTTGCGTCATACCCAAAAGAGCGCTAACGACAAAATCAATTTGTAAATGAATGGAATCTGATTTTCCACTCATAATACTTGGTGTTACTGTGGTGGTTATACCCACCTCTTCAAATTGCGTATTGATTTGTCCTTCAGCTCCTACCGTTTGGTAAGGCACTCGAGTATTGGAGTTTAGCGTTCCTTTTTTACCATCTTGAACAATCAGGCTCGAGCTTTGCAGTACGCGGGCATAACCATGCGCCTTTGCCCAATTTAGTTTTGGTAATAGGTTCGATATAGTTCCTGTAATCTGGCTTACAAAACCTTGATCTTGTCCGCGTGAAAAAGTCACATTGGTATTATCGCTAAGTGAAGGTGTCCATTGAAAGCGAAACCCGCGTGTATAATCCTTTTTTAGTTCCACATAATGAACCACAATTTGGATGATTTTGCCGGGCTCTTCAGGAGGGGCTTGTTTTACAGTTAATAGGTTGATAACAGTTTGTAATACTTTTCGTTTTTTGACTGCCTCATCTCCACTTTCCACCACTTCATCGGGTACATAGGTTTTGGCAATGATTTCGGCTCGCTCTTTTTCGGCTTGATCGCTTGCTACACCCTCTAAAATAAATCGATTGTTTACCGCTCGAACATGAATGTCAGGGTTGTTAATGTCTCGTTCAATGAATGAAGCAATTTTTCTTTGTGCCAAGGGGCTAAGAGTAACTAAGTTGCTGGCAGTGTCTTTATATTGATTCACCACTGAGGCAATGCGCTTCATATCTCTTGGTAACAAGATCTGCCCATCAACAATTACCTTGTTGTTGGCAATTTTGATTTGTATGCCTTCGATTTCTCCTAGTAAGGACTTGATTTCGCGAGCAATGGCAAAGAGACTGGACTTTTTTACCACCATACGGAATTGGTGAACGATGCGGTTGCGCTCATCACGAATGGTAAGAGTACAGGTATTTACTTTTGTTGGATAGAAGCGAAGAGTTTTCGTGCTTTGAGAAACAGATAGCTTTGCACATTTCTTGTAGTCACCCTCAAATTTAGGGCTGCGTGGCAGAAAATTTACTTTTTCATCGTGATTCAAACCAACTGTAAGACTTAGAAAATTGGATTTCTTTTCAGCCAAACTAGGTACAGAGACCAGCAAAGTGAATATCAAAGTAATAAAGATCTTTATAGCATTCATATTATCTACCCCTCCTAAACGGCATTGAGGAAGGCGCGCGATCCAAACCACCTTTTAGTCGATTCACATTCATGGATGGCATATTCTTTTTTACGCGATCATTTGGATTGCGTAGAGTGATAAAGACGCTTCCAGGGTTAGTAGATTGTAATAATATAAGTTTTTGTGCATCTTCAGGGCTTAATTCTAAAGTGATGGTGGAAAAACTTGTATCACCATTAAGGTTGCGAATGTTCATGGTATTATTGGCGCCAATTTCTACCTTTCTGGGAATATTATTGGTTATATTTACACCTGCTGCTAGTACGGTAATGTCTTGAAATAAGGTTTTTACAGAGACTTGTTTGCTAGGCCCACTGCCGGTTTCGATGGAGGCCAAAATGTCAATTCGATCGCCAGGGCGAACGAGTTTGGCAACACCTCTGACTTCATCAACGGATATGGTAACGGCACGTTTATTGGGAGCAACTTGCAAGGATAGGCCCGTATTGGCACTAGGTCGCAGTACCTTCGTACTTAAAATTTGTTCTTTTTCCTTTATTGGAGCGGCAGCCACGAGCCCAATTACCTCTTCAGGATTTTCAATGGCACCTGGCTCAATAAAGTCAATTGGACGAGATACGGTTTCGATCATAGTATCATCAATGGTAGACATTTCGAGAATGTCTTTTTTTGCGATTACGACTTGTTTTAAAGTTCCTAGGCGCTTGTCATATTCAGCTTTTTTCTCTTGTGAATAGGAATAAAGCAGAAACATGGCAAATACGGCTGCGCCAATGGAAATCCATAAAGTACGAGAAGAATTATTATTCATGACCCAGCTCCTCCGCACTCATGATTGATGCAAATGCCATAAATTACTTTTATCCAGACGGGGTTCACTCCCTGCCCCCTTTCGGCACCGGTTATTTTGTTATCATCATCGGAGCGATCATCTAGTCGATCTGCTGCGGGGCGAGCGATGCTGATACTACGTTCCGTAACCGTCCAATAGGCATTATTTTGAGCATTATCGGAATACTCCGAGGCAATGCCGTGGGCACGAAAGCCATAATTGGCATAGTGATCCATTTGCTCATTTTGAGTGCCGCGGTTGGAGCGAAAATAGGTTAGGTCTACGCGGTTATCAAAGGTTTCAAAGGCATAGGTTCTGGCGGCCATGGAGTTCATAATGGCCGTATGAACCGAGCCAAAATAACCCAAGCCATAACCAATCAAAACGGCAAAGACTACCAGCAAGGCGATGGTCTCAATTGAGGCGAGACCTTTTTCATTTTTAGCAACCGTTGTCATAAATCCTCGCATAGTTTTCACCAGAATCAATTTGAGTTCCATACTTAGTGTCCAAAGCCAGTATTTTCTCTAATCGACTTGCTACAAAATCATTGCATTCCATTTGTGTAGGTTGTCGACCTAGAAAGCTATTTAAGTTCAAAAGAAATTTTTCATCTTCCGTATTGGTTGAGGCGAAAAATGGGATATTAAAATCTAGCATTTTTGCCTCAAGCTCAACTTTTGTACCCCAAAATCGGTCATTGCCATTCGGTTGATTGGTGGTGTACTCCTCTCGAAAATCCCCCGTTCCGGCATAATCTATTTTGAACCAACCATCGTTTTTATAAAAGCGCGCCCAAAAAGTATTTTGTGTTAAGTGCTCAAATTTGGCTTGGGCCTCTTGTTTTTGTCTATTCTCATCAATATGGGCCGCCACATAATTTCTTGCACTAGCAAAGGTAATGTATTGGGTAATTTCCACAATGGTGAGAGTAAAAGACAGGGCGAACAATATACCGGTAAAGCCGCTTACCAAAACTGTGGCAAACAAAAAGTCAATAGTAAGACTACCACTAGTGTTTTTAAGAGGCTTAGTTATCATCCCTATCCCCCTTAAGTGAGACGCTTCTTTTCAAATAATTAGGATGCATCTCCTTTCCTTTTTTTGGGCTTAACCAAACACCGTTTTCGACCATGCCCTCGATTCTTTCAAATGGCCCCGTTACCATACTAGCGATCATATCGGAATTGCGAACCTCTCTTGCAATCAGCAAGGTAATGGTGATAATCACCACGGACATCAAAATAAACTCTACAGCTGTTTGGCCGCTTTGATGGAGCATCATACTATACCCCCAAAGCGTAAGATACCCAGCCATGCTAAAAGATAGGGTATGGTTAGAGGTATTCGAGAGATATTGGATTTGGTTTTTGAAAAAAGGCTGCGAAAATTAAGGTACAAAGATAAACTAATATTTTTATAGTCGGTATAGGTTAGAATCTTAATGGCACCATACACGGCAGCCCAAATGGCAGCAAATAAGAGTATCTCAAAATGCATTTTTATTGGTATGGCAAAGGATACGGCTGCAAATAATTTGTAGTCCCCACCGCCAAAGATTCCCAAAAAATATAAGGGCAACAGACAAAAGCTAACGATAAAAAAGGAGCTTAGAGCATCATAACCATAGTAGTAAAAGCCCACACAGGCGCAGATAAAAAAAACAGCGGCATTAAAGGCATTAGGGATCTTTCTCGTTTTAAGATCAAAAAAACAAGAAATTAAAATCAAAATGGTTATTAGTACGGCTAATGTACTAGTCATTTAATCCTTCCACCTTGTATGTACCGCCTCTTTTGCGCGTCCATCTAATTTCGCTAGTTGCATTTTTCGAGGCCTCAACAAAACCACTTCCTACTTCTATATGCTTTTCGATTTTGTAGCCCAATTTGGGCCCTGCACCTTGAAAAGTTGCTTCCACGCCATTTGGGCCAATAAAAACGGCCCATAAAAACATGACGGATAGTATATAGAGTAGAATAGTTTCAATGGTCATTATTGGTTGTTAAACAGATTGATTTGCTCTCCCAATTTACCAATCATATTCTCTACTTGCTGTGTAATTTGTCCTCTAAAAAGAGCCAGTAAACCTACAACTGCCACAAGCAATAAGATGTATTCTGTTGCTCCTTGAGCCGATTCGTCTTTTAAAAGTTTAGCAATATGCTTTTTCATATTGGTCCCCCTTATGTATCTATTTGGTATCTTGTCGGTTAAAAAAGTCGGCAACATTAGCGATATGTGCGAAATTTCTAAAGAAAATCCTGCCTTTGGCTAAAGTCTAGACGTATCAACTACTTAGAAGTGTAAAACTTCTTTACACTTAGAAGGTATGGCCAATAATAAATTATTGCGGCTGAAGGTCGGGGTGGGCCTTTTGGAGAACCTCCAAACTGCAGACGAAATTATGGATTCGCTGCAAATGGGGATGTTGGGCCAAATCGTATTGAAAGCGTTGGGATGAAAAGACTTGGGCCATTAGAAAAAGATCGGCAGCACTAATTTGATTGCCCAAACAATACATTTTGCCATATTTTTTTACTTTTTCCTCAAGAGCCACATAGCCTTTTGCTAGCCAATGGTGAATCCAGCGCTGCTTTACTTCGGCTAAGGGCGAGAAAAATTCCTCCAGGGCTTGCAGTGTGGATAGATTTTGGAGCGGCTGCATGCCTGAGTTGATGATTTCACAAAATTCTCGCACCAAGGCACGTTCTTTTAGGTCTTTTGGCAAAAGTTGGGGTTTGTCCGGGTAGGCCTCTTCCAAATATTCCAAAATGGCCATGGATTGGCTAAGGCAAAAATTTCCGTCATGCAAAGTAGGAACTTGTCGCATGGGATTTTTTGCTTGGTAATCAGCTAGATGTTGTTCGCCTCCCTGATTCAATAGATGTACAGGGATGTATTGGTAATCCATCTCTTTGTATGCCAAAACCAGGCGAATACGATAAGAGGCGCTGGAGCGATAGTAGTTATATAACTTTAAGTTATCGGACACTTTTTATGTCTCGCGCATTGGACTTGATCACCTTTTGCTTAATTGTACCGAATAGATCGTGGCCGTCTTCATCGAGCATATTCATCTCAATTGTGTCGCCGACTTTCATAAAGGGCGTTTTGATATCGCCATCATTTATTTTCTCAATCATGCGTTTTTCAGCTAAGCAGGAGCTACCGACTTCTGGATTTTCATTGGAAACGGTACCGCTACCCAAGATGGTTCCTCGATGTAGATCACGCGTACGGGCGGCGTGGGCCAAAAGTTCCCCAAAGGAAAAATGCATTTCGCCAGCATTGGCCCGACCAAAAACTTTATCGTTGTATTTTACATTTAATGGTAGATTGATACGTCCATTGCTCCAAGCCTTGCCAAGTTCACTAGGGGTAATGGCAAAAGGCGATAAGCTGCTTGCCGGTTTGCCTTGTAAGAAACCAAAACCATTTTTTAATTCAGCAGGTATTAAACCTCTAAGAGAGACATCATTGATCAAAACAAAAAATAGTATCTTCTCTTCTGCTTCCTCGGGGCTAGAACCCATTGGGATATGATCGGTGATAACTCCCACTTCTCCCTCAAAATCCGTACCATGGGATTCATCAATTTGCGGAATGTCCTCAGTGGGTGTTAAGAAGCGATCACTAACTCCTTGATACATCAGTGGCACGCGTAATAAATCTTCTGGAAGTTCTGCACCTCGGGCCTTACGAACCAATTTTACGTGCTGGATAAAGGCAGAGCCATCGAGCCACGCATAGGCACGGGGAAGCGGCGAAAGAAGTTTATTTATTTCTAGTGGAAAAGCTTCGGCAAGATCACCCGAGTTTAATTTTTGATAAAGATCTTCTAGAGCCTCTTGTTTTTCCTCCCAAAGATCCAATGCATTTTGAAAAGTTGGAGCGATTTGGCTAGCTTTTGCTGCCATTTTGCCGTCTTGACTGACGACGATGAGTTCTCCATCAATGCTACCATTATCCAGAGTGGCAATCTTCATAGTACACCTCGTTAATTGGTACTATTAGTAGCATTTTCCTATATTGTTTGTAAACTCTTTAAACCAATTGCTCTTCTTGTTAATTCTTAAAATCGCAGCACTTTTTTTAAATTCCGTAATGGTTTTTCGATCAATCAAACATGCCTTTAGAAAGGCTTCATTAGAGATTTTGTACTGCCCAATGCTAAAGGCAGCTTTTGCTAGTCCTAGCTGGCAATTTAGGTTGCCTTTGTTGATTTTTGTACATTGCTGATAATAACGCATGGAACGTTCCCAATTTTCAATATCAAACATGATTTGTCCGGCCGTCTCTTGGGCAAATTCGGAGCCTTGAAACTGCTTGGCGGCAGCCTTAATGATTTTTTCTGCCTGCTGGTTGTTTTTTGCATATTTGTAGGTAAGTGCTAAATAAATATGGTTATCTGGATGCGTGCGGTCTTTTTTGATGGCTCGCTGACAAAAAGCTATGGAATCCTTAAAAAAACTATCAACAGAGTACAAACGGCATAATGGATTTAAATATTTTGGTTTGTCGCCAAAGTATTTGATTAAATCAAGCAAGATGATGCGGCTTTCATAGTTATTGTCTTTTTCATCGTAGACTTTAAACAAGCCCCAATAGGCATCTTCATTTTTGGGGTTTATTTCAATGGCTTTGCGATATTTCACGATGGCCTCATCTTTTTTGTCAATTTTTAATAAGGCATCTCCCAAAAGCACATAGCCGTAGGGGTAGTTAGGGTGTTTCGGAATCATCAGGTTTAGAATACGAATTTCATCCAAATACTTTTCTTGTTGCCGATAAATTTTAGCAACTCTTAAATAACTTCGCGGGTCTTTTTCATCAATGGCCTTTTGCATAAAGTAAGCAGCCCGGTTCAAATTGTTTTCTTGGTAATATAGTTTCCCAATTTGCTGGGCGATTTCCTTATTGTCCGGCCTTTCTTCCAGTCGCTTTTTTAAAATTTCTATTTTTTTTGCATTGGAGATTTCTGCAAGTGATGTTCCAGGACCAAAGCAAAGACCAATGGATAGGAAAAGCAAGAAACGAATCATATTAGATATACGTAAGAACACTGTATCATGATACAATATCTATAAATGAAGTACAGCAGTTTCCATAATTCTAGCGGGCAAACCGTAATTGAATACATACTATTGTTGATGATTGTCTTGATCATCATGATAGGCGTTGTTGCGCAATTAAATAAAAACTTCGAAGCTTATATGGATAATTATTTTCGCAACTATGTGGCATGCTTACTTTCCTCTGGAGAGTTACCCAATTTAGGGGCTACACAAGATCCTAACTCTGCATGTGACGATGAGTTTCAGCCCTTTACCCTTATGTATGGGCGTCCACCGGTGCCTGAATTAGGAGGGGATACTTCTACCAATTCGGCATCCACTGGTAGCGGTGGCGGCGGTGGTGCCAGTAGCCAAGATAGCTCATCAGATGGGGATGCGAGTCGAGGTATTGAAGCAAGCGGTAATGATAGCGGAAGAATTGCCAATTTTCAGCAAAGTGTTGGCTCTTCGGGCTCGGGCATGCGGCCGGCAAGTTTCCGTTCCAACGAAGCGGGGGTTGCCGAAGACGCGAATGCCGAAAAGTCTGGAAGAACGGTGAGCACTCGACAAGTAAGGCGGAGCACCACAAGTTCCACCTCGGGAATTGATACAAGTGAAATTGGTAGTGGTAGGCCAGCGTATGTTAGTGCTTCTCGTTTTGAAGAAGATCGGGCACGAGATTTAACTGGCGGCGTTGCAGGGGTAGAAAATTCGGAGTCGGGCGCCCTAAGAAAAGCCATGATAGAACAAGAAATTCGTTCCCCCTCCCAGGTGGAGGATCAAGAAGAGGAAGGTTTATCTTTTGGTGATTTTCTGCGTTATTTACTGATAACGGCAATTGTCATTGCCATCGTACTATTTCTAGCGGGCCAGCTTTTGCAAATTCAAAAAAGCATGGAAAAGTAAGCTTAGAATTGCGGCACAAAGACTTATCTTTACCAATGTGCAAGTGCCATTTTGGCGACACTAGCTATAAGCTTTACATTTGAGGCAAATATTAGAATAGCGAGTGATTTTTTGCCAAAAGATTTTTACAAATAGGTAATTCAATAAGTGGGGGGGGAATATGCTTATTGGAAAGGATGAGAGGCGGCTATTCCGCCTTGAAGAGGCAAACTCGCTATTGCCTTTGGTTTCTAGAATCACTAGTAATTATAAATCATTGGTGGAAAACAAGATGCTCATTTTGGAGCAAGTTTCTACGTCAAAGCCAGAAATTCTTAATGAGCTGGAAGCTGAAATTGATACTTTGATTGACGAATGGAAGTCCAAAATGCGTCGCCTTGGTGCTAAGCCAGCAGGCTTGTGGCATCTCGATTTTGACCATGGTTCCGGCTATTATTGTTGGAAATATCCAGAGGAAAAGATTTCCTATGAGCATGCCTACCGGGAGGGATTTAGTAGCCGTAAAAGGGTATCAGAAAGTCTTTTGCAATTTGAATAGAAGCAAGTTACATCATCTTTATGCAAATTGCATTTAGTCAGATCAATTCCGCATTAGGTGACATCAAAGGGAATGCCGAAAAGATTATGCTCGAAATTCAGCGTGCGGCGGATCTGCGAGCTGATCTTATAGTCTTTCCTGAATTTGCGCTCTTGGGATATTTACCAGAGGATCTCTTAGATCAACATCAGTACATTCGTAATTGTGAAAAACAACTGCAAAGTTTGGCTCGCAAGATTCCAGCAAATATTCATGTGCTTTTGGGAATGCCTACTTTTTCTAAAAATGGCCGCTTGCACAACTCAGCTGTGCATTTCAGTAAAGGTAAGGTGCGCAAATATTGTCATAAAACTTTGTTTCCCAATTACGATGTCTTTGATGAGGCACGTTATTTTGAGCCAGGTGATCCAAAGAAAAATATTTTACGAATAAAAGGTAAGAGAATCTTAGTCACCATATGTGAAGATTTGTGGTTGTTTCACCCTCGTTACAAAGATCGCTACCCCAATATTTATAAAGAGATTAATAAAAAAGACATTGATTACGTTGTGAATCTTAGTGGCTCGCCCTACACAAAAGTTAAGATGCAATCTCGATTAAAAATGCTTCAAGAAGCTAACCAATATTTTAAAAAGCCGCTCTTGTATGTAAACTTAGTGGGCGCGCAGGATTCGTTGATTTTTGATGGTCGTTCGATGGCGCTAGATAAGCAAGCTAAAATACTCACACAAAGCATGGCCTTTCAAGAAGATTTCAATATGGTGAACTTTGAAACCGGCGAAGCGGGCAAAAGGCATCATATAAATATAAAAGATACTTACGCAGAAATCCACAAGGCACTGGTGCTCGGGGTTCGAGACTTTATCCATAAAAATTCATTTGCTAAAGTACATTTGGGTTTAAGTGGTGGTATTGACTCAGCTCTTGTTGCTTGTCTAGCTGTTGATGCTTTGGGGGCTGCCAATGTCCATTGCTTAGCAATGCCTAGCCAATTCAATGTTCCAGAATCTTTGGATTTAGCCAGAGTACTGTGTAAGAATCTTGGATGTTCCCTGCAAGTTATACCTATAGATGATTATTATAAATCTTTTTCAAAAAACCTATCAGATGCTTTTGAAGTTAAAGACTTTTCATTGATGCATGAGAATTTGCAATCTCGAATACGCGGTTTGATATTAATGGCCTATTCGAATGCCCATCCATCGATGCTTTTGTCGACGGGAAATAAATCAGAATTGGCGGTGGGCTACGCCACTCTTTATGGAGATATGAATGGGGGTCTGGCGCCTATTGGTGATTTACTTAAAACAGAGGTCTATGCTTTGAGCCGCTGGTACAATCAGGATCACGAATTGATTCCTCAACGAATCATCGATAGGCCTCCATCTGCGGAATTGCGACATGATCAAAGGGATCAAGACAGTCTACCAGACTATCATGTTTTAGATAAAATGGTGGAAGATTATATTTGCAAAGACAAAAAACCACGCGGAGAGTATAAAGATTGGTTTTTAAAGCAGGTTAAGAATTCAGAATTTAAACGTCGACAGGCGCCACCAACACTAAAAATAAGCGAGCGTGCGTTTGGGCGGGGACGCCGCTACCCAATTGCACTAAAGTGAAAACATATCCAATTGCTTGGGTTTTCTTTCCACTTGCGGAAATTGCAAGGCTTTGTTGTTGGAAAGACTAATTAAGTTTTCGATGGCAGGATGGCTGCCGCCGCTGGAAATTTGCTTCAGTAAAATTAGAAATAATTTTCCGCAATAGGAGGCATCGGCTTCTGCACGGTGAAATTCAGAATTAGGAATTTTAAAGTGTTGAACGAGTGTTCCCAATTTGTAATTGGCCATGCCGGGCAATACTTTTTTTGCAATGGCAAAGGTATCTAAGACTATGCCTTTCGGGGCAGGGCTCTCGTGCTTTTCAATATCGGCACTTAAGAACTGCACATCAAAGGGAGCATTGTGGGCTACGATAAGATCATCTCCACAAAAGTCCGCAAAAGATGGTAGTAGGTCATCAATTTTGGGTGAGTCTTTTACCATTTCATTGCTAATGCCAGTAACTTTTTGTGCGGCCTCGGGTATATTTTTACCAGGATTTACAAGTGTAGAATAAACCGCATCCACGTCACCATCTACAAAGCGAACCGCTCCGATTTCGGTAATTTGATCTACCCCAGGCAAAAAACCGGTTGTTTCTAAGTCAAAGGAAATGAATCTCACATAAATAATTTAAAAAAAAAGCTATGGGCAAGCAAGTTATGAGCAATGTGACATAAGCTTAGTTTACGTGGAAGGTATTGGTGTAGATCCAATCCAGCCATTGATCATGATCAGGAAATGGGAGAACAGATTTCACTCGCACTTGCACTCGGTAAATACCAGGCAAATGTATCTTAAAGCTAGATTGCAATTGATTGGTTTCCGTAATCACCTGCCCATTTTTTAGGATCTGAATGGAGTACTTTCCTTTTAGTGTTTTTGGTAGATGTACATTCAACTTTAGCTTTGGACTAAGGGGAATGGAGGAGCCCATGGGATAGGCTTTTCTGCCATCATGCATTTCTGCATAAAAACCTTTCGGATCGCCGAGTACGTCAAAGCACATATAGAAGCTGCCTTCGCGAAGTGCCTGTAAAATCTTATTTTTATCTTTATGAAAAACTCCCGTTAATTCTGAGGGAATCAAGACATGGTTGGAGGCAAATTTAAAAGATGAAAAATAGGAAGGAAAGCGAATGGTATAGGAGCTTCCAAACAACTTAGAGCTTGCCGAGATATCGTTACCTAGAAAACCTACAGTTTTATTTTGTAGATTCATTTTGTCCCAAATTTCTAGGTCTTTTGTTGGCGGATTGTAGAGCCGTATCATGGAGTAATCCGAGTGGAAGGGATATATTAATAGTGATAGTAGAAACTGCCATTTATTTGTTTCCCAGGACTCCCGCCATAGACGTCGTAAATTGATGACTTCAATACCAGATAAGCCAATGCTACTTCTTTCTAGCCAAGAGTTGGCTTTCTTTGAAGGGGAGGTGAGTACCAAAAATGCATCGGGATTCTCTTGCGAAATCATATCAGTAAAGAAGGTTTGTGCTTGTACCAAGTCTTTAAAAAGCAATCGATAACTTTCATCCGGGTAATACAAGAGCTTAGAATCCATATAGCTATATTTACCACCCTGGATAAGCATGGTGCGGTCTTTGTAGCCTTCATAGGTCTTTGGTTCTTTATAAGGATTAACATCTGTGATTATGAGATAGTCCAAACCCGCCCGCTTGGCATCCCGAGTAATGCTTTCGATGCTACCACTGCCGATACCATTTTCTGAATGGGCATGAGTTATGCCTTTATAATCATAATATTTATAATCCATTCGTGTGTTCAGGACGGGATCGGTAATATAGAGTTGCGTTTGGCTTAAATACACACCGTAAATTAAGTATATTATGATTAGCAATGAAAGGATGACGATCGTTTTAATACGCATATTTAAGGAAAACTAATATCCATGCGTTCACCAAGGGTACCCATAACTCCTTTGTCTCGGCCATTGTGGATAATGTTTATGGCCCCTCCGTCTTGAGCGCGAATTTCAATTTTTTTGTTTGCTTCCAAGCTAAGAATTTGTCCTGCATTAAGGCGTATATTTTGCGAGGAGCTATCATCAATGCTCACTCGAATCCGAGTTTGATCCAAAGCCTCAATGATTACTTGTTGTGGCTCGCTAGTGGGCGCGGGCGTAGGAGTCGGCGTGGGAGTTGGTGTCGGTGTCGGCGTAGGAGTGGGAGTTGGTGTGGGAGTGGGAGTAGGAGTAGGAGTAGGTGTCGGAGTCGGCGTGGGAGTTGGTGTCGGAGTTGGTGTCGGAGTTGGAGTTGGTGTAGGAGTCGGTGTCGGAGTTGGCGTCGGCTCTTCTAAATCCTCATTCTGTATATCTGTTTTTTCCTCCGAGTCCGTCGCCGTAGTTTCCGTAGCACTATCCTCGCTCTCGGGCTGAATGCTTACCTCTATGGAACTTTCCTTTTCGTCATTTAATATGGTTAGCGGGGTAGCTTCGGGTTCAATTGGCTCAATATTCTCCACGGGAGTCGTAACGGCTTCCTCTTTATATTTTTGAAAGACACTAAAAGTAGCGTAAATAATTCCGCACAGAAGTAAAATTGAAACCACGATGATGGCATTCATGAATGGGTTTTTTTGGCTATTGGCGATTTGCACGGCAGGGTCTTGTGCCAAGGTTTCATTGCTGTGTAGATCTTCCGGTTTAACTGTGGAGCCAATTTCACGATGAAAGGTATCTAAAACTTCGGCGGCATCAAGTCCTAGATATTTTGCGTAAGCTCGCACGAAGCCCCGAACAAAGGCTTTTTGTGGTAATTCTTCTAAGGCCCCACGCTCAATGGCCTCCAAGCTACTGACTTTTATCTTGATGCTTTGAGAAACCTCTTCGAGGCTAAGACCCATGGATTCGCGCGCAGTTTTTAAAAGTTTACCGGTTTCTTTCATTCTTTACTTTCAATTAAAGCTAAAATTTTATTGGCTTCGGCATTCAGTTTACTATTTGGAAATTTGACTGCCAATTCCTTTATTTTCGCACGTGAGCGTGAAAAATCTCCCAAATGATAATAAGTTAGAGCGCCATAATAGTATAGTTCTGGATACTTTTCTTTAATGCAGAGGTTTATGGCGTGTTCTATGGCTTTGATGGCTTTCTCGTGATCTTCCAGCATAGTCAGGGTCGGTCCATAATATTGATGTGCTGGGCAATAGGTCCGATTGGCTAAAATGGATTCCCGCAGGGCAATTTGTGCCTTTTTGAACTGATTTTTTAAAAAATAGGCGCGACCTTCAAATGTAGAAATGCGGTAACGTGATTTATAGGTTAGATCTTTTTTGGCAAGCTGCAATTCTTTGAGAGCGGATTCGTATTTTTTTTGCTCTAAGAGCAAATAGGAGTAGTTGATTCGAGCGTCTGTATATTTTGGATCTAGTTGAAGGGCTTTTTTGATATGCTCTTCTGCCTGTTCAATTTTTCCGGCAAGAATATAGGTTAGACCCAATTGATTGTGAGCCACAGGGTTGTTGGGGTTGAGCTCCACGGCGGTAAAAAACTCTCGAAAGGCTAGGGGGAAATGCCGCTCTTGTAAGTGAGCGGTACCAAGTTTTGTGCGCACCATGGATAAGCTTTCCTTGCGAGTTTGTGATGAGGAACAGGCAAGCAGAAAAAAAACGATAAAAAGCTTAAAAAATCGCATACTTAAAACTTAGCAAAGGAGATTGCACGCGACAAGCTATTTGCATTTAAGCAGGCAGGCCAATTCAAAGTGATAGGTCTGAGGAAACATATCAAAGGCTTTTACCTGTAGAACTTCCCATTGCTGCTGGAAGGATTTTAAATAGTCCAAATCTCTACGTAAAGTCGTAGGGTTACAGCTTATATACAATAATAAAATCTCTTTTTTTGCTAAATGCTCTAGGCTTTTTTTGCTGGCACCCTCTCGAGGGGGGTCAATGACTACGATGGAGCCCCTTTGCAGATCACTCTCTTGCAGCCATAATTCTACATCCTGCTGGTAAAAATGTACGCTCGGATGTAGTTTTTTTGCCTTGATAATGTTGGCTTTAGAAATGTCTACAGCATGTACTTCAAGCTCCGGGCGTTGATTTTTCAGTGCTGCAGCAAAATTGCCTTGGCCGCAATACAAATCATATAGCAATTCGCATTTTTCTATTTGAATCCAGCTACTTACCGTTTCAATTAGTCTTTGATTGATCTGCTCATTGATCTGTCTAAAACCGCTTTCTTGGCCATGTTTTTTGTTGATGGATTGCTGAATTTCTCCCTTGGCATTTTTAAACAACTCAATTTTGGTAGGCCGAGAAAAATTTCTTTCTCTGACTTCGTCAAATATCGGTAGAAAATCCTTTTCAGCAACCAGACAGTTTTTAGCATCAACGATTTTGTGGGAGTTTTTTTGTAAGTAGCCCACTTTTTTGCCCTGTGCACGTATTTGCAAGCGATTGCGGTAATGAAACTCCTTTGAGGCGACAATTTCGATGCTTTTACTGTAGTGAGTCTTTAGGTTCTCTTCCGCAATTTTTTGTTTTTGTCTTAGCTGCTCTTCATAACTAGTATTCATCCAGTGGCAAGCACCGCACCTACCGAAGGCCTCACATTCAGCTATGCGTTGATAGGGGCCAGCCTGAATACTTTTAATTTTTTTGGCTTCAACGTAATTTTTTTTTATTTTGATGACTTTCACAAGGCAGACTTCTTGTGGGCTGGAATAATCCACAAAGACCACAAGACCTTGATGACGAGCTAGCCCACTGCCTCCGTAGACTAGCTTTTCAATTTTGACTTCAATCTCTTGTCCAACAACAAGAGTCATTAGGTGTTCAGAATTTCACTGGACTCGAAGAAAAGTTGGATTTCTCTTTTTGCGCTATCGGGGCTATCGCTACCATGCACAGCATTTTCACCAACACTATCGCCATAGAGTTTGCGGATGGTACCCTCGGCAGCTTCAGCAGGGTTGGTAGCTCCCATAATTTCACGGTTTCGAGTGATGGCATTCTCACCCTGAAGAACCATAACCGCAACGGGGGCAGAAGTCATAAAGCTAACCAGTTCACCAAAGAAAGGTCGCTCTTTGTGTTCGGCATAGAATTCTTTTGCAAGATCTTCTGAAATTTGCATGATTTTCATGCCGGCAATTTTTAGGTCGGCAGATTCAAATTTATCGACGATTTTGCCGATCACATTTTTCTTCATTGCATTGGGTTTAATAATAGAAAAAGTTTGTTCTATTGCCATAATGTTCTCCTTTTAGAATGCTTAGTTACTACAACAGATTTTCTGACAATACAAAAAATAATCACTGCTTTAGATTACTTAGAATATTTATATAAAAAAAGGGGCCTATTTGGGCCCCTTTTGGTGTTGAAAAGTAGTGGTATTTAAAGAGCGGATTTCAGAGTGGTGCCCAATTCGGCAGGACTACGTGCGATTTTACAACCGGCTGCTTCCAATGCCTCAAATTTTGCTTCTGCCGTACCCTTGCCGCCAGAAATAATGGCACCTGCGTGTCCCATTCTCTTGCCTTTGGGGGCCGAGGCTCCAGCAATAAATGCTGCCACCGGTTTTTTGAACTCTTTTTTAATATATTCAGCGGCTTCTTCCTCTGCGGTACCGCCGATTTCTCCGATCATGATAACTGCATCGGTGTCCTTGTCGGCGTTAAACATTTCCAAGACGTCTATAAAATTGGTACCGTTCACAGGATCTCCACCAATCCCAACGCAAGTGGATTGACCAAGACCTACTTGGCTTAACTGATAAACCGCTTCATAAGTAAGGGTTCCAGAGCGAGATAGGACGCCGACTCTACCAGGAGTATGAATGAAGCCAGGCATGATGCCAATTTTGCATTGTCCAGGCGTGATAACTCCGGGACAGTTGGGCCCAATCAATCGGGTTCTCTTGTTTTCCATAAATCGCTTAACCTTTACCATGTCCAAGACGGGTATTCCCTCGGTTATGCAAATGACGTAATCCAAGTCGGCATCGGCAGCTTCCATAATGGCATCGGCTGCAAAAGGTGGTGGTACATATACCACAGAAGCATTGGCACCTGTTTTTTCTTTTGCCTCTTGTACGGTGTTAAAAATCGGCAAGCCAATATGTTCTTGCCCGCCTTTTCCTGGAGTCACACCGCCCACCATTTGCGTGCCATACTCGATAGCTTGCTCGGTATGAAAGGTTCCTTGTGAGCCGGTTAGACCCTGACAAATTACTTTGGTATCTTTATTAATCATGATTGCCATGTACTTATCCTTTCACCGCTTTTACGATTTTTTCTGCTGCGTCGGTTAGGTCGTCGGCAGGAATGATGTTTAGACCGCTGCTAGATAGCATCTCTTTACCTTTTTCCACATTGGTTCCTTGTAGGCGAACTACCAAAGGTACTTTCAGTCCCAATTCTTTGGTGGCAGCGATGACTCCGTCAGCAATGATGTCACATTTCATGATTCCACCAAAAATATTGACCAGAATGCCTTTTACGTTGGGATCATCTAGTATGATTTTGAATGCAGCGGTAACTTTTTCTTTCGTGGCTCCTCCGCCGACATCCAAAAAGTTGGCTGGGCTTTCACCATGCAACTTAATGATATCCAACGTGGCCATAGCCAAGCCAGCTCCGTTGACCATACAGCCAATATTGCCGTCTAACTTGATAAAGGCTAAATCATGTTTGCTCGCCTCTACTTCCGTAGGATCTTCCTCTGTAAGGTCGCGAAGCTCCATGATTTCAGGGTGTCGATACAAGGCATTGGAATCAAAATTCATTTTTGCATCGAGACATATAACATCGCCCTCATTGGTTTCTACCAAGGGGTTTACCTCTGCCATGGATGCATCCTTTTCGATAAATGTATTGTACAGACCAGTAAAAAACTTCACCGCTTTCGCTGCGACTTTGCCTTCCATACCTATTTTAAATGCGAGTTGGCGCGCCTGAAAGGCTGCTAAACCCACAGCCGGATCGATGTCCACACTGTGAATGAGTTCAGGAGTCTTCTCCGCAACCTCTTCAATGTCCACGCCGCCTTCAGAGGAAGCCATCATGGTCACTCGGCCGGTAGCTCGGTCCACCAGGCTTGCGACATAATATTCTTTTTTGATGTTGCAGCCTTCTTCAACAAAGATCTTTAGGACTTCTTTGCCCTCTGGGCCCGTTTGATGCGTCACCAAAGTTTTGCCAATTAATTCTTTGGCAATATCTTTTACTTCGTCGATAGATTTGGCGATCTTTACACCGCCAGCTTTTCCGCGTCCACCGGCGTGAATTTGTGCTTTTACCACCCAAAGTTTGCCGCCAAGCTTTTCTGCAACTTTTGCGGCCTCTTCAGGGCTCTCGGCCATGCCGCCCTTTAGTGTTGCCACACCAAAGTCTCTTAAGATTTCTTTGGCCTGGTATTCATGAATGTTCATTCTGCCTCCAATTAAGCGTTGATTTTATCTAATGCTGCTACCAATTCTTTTACGGCTCCAATCGAGTGATCCAAACCTTTCTTTTCCTCTTCATTTAGTTCGAGTTCTATCACTTTCTCTAAGCCATTTTTGCCTAGCTGGCATAAAACTCCGACAAATATACCTTTTTCTCCATACTCACCATCGAGAAAAGCGGCACATGGTAAAATGCGATTTTGATCTTTTAAAATCGATTCGGCCATTTGTACGGCAGAAGCAGAAGGAGCATAGTATGCAGAGCCGGTTTTTAATAAACCAACAATTTCTGCGCCGCCTTTGCGTGTGCGATCCACCAAAGCTTCAATTTTTTCTTCACTTAGGAAGTGGGTGAGCGGCAAGCCGCCAATGCTGCAATAGCGAGGCATAGGAACCATGGTGTCGCCATGTCCGCCAAGAACAAAAGCGTTGATGTCTTTTACGCTGATACCAGTTTCTTCTGCAATAAAAGAGCGAAACCTTGCTGAGTCCAGAACCCCAGCCATGCCGATAACTCTTTCTCTGGGGAAATCCAATTCTTTTTTGGCAACATAGGCCATGGCATCCAAAGGATTGCTAACCACGATGACAATGGCATTGGGACTGTATTCTTTTACGCCAGCACAAACATCCTTCATAATCTTGGCATTAGTAGCAAGTAGATCATCGCGGCTCATTCCAGGTTTTCTTGGTAAGCCGGCGGTAATGATAACAATGTCGGAATTTGCGGTGTCTTTATAATCGGATGTACCGATGACTTTAGAATCAAATTGTTCTACTGGTGAGGCTTCAAATAAGTCTAGAGCTTTACCTTTTGCCGCGCCTTCATTGATATCCACCAAAACAACATCACCCAATTCTTTTGCAGCGGCCCAGTGCGCGCATGTAGATCCGACAAAACCAGCACCAACTACGGTAATTTTTTTTCTTGTATGCATAGATCAATCCTCTAGCGAAAAAGTTGACGAAAATAAGAGACTACATATTAGGTGAAGGTGAGAGAAAAGCAATTCTTGCTATGCAGAGTCAGTCGTGAAAAATGTTGCGCTGCCCAAGACTCTTGCTATCCTAAGCTGGGAGACTCGCTTGATTCATTTGCAAGACATACATCTAAGCTTCGGCGATCTTGAAGTTTTAAAAAATGTTCAACTGGATATATATGAGGGAGATTCTCTCGTTGTTCTAGGGCCAAGTGGTCATGGAAAATCTGTTTTGCTTAAAGTCATTGCAGGAATTTTGCCTCCGGATCAAGGAAGAGTGGAGATAAAAGCAGATAAACCTTTAAGTATGCTCTTCCAAAAAAACGCGCTCTTTGATTCCATGAGCAATATGGAAAACCTGACTTTTCCAATGAATGAAGTGGGTATTGTTGCCGAGGATATTAATAAAGAAGCAGAAAAATATTTAGAAGCAGTAGGTTTGCGGCACGCATCCCAGCTATATCCAGATGAGATATCGGGCGGTATGCAAAAGCGCCTAGGTATTGCACGGGCTCTTTCTGTGCGGCCCAAGGTGATTCTATATGATGATCCCACAGCTGGATTGGATCCAATTACTAGTCGAGACATTGCCAAGTTGATTCGGCACAAACAAAAAGAAGAAAACTCCACGATTGTATGTGTCACAAATGATATGGCTCGCGCCAAACAGCTAGGGGAGCGTTACTTATTTGTTTTTTCAGGAAAGCTTTGGCTGTTTGATACATTTCAAGAATTATGGGCTTCTGATAACCCCATTGTGCACCAATTTATTAGAGGATTAACTGAAGGACCGTTAAGTGAGCAGAATACTTGAGTTCCAAAATATTAAAAAGTCCTTCTCAGGAAGAGAGGTCTTAAAAGGCATTTCTTTTGAAGTAAATAAGGGAGACATTGTCTTTATCCTCGGCACGAGTGGAACGGGCAAATCCGTATTATTAAAGAACTTGGTGGGGCTTTTACGTCCTGATAGTGGAGCCATCATTTGGCATGACAAAGACATCAGTCAATATTCCGAGGAGCAATACCTAGAGGTTAGAAAAAACTGTTGTTTAGTATTCCAACAACCAGCGCTTTTTGACTCCATGACTCTGTACGAGAACATCGCCTTTGGTTTGCGCCGCCTAACGAATCTAAATGAAGAAGAGCTGGACAAGCAGGTGAGAGATTCTTTAAAAGCAGTGGATTTAAAAGAGGAAATTTTATCTTTAAAACCAGCGGCGATTTCGTATGGAATGCAAAAAAGATTAAGTATAGCACGTTCTTTGTGTTTGAACCCGGAAATCCTGCTGTTTGATGAACCCACGACGGGGCTAGACCCTGTTTCTACACAGGCCATCAATCAACTCATTTTTCGGCTTTCTAGAAAGTACGATACAACCTCGATTGTGGTTAGTCATGATATGCATTGTGCTTTGGATATTGCCGATTATATTATTGTTTTGGATAAAGGAAAGATTGTTGAGCAAGGCGATGTGGATAAAATAAAATGCTCAGAGGTTCCGCTGGTAAAAGACTTTCTGCAAGAGGTGCTAGATGCAAATTCTTAGGTCTTTTGTCGACGATTTGGGTCTTTATTTTCTTTTTTTGAAGGAAGTTTTTTCTACTTTTTGCAAGAGTCCCCCAGAAAAAAAATATATTTATTCACAGGTATTAAAAGTATTTCAAAGTAGCTTATTAACCACGTCTTTTTCAGGTTTTTTTGTTGGCGCCATCATGACCATTCAATTTGCTATGCAAATCAAAATGTTTGGCGCTTCTGGATATTTGGGTGGACTGAGTACGAGCGGCACAGTTCGTGAGGTGGGACCCTTGTTAATAGCCTTTTTGCTTTCAGGTAAGGTAGGAGCCTATACCTCGGCAGAGTTGGGTAGTATGAAGGTAAGTGAGCAAATCGATGCCATTCGATGTTTGGGTGCAAATCCCATTCAAGAAATCATTTTGCCTAGATTCATTGGTATTATTTTGGCTTCCTTTTTTCTTTTGGTTTATGGCATATTGTTTGCGTTTTACGGCGGCGTGCTTATGAGCTATATTTTTGCCGATGTAAATACACTGGAATATGTACGGCATGTACCCACTATTATGACGGGTATATCCTTATTTAGTGGTGTTTTTAAATCCATTGTTTTTGCCTTTGCTATTGCCAGTCTCTGTACATTTTATGGTTACAAAGCAAGCGGCGGGGCTAAAGCCGTTGGGAAAGCCGTTGTTTCCACCTCCGTTGCCTGTATGTTTTCTATCGTGATTCTCGATTGGTTTACCACCCTAATAGTTGATGTCATTAATAGGTGGTTATAGATGCTAGCCTCGGTAAATCAACTTTTACAAATCGTAGCTATTGGGGTTTTATCTATTTTTCGTCCGCCTTATCGGTGGAAAAACTATTTAAGAGAAATCAGTTTTGTCGGCAGTGAGTCTTTTCTTGTGGTCATTATTTGCGTGAGTTTTGCGGCAATTGTTACCATCATTGAGGCGTCCTATCATATGACGCTAGTTGTACAAAGTGATGCAATGGTGCCTGGTTTTGCTTCCTTGCTGATAATTCGAGAGCTAGGCTCGGTAATCACCGCCCTTCTTATTGGTTCTCGAGTCGGGGCGGGTTGGGCTGCAGAAGTTGCTAGCATGAAAATATCGGAGCAAATTGATGCGCTCAAACTGTTGCGGATAGATCCAATTAAGTACTTGGTTAGTCCTAAAATCGTCGGCTCGGTTCTTGGTACTTTGCTATTGGGACTTGCAGCCAATATTATTTGTTTGATTTGCGCCATGTTTGTGACAAAGCTGAAATTGGGATACCCTATGCCCACCTTTATTTCCATGACGAAGCTGTTTGTAGAGGTGCAGGATTTGGTTTTTGCGTCCCTGAAGCTAATGACTTTTGGTTTTGTGGTACCCATCATTGCATGTTTTTATGGATTTAGAGCAAAATCAGGGGCTGAAGGAGTGGGATCGGCTACTACGCAAGCTGTTGTTAGTATTTCTGTTGCCATTATTTTCCTAGATTTTGTACTATCATACGTGTTTTCTCATTTTTATTAATCTCAAGGAGCTGAGATGAAAAACGAAACAAAAGTTGGCCTATTATTTCTGTTTACTTCCATCTTGGTAGTTTGCTTTGTTTATCTGCTAGGCTCCTTTGATTTATTCTCGAAATCAAAAGAAATACACTTACTATATAATTTTGCTGGCGGAATTGAGGTGGGCTCTCCTGTGCGAGCAATGGGCATTAAAGTTGGTCGGGTTGAAAATATACGCTTTGATGCCGACCAGAAGGATGCTCGGGGAGAAGAAGTGAAACTCATTCTAACCGTTTCGATTCACGAGCGGGCCTGGGATACTATACGCGAAGACTCCCGTTTTTTTATTAACCTAGCGGGCGTAATTGGCGAAAAATACATCGAGATTTCACCGGGATCCTCCACAGCCAAGCATTTGCAGGATGGCGGATACTATCGAGGTATCGACCCTCCAAGGATCGATCAACTGATATCGCAATCCTACAGTCTTGCTGGTAAGATTCTGGAGTTGGTGGAAAACAATGAGGGAGATGTGGTCAGTATTATACAAAATATTGATCGTTTGGTTGTGAATGTGAATAAGGCCCTATCATTAGTTACGAATTCTAAGGCAAAAAGTGAAGATTTTGCCGATTTAATTGGGAATATGGCACAAATTAGTGGTGATGTTGCTAGTATTAGTGGCGGTTTAAGATCCAAAGAGGCAAAAGAAACCGTTCATCTATTATATAGACTGATGTGGCGTCTCGAGGATCTAGACAAAGAGGCAATCAAAAAGTTTTTTCAAGAAGATGGAATCAAGGCCAAGTTATTTTAATTTAGGAGAGTCAAATGAAAGCATTCATACTACTAGTCACAGTTTTTGCCGCCCAGTCTTTGTGGGCCCAACGCATTGAGGTTGGCGATGATATTAGCCGAATTGAAACTTCCAGTCCCGATGGTTTGAGTTTGCGTGCAACCAACCGTATTGGGGTTGGCCTGGCTTTTCTCGGTCCCACGGGTACTGCTGGAGTGAATATGGAAGTAAATTTCCACCCTCGCTGGGGAATGTTAGCAGGTATTGGAACCAACGAGGACTTCCAATCATTTTACCTAGAATATAAGCGTACTTTAGCTGGCGAGAGCTTTGTTCCTTACGGCGTTTTAGGTTTGGCTCGCTGGCAAGGCAATCAAGGAGCGCCCATTACCTCCACAGACCCATCTTTTTTATACGAAGATTTCATGTCTCCTAGTGAAAGGCAGGAAGGGAAGATTTCAGAGACCTTGATTTACCCAGGAATTGGCATTCAATATCTGCAACTATCAGGTGAATGGCGTGGTTTTTCAGTTTTTGCGCAGTTAAGTCTATTTATGGATGTAATGGATCTTGAAATTGGTCCAGAAGTCGGTTTTGGCTCAACATGGTACTTCTAGTGCATAGCATGGAATTTATTTTCGGATAAAAAAAAGCCCCACCTCTGAGTGGGGCTTTTAGTAACTAAGATCGTAAAATTACTTCTTTTTACGAGTAGCTTTCTTGCGAGTAGCTTTTTTCTTAGTAGCTTTCTTGCGAGTAGCTTTTTTCTTAGTAGCCTTCTTGCGAGTAGCTTTTTTCTTAGTAGCTTTCTTGCGAGTAGCTTTTTTCTTAGTAGCTTTCTTGCGAGTAGCTTTTTTC
>MDTC01275594.1_pt1 | contig 52364 bp, 32 predicted proteins | sample 811181 | NCBI WGS metagenome assembly MDTC01 (sample SAMN05326644, study PRJNA326480) | marine metagenome | isolation source: seawater | place: Pacific Ocean: North | collected 2011 | reverse complement strand
TCGTGGTGTTCCCCCCGAGGCAAGAATGGGCACAGGAATCGCTCGCCAGCCCGCTCCCCAGTTGAGATTCTGCCACCATGAAGCCCTCTCCTGTTTGCCAGCGCCCGGTTTCAGGATCCAATCGCTTCACGCATCGTGCGATCGCAGATCGTGCCCAAAGAAAAACGCCGCAGTCCGCGAGGACTCCGGCGTTGGAAAAATCGCTGAACGGTCTAGCCCCTGCGGCGGCGCAAAGCCAGCAGGCCGACACCACTAAAGAGGGCGAGGAGGGACGTTCCGGGCTCCGGCACCGGCACAGCCGTGTAGTCCATCCGGATATAGTCGAAGTTCGACCAGCGCGCGCTGGTGCCGGGGTTATTGGAAACCAACTCGACGTAGTTGTCATCATTAGCGCCGGCAGTGGCATTGATATCACCCAGGGTAAAGGTTGGAGTGGTGAAGTCGGCATTGATCGTCGCCGGGGTGTGGGAGAAATTGGCGATGTTCACCCCATTGACGCTGACGGCGAAGTCGTACTGGCCTGGGCTCGTGCCACCGCCACCCTGATCCAGGTCGGTCATCCCGAACGATACCGTGAAGGTGTCCAATGTGGTGTGAATATTCGAGAAATTGAAGTGGAAGCGATTGTTCCCGTCGCCATTGGTGACCGCCCGCTCCAAGGTTCGTTCGTGCGCAGCCACCACGCCAACCGGGGTATAGGCGGGACCGCCATCCACCTGGTTGGTGTAGATTCCCGCGAAATAGTAGTCGTCGTCGGCCTCCCGGTTGACCGGGTTATTGTTGGTATTGCCGGGAAGAGCGTTCACCCCGGCCTCCTGCGCGAAGAAGACGCTTCCAGCAGGTCCATAAAACTGACGGCTATCATTAACAGGACGGCCAGCCGTGTCTCGGTCACCAAGAGACCAGACGATGGCAGCGTGACTAGAGGTCGCGAGGGCCAGGAAAGTGAGGAGCGTTAGGGTCTTTTTCATGATTTCACGGGCTAGACGGGCTAGAGCTCCGCAGGGCTATCATCCTGAGACCCTGTGTCCAACAGAATTTGATCTTTTCCCCGAATGGGGCGGAAACACGGGGCTGATGGGAATGGAAACTGGATTTTGGGCCTCAAATCAGGCACTGGCTCAACGCATGCCCGCCGACCGCGACAAAATATCGCACCCCCCCGCCGATCGCCGCTCCCTGGTGTTATGGGCCGTTCTGGCCCTCGCCATCGGGGCCACGATTGTTTTCCTGGCGAATCGGCAGTGGGGACAGGAGGGAAGGGGGCCTTCGGAAGGGCTGATCCGTGAAGTGGTAGACAGCGAGGAGCTGATCCTGGAACTGACCCCCAGGTTGGACCGGCTCTCTCGCAGCGCGTTAAACCTGCAGCTCCCCTCCGGAGGAGCACGGAAGCTCTTCGCCCATCAGGTGACGGTCTCTAACTTGGGGAAAGCGGTGAAGCTTGCGAGTGACGAGGAGGCAGGGGGCGCTTCGGTCGCCACCATACGGGAGTTGGAGCTCGCCGGGGAGCCGGAGACGATCCCGCGGGAGAAGCTCTCCCTGTGGTCGGGGATATTCGACGACATCGATTTCCTCGAACACGCCAGCTTCAAAATCGTGCGCGGCGAGTTTGTCGCCAAGGGTGAATTCGAGACACTGGTCAAGTTCGGGGCCGCAGCGCAACTCCACTCGGGCGGCAGGGCCGGTCTCGCGGGCAAGCTCCTCCTGAGCTGGCGGCGCGAAAGCGCTCCCGGTTCCTGGCAGATCACCGCCTGGCAGACCAAGTCCGTGCATTTGACCGCGAGCGCCGGCGGGACGCTGTTTTCCGACCAGCTCGATTCGGCCCTGCCCAATCCGTCCCAACGCCGGCGGGCACGCCATTCCATCCACCAGGAGGAGCTCGTGAAGTACTACCACAGCGGAAAACGACGGGCGAGATCACACGATTTCGCACCCATCGCGCTGCCCCAGAAGCCCGGCCTCGCGGTAGTGGATATCGACCGCGACGGCTTCGATGACATCTACCTGATGGTTCGCATGGGAGAGAACCTCCTGCTGCGCAACCGCGGCGACGGCACGTTCGAGGAAGCCGCCCAGGCCCACGAGCTGGCCGTGAGTGGCAATTCGACCTGCGGGATCTTCGCGGATTTTGACAACGACGGTGATGCGGACCTCCTGCTCGGGCGCAGCGTCGAACGCTGCCTCTACCTCGAGAACAACGGAAGCTGGTTCACCGAGAGCAAGGCGCCGTGGACGCAGGAGCTGCCATTGCTGGCGGTTTCGATATCGGCTGCGGACTACAATCGCGACGGACTCCTGGATTTCTACGTCTGCACCTACCGGCCGGAGGCGCTGGGAGACAGCAACCCGGGGCTGGGCGGCGGAGGAAGCGGCAACACGGGCCTGACCTGGCCCGAGCGCTTTCTCTCCGGGAAAGAGGCCGCCCGTTACATGCGCCTGCACAACGGCGGCGACCATCACTTCCTCGATCAGATCGGGCCGCCCAACTCCCTGTGGGTGAATCGCGGCGGAGGCCGCTTCGAACGCGCGCCGGAAAACGAGCTGGTCGGGATCTGGGAGAACACCCTGCAGGCGACCTGGGCGGACTACGATGCCGACGGCGATCCCGATCTCTACCTGGCAAACGACTTCGCGCACGACAACCTGTTCCGCAACGATGGTCAGGATGGCTTCACCGACGTGACCGGCCCCTCCGGCGCCGACACCTACGGCTTCGGAATGGGAGCGAGCTTCGGCGACTACGACCGCGACGGGCTCCTGGATCTCTACGTGTCCAACATGTACAGCAAGGCAGGGCGGCGCATTCTCGCGCAGTTCAACGGGATCGGCGACGACTACATGAAGTCGGTTGAGGGCAACGTGCTCTACCGGCAAGGGGCCGGGGGGCAGTTCGAGCAAGTATCGGCGCTGGAACCTCCGGGACTGACGGTGGCCGAAGCAGGCTGGTCCTGGGGTGGCCAGTTCGCCGATTTCGACAACGATGGCGACCTCGACATTTACGCCCTGAGTGGATACTTCACCGCGCCCCGGGAGGTTGCCTCCGAGCTGGACTTATGAAGTAATCTCTGGCGCACGGTCGTGCGCGCCGACAAGGAGTTCGTGCCCGATTCCAGGGTCGATTCGGAGAAATGGGGCGGCGATGAGGTCGATTTGCGCCTGATCATCGGGGACGAAATGCGGGAGGGCGAACTCACCGTCCACTCACTCAGCGGCAGGGAACGGAACCACCTTTTTCTCAATCGCGACCGGGGCCGGGACTTCGCCGACATCTCCGCGATTTCCGGGATGGACTCAGAGGCGGATGCCCGCGCCTTTGCCCTGCTCGATTACGACCGGGATGGCTGGCTCGACGTGGCGACGATCAACGCCAACCACCCGCTGGCACAGTTGTTCCACAATGATATCGCCCAGATCGTCCCGGAGAGCGCCTCCGGCATGATCGCGCTTCAGTTCGTGGGGGGCAACAAGACTTCGAGCAGTTCCGAATGGAGTAATCGCGACGGCTACGGCGCACGAGTCGAACTCCGCCGGGGAAAGGAAGTCATCGTCAGGGAACACCGCTGCGGCGAGGGCTTCGCCGCCCAAAACAGCTCGACCATGATGGTCGGCCTGGGCGATTGGAAGGAGGTCGACGAGGTTGTCGTGCACTGGCCTTCGGGAAAGGCTTCAACCACGGCAGCGGTCCCTGAGGGCTCCCTCTTGATAGTGCATGAAGATCGCGAGCGAGAGCCCTTCGTGAGATCCAGCTACCGCCGTGACCGCAAACCTGCCAAGCCCGCGGTAGTCCGCGAAAAATTTCCTCTCAGTCAACCAGGCAGCGGAAAGCTTCGGGTCTACACTACGATGGCCACCTGGTGTGCCTCCTGCATCGGACACCTGCCGGACCTGCAGCAACTCGCTCAGAACGGTGTGGCTGTCATCGCCGTGCCGGTCGATGAGGCAGACAACAACGCGAAACTACAGGAATACACCGAAAAGTGGAATCCCCCCTATACGCTGGCGGGTGCTGACCCCACAGAGCGAGCAGCCGTCCGAACATTCTTCGCAAGATCCCAGGACTCCGAAGAACCCGTGCTCCCCTCCAGCGCCATCGTGGACGCGGAGGGCAACGTCCGGGAATCCATGCGCGGAATTCCAACGCTTTCCCAGGTGCGAAAGTGGATCGCCGCAAGCCGCCCCTGACGATGCCGGCGCCGGCTGGGCAATTTCAGCACACGGTGACATCGGGGCTGACGTAAGGCGAACTCCCCGCCGGGATGACGGTCCCGCCCTGGAAGGTAAACTCGATCCCGCCATCCAGCTTCCCGTCCGAGATGTCGACCGCGATGCTGTTCGGATTGGTCAACTCGATGTCCTCCTCGTCCTGATTTCCCGAGGGAGGCGCAAACTCGAGCGCTCCGAAGTTGATAAATCGGTTCCGCAACACCCGCACCGGATGGGCCTCACTCTGGCGAGAACGGGGTATCCCGGGCAGCCCTGCCTCAACCCACCCGGGAACTGCGAGTTGCACATCGTGCACGCCCTGTTACCAACCTCAACGGCCGATGACCCTGTCCAAGTCCACCCCAGAACGGGGAACCCCGTCCCCCCGCCCGGTCCTGACCCTGCTCTTAGCTCTCTGCGTGCTCTGCTGCGGAGCCAACCTCTTTCTTTCCTGGAGTTGGCTCCCGGCTGCGGCAATTCTGCTCGCGGTCGCGACCCTGGTGGTGGGCTGGCGCCGAATAGGCTGGAGCTGGACGGCCCTGGTTGTTGTCACGCTGGCGGTGCCGGGCTGGAGACTGACGCAAGGCTCCACCCAGGATTCCATTGTGAACCCCGATGCCGCTCAAATTCGCGAGCTGGTAAGCGTGGAGGAACGGATCCTCGCCCTCACTCCACAACTCCGCGAGCTCTCGAAAAGCATGCAGAACCTACGCCTCCCGGACAGCCCCCGGCTGACCCACTTTGCGTCCGAGGTGACCGTGCGGGAAGCAGGGCAGACTGCGGACATCTCCGCCCCCGGGGATCTCGACCTGCTGCGCCCTCTCCTCAAGGAGGTGGCTTGGATCGAGCAGGCTTCCTTTTACTTCATCGATGGGAGGTTTCCGGACGAGGAGGAGGGTCTCTTCGAGGGTGAAGTGGGATTCCGTGGACTGGCCAAATTGAAATCCGGCGGATGGCAGGGACTGATCGGCAAGTTTCTCATCAGGTGGACCAGGAGCACAGGCGAGGAGGATGCGGATTGGAAGATCAGCGGCTGGGAACAGAAGGAACTAGTGACCATGGCGAGTGCGCGGCGTCTCTTTGGCGATGCGCTGGGCACCGCCTTGCCCCGCCCGGTCGACCGGGCCCTCGCACATCGCTCTCCCCACCAGGAGGCCGCCATCAAGTTCTACCAAGGGGGCGCGAAGAAGCATCCGCATCCCTACTTCGCTCCGATCTCCGTCAATCAGAAGCCCGGTCTCGCGGTGGTAGACATCGATTCAGATGGTGACGATGACATCTATGTCACGGTCCGGATCGGTCGCAACCTGCTCTTCGAGAACCAGGGCGACGGCACTTTCGTGGAAGCGGCGGAGAAGTATGGGATCCACTTCACCGGGCACTGCACCTGTGCCCTCTTCGCAGACTTCGACAACGATGGCGATCCGGACCTCTTCGTGGGCCGTAGCTTGCGGCCCAGCCTCTACTTCGAGAACCGGGCGGGCCGCTTTTATCCCGGCCCGCAGCAGAAAGAATTCCCGATGACGGCGGTCTCGGCTTCCGCGGCGGACTACAACGGCGACGGCTTGCTCGATTTGTACTTGCTGACCTACCGTCCGTCGACGATCGACGGCGGCTCAAGTCCCTCGGGCGGGGTCGGGGTCCAAAGCGAACGCTGGCCTGATCACTTTTATCCGCCCGGGATGGCCGCGGAGTATTACCGCCGCCACAGGGAAGCAAACTCGGGAAACGATCCCCAGTTCCCGAACCTCCTCAACCAGATCGGACCGCCGAACATCCTCTATGTGAACCGCGGCAAGGGGCGCTTTGAAATTGCGGAGGAGAACGCCCAACTGGGGATCTGGAGCAACTCCCTGCAGGCCACCTGGGCGGATTATGACGAGGATGGCGACCCGGATGTCTTCATCGCCAACGACTGGGCGCCCGACAACCTCTTCCGCAACGACGGAGAGTCCGGCTTCACCGACGTCACGAAGGAGGCCGGCCTCACCGAATTCGGGTTCGCGATGGGGGCGACCTGGGGCGACTACGACAATGATGGCCTGCAGGACCTCTACGTCTCCAACATGTTCAGCAAAGCGGGCGCCCGCATCACGAACCGCGTCCCGGGAATCGCCGGGATCTACAAGCAGTCCGCGGCCGGTAATTATCTCTACCGTCAGCGGGCCAATCACACCTTCGAGCTTGTCTCGGGAGACAAGCCCCCTGCCCTCGCGGTCACCAAGGCAGGCTGGTCGTGGGGTGGCCAGTTCGCCGATTTTGACAACGATGGCTTTCTCGATCTCTACGTGCTGAGCGGATACTTCACCGCGCCCGAGGCCGTCTCATCGGAGCTCGACTTGTGAAGTAACCTCTGGCGCACGGTCGTGCGCACCGACAGCAACCTCGCCCGGCGCAGCTTCCGCTTTTCCGAGGAATGGAGGCGCCGCACCGGGGATGCCCCGCTCACCCCGCAGATTGACCGGCGCCTGCAGGGAGGCCGGGAGGAAGACGGCCGCTATGTCGTCCATTCCCTGAGCGGAATGGAGCGCAACCACTTCTTCATGAACCGGGACGGAAAAAAATTCTCCGATCTCTCGCTGATTTCCGGGATCGACAATCCGGCGGACAGCCGCGGATTCGTCCTGCTCGATTACGATCACGACGGCTGGCAGGACCTCGCCCTGGTGAACGCCAACGAACCGCTCTTCAACATCTACCGGAATCAGACGGGCGAGGCTGAAGGAAAGGCGGACCACCATGTCATTGCGATTCGCTTCGAGGGCGGAGCTCGAGGAGAGGCCAGTCCCAACGAGAGCTACGCTTGCCGCGACGGATATGGCGCCCTGGTCACCGCCGACCTGGGTGACCTGACGATCAAGCGCGAACATCGCTGCGGAGAGGGCTTCAGCGTGCAGAACAGTCGCTCCATGGTGATTGGGATCGGCTCACGCGAAATGGTTCCCTCCCTCACGGTTCGGTGGCCATCAGGCAAGACAACCACCCAGGAGAACGTGGCAGCCGGCACCCTTCTCATCGCCTACGAAAATCCCATCCACTCGGGCGCCAGCACGCAGTTCACGCTGAGCAACTACCACGATGTTGTGCCGCGGAAGCAGGCCCCCGTCCCTCTCACCAGCTTTCCGATCACGGAGCCCGACGCCACCGCACCCATTCGGGTCTACACCACGATGGCCACCTGGTGTGTGGCATGTCAGTCGCATCTCCCGCAGCTCCAGGCCCTGAAGAACGGACTGGGTGAAGGGGCCGCTCTCATCGGCATTCCGATCGACCCGGACGATAACGCCAAGATGCTCACCGAGTACGCCGAGGAGTGGAAGCCGGCCTATCACATCCGCGCCGACCTGGAATCCGATGCGCGCGCCGCAGTGACAACATTTCTTGCCAGGCAATCCGGCGAAGAGGCCGCCCTGCCCTCCTCCATCATCACGAATGCAGAAGGCAAAGTCCTCAAGGTGATGTCCGGCGTGCCGGATGTCTCCATGGTTCGCAAACTCGCGGCTGGTCCCTGATCAGATCAACGGGCCTGGACGCGCAACCGGGAGAAGAAGCGCTCTCCGAGGCCTCCCGCAGGATTCAGTCGCACCGTCGTGAGCACCCGGCCATCTCCGAGATTGACCATGCTGACTACCACCGCCTCCGCTCCGGCAGTCTGCCAGGATTGCAGGTCGTTGGAGTAGTCGATCTCGATGGTCGCCCCGTCCGCGGCGATACTGACGGGATAGCTCAGGGTCGGCAGGGAGAGCATCTGTCCCTCGATATCGTAGTCCTGCATGATGAAGGTCGCCTGAAGAGGACCTGCGCCGAGACCATTTCCAAACGCGTAGTCGAGAAGATCCGTAATCCCATTGCCATCCGCATCGCCCAACGGGTTTACGGGCAGTGGAAGTGCATCCGTACCATTCGGATTGCCATCCGGGAGCAGGCTCGCGCGCCAACTCGCCGGGTCATCCGGATCCGGGCTGGTCCCGGGCGCGATGAGGACGATGCTGTTTCCGAGCCCGTCCGCTTCCTCGGGCCACGGGGCGAGGTCGTTGTAGCGGAACTCCGCGATCGTGCCGTTGAGAGCGTCCTCCAGTTTCACAGTGTCGCCGCCGTTGTTGAGAGCGCTCATATTCGCAAACACGCCGGCCACCGGCAGACCGATGCCGTGCACGCCTTCGAAGGCGGCGAGATTGCGGACCACGAGAACCCTCGCGCCAGGAGGCAGGCTGGTCACCGCGCTGCCGGAGAAGTCGAACTGGATTCCTCCCGTGAAGCGAACATTGGTGAGATCGAGGGTAATCGAATCGCTGATGTTGATGAGTTCAATGAACTCGGTCAGCTCGCTTCCGGGTGGATGGTACATGACCTCGGTGATCCGGAGGTAGAGCTGCGCGTCCGAGGGATTGCCCACGTAGGTAGTCGCACTGATCTCGTTGCCGGCGGAATCCGAAAGGGTGACGGTCTCGCCGAAGCTGGAAAGGTGTCCCTCGTATGCGCCCTGCACGAAGAGGCCCTCGCCGCCCTTGGGACTCTGAGTGCGGGCGCGGAAGGCGGTGACATCGGGGCTGACGTAAAGCGAACTGCCCGCCGGGATGACGGTCCCGCCCTGAAAGGTAAACTCGATCCCGCCATCCAGCTTCCAATCCGAGATGTCGACCGCGATGTCGTTCGGATTGGTCAACTCGATGTATTCCTCGTCCTGGTTTCCCGAGGGAGGCGCAAACTCAAGCGCTCCGAAGTTGATGATCGGTTCGCCGGGAGGGCCCACTAACTGGGTCCCGCCGTAAAGTTCGGGCCTGATGATCATGTCGCTGCTCCCGGTGCCTTGGTTGAGACCATGAATGGCGAGGATATTCTGCCCGGTCTTCAGGGCGCCGAGGTGCTGCGTAATGTTGTAGATATCGAAACTCCCGGCATTGGCCTCGTGGCTGGCGTTGAGGGCCGCCGAGTTCCAGGTCACCGCCCCCGGTGCGTTCTCGGACTGGACCACCGTGCCATTGATGAAGGCCACGAACCCGTCGTCCCACTGCATGCGCAATTCGAGGCTGTCGAAGGCACTGGGATCCGCCACGTTGAAGGGGATGCGGATGTAGATGCTGTTGTTGCTCCTCATCTGCGTGTTGACGTCGGTGCCGATCAGGGATTGGTAACCACTGGTGCGCTCGTAGCCGATTCCGGTGGTCCCTGCGATCCAACCGGAGGTGTCGAAGGGCTCGAAGGCCGCGAGTCCGATCCAGGTAAGTCCCAGGCTGTTGTCGGAGGGGACAAAAGCATGCGAAGGCGCGGGGGCCTCTATCAGGGGAGTAAGCTGGAACGAGGCCACCCCGGTCTGCGGCAGGGGAATCTCCCCACCGTTGCCGACCGTCTGGTTGTTGTATATCTCGTTGCGCCGCGCCGGAAGATACTCGTTCTTCCAGCGCAGGACGGCCTCCGCCATCGACTCCACCGCGGGATTGGTATTCGTGTGGGAAACCGGCGAACCGCTGCCCTGGAGCCACGATCCCCACTTGACAAAATCGCGTTGGGCATCCGAGGGGACGATCGAGGGCGGGTCGATGAGGGCCGATTGCTCATCCAGCCGCCGCTCGTACCAGCGTTCGGCAAGAGGGGTGCCCGGCTCCTGGAGATAGCGGTCTGAGAGCGTCCGTATCCTGCGCAGGATCATGGACCGCATCGCGGGATCGCCGAACATGTGGGAGACCAATCGGATCGAGTTGCCGGTCACCACCAGACCATGGGAGTATATATTGTTGTCGAAGTAGGTGTTCTGGGAGTTCCAGACGCGACCGCCGGAGAGATCGAGGTCCCAGGGCAGGAGCGCCCACTCGCCGGTCTTCCCCGTGTCGCGATAGATGTACCAGTTCTTCGAGTGCATATCGATGTTCCGGATCACGGAGTTGGCGGCCAGCAGGTTGACGCACTTCGGAATGTCGATGTTGTCGTAGAGGTAGTTGATGCGCGCGGCTCCACTCAGGGCGAGATTGTCGATGAGGGCCTGCAGGTCGGAGTTGTTCTCAAACTTGCGGTTCTTTTTCTCGAAGCCGCTGTTGGCGGAGCCGGTCAACCTGTTGCTGTAGGCCTTGTAGAGGGCTCCATCCCTGTTGAGACCAGCTCGCTCGAGGTAAATGTCGTCTCCGTCCTCCACAAAATCCGCGACGCTGAAGAAGGCCCCGTTCTGCTCGACGCGAACGGTGAAGGAAAAGTGGGCGGGGACACCCGACTCGCGCATGATCTCATAGGCAATCGGGTGGCGGACCTTGGACTTGTCCGCCCAGTTGGTGAGCAGATCGATATCGGCCACGCGCGGGATATCGGGATCGAGGCTCCACTGGAATCGCTGGGTCCTGTTGAAGTCGATGTTGTAGCTCTTCTTGACGAAGCCGCCGGTCGATTGACCGTGACGACTGAAGTGCACGTTGTCGTAGAACTGACCAAGGTAGTAGAGCGCGCCGATGGTCCCGTTCGTATTGTTGGCCGAGTTCGGACTCGCCACAAACCACTCCAGCACTGAAAGGTTGGTCTGGATCGCCGGGTCGTGACCGACAGTGCCGAAGTATTGGTGTGAATCGCCCGCATCACGAAAAGCGGGCTCGCGCGTCTCGTTGCCCACCGCATCAAATGCGGAAAAGCGCCAACGCGTCATTTCACCAGGGACGATCTGGTTGGCCGGGATCACCGCGGTGTATATGTCATCGCCTGCCACCGCGTCCGCTCCGGTCCCGTTATCGAGCATGAAGACCGAGGCTTCGCCGCTGAACATGCGGCGATAGTAGAGCCGGACCGAGGTGATCGGACTGACCGAGCCGATCACTTTGGCCGTCACGGTCAAGGCACCACTCACGGGCTGGGGCGGGTTCTCGGTCACCTCCCTGAAGATCGGCCCCGACTGCTGTCCGCCGGTATTCGGAGCGCCGGGGGTCGGGTTGTCGAAGTAAACCCATGCCGCCGAGGCCCCCGGGTCCGCGGTGGTCGAGACCGTCAGGGAGATCTCCGGTTTGCTCCCGGGATCAATATCCCAATCCATGAACATGGGATTGGCGTCATTGAGAATCATCAACTGACCCCGCTGGGGAGCGCCGGGATTGTCGACCCAATCCTGCACCAGCGCAGCGATGTCCCAGGTTGCCACCGGGGTCTGTCCCGGCGCAGCGGTGAAGGCCGCCGCCGGCGCGTTCGCCGCGTAGTAATCCACCAGGTCGCTCCCCGAGTAGGCTGCTGCGATGCTGTCAACTCCGTGATTGGCGTCGGGAACTGCGAAGACTCCGAGATTTGCGGAGACCGCGGGTGAGCCAAAGACAGAGTTCGCCACCGCCCCACCCCAGGATAAGGTCGCAGAGTCCACCACACTTCCACCTGGGATCGTGCTGAGGTTGCTGGAAAAATCGAACCACATGTAAAGCTGCGTTCCCACTGCCCCGCTCCCAAGATCGAAGCTGTCCGCATTCGACGTCTCGCTCGCCGACTGAGTTCCGGTCAGCGCGACATTCGCGTAGTTTCCCGGCGAGTTCCAAAACGGGGTGAGGTCGAGATTCGAGGACGAACCCGGCACGCCGAACCCGAATGACTGGTCATCGAATTGCGGTGGATAGACCGGGCCAAACGCGCTCACGATGGTCGTTCCGTCGGGGGCCACCAGGCCGAGGAACTCGCCGCCGGAGCTCAGCCGGAAACTGGTATGGAGTTGCGAGGCTGGATCGACACGGTCCTTGTTGGAGGCAAAGACCACAAGATACTGGTCCGCGTTCAGGGTGATGGCAGGGAAGGTCCACTTGGTAAGATTGGCGGCGTTGTCGGTCAGATGATACCCGTCAAGTTGCACTGGAGCGGGGCCTGGATTATGAATCTCGATCCAGTCCGAAAAGTCACCATCCTCATCCTGGTAGGAGGTGTCGTTCACCGCCATGAATTCGGAAATCAGGGGAGCGGCGCTCAGCGGGGACGCGAAACAGAGCAAGGCCAGGATGCCCGCATGTCGCAGTCGCAAATTACTTTGGATGATCACGAGAGTTGGGGGGGCGCGAGTGCGGCTGATGGGACCAGGGGAACCGAAACTATAGGAGCGTATGGATAGATGGCAACGTCCACCGCCACCGCCTGCGGATCGATTTCCTCACTGGTGGCCTCCTTTCGCAGCATCTCCAGTTCCCCCCGGGCCCGGATCTCCAACTCAATCTGTTCCTCCACACTCAGCACCCCGGCAGCATGTCGTGGTGTTCCCCCCGAGGCAAGAATGGGCACAGGAATCGCTCGCCAGCCCGCTCCCCAGTTGAGATTCTGCCACCATGAAGCCCGCCCTCCTGTTTGCCAGCGCCACTCTCACGGCTACCGGCATCGGCCTGGCTCACCCCGAACACGAGTTCATGGCGGGACTCTCCGCTCCCTCCCCCGCCACCGTCCTCCTCATCACCTCGCCGGAACTGGCGGAATCCTGGAAACCCTTCGCGGCCTGGAAGAAACAACTTGGGAAACCGGTACGCATCCTGACCACCGGGCAGATTGCCGACCGCTACGAGGCGCCCGACCTGCAGGAGAAGATCCGGCGCTGCGTGCGCAACCATACTGATCACCTTGGAACACGCTGGATCATCCTCGGGGGGGACAGCGAGAAGGATGGCAGGGGGATAGTGCCCGATCGCGATACCGTCCACCACACGCAGTTCGGCGACTACGATGACATCCCCGCGGATATCTACTATCTCAGCAAAAAGGACTGGGATGCCGATGACGACGGCATCTACGGAGAGTGGGAAGACGACCGCGAGTCCATTGATTATCCCGACGGGAATGTCGGACTGGGACGGATTCCGGTACGCACCGCAGCGGATGTCATCGCCTACACTGAGAAGGTCATCGCCTACGAATCAAAGTATCCCGGGTCGAGCTTCGCCACCTCCATGACTTATACCTGCCCCCTTCCCTCGGCATTTCCGAAGTTGAAGATGAGCTGGGACAATCATCTTTCCAGGATCCTGAAGGGAGGCTCCGCCCATCATTTCTTCTCCGGCATGGAGGATGGAAAACCGCTCACCCCGGCCAACTGGGTGAATCTCCTCAACGGGAAAAAGAGTGGCAAACTGCACATGCACGGCCTCGGTCTGCACCACGGCTGGCTCCTGGAAGACGATGAGATTGTCACCGCTGATCAAATCGCTCAACTCAGGAATGAGAATGCCTATCCGGTCATCACCACGGTCTCCTGCTTTACCGGGGAGTTCGATCGCGGAAAAGACCCATGTATTGCCGAGGCCATGATCCGCCGACCGAAAGCCGGAGCGGTTGCGGTGGTTGCCCCGGTGCGGCAAGGCGAACCAGATGCAACAACCCGCACCATGACACAGTTCTGGGAGCAGGGATTGGGCCGGAAAGTCAGCGCCGGAGCCGCCATGATGCTGGTCAAGGCCGACCTGGCGGCAGGGGCAAGGGAGTCGGCATTGCTCCACCTCTGCGCCTGCGAACTGAACCTCCTGGGCGATCCCACCCTCAGTCTTCGCGGGACCGCTCCCAGAACCCCGAAGGTGGCAGGACCCCGGGAATTACCCGCCGGCAACCTCAGCCTGATCATCGAATCGGACGCACCTCACTCGATGGTTGCCCTGCAGGACAGCTTCGGTCTCTACGCGGTACAGGTCTCCGACGAATCGGGCAATGTCACCTTTCCTCTCAACGTGGTGAAGGACAGCACCATCACCATCACGGTTTCGGGACCGCAATACAACGCTGTCACATTGAAGATTCCCGTCAGGTAGCACCGATCCTGATGGGCATGATACTCATCGCCATCGCGATCAGAATGATTCTGACCGGCATCGCGCATTTCTCCGGGCTTGAGACCGATCGCTCGTGAGACATGCACCCCGGCCTGCTCCCCCCGTCGACGAACTCCCTGTGAAGGGTAATGGTTCACCTTTTCAGAGTGCTCAGGCAGGTCGGCGATTTCTCGATGTCGTTGCTTCCGTTGGCTTTAGCCCACACCAGGGAAATCAGCTTGTCTGATCGGCCCCGCGCGACGAATATCCACCTCACCCCTCTCCACGCATCGAACCATGAAAATCACCCGTTTCCTGGCTCTGCTTATTCCTTTCACTACTGCGCTTTCCGCTCCCGCCGCGCCCTCCCTTGAGGCTGTCACCTTTGCTCTCGATTCCAAACGCACCTTCCTGCCCCTCATTGAAGCGTCGCAACAGCTGGGATGGCCACCACGCAGGAATGAAGAGAAAGGCACTGTCATCCTGAACGGCAAGACCTTCTCGACCAGCACAATGCGCACCTTAACCGACGGCACCAGGCTCATCAGCCTGGATACCCTTGCCAAGGCCGGCGCCACCGTGACCCCACAGGAGGACGACTCCGCGTTCAAGGTGGCCTCCTCCCATCGCTACTTCCGGGTGATCCGGGCTGGTAAGCGCGCGGAAGTAAACCTCAAGGACCAGCGCCTCCGGGCCTGGGAAGGGAAACGCCTTGTCCTCGATACCAACATCAGTTCCGGGAGAGGCAGCCGTACCCCCAGCGGCGAGTTCAAGGCCGGCCCCTACAAGGCCCGGAGGCATTACTCCAGCCGCTACAACAATGCCTACATGCCCTACAGCGTGCAGGTCACGGGACACATCTTCATCCATGGATTCAAGCACGTCCCGAAATATCCCGCCTCCCACGGTTGCATCCGTGTCCCCTACCTCACCGGCGGAAACCCGGCCCGCTTCTTCTACGAGTGGATCGACAAGGGCACTCCCATCACGATCGTGAGAAAGTAGCCCCCGGAAGAGCGGAGGATTCCTACCCGATGATCTCGCTCAGCACCTTCCCTTCGATATTGGTGAGCTTGCGCAGCCGGCCGGCATGACGGTAGGTCAGCTTGGTATCTTCCAATCCGAGAAGATTGAGAATGGTGGCGTGCACGTCACTGATGTGAATCTCCTTCCCCTCCACCGAACGCAGCCCGTACTCGTCACTCTCCCCGGCGGTGGCCCCGCCCTTCACGTCGCCTCCCGCCATCCACATGCACAGGGCCCGCGAGTTGTGTTCACGACCGGGATCCTTGCCCAGCTTGCTGCTGTTGACAAAGGGCGTCCGACCCATTTCCGAGGCCCAGACCACCAGGGTCTCCTCCAGGAGTCCCCGCTGCCTGAGATCGTGCAGCAGGGCAGCCACGGGTTGATCTACTTCCCCACAGCTCTTGGTCATGCGGCCGCGGACATTGCCGTGGTGATCCCAGCTGTCCCCACCGATCTGGACGCCATGCACCAGCATGGTGTAACGCACCCCACACTCCACCAGGCGACGCGCCAGCACACACTGCCGTCCAAAGCCCGCCGTCCTGCCGTTGTCGAGACCGTACAACTTCCGGATGGATTCCGGTTCTTCTGACAGGTCAACGAGCTCCGGTGCCGTAGTCTGCATGCGGAAGGCCAGTTCATAGGCCGAGATGCGCGCTTCCAGCTCCGAGGCGTCGGTCCGCGGGGCAAGGTGACGCTCGTTGAGTCGGCGGATCGCATCGAATTCGCGGCGCTGCTCCTCGTCAGTCAGGGAATGCGGACGGGCCAGGTTCAGGATCGGCGTTCCCTTCTCACGCAGGAGAGTACCCTGGTAGGCGGCGGGAAGATACCCATTGGCCCACACCGCCGCACCGTTCACCGGTGATCCACGCGAATCCTGGATGACAACGTAACCCGGCATGTCCTGGTTGAGAGTGCCCAACCCGTACTGCACCCACGACCCCACCGAGGGAGATCCGGGAAACTGGCTGCCGGTCGTGACCTGATAAGTGGAAGGACCGTGATTCTGGTTGTCCGTCTCGATCCCGTGAATGAAGGCGAGATCATCGACCTCTCCCGCCAGATGGGGAAAGAGTTCCGAAAGCCAGCGCCCCGACTCCCCTTGCTGCCTGAAGGAGAAGGAACTGCCCACACACGAATGCGGGTGGGACAGACGCCCCTGCAGTTCTCCCCGCACATTCACGTCACTGGTGATCGGCTTGCCATGCAGTTCATTGAGCCGTGGCTTGTACTCGAAGGAGTCCATCTGCGAAACCCCGCCCTGCATGAAGATGAAGATGCAGTGCTTGGCCTTGCGGGTAAGATTGCCCAACCGCGGAGTCAGCGGATTGGCAGGCCCGAGATCGGACGCCGCACTCAGTTCGTCGGCCATTACCGCGCCAAGAGCCATCGCCCCGAAACCATTGAACGAGCGCGAAAGAAACTCCCGGCGGGTCCCGAGAAACTCAAACGGTGACCTCTGTCCCTCAGTCAACATAGACAAACTCGCTCGCGTTATACAGAATGCGGCACAATCCAACCAGTTTCTCTTCGCTCACTGCGAACTCGCGCAGTTCAGAACGCTCCCCGGCCGTGGCTGACCGTCCAAACGCCAGCAGGAAGGCCCGGTTGACACGCTCCTCCGGATCTCCGCCAGCCTCGCTGGCCACCCGCCCGGCGAAGTGCCGGGCCTCCTCGTTCACAAAATCACCATTGTACATTGCCAGGGCCTGCAATGGAGTCACCGAGGTGCGGCGGCGCGGAATGCTGTCTTCACATACCAGACCGTCAAAGCTCTGCATGAAGGGCATGGTCAGCGTGCGCTGCTGGTAGATGTATACGCTGCGACGACGGGCGACTGCCCCAAGATCGGTGGCCCATTTGCTCTTGCCGTATTTCACCCGTTCGTCCATCCCGTCGGGCAAGGGCGGAAAGATCGGCAACCCGAACATCTCGCCGTTCAGGCGACCGCTGACCGCAAGCACCGAGTCCCGCACCGCCTCCGCTCCCAGTCGTCGACGGTTGAAGCGCCAGAGGAGGCGATTGTCAGCGTCTATCTCAGCCGCGCGCTCATCGTCCTTCAACGAACTCTGGCGATAGGTGCTGGAATTCACCATCACCCGGTGCATGGCCTTCAAACTCCACTCCTTCTCCATGAACTGCAGGGCCAACCAGTCGAGCAACTCGCGATGCGAGGGCCCCCCGCTCAGTTCTCCGAAATCGCTCGGGGTCTCCACGATCCCACGACCGAAGTGGCGGTACCACAGGCGGTTCATCATGACACGGGCGGTAAGCGGGTTGTTCTTGCTCGCGATCCACTTTGCCAGAGCCATGCGTCGACTACGGGTAGGCCAGCGCTTGAAGGGATCGAGACGGATCCTGGCAGGCTCCTGGTGCTTCTCGATCGCACTCAGAAATCCCGGCACCACCACTTCCCCTGGATTGTCATACTCTCCCCGGATCATCACCCTGGAGGTGGGCACCCCGGGTTCATAGGGAGGGCCATGGGCGTGACGCAGGGACATGGCCAATGGTTGCAGGCGCTTGAGATGCTGCCTGATAAATTCGCCACGGGTGGACAGCACCCGGTAGCGGAGTCGCTCTTCATCAGTGACCAGCGGGTTGGAGCGGTTCTTCAGAGCGTCTGCCAGGGAGGTCGCCCCTTTCCGCTTGTGCGAGACCGCCATGCTCAGATGCATCTTCTCCTTGTTCCCGATCACGAGGATGTATTCCTCGGCATTATTCGGCGCAGTGTAGATGGCCACCAGGGATCCCTGCCGGTCCCCGGCAAAGGCAGCCTTGCTGGCGTCCCCCACCATCAGATCCTCATCAAACTGGACCGCCGGAAAACCTGAACCGATGGCACCCAGCCGGGGCTGCAGTTTCGCATCCGTCTGCCGCAGCTCCAGTCCACCCACCTTGTCAATCCACTTTGAAACGGAAGCTCCGGGAAGCGGATTGGGTGTCTTGCTGTCAGCATCCAGATCCGAAGCATCGAGCCAGAACCGCAACCCCTCCCCCGGGATCTCGACGCCATCAGGATCTCCCGACACGCGGGAGGACACGTGATCCGAGATCTGCTTCCTCTCCTTCTCATCGAGAGGGTGATCATAAACCAGAACCCCGGCCAGCTTTCCACGGAAGGCACCCCCGGGGTGGGTAATGGCTCCCGTTCCCTGCGTGTAGCGCCCCAGCGAAATTCCACTCAGGTTCCTGATATCGCCCAGCCAATGACCCTGGTTCCTGCCGACATACGCGTCCATCTCCGCAGGCTTGGTGCCATCCGTGAAATACTGCCAGCGCTTTCCATCCGAATTGGCAATGGTGAAGTGAAGCTCACCGTCACTCACGGAAGCCCGGTCGTAGACGTAATTGTTGCCAAAGGTCCCTCCTTCACTCTGCAGCGTGAATCCCGCCCCTCCGATCTTGAGCCGGTTCTCCAGTTCCGCCTTGAGTGATTTATACTCCTGCTCCACGCCGGCCGCTTCCTTCTCCAGTTCGCCGCGACGGGTTGCCACCCACTCCTTCTCACCCTTGCGATACCAGGCCGCGGGCAACGGCCCCCCGATCTGCAGTCCGTCTCCCCGCTCGGGCGGCATGAGCTGAATGGTGGCGAAAAAGGCCTTCATCCGGTAGAAATCCCTGGTGGGAATGTTGTCGTATTTGTGATCGTGACACTTGGCGCATCCCACCGTCAGCCCCAGGAACACCGAACTCACGGTGGAAGTCATCTCACTGAGCATTTCGTGCCTCGTCTCGTCGCCCCGCGGTTCCGTGAAGGGAGCGAGCCGAAGGAAGGTCATGGCGACCATATACTCCGATTTGGGAAGGGGCAGTTCCCCGGCCCCCATGATCTCGTCGAACTCGTCTCCCGCAATCTGTTCCTTGATGAACTGGTCGTAACGCTTGTCCCTGTTCAGGGAATCGATCACGTAGTTGCGGTAACGCCAGGCCCACGGCAGGTCGGGATCCCCTTCGAATCCGGCCGTATCGGCATAACGGGCCAAGTCGAGCCAGAAACGCGCCCAGCGTTCCCCGTAACGGGGGTCCGCCAGCAACTTGTCGACCAGCTTTTCGTAAGCGTCCAGTGACTCGTTCTTGAGGAAGGTCTCCACCTCCTCCGGAGAGGGAGGGACTCCGATGAGATCGAAGTAGAGCCGCCGCACGAGCGCCCGCTTCGAGGCTTCGGGAGCGAGAGTCAACTTCTGCGCCTCCAGTTTCTGCAGGATAAAGACGTCGATCGGATTGCGCAGGCGCCCCTTCGCCGTAACCTCAGGCAATTCCGCGGCCACCGGCTGGCAAAACGGCCACTTCTGTTCTTCGGCCGCAAGCCCGCCAATCCAGACGGTGACAAACGCGAACTTCAATAGATACAGTGAAACCCTGGCGATCAAAACAAGCTGAGCCAGCCTAAGAAAGAATCAGCCGCAGACAAGCCGGGATCCCGGGCGAATGATCCCCCCGGCCACCCACCATCCGTGCTTCCCCGGCAGCTCCAGGAATGACTCGCATTCAGCCGTCACGCAGGCTAGCACTCACCTCATCATGCTGCGCCTCCTCACCAGCCTCATCAGCCTGTCCAGCCTCACCGTCGCATTCGCCGATACTTCCCTCAAGTCGGCCCTGACCATCTACGCCTCCTTCGACCATGGGGTGGACGCCGACTACGCCAAGGGTGATCCCAAACTCTACACCTGGGTGGACCGCGGAAAGAAAATCTCCAGGGCCGGACTGCACACCGGGGACAAGAGCGCCCTCGCCAAGGGTAAAGGGAAATTCGGAGACGCCATCTCATTCAAGGCAGGTGATGCTCCCTGGATCTACTACGCGGCCGACAGGAATCTGGCCTACCATACAGGCAACTGGGGTGGCACGTCCTCCTTCTGGCTCAAGTGTGATCCGGTTGACGGCCTGGCCAAGGGCTACTGCGACCCCATCCAGTTTACCCCGCGGGCCTGGAATGACGCCTCCTTCTTCGTGGATTTCAACAAGGAGGGAAAGCCGCGGGACTTTCGCCTCGGGTGCTTCGCGGACAAGGCGGTCTGGAACCCCGGGGGCGGCGAAGTGCCCGAAACAAAACGTCCCCTGCTCACTTCCAGCAACCCCGGGTTCGTCCCGGACAAGTGGGTGCACGTCCTCTTCACCTGGGAAGGTTTCAACACCGGCAGGAAGGACGCAATTGCCAGGCTCTATCTCGACGGAACGCTCAACGGAACGCTCACGGGGTGGAACCAGCAGTTCACCTGGCCGAAGGACGAAACCGCTCGTCTCCTCCTCGGGCTCCACTACATCGGACTGCTGGATGACTTCGCCTGCTTCAACCGTCCCCTCACCGCGGAGGAAGTGAAGAAGGTTTATCGCATGAAGGGCGGCCTGGGCTCCCTCCTCAGGAAAAATCCCTGAGCCCCGGCGAGAAGCTTCCCGGAATCTCCCTTACCTCCCACTCCTCAACGCGAGGTCAATCCCGCCTCGACGAACGGCCACATCAGCTTCGGGTAGAAGCGATGCCCACCCTGCCCCCAGCGCAGGGCGAAATGGTCAGCCACCCCGGCGGCGCTGAAGACCTTCTTCACGAGCGCTGCCGTTGCCTCAACGTCGGATTTCCGGTGAAGCCCATCCTGCACGCCATGTACCAGGAGAAGATGACGCGGGGCCACCAGTCCCCCGATTTCCGGCCAGTCACCCCAGTTGCGCAGGCCCGGGACCATGCAGCAATCGCAATGGAAGATGAAACCCTCCGAACTCGTCATGGAGGTGAAGGAACAACTCGGAACAGCCACCCGGATACGCTGGTCGATGGCCGCAGTGTAAGCGGTAAGCACTCCACCCCCGGAGTTTCCACTCATCACGATGCGCTCCTTGTCTACGGAGGGATGCGCCGCCACCCAGTCCAGCAGACATTGCATGTCCCAGACCCTCTCGGCGATGGGGGTTCGTCCCGCGACAAGACAATGCATGAACTGGGCCCGGCAGGGCCGATTGCCGTGACGCCCCTTGGGATCGGGCACCAGCACCTCGTCAGCCAGACCGCGGGTCGCGGGCGCGAGGGCCACGAACCCACGCCGCACCGCCTGCTCCGCGATGTCCCCCCCCCGACCCAGGATCTGCTCCCGGTGAGCCTTGTTCCGGTAGGCTCCGGCATAGGAATGCAGGCCGTTCAGGTCATGCCCATGGGGACAGAGAAAGAGCGGGAAACGCACATTCCTGTCCGCCGTCCTGGGGACAAGCAGGTAGAAGGGGATTGAGATCCCGGGTTCGGTTTCAATCGTGCACAGGCTGCGATAATGGGATTCTCCAATCTCCACGGCCTGTCCTTCGGTCACCTTGGGTCGGAAGGAGGACAACTCCTGGCGCATGCGTTCCAGTCCGGTCACCCTCACAAGGGCGGCACGGGCCTCGTCCTGCCAGCTGGTGACATCCTCGCCTCCCTTGAAGGCATGACGTTGTTCGCCCTGCTGGACCCGTTTCAGGTAATCCCGGGTCTTCTTTGAATAGTCGACAAATGGTTTACCCTCCTCTCCGCTCGCCGCAAGACCTCCGGCCAGCACGCCCACGCACAGAAATACTCTCACCCCTGCACTGCACCAGAGCAGCCGCTCTCTAGCAAGGGCAACTACTCCCCTGTCTTGCTGTCCTCCTGATCCTTGCTCCCACCCGCCTGGTAGAGCCCTTGCATCCAGGCAATGGCTGCCGGCTGTATGATTTCGTGCCCTCCATCAAAGATCGTCACCGTGGCGGTCGCTGACGAACGGCGGAAGATGGGCTGCTTCGCCCCGAAGGTCGGATCAGGGGCGGCCCTGGTGAGCGCATCAGGCAACCGGGACTCCTTCGTCATGAACGCAATCTCCTCCGATCCAATCCGGTCCTTCTCTTCTGCCACTTCATTGAAGGCCAGCAACGAGTGACTGATGGGCACACTGCCGTTGTGCCCGTCAGTGATGCCCGTCGCGATATGCAGACGCACTTTGCCCTTCGCGTTCCTGAGATAACTCACCGGCGAGCGCTTGCAATACTCCCCGTCCACCACCGGACTGTCCCCCGGTTTGCCACCGCAGGACTTCACGATGTCGTCCGCATAACGCCGCCCACCCCTGATATTGTCGTGATACCAGGCCTTCAGGTCAGAGATCGAGGCCCAGGCCGAGATTCCGGCAAAGAGTTCCGGGTGCTTCCCGGCCATGACCAGACAATGATATCCTCCTCCTGAAGTCCCCACCAGGAAGACCGCCCTGGCGTCAATCCGGGTGGTTTTCCTGGCATGAGCCACCGCGCTGACGATGTCCCCGATCACCAGTTCCGAACCCGTGGCCTCGGGCCTCCTGGCCGGACCCCGGAAGTCGGGATGGATGTAGGCCCATCCCTTCTTCATGCACCACTCGCGGATGGGCTTGTGGTGCTGCTGCCGGTAGCCGCCCGACCAGGTGTGCAGGGCAACCACCAGCGGGACGGGTTTATCCGGCTTCGGATCATGGAACATGGCCCGCTGCCTGGTGTTGTCCGCGTCACTGAGATACTCGATATCCTGCAGTTCCACCGCGGCTGCCGAACTGGACACCGCCAGCACGAGCGCGGCGAAGACCGGTTGCATTCTCATATTCATTCTCCAAACCAACCCTTCCGGGTCCCTCCGTGCATGTGGAGTTTCCCGTCGCTACTCGCAATCATGAGCGCCACCATGGCGTTCCCAATAGGCTCCAGTCCGAGATACTGATCTCCACCAATATTGCGTTTGCCTCCGAAATAACCCGCGGCCCCGGCAGCGTTCCGGCTCAGTTCGAGAAAAGGTCTCCATTTGCGCATGATTTCCGCGTGTCCTTCCAGGTGTGCGCTCCTGAGGCCCGCAAATCCATAGATCACGCCGATCGACGACATGGCATGGGCATGCCTCATCCGGCCATGATGCGCAACGAGGGCATCCGCGAGACGGCGGGCCAGTTCGGGCTCCCTGCCTGCCACCATGAGCGCGGACGCCATCGCACCGGTCCGGGCGGAAATATCGGGACTCCGTGGAGCTCGCGAGGAATAGCCCAGTGCTCCCGTCTTCTCGTCCAGCGACCCCTGCACTTCCCGGAAGGATTGATTCCACACCGCCTGATCCACCTCGTATCCGCATTTCCCGGCCAGCGCCCAGGCCAGGTGCGCCTGCACATTGATGATGACCAGCCCTCCTCCATTGTAGGGAATGTCAAAATGATGCCCCATCCTGCCCTTGCTGGTTACCCGCGCGGCGAGAAGATCACAGTTTGTCTTCAGAGCCTTGGCGAAAGACCTGTCACCGGTCGCCAGTTGATACTCGGCAAGAAGAATAGCGCTACTGGCCGCCTGCCAGTTCTTGGGACCGGTGCGCGGATTCTTCAAATCAACGGATGCAGTGCTCTTCTGGTTGATGAAACCGATCGCAGCCTTGATCGCCGGAAGGTATTTCCTGTCATCCGCCGCCAGCAGCGAGAGGGCGCAGAAAGCGGACATGTAAACGTCAGCGTCACCTCCTACCCCCGGTTGCCAGCGCCCGTTCTCCTGCTGCGTGGCATGCAGATGATCGGCAATGCCGGCAAGCAGGTCCGCGCTCTTGAGTCCCGCCCGGGGCAGGCCCACTCTCAGGGAGACCAGTTCCTTCCCCCGGCGAACCTGCAGGGACAATTCAGGGGGGGCCGCTGCCCTCGCCGCGACAAGTGCCATGGCGAGGTCCGTCTGCGGACCCTCCAACCCCGTCTCGGTGCTCCTGGAAAACGGTTCCGACCTGCGCCCCCCGGCTGTGACGATGCGGTCACCACCCAGCAGTCCGGCTTTCTCCCCGGGGCCACCCTTGCCCACGTCCATGATGAGAATCTCGCGCTCTCCATCGGTAAGGCGCCCCGTCGCCGAGAGCACCCCCAACGGAAAATCGTGATATTCCCCTCTCTTGCTGTTCTGCAGCTTGGGATGGTAGCGCGGAAAAATCGAATCTGCGGCGTGAGAGGACGGGGTCGCAAACAGGAACAGAAGCAGAAGGGGATATCTCATGAAGTGGCGTCGATCCTGCTCAGATCCCGATGATTCGTCAACGGTTCGTCAAACGGGCATCGCCTGCCCACGCACAATCTCACTCCCGCGTCCACTCCCGGAACGACACCTTGATCGGACCCCGCAAGCATCCCCCGGATTATCTGCGCTGGACATCGAATCCTCAGGATCTAAATTACAGTCCATGAAAACGTATCTTCTGACAGCCATTATACTGGCAGGCATCACCGGGCTGAGCCTTGCAAACCTGAAGATCCCCCGTTCTGTCTATCAGGTGGAGGACATGGAGGAAGCCATGGCCACAGCCACCGCAAAGGAGAAGCCTCTCATCTTTGTCTTCACGGACCCGGGCACCACATGAGGATCCTGTCTGGCCGCCAGTTCGGAGGCCTTCAAGTCGTTCAAGTCTGTCGGTGTGGTTGTTTTTGCCAATTCCAGAACGGATTTCGGCAACCTTCCCGCCGGAGCCAGGGAAGTACGTGCCAAGGGCGGCAACACCATTCCAATGGTGTTTGTCACAACCGCTGACGGACGAAAGGGCATTGACGCGATCCCCTACACCGCTTTGAAAAACGACATGCGCAAATCCGTGCGCACCCTCCGGGCCACCCTGGAGAACGTCGATGTGCTGAATGGTGGCGCAGAACCCGACAGCAAGACGACGGAAGATGACGCCCCGACCACTCCTGCTGCCGACCAGCCTGAGTTCACCGAATGGAAGAATACTGCCGGTCGTGCCATCGAGGCCGCCGCCAGGGAAGTAAAGGGCGGAAAGGTCCTCTTCCTCCTCCCGAACGGAAAAACGATCTGGTACGACATCTCCAACCTTTCCAAGGAAAGCCGGAAGAAGCTCCCCGGGGAATAGGATCCCGGCAATCCGACAATTCCGGAACACCGCGACGCTGTGAGCCGTAGCTACCGCGGGATCTTGACCAGGGTGTAGTAGGCCTCGGGGTGCAGGAGCTTGGCGCCATCCCGGGCGACCAGATTGCTCATCACCAATTCGTGCACATACCCGGCCCGCATCCCGTCGAGGGTCAGGCGCACCGCCCTGCCCTCTTCCACCACTTCGGCCGACTTGATGGTGACCGGCTGGGTATCCGCCTCCGGTCCACCATAACGTGACTCCAGCTTGTAGGTGTAGCTTTTCATTGCGTAGTTTTCCACCTTCCCGGCTGCCACCAGGTCCACCGGCTTGGTGAAAGTCAGGAGGAATCCGCCCTTCTGCACCTTCATGCTGTGAACCTCGAAGGGCAGCTTGCCCGTCCAGCGCAATCGCTGGAATCCCCACCCCTTGTTTCCACGGCCTCCCCAGCCCGCATTCGACATTCCCACGAACATCGAAGCGTCCTTACCGAAGGCCACGCGGATGATTCCGCACTGGAACCCCTCACGAAACCGGAAGCATGCACCCTGCCAGTGGCCTTCCACTTTTTCGAGAAACACCCGCATGACCCAGGCGTGGTGCTGGTCGGCCACAAAGAGCTGCCCCGCGAACGGACCAAACCCACCCCCGGAAGTATCCCAGCACATCCCGCTCGGGCTTTTGCCCATCTTGTTGTAGGGAAACCAGACTGCCGGCATTTTCCACTGCGGCACCGTCTCATGGAGATCCTTCATGTAGGTCCCCGATTTGGGGCTGGGAATCTGGTCAAAGGGGGATCCGGCCAGTTCCTTGCTCGGCAAGCCATGGGGATGCCCGTGAAATTCGCCCTTGGCGAGGTGCGAAAGCTTGGAAGCGTTGCACCATTCACCCTGGTTGTCGGTGTAGAAGATTTCCCCCTCGGGACTCGCTTCCACCCCGGCAGGCGAACGCAGGCCCGTGCACATGGGCTCCATCCCGCCCGTCCGGGGATCAATCCGGACGGCCCAGCCCCGCCAGTGAGCCCGGCCATAGGGCTGACCACCAAAGGGCTTGTTGAGGACAACCCACATCTTGCCGTCCTTGTCCAATCGTGGGCCGAAGTTGTATTCGTGATAGTTGCCGCTGATTTCCCAGTCGTCACAGACCGTGATGAACTCGTCGGCTTTCCCGTCCCCATCTGAATCCCGCATCCGGGTCAATTCGCCCCGCTGGGCGGTATAGACCCAGCCCTCGTGCTCGAGGAAGCCAAGGGGTTGAGCCAGGCCACGCGCGTATTTCCGGTAGGAAACCTTCTCCGGGTCCTCCTCGTAGGCTCCCTCCGCGAAAAACACATCACCGGTGCGGGTTCCCAGCAGGATGCTCCCGTCCCCAAGCTTGGCCAGAGCGCCTATTTCCAGTTTGAGCCCCCGGTCCGGGAAGGTGTCGATCCTGTAGAATTCATCCTCAGGGTTCTGGGCTGCCGCCGAGAGACCGGCGACGGTGAAAAGAACAGGAAGAATGCGATGTGCTACCATTTGATCCGAATGTTGAATTCCAGTTGATCTCCGGGGGCCAGAGCGAGCGGCACCACGAGCTCACGGCCGCCCGATCCCTCACGAACAGACGGTTGCAGCTCCTGGTTCCCTTCAATCCAGAGCGAAACCTTCTTGTCAACGGCCCACGATCCATCGTCCCGCTTCTCAATCGCCTGCCCGGTGGCGGCGATGAACGTCAGGCCCCTGCGCGCGAAGTCACTCCCGGCCCTGAGCTTGAAGTGGCGCTGCAGGACGGCTCCTCCTGGCTGGAGAACCGGTTTGGGCTGCTCCTGGATGAGGCAGTCTTCAAGCTGATACTGAAAGACCGGTTCGCCATCAGGTGTCAGGCGGTAGCCCTGGAACTCACCGCCCACATCCCGGTCTGTCTTGCCCACGGAGGGCCATGGAGCGGCGGGAGTTTCCAGGAAGGCGAAGGCGGGCCCCGCCGGGAAGTTGTAGATGTCCGTCCCCAGGGGGGCGAAAAACTTGTCGCTGCGACCGCTTGCCACCCCGGAGGAATCAAAAAAACGTCCCCTCCAGGCCTTCGCCAACCGGATAACGTTGGCATCAAATGCCACGTGGATCCGCTCCGGAAAGCCTGCCACGATGGCCCGTGGCCCCACGTCGGTCATGAAAGTACGGTGCACGACAGGCTCGAGGAGAGGCTTGAGTTCACTTCCTGCTCCCCCTTCTTCCGCTATTCCAGACGGGGGAGGCATGGATTTGCCGAGGGAGAGGTAGTTCCAGATCCCTTCAACCTGCCTCTCGGTATCGCCCCCTGCGATTTTCTTGAAGGAGGCCACTCCGCCAGGCCAGAACGCCGGCATGCGGGTGTCCCTGTTGAAGGCCTGGGGATTGTGAAGAAAGCGGGCGAACCAGCCCGGGGTGAGCCGCTGCTGCATTTCTGCAAGGTCAATGCCGGGGACCCCCACCGCCTGACGTCCCCCCACATTATGGCAGGTGATACAGACGAGTCCGCCCGTGCCAACCAGGGCCTGTCCGTCGCGGGCTGATCCATAGTTGAATTCAACAGCCCTGGCGTCATCGGGTCGGGCGTCGGCTTCAAGAAAGGCCGCCACCAGCGGCTCCAGATTCTCCTTGCCGAAACCCGGCATGCGGGTGGACATGAATCGTCCCCGCACGTGCATCTCCCCGTGATAGAGGATTCGTTCCAGGGCTTCCTTGCGGAACTTGGACCCGACCGTATCCAGGTTGGGGGGAATCTTCCCCTCCTCCCCCAGATCAATTGCCGTCTTCGTTCCGAAGAACCCGCGACGCGAGTCATCAGGTCCTCCCAGCCCCCCCCTCTGGTGGCAGGCATAACAGTTGAAGGAGGCCAGATGCTTCTGCACCATCTGCCCGGCCGTCAAGGGCTCCCGCCGCTCTTTCCTGAGTGCCAGAGCCTCCTTCAGCGCCGACCGCTGGGCTTGCGAAAGATTGTAGTCTGGTGCGTTCGCCGGCACGTTCTCCGAAAGGCAGCCCCGGTCAGGGGCGAGACCCGCAAAAGGCTTTGCGCCTGGAGACGACTCCCGCCCGGGCAGAGAATGGCATGACGCGCAACCGCGGTTGACGAAAATCTTCGCTCCTCCCGCCACCTTTTGCTGATCGATCACCATGGTCTCGTGCCCCACCGGAGACATCGGATTCCCCCGCGGCAGGAAGAGATTCCAGGAGGGAATACGCTGCTTGCGGATTCCCGGCCCCTGCCATCCCGCCCCAAAAATCGCACTATCCGCCTTTTGAAAGTAGCGCACTTCCAGTTCATGATCACCCGCCTTCAGGTCCACCGAACCCGACACCTCCTTCCGGGTGTGCACCCCATCACTGTCAACCACCGGTTCCCCGTTAATGAGCACCTGCGAGCCGTCATCGGAAACCGTGAAGAATGTCCACTTCCCGTCCTTCGGAACCTTGAGAATGGCACGCCAACGCATGGCGAAGTCCTGGCGCCGCTTCTGGAAGCCCATGTTGAAGGTGATGGTTCCATGCGTTCCACTCCTCGTGGCGGTGAGGGTCTCGAAGTCAGGCAACCGGTCTCCCACGGGCGCCTCGAAATACTCCCACCGCACACCCGGTTCCGCCTTGGCCCGCACCGCGGACTGATTCTTCAACTGGTCCCGCAGGAGATACACCGCCAGGGCATGCGCTTCATTCTCCGAGAGCCACAGCCTGGGCATGCGCCCGGACCGGCGAATCTTGAGGGGATCGAGCAGAAAGGCCGTCAAATGATCCACCGTGGTCTTCGCGGCCAGTTCCCCGAGAGGGACTGCCGAAACCCCGGGACCCTCCACCGGCATCTCCGGTTCGTGGCAGGAAACACAGCCCACCGAGTGATACAGCTCGCGGCCGCGCTCCACCAGACGCGCGCTGCCCCCACGCCCGGAGGGTTGGATCCCACCTCCCTGTGAGACCAGGAAATGCACCAGCAGCTCGACTTCTGCCTGCCGGTCCCCGGCCGCCATGCCGTGAAAGAGGTCCGGCATGGTCGTGCCCGGCTTCACCTGATGGCTCTCCGAGAGAAACCTGCGCAGATAACCGGGAGTCACCCGGGCCCCGACCGCGGAGAGATCCGGCGCCCTCCTGGTCGCACCCAGCGGAGTATCCCCCTGCTGCTCGTGGCAGGAGAGGCAATTGAGTTCACCAAGGAGAAGCTCACCTGAGACGGCCTTTCCTTCCGGATTGCCTTGCAGCAGCTCAAAGGCGGGAACCACCGGTTCCGCGGAAATCAACCCGTGGCTGAGAACAGGAATAACCGCAAACGGCAACAAGCGAAAAGGACCGCCTAAACTCACCCCCCGACTATGAGAAGGCGAACCATGGAGCGGCAAGCGGAATTGCACGGTCCATCACCGAGACCGGGCCCGGTAAAGGTGGAACTACGCCCTCCGCCCCGCCCGCGCTCACCGTTGCGTGAGCGCCCGCAAGGGGATTTTCTCTACTTTGCTCCGGTCTTCACCCAGTCCGGAACGGCCCCATCTCCGGTCTCCTTGCCCCCGAGCACCCAGCTCAGGTTGAAGCGGGCCAGGGTGGATCCTCCCTTGGGGCCTCCCTCAAAATGAAGAAAGACCAGTCCCTCGGTCTTTGTCCCGGGACGTCCCGAGGTCATCGCGGAGTAGGCAAAGGATCCTTCAAAAACGAGCCGCTTGACCGGCCAGGTCTTCCCGCCGTCAAAGCTCGCCCAGACAGCACCCAGTTTGCGCCCCCCCGGACTGTCACAGTTGCTGTAGAGGAGAATGTCACGCCCCTTCACATTCAGGCGGGTCAACCCGGCCATGCACCCGTAGTTGGTATTCTGGGGACCATCCGGGAGCACCTTGCAATAGGTCAGGTCTTTCCAGGTTTTGCCTCCATCCGTGCTGGTGGCTGTCCAGCGTCGCCGGGGATCAGCCCCTTCCTCCGCCCAGTGCCGGCGGGAATTGTAGTAAACCGTTCCATTGCTCAGCTCCGCGATGGTGGCTTCGCCTGTTCCGTTGGCTGGAAAAGGGTCACTGGTCTCCCACGTCTTTCCCCCGTCATCGCTGAAGACTGCATTGGTGTAATGCTCCGGCCACTTCTCCCGCGCATTCCTGCCGGCATACCAGCGCGATGGGCGGATGATCCTTCCCTTGTGCTCGCCGTGCCGCAGGGTGATCCCATGGTCGTTCATGTGCATCGAGGGCACATTCCCCTTCGAGTCCGGCTTGATGGTGGCCTCGATCTTCTTCCACGTCTTGCCCTGGTCAGCACTCTTGAAGACAGAGATCGGGGCAGGCGGGTGGTGCTTTTCCACGAAAGCGACGATTTCACCCGTTCCCTCATTGACGGTGAGCCCACCGCACTGAAACCCCGGTTTGGAAATGGAAATCTCCTCGCTCCAGGTGGTTCCGGCATCCCGGCTGAGCCGGGCCCGCACGCTGCTGCTGCCGAAGGTGGCCACCACCGTGCCATCGACTCCCACCACCACATTGGGAAAACGCTCCCCCCTGAACACCTGGATCAACTCCATCCCGGCCTCGCCGAGGTGAACATCTAGTTTCCCCTCCGCCGGAAGACCGGCCACGGTGCTGGGTTCCGCTGCTGTTCCGACACTGGTCAGCATCCAACCACCGAAAGTGGCGAGAATGAGACCACGGGTCATCTTTTCATAGGTGTGCGCGCTCATGGTGGCTTGGTATGTTGACAAGGAGCATGATCCCCATTGCAGTGGTCGTCTACTCCAATCAATGAAGGCTCTAACACCCGCTCCCGGCACAGGCAAGCGGAAGAAACTCACATCTCTGAGTGCCCTGACGGCATGGGGACTGATCCTCGGAGGGCCAATCAACGGTGCCGAAAAAAAGGCACCCTTCCAGTCCCCTCCATTCAAGGTGCGGGATGGATTCGAGGTCACCCTCGCAGCTGCTCCTCCCCTTCTCAAGTATCCCATGATGGCCTGCTTCGATGATCGCGGGCACCTCTACGTGGCCGAAAGCGACGGGCGCAACCTCACCACCCGCAAGGAGATCGAAAAGGAACTGCCCCGCTTCGTGCGCCGCCTCACTGATACGGATGGTGACGGCGTCTTCGACCAGAGCACCATTTTCGCCGACAGGATGACCATGCCGGAGGGTGGCCTCTGGCACAACGGGGCCCTCTACATCGTCTCCGCCCCTTACCTCTGGAGACTGGAGGACACGGACGACGACGGCGTGGCCGACAAGCGTGAGAAAATCATCGGGGAGATGGAGTTCGATGGCCGGGCCAACCAGCACGGCCCCTACCTCGGCCCTAATGGTCGACTCTACTTCAGTGGCGGCCACTTCGGTTACCAGTTTACCGGACCGGATGGCAGCAGGACCGGACACAGCCGGGCGGGCGGAATCTTCTCCTGTCGCCCGGACGGGAGCGACGTGCGGATCGACGGACAGGGACCGATCAATCCGGTGGACATCGCCTTCACCAGGGAGGGCGAGGTTCTTTCCACCGCCGCCATCTACGACAGCTTCGGCGGCAAGCGCCATGACGCGCTCATTCACTGGTTCCCCCGCGGACTCACCCAGCGACTCTACGGCCAACCCCTCCTCCCGGAAACCGGCCACCGCGTTCCCGCCACCATTCGCTGGGGACAGGTCGCCCCGGCCGGCTTGATGCGTTACCGCGGAACGCAGTTCGGCGGGGACTACCGTGACACCCTTTTCGCCTGCCACTTCAATTCCAATCAGGTACGCCACATCAGACTCATCTCCGATGGCGCCACCTTCACTGCCGGGGACGGGGATTTCCTCACCTCCTCCAGCCGGGACTTTCATCCCACCGATATTCTGGAAGATGCGGACGGCAGTTTGCTCCTGCTGGACACGGGAGGCTGGTTGAGTTGGGGGTGCCCGCACTCCAAGGCCGCCAAGCCCGAGGTGCTCGGTGCGATCTACCGGATCCGCAGGAAGGAGGGATCCTCCCCGAGCGATCCCCGGGGCATGAAGATCCGATGGGACCAATTGGCGGCCCCGGACCTCGCCCAACTGCTTGGCGATCCCCGCCCTGCCGTGCGTGACCGGGCCCAGGCACAACTCATCGCCCTGGGGAAGAGTGCCTTCCTGCCCCTCGCCCAACTCCGCTCTCCAGGCCTCACCAGGGATGCCGACGTCCGCAGACGGGCGGTCTTCACCATCTCGCAGCTGAGCGTTCCCGGGATCAGTGAGCAGATCCGTTCCTCTCTGGAGGATCCTGCCGTGGAAGTCCGGCGTGCAGCCGCGCGCTCCCTGGGAGAACTCCGGATCGGCGAGGCCGTGCCGATCCTTGCCCAGGCCCTGACCGACCAGGATGCCGCCGTGCGCCGGGTGGCCGCCACGGCCCTGGGACGAATTGGCGACAGGAACGCGATCGGTGTTCTCTTCCGTTCCCTGCGGGAAGGTTCCCAGGCGGCCTTCCAACATGCCGTGCGGCTGGCCCTGATCGAGATCGGGGATGCCGAAGGTTGCCTGCCCTGGCTCAAGGACCCCGCCCCTCACCACCAGGCCACCGCCCTGCGCGTCATGGAGCAGATCGATCCCAGGTCTCTCGAACTGGAAACCGTGGTTCCCTTCCTGCGCTCCCCCCTCCCCGTGCTGCGCAACGAAGCAAGGCGTATCGTGGCCGGGCGCCCTGACTGGAAGGGTTCGGTCTTCTCACTCTTCCGCGAACTTCTTGCCGACGAACAGCAGGACCCCTCCTCGACTCAACTGACGGAGGAGATCATGATGGGCTTCGCGACCGACGAAGAATTTCACCGCATGCTCGCCCGCCTTCTCTCCGACCAGGCCGCCAGCGAATCCTCCAGGCACCTCCTCCTGTCCTGCCTGGGCTACCTCGAACAACTTCCCGCGGACACCGCTCCTGCGGTGGGCTCCCTTCTCGAGAGTCCCTCGCTCAAACTCCGCGGCGAAGCCATCCGTCTCGTCGTCAACTCGAATTCCTGCTCCCGCTTCCAGAAGGCCGTGGAAGCCATGGCGCTCAAGCCCGGGGAACACCCTCTCATCCGGGCCACCGCTCTCGAGGGCATCGCAGGGCACGGGGGCAGTCTCTCCAACAGGCAGTTCGCGGTGGCGGAGGAATTGCTGAGTGATCCCGGGTCTGCTCCGGAAGTGAAGAGACAGGCTGCCCAGGCCCTGAGTCGAATCGAAGTCCGTCAGGAGTCTCCGGACCAGGCCGCGGCCCTCGTCCGCCTCGTCGCCACCGCCACGCCCTTCCACCTCGGCCTCCTCCTCAAACCCTTCCAGCACCTCGACCCCGCGCAATGGCCGGAGAAGGAGTTCGACGCCCTCGGCGCCACCCTGGCCGGAGCGCTCAAGGAGAGCCCCGGACGCAAGGGTCTGAGCGGGGGGCAACTCACCACCCTGGCCGGCAGCTTCCCCGCAACCTATCCACAGGCTCACCGCGCCTTTGACGAATTCGCGCGCACGAATGCCGCCGATTCGCGGCAGCGGGAAGAAAACCTTGCACAACTCCTCAAGGTGGCCGACCAGGGCAATGCTTCCCGGGGCCGCGTCCTTTTCCACGCCAATCGCTCGACCTGTTCACTCTGCCACCGCATTGACAACCAGGGCGGCACCCTGGGGCCGAATCTGAGCAGGATTGGAGCGATCAGAAGCGCCAAGGATCTCTTCGAGGCCATCGTCTTTCCCAGTGCCACGGTGGTGAACGGCTTCGAGTCCTATCTCCTCGCGAACAACAGGGGCAACTCCGCCACCGGACTCATCCACCGCGAAACGGCCGATGCCATCTATCTCCGCCTGGTCAATCAACAGATCGTGCGCATTCCCCGGGACGAGGTCAAAACCCTGCTGCGTTCCCCCGTTTCCCTCATGCCGTCCGGACTGGGGGGAATCTTGAGCGACCAGGACCTTGCCGATCTGGTGGCCTACCTGCAGGTCTGCAAATAGGAGGCCCCGATCCCTCCGCCGGCCCGTCAGGACCCAATGCAATAGAGCATGGAAAGCGAGCGCGCGTAGATCCGTCCCCCGATCGGAGCGAGGCAGGCCCGGAAGATCTCGTCAACCTCCGCTCCCAGCACATTGGTCCTGATCACCTCGAAGCGCTTGCCGGGCTTGAGCACCACGGTCTTCCCCCCGTAGACGGACTGGATGAGGACATGCCCGTCCACGACAAGTGGAGCTGCGGCATATTCCCCCTTCACTCCAAGATGTTCCTGCCAGTGAATCCTGCCGGTCCCGGCGTCGTAACAGGAAGCCAATCCGGACATCGATACCACAATCAGGAAATCGCCCACCACCACGGGGGAGGGCAGGTCCCGTCCACCCCGGTGCGGCGCATGCCAGGCCATGCGGGACTTGGTGACGTCCCCGGATCCCCCGGGTTTCACCGCGTAGGTGTCTCCCGGTTTGCCATTGACGACATAGAGAAGTCCGTTCGCAAAATCCGGAATCGGCGAACCCCGTCCGTTGAAGGCCCGGCAGAACCAGAGTTCCTTCCCGTTCTTCGGATCATAGCCCCGGACGCCAAATTCTCCATTCAGCACCAGTTCCTTCTTTCCACCCGTCTCGATCAGGATCGGCGTGCTCCATCCACCCCGCGGCTTGTCTTCGCGCGCCGTCTGCCACAACGGTTCACCGCTGCCTTTGTCGAGTGCTACAAGTGATGACGCACCCTCCGCATCACAGTTCTGGATCACCATGTTTCCCATGATGACCGGGGAGGCGGCCACACCCCACGGCCCCGGGAAGTCGCCCAGCTCCTTCACCCAGAGCTTCTGCCCGTCAAGATCATAGCAATGCAGGCCGGCCGGCCCGAAAAAGGCCACCACCCGCTCACCATCAGTGGCGCAGGTCGGGGTCGCGTAACTGTTCATGCGGTGGGGCTTCTCCGGGGAATCGCACGCAATGGTCTTTTCCCAGAGGAACTTGCCCTTCACACCGTCCAGACATTGGAGATAGCGCTCACGGCCGTCATCGGAAGCACCGGTGAGGAACAGCTTGCCGTCCCAGTTCACCGGTGAGGACTGCCCCTTGCCTTTCAGGGGAACCTTCCAGAGAACCGACTCCGCAGACCACTTGAGAGGCACATCCCTGGCGGTGGAGTGCCCCCTTCCGCTTGGACCACGAAACTGAGGCCAGTTATCCTCGCCCTGCACCTTTGCATGAGGAAGAACAAACACGCAGAGGACGAGAACCGGGAAGGAGTGAACTGAGGAATGATGACTGATTCTCATGGGGCAGTGCTACTGGTTGGTCCCCGGATCCTCGCGTCCTGCCGGGACAGATAAAGGGAAAACGACCTGATTCCGGGAATCCCTCCTGTTTTTCCGGCCCTTGATCATCCTTACTCGCTTGTTCACCCTTCCACTGCATCAACTCTGCCTCATGAAAGCGCCGCTGCTCCTTTTGGCCCTTGCCCCGTCCGCTTTCCTGGTGAGTTGTGCCACCGATGACGCCGGCAGGCCCGCCATCCGCTCCCAGGCCACCAGCAAACTCCCTTCCACCGACCTCTACTACTGGTCAACCGACGAGGAATCCGGCCCTGTCAAGGTGCACATCAATCTTGGCAGGCAACGGCTCCATGTGGCACGAAACGGAAAGCGTATCGCCTCCGCCTATGTCACCACGGGCCGTGAAGGCCATGACACGCCCCCTGGAAGCTACCGCGTCCAGGAAAAAAAATTTGGCAAGAAATCCACCAGCTACGGCTGGATCGAAAATTCGGTGGGTGAACGGGTTAATTACGACGCCGGTCCCGGTGATCCCGTTCCCAGAGGTTGCAACTACGTAGCCGCTCCCATGCCCTACTGGTTACGCCTCACGGGAACCGGAATCGGCATGCATGCCGGCCATATCCCACGCCCCGGCTCCACCGCCTCCCACGGCTGCATCCGCATCCCTGAAAAATTCGCGGCCAAGCTCTATGGAGCAGTCGGGGTCGGCACCCCGGTCACCATCGAACGGGGCCACTACGACCCCTGGATCGTCCATCCCGATCCCCTCCCCCGCGAGAAAAAGAAGCCGAGAACCAGAAACGGCCTGCGCGTGGTCTCCCCGGATGACCCCTGGATCATCTGGCCTGAGGGGCATCCGCGCGCCGGACGATAGGACCAGGACCGGCAGCCGTTTCAGACCGAAACCCAACGCCCTGTTTCCACCGACTGCAAGGCGGCATCGGTGAACTTCTGCGCGATCCAGCCGTCTTCCAGGTTGGGATGCGCATTGGAACCTTCCTCTCCCCTGATGGCGGGAGCCAACGAAGGGAAAACCCACCGGGAAAAACGGTTACCGAAGCCTTCGTCCGGTGCCCTCGCCACCACCTGCTTCTCCTGGTCGGGCCTCACCAGGATGACCTCTCCGGACCATCGATCGACGCTCAGGGAGGCCGAGGTCCCATGCAATTCAAGTTCCGGGGCGAGATGCTTGCGCAGGAAGGTCGCATGCGAGAGCAGGTAGGTTCCCACCGCCCCGTTGGCATAACGGCAGGCCACGCTGGCATAATCAACTGTCCCACCCTGCCGCGAACTCCCGGCTGCCTTCGTTCCATCACGGCCCCAGTCGAGCGCCTCGCCCAGGTTGATCTCCCCGAGGTCGGCTTTGGAAGGGGTGAGAGTTTCCCCGTGTGCCAGAACGCTGGTGGCTTCCGTCCCCATGATCCAACGCACCACATCATAGGCATGGGATCCCACGTCCGCAATCGTCCCCGCCGAGGACAGCATGGGATCATCCCGCCAGGTCAACGGCATATCGGCAGGACGCGGATTCTGCCAACGGAAGACGGTCGAGACGATCTCTCCCAGTTCGTTCGCGGCAACCATCTCCCGTGCGATCTCAAAGACCCGCACCATCCGCGTCCAGAAGGGCACGAAGTGGGCCAGCGCCGGGCGGGCATCCCGATAAAGCCCCCACATCTCCCCTGCTTCAGCGGCATTCATGCCCACTGGCTTTTCGCAGAGCAGGTGCTTTCCCTGCTCCGCACAGGCGAGCACGGCTTCGTGGTGCAGGGCATCGGGCGTTCCCACAATCACGAAATTCACCCCGGGATGCTCCACCACCTCCTGCCAGTCCGACGTGGCCAACTGCGCACCATCCTCCTCCGCCGCCCTGGCCAGGAGATCTTTCCGCCGGGCACAAACCGCCACAATGCCCGCTTCGTTACACTCCCTTATCTCAGCGCGGTAGGGAGCTCCGATGAATCCGGTCGCACCCAGCACGCCCACCTTGAAGAGAGGATCCGCCATGGCTGATGCCTTTAGTGGGCCAATTCACCGTGGTCGATCTTCGATTGTATCCTTGCGCTCCCCGCAGGGGGATTTCTACTACCCACAACTCCGCTCCAAGTCCGACCTGCCCGCCTGAAGTTCGAAGTCCATGTTCAAGATCCAAGTCCATGTTGAATCTCCCCGGCGGGCGCTCTATCTCGACGCCATTGACCGGATGTGCGAGGTTGAACTCGTCGAGAAGGATGCCGATGCACTTGTCACCGACACCGTCGGGGATCCATCTCTCCCCACCCTGCTCGATGCTCCGGAAGAGGGTGACCCCACCCGGTTGTCGGACCTCCAGGGGACTCCCCTGATGCCAGCCCATGAGTGGCGCTTCGCACCCAATGTGATCCCGGTGCAGGAGAGCAGATCCCAGGGACAACTCGGCGAACCCGGCCTCCTGCGCATCCACTACTGGCTGGCACGAAAAGAATGCCCCCGCACCGTGGCCTTCCATCAGATCGATCTCGCCCAATGGTTTTTCTCCTCTCCGCCTGACTCGGGATACTGCCATGCCGGCCAGGATCACCTGCTGGTTCACCTCGGCTACCCGGATGGCGGAATGGCACTCGTCGATATCGCCACTGATCGACCGGGCAACTCGGATTACCACTCCATGCACCTGATCGGTTCCCACGGGGCAGCCTACGCGGATGACCACGAGAACACCCATCTCCTCCTTGGAAAAGCGGGAGCGACGGCGCTCATCCAACCGGTCAATGCCGTCCTCACAATCCAGAACATGCTTGGGGAGTTCGTGGCCGGGATCCGTGAAAATCGACCTTGGAGCGTGAATCTGCAGGACACCCTCCATGTTCTCGCAACCCTGAAGGAACTCTCCCATGCCTGAACATGTCTACCGCGCCCTCGTCCTGAGCGTTGTCAAACACGACTACCTGCCCAATGCGGTGGCATCCCACCCCCGTTTCCAGTTGGTGGCGGTGGCCGACGACCCCGACCGCCCCGACTGGACTCACGAGCGCAATCAGCTCTTCGCGGACCAGCACGACATTCCCTACCGACGGGATGTGGAGGCCGCCCTCCCGGACTGCGACCTGGTGGTGGTCAGCCCGGAGGCCGAACGCCATTGTGATCTCGCTCAGCGGGCCGCCCGGGCCGGCAAGCATATCGTGGTGGACAAACCACTCTCACCCAGACTGGCAGAATGCGATGCTCTCGTTGCCGCGGTGGCGGAGAACCAGGTGAAGTGCCTCGTCTGGAACCGCAACTTCCTCCCCTCCCTCGTGAAAGCCCGGGAAACGCTGGAGAGCGGCGCCATCGGCACCCTGCAGGCCATCCACTGCGACTTTTATTTTTCCAAGGACGCTGGACCTCCGAAGGGTTCGCGTGGGCCCGGCGACCCACCCATCAACTGGCTCGAGCGCCAGCTGGAGGCTCACGCCGATGGCTCGGACGGCGGCGTGGGAACCGAGCCTCTCGGCGAACTGCAGATCGAGGGCATCTACCCCCTTGCCTACATCCACATGCTCATCAATTCACCGGTAGAACGCGTCTTTGCCCGGACCACCGCTCACTTTCACCAGGCCAATGTCGACAACAATGTCGACGACCTTGCCACCGTCACGCTGGAAATGGCCAATGGCTGTGTAGGATCTCTTTCCATCGGCCGGATCGGTGCTGCGGCCCACCCCGACATCGGGGAAATCAAACTACACCTCCTGGGAAGCGAGGGATCGCTGGTCATCAGCGAGGCCCGGCCCGAGGTTGCCGTCTACGCCCGTCACCAGCCACCGGCCGAGTTCCGGCACCGGCGGATCGCTGACGAAAACAACTACCTTCTCATGCAGAACTTCGCCGAGGCCCTCGACCACGATAAAGACACCATTCTCAATGCCCGCGGTGCACGGGATATCGCGGCCACCGTGCAGGCCGCCCTTGAGAGCGCCAGATCGGGAACCGTTATCGAAACCACCAGATGACCGCCAACGAACTCAGATCAATCCTCCATGGTGGCGAACGCGTCGCCCTGGGAACCTGCCTCGTCTCACCCTCGCCCAAGTGGCCCCCGGTTTTGCGGAACTGCGATCTCGACTTCGTCTTCATCGACACCGAGCACATCGCCCTCAACCGCGAAACGGTTTCCTGGATGTGCCGCACCTACAACGCGATGGGAATTCCTCCCCTCGTGCGCATCCCGACCCAGAATCCCGATGACGCCACCGTCGTCCTGGACGACGGCGCTGCCGGCGTCATCGTGCCCTACGTCGAGAAACCCGAGGTCGTCCGGGCAATGGTGGGCGCAACCAAGCTGCGTCCCCTCAAGGGTGAACGTGCCCGCCGGACCCTCGACGGAGAGACCCTCGAACCGGAACTACGGAGCTACCTCGACGACCATAATTCCAACCACATCCTGCTCACCAACATCGAGAGCGTTCCGGCCATGGAAAACCTGGATCAAATCCTGGAGGAACAGGGACTGGACTGCGCCCTTATCGGTCCCCACGACCTCTCCACCAGCCTCGGGATCCCCGAACAGTACGACCACCCGAAATTCCTTGAAGCCTGCGCCTTTATCCTGGGCAAGGCCCGCGCGGCCGGGATCGGTGCCGGCATCCATCACTGGCTCCCTCCAGAAAAGCAGGTCCAGTTCGTCGAGATGGGCGCCAACCTCCTGATTCACAAGGCGGACGCCATTTTCCTCTCCGAAGGCCTCCAGACCCAACTCCGCGAAATCCGGGAACTGCTGGGACAGGAGAACCAGACCGGAAATGCCGGGCAGGTGACGATCTGAAACGGGATCCCGCGCCGCGACAGGATCCTCGTCTACCCCGAGCTCAGTTCCAGACCCGGAGCCGGGCGAAGAGCCGGCCCCCTGCCGGGACGGGGGAATCCGCCCGCCAGGTTTCAATCACCAGGCCGTCGTTATTTCCGCTCGGCGTCTGACTCACCAGGACTCCTCCCGCCGTCCAGGTCACGAGATCGGAGGAGAACTCGACCGCATAATTCAGTTCATCCGCGGCCACCTCCCGGGTGAAGGTCAGGGTCAGGAACGACTCCTCGCCGTTGTCCATCGCGAAAGTCCCCGTCCCGGCCACCGGCAGAAACTCCTCCGAGGCCACATTGGGATCTCCCCCGAGGAAGAACTCCAGCATGGTCACCATCCCGTCGGCGTCTCCATCTCCGAAATCCTCGGAAACCTCATGATGCTCTTTCCAGGCGGCGTAATCCAGGCGGTCATGGTCTCCCGGGGTCCCCTCGGGATAACGACTGATGCGCCAGTTGGCCGGGTCATTGTGATCCGGGCTGAGAAACTCGTCCACATTCCGGAGCACCAGGCTGAATTCACCATCCCCGGCGGGAGGCCAGGGAGGTTTGTTGTCATACTCGTCAATGTCATGAATAGTGGTGCCTGCGCCAAAGGAGAGCTTCAGGCGCTCGCCATTGTTGCGCAGGTTGTCATTGGGATATTCCCCCGCAACGGGCAATCCTGCCCCATAACGCACCTCAAAGGCGGCACGATTCTTGACCACCAGGACGTATTCTCCCGGATCCAGCGTCTCCACTCCGCTGCCCCCGAAGTCAAAGTCGATCCCCTTGGTAAAGCGGACGTTGCGCAGATCGAGCGCAGTGGGCCCGACATTCTTCAGTTCCAGGTATTCGAACTCGTCCCGGTTGGTGGAAATGAGGCGCTCTTCTCCCACTGGCTCAGGCGGGTGGTACATGAATTCCGAGATGCGCAGGTCACGCAGGTGATCGGAGATATTGGGCGCAGTAGCCTGGAACTCCACGGGCTGGGACCAATGGCTCCACCGGCCGGCCGTATCCTTCATCCGCACCCGCGCCCGGTAGGTCCTGCCCACCCTGACCGCCAGGGGAGGAAACTGGTAACCTCCATCAAAATCTGCCAACTCCCCCGACTCGAAGCCCCCCTCGATCTCGTAGATGTTGGGCCGGGCAGGATCGTAACCCGTCACCGCCGGATTGTGGACCTCGGCCAGGCGCCATTCCATGGCCGCAAAGCGCGACCGGCTGGGACTGGAAAAGGTGCTGCAGGTGAAAGTCAGCCCGTCCGACGGATAGCCTTCCGGCCCGGCATAGATGATCACCGGCCTTCCGGGAACATCGTCCTCCTGGCTCAGAAGTGTCCTGGACATCCAGTTCCCCCGCGATGTGATCCAGGTCTTCACGACGCGCACCATCCCGGCAAAATCCCTGGTGGAGGAGATATCGTAGTAGCGGTCCTTGTGATTCAGACGCGGGTGATTATCCCACATGCGCCGATCGACATCCACGAGGGACGGCTCTTCCGGGGTGTAGACGAACTTCATGGTCTCATCCACCAGCTTGTAGCCCTCGTCCCGATTGAAGAGCAGGTCCAGAATCTCGCGCACACGGTTCTGGTAGTCGGTATTGAAGGCCGGATTCTGAGCCACCTTCGATTTGAAATCGTGATTCCCATTGCCATACATGTTGTTGGCGAAGGTGAGATCAAGATCCCAGGGAAGGAGCTCGAATTTATCGGTCTCCGGGTTGTGGTAGTAGAAATAGTTCTTACCGTAGGCGATATCGTAATGGTGAATGGCTTCCACCACCGTGCGATAGCTGAAGTATTTCTCGATGTTAAAATTGTCCCGCCACCATTGCGCCGAGGGATTCCTGCCGCGGTAACCGCTGATAAACGCGGAAACATCGGAGCGGTTTTTGACCTGGGTGGGTCCCTGGTTGTTGGACTCCCCGCTGTGTCCCTCGATCTTGTAGAGATTGCCGTCAGGCAGATCGTGCTCGTCCAGAAACTGCCCGTCCAACTGTTCGACGGCAAGGAAGAGCCCATAATAGTCCGTCCCATACTGCGAGCGCTCCGGACGGGACTGGTCAATGACGTAGAACTGCACGTGATGGGTCTTGCTGGCTTCCACTCCGCAGAGCTCAAAGAGACGAAATCCCACTCCCTCGAAGAGTCCCTGCTCTCCCCGGTGTTGAAAATTCACCTGCTGAACGATGGAGGAGAAATTCAGTTTGCTCCACTTGGTGTCGTACTCGTTTCCGTATTCATCCCGGGCCTGGAAACGGTGCCCGCGATTGAAATCAAACTTCCAGAAATTCTTGCCGAACTGGAAGCGGTGCACTCCTCCCCGGGGCCGGTAACGGATATGGTCGTAGACCCTCCCTTCGTAGACAAGCGTCCCGGGCCAGAGATATTCCGATCCTCCGTATCCCCCAAACTGCGATTCGTCCACCCAGGACGACTTGCTCAGCAGGAAGTAGGTCGGGATACTGGACATCAGTTCTCCCGGATAAGTCACCGGGGGGTCTCCCTCCCGGATCTCACCCCTCCAGTCGGGGGTCCCATTGTAGACAAAATAGGCGAAGTTGGATTGCGGATCATCCTCGTAGGGAACCTGCACCGAGCTTCCTCCGGCATCCTCTACCGTGATGCGATAACGTACCAGGTAGCGGTTCCGGTTCACATTGAAAGGCACGGTCCCGGTATGGACACCGTCCCCAGCCTCTTCATCGTCGCCCTGGCCATCATCGGTCATGGGCAGATCCACCCATCCACGGTCATAGGCCGGATCAAGGTTTACCGTCCCGTTCTGGTTATACTTGAGGTAACGGCCGAAATAAGCCCCGGCTCTCACCAGCTGGTAGGAGAGCGTCACGGAATCCACCCCGTCCGGATCAGTCACCAGGGCCGTGATCACGACCGGCTCGTTGGAAACCGGTTGCCGGGGAGAGTGAGAGACCCGCCTCGTCTGGGGCGGCGCCTCGGTGGAGTAGGTCACATTCCGCAGGCCCGGGGTGGGACGCCCGGATCTCCAACTCCCGCCCAGATCGGTTTCCAGGGCCGGATGAATCAACTGGATGGACGGGCTTACTCCTGCCACCAGATCCCCGACCGTGGGCCAGGGGAACCCCAGGCGATAGTCCACCTTGCTCACCACCGCGCCGTCCGGATCCCGCAGGTTCACCGTCTCCCCGCTGTTGCGGAGTTTGCCGCTCCACGGTCCAAGTGCTCCACCCCGCCGGAACTTGCTCTCCATGGTTGCCGGGTCCTGGGCGATGATCAGATACGCTCCGCTCTCAATACTGGTCGCCGGCGGAAAGAGGAAATCGACCCCTCCGGATATCTCCCAGCCCTCGAGACTGATGGCAGATTCAGTGGGATTGTATACTTCAATGAACTCCGCCGCCACCGTCTTGTCGGCCTCGTCGTAGTGAATCTCGTTGATTACGAGCGAGGGCTCATCGAGCTGAGCGAAGGCACTCTGGACTACGGCCAACAGGCCGACGACATAAAGGATGCGGCGGACGGATTGCATGGGTGGGGGTATGAGGAAATACAACCCGCCCCGGCCTCTGCGTCAAAGCAAACCCTGTCACGCATAAAATCCGGCCCGTCATCCCATGCACTTTTGACTGTAGAAAGATGCATTCCGAGGTTAAAGGAGTAGATCCGGAAGCTGTGAATCCGTGAATTCCTGCTCTAACAAATCCCGCTCCCGTCGGCCGATGGCTGGCCTCGCTGCAGTCCTCATGGGATTGCTTGCTGCTCAGGCCCAGGCCGAATCCCTGGCGGAAGAGCAGGGCCTGCAATTCTTCGAGCGCAGGATTCGCCCCGCCCTGGTGACGCACTGCTACGAGTGTCACTCCGCAGGTTCAAAGAAGGCGGGCGGCAAGCTCTACCTGGATCATGCAGGGGGGCTCCTGCGGGGTGGCGAGTCCGGCCCTGCGATTGTCCCCGGCCGCCCCGGGGAGAGCCTTTTCATCCGGGCGATCCGGAAAGAGAATGACGACCTCGTCATGCCCCCGGACGACAAACCTTCCCTGCCGGAAGCTGTCGTTAACGATCTTGTCGAGTGGGTGAGACGCGGGGCTCCCGACCCCCGTGCCTCACCTGGCGGAAAGAGCCCACAGGAAGTAATGCCCGATGAGGCCGCCCTCTGGTCCTTCCAGCCACTCGGAAAACCAACTCCTCCTCAACTACGCGACCAGGACTGGCCCAGGAATGACATCGACCGGTTCCTCCTTGCCCAACTGGAGTCCCGGGAATTCCGGCCCGCCGATGATGCCCCGCCCGGAACGCTGATCCGTCGACTCTACTGCGACCTCGTCGGATTGGCTCCGACCTACGACGAGATCGGTGAATTCCTCAGCGCCTGCCAGCAGAACAGGCAGTCTGCAGTGGAGGCCCTGGTCGATCGCCTCCTGGCCTCTCCTCATTTCGGTGAACGCTGGGGCCGGCACTGGCTGGATGTTGGGCGTTACGGCGAATCGAATGGCAACGATGGACTGGGGCGCAATCCGACCTTCCCCCACGCCTGGCGATACCGGGACTACGTCATCCAGGCCTTCAACGACGACGTCCCCTACGATCTCTTTCTGAAGCAGCAGATCGCCGGGGACCTCCTCCCCTCCTCCTCCCCCGGGGAACGCCACCGCAACCTGACCGCCACCGGCTTCCTCGCCATTGGACACAAACCGGCTGCTGCCATGAACGAGAACTTCGCCATGGACGTGGTGGACGACCAGATCAACACCGTGGCTACCGCGACGATGGGACTGAGCGTCGCTTGCGCGCGCTGTCACGACCATAAACACGACCCCATCTCAACCCGGGACTACTACGCCCTCGCCGGGATCTTCAGGAGCACCGAGACGCTCTGGGGAAAAGCGGCCAACGAGAAACTCACCGCGCCAGCCACCCCCCTCCATGACCTGCAGGTCAAGACCGGGAAACCACAGGAGAAATCGGCTCCGGAATTTGCCAAGGATTACGGCGAGGCGATCAATGCATTAAAGCCCGTCCTCTACGCGTCCCTGTCGGGTCCGGCGGAAAACCTCGTAATCGAGAAAGGGGTGACGCTCTCGCCAGGGACTTTTGCCAGGACGGAGGAAGGGCGTCTGCAGGCCGGGTCCGCCCTTCCGGTCAACAGCTATTCCATCTCCTTCTGGTTCCGCAATGATCTCGGTAATAGCACGCGGGCCATTACCGCCTACCTGTTCTCCCATGCCGTGCTCGGTGACAAGGAGCAGAAGGGAGATCACCTTGGGATTGGTGGAACCCACGAACCGGGCCGGGCGGGCAAACTCTTCCTCTGGACCGGCACCAGGCAGGACGAAAGCGCAGTCGGTTCCAGGGTCCTCGCCCCGGGCACCTGGAATCATGTGGTTCTTGCCCGCGACGACAAGCGTATGCGCCTCTACCTGAACGGAGACCCCAAACCCGAGATCGATGCCGGGATGCAGGTGGCCGCACCGGCAAACGGGACCATCTGCATCGGCGCCCGCAATGACCGCTTCGCCCCTCTCAAGGGATTCCTGGCCCACCTTGCAGTCTTCGACCGGGCCCTGACCCCGGAGGAGGCACACCGTGTGCACGTTGCTTCCGGTCAGAAACCGGGAACGGCCCATGTTCCCGGACCAGCCTTCGCCATGGGCGTCCGGGAAGGCAAGGCGATCACAGACTGCAAGATCAACATCGACGGCAACTCAAAGAAACTTGGATCCAGCGTCCCCCGGGGATTTCTTCCTGCCTGCAGGACGAGTCTCAATCCCCCTACGGTTGGAGCAGGAACGAGCGGACGCCTGCAACTGGCGAACTGGCTCACCCGGGGCGACCACCCGCAGACTGCCCGCGTGATGGCCAATCGGATCTGGCTTCATCTCTTCGGCCGCGGTCTGGTGACCACTCCTGATGATTTCGGCGTCTACGGAGCCCGCCCCTCTCATCCCGAACTCCTTGACCACCTCGCCCGGCGCTTCATGGAGGACGGCTGGTCGACAAAGAAACTGATCCGCACCATTACCCTCAGCCGCAGCTACCAGCTCGACAGCTCCTGTCAAGATAACCGGTTACTGGAAGCCGACCCGGCAAACGTCCTGGCCGGAAGACACCAGCGTCGAAGCCTCGACGCGGAGTCCCTGCGCGACCGCATCCTGCAGGCTGGCGGCACGCTTGACCTGGAACCCGCCCGGGGCTCCGCGATCGATGATCTCGATATCCTCCTCAACTGGCCGCCGGGAGAGGCCAAGTATCTCCATGAACCAAGCACCCACCGCAGTGTGTATCTCTGCATGCTGCGCAATGCGTTGCCAAAGGAACTGAGTGCCTTCAACTTCCCTGATGGCATGACCGTGACAGGCCAGCGCAGCACGGCCACTCCGCCTACCCAGGCCCTCTTCTTCCTGAACAATCCCCTGCTCATCGCCCAGGCCCGGTCCCTGGCCGAACGGATTCTCGCTCAGCCGGTTCTCTCCGACCATCAGGCTAATCTCGAATCCAGGGTCACCACCGCCTATCGACAAATCCTGCAGCGGAATCCTTCCAGGGAGGAAGTGACCCGCGCTCTCTCGCACGTGCACGAACAGGAAGTGGACCTGTCCGGGGCTGACTCAACCCTCCGGGCGTGGGCAAGTTTTTGCCAAGCGTTATTGGCAAGTAACGAGTTTCGTTATATTGACTAGGAGAACGAGGCGATGCGAACACTCTCTCGACGTAGATTGCTCCAGGCCACCGGTTGTGGCTTCGGTTCCCTCGCCCTCAATGCCCTCTGTGGAACCAGCGCCTCCGCAGGGAGCCTCCACCGCAAGACGCCTCCCATCCCGGCTCGGGCCAGACGCGTCATCTTTCTCTGCATGCCGGGCGGACCGGCTCACCTCGACACCTTTGACTACAAGCCACAGACCGGCAAAACGGAGCATCCGGGATCCGCTTTCCAGTTCAGCCAGCACGGCGAAAGTGGCCTCTGGGTTTCTGAACTCTATCCCGAAGTGGCCCGGCATGCCGACAATCTCTGCGTGCTCAACGGGATGTATGCCGACACTGGGAATCACGCGCAGTCCTTCCGGCAGATGGTCACCGGCGAACGACTGCGCCATCGCCCCAGTCTGGGCTCATGGGTGAGCTACGGCCTCGGGACTGAGAACGGGAACCTTCCAGGCTTCGTCAGCCTCAACGCTCACGAGCAGTACGTGTCCTCCGGGGAGTTTCTTCCCGCCCAGTTCACAGGCACTCCCATCGGAACCAACGGTGAGGACATGTCCCTGGCCACCATCTCCGATGTGGGCAGCGACCACCTCTCCCAGCGAGCCAAGCGACGCCAACTCGATCTCATCCAGGCCATGAACCACGGTCACCTTGAAGCTCGCGCCGATGACCCAAGACTGGAGGGCGTGATCGAATCGATGGAGCTTGGCTTCCGGATGCAGGCCCTCGCCCCCTCTCTGCTTGACGTGAGCACCGAATCCCAGGCCACCCTCGAGCGCTACCGGGTCGGCAGGAATATCAAGGTGGGCACCTGTCGGCCGTCCGACTTCGGACGCCAGTGCCTCCTGGCCCGCCGCTTTGCGGAAGCGGGCGTGCGCTTCATCCAAGTTTCCCATAACGGCTGGGATCAGCACAAGAACCATCGCCGTGACCTCAAAGCCAATTGCGATTCGACCGATGCGCCCATTGCCGCACTCCTTGAGGATCTCGATCAACGCGGACTCCTCGACGACACCCTCGTGGTGTGGGGCGGAGAATTCGGGCGTCCCGGCCTGAAACCATCCGACAAGAAGGACGAGACGGGTCATCAACCGGCCGGATTCACCTTCTGGCTGGCGGGCGGTGGAGTGAAGCGTGGACTGGCCTACGGCGGGACCGACGGCACCGGTTCCAAGGCCGTGGAGGGCAGGGTTCACTTCCGCGACCTGCACGCCACCATCCTGCACCTCCTCGGTCTGGAACACGACAAGCTCACCTTCCCGCATCAGGGTCGCCTCCACCGTCTTACCGGTCCGGAAGGCGGAAAGGTGGTGAGCGAAATCCTTGCCTAGGTGACCCGCTATAGAAGAAAAACAGAGAATTCCGCGTCCGCCCCTCCGGTCTCATTACCAGAATTGCCCGGGCCATCTCCCGTTTCGACGCACCGTTTCCCGCTCTTGCTGACCCCGTCGTGTCTGCTACGGTTTTGTCCTGGAACGATGAAACGCACGGTCACCCCCCGCCTCTCGTGCACCCACGGCCTGGGGCTCCTCCTCGGCCTGGCGATCCTGTTCATCTCCTGCAAGGAGAACGATGGAAACTCCGGGAAGGAAACCGTTCCTCCAGCGGGCCAACCTCCCCACCCGGACAAGAGCGCCGCGCAAGCTCCCCCCACTTCTTCGGACGCCACCCCCAACCCCGTAATTCCTCCCAGCCCCGCCGTGAAGGTCGGCCCTGCGGAAACGGCCCCCGGCCTGGGCCAGGGAAACTTCATCGCCCCCCTGCGCGACGCCTACGAACGGATGGATCCCGGCAAGGACGGCTGGGTCTCCGAGGCCTTCAGCGCCTCGGCCAAGGAACAGTTACACCTTCTCGAAGACCTCCTCGGAGGCCCTGATGACATCAAGGCTGCCTCCCTGGAAAAACTGGCGGTGGCGGATGTATCGACCACCCCCCTGCGACCGGATGACCTGTCCGCAACTTTTGACGACGGCCGCTTTCTCGTCCGGCGTGCCGGTCCCTTAACGAGCACGAAGACATCCGGGGCAGCTGCCCTGGCCGCCAGCCTGAACAAGCTGCGTCCCGAGAAGGGCTCCATCGATCCCCACATGAAAATTTTCCGCGTTTTCCCCGGGGAGTCCGGCGCGGCGGACTGCCTGGTTTTGGTGGATATCCTCAGGCTCACCGGGCAATCGCGGACCCAGATCAATGCAACCTGGTCCTGCAAGTGGAGTCTTTCGCCCGACCAGCTTCCTCTCCTGACCTCGATCGCGCTCACCAGATACGAGGAAATTACGCAATCCGTCGACTCCCGGCCCCTCTTTACCGATGCCACCCGGGCACTCCTCGACCAGGAGGAGGCCTACCGCAATCAGTTCCTCCATTCCTCGGACCACTGGCGGGCCCGCCTGCCCCGCGAACTGGGACTCGATCCGGTGGCCAATCATGGCCTTGCCATTGGTGATATCAACGGTGACGGACTCGACGACCTCTATGTGTGCCAGCAGGGAGGGCTCCCCAACCGGATGTTCCTCCAGAATCCAGACGGCACCCTGCGCGACATCACCAAAACCAGTGCTACCGGGTGGCTTGAATACTGTGCTGCAGCGCTCCTGGTCGATCTCGACAATGACGGCGACCGCGACCTGATCATTTCACAGGATTTCCGGGTGATGGTCATGGCTAATGATGGCAACGGGTCCTTCACCCTTGCATTCGGTTCCTCCACCAAGGCCCAGTCATTCTCACTGGCAGCTGCCGACTATGACAACGACGGTCTCGTCGATTTCTACATCTGCGGATACAACCCGTCCCATTCCGAACTGCGGGGCGGAGCGATGGGAGAGCCCATGCCTTTTCACGATGCCAACAACGGTGGACCCAACATGCTGTGGCACAATGACGGAAACCTGAAGTTCAGGGACGTCACCGCAGCGAGCGGCATGGACGCCAACAACACCCGCTTCACATTCGCCGCCGCCTGGGAGGACTACGACAACGATGGCGACCAGGATCTCTACGTGGCCAATGATTATGGCCGTAACTGCCTGTATCGGAACGATGGTGGATCCTTCTCCGAAATTGCAGCCAGGTTACGCCTTGAGGACACCTCTTCCGGAATGTCGGTGAGCTGGGCTGACTTCAACCTCGATGGCCGGATGGACGTCTACACCAGCAACATGTTCTCCAGTGCCGGAAACCGCATCACCTACCAGAAACAGTTCAAGTCCGACCTGCCCGAGGAGGTTCGGAAACAATTCCAGCATCTTGCAATCGGGAACTCCTTGTTTGAGGGCGTTGCCGGCAACCCCTTCAAGGACGTCGGGGTCGCGGCCGGGGTCAACATGGGACGCTGGGCCTGGGGCTCAAAGTTCGTCGATTTCAACAATGACGGCCGGGACGATATCCTGGTCGCCAATGGCTTCATCACTACTGCGGACACAGGTGACTTGTGAAGTGTCTACTGGCGGCAGGTCGTGTCGCAATCCCCCGTCGATGATTTCTCCGGACCCGCCATCGCCTCCTACAAGCAGGGATGGCGCGCCCTGAGCCGCCTCCTGCACGAGGACCGCACCTTCAGCGGCAACGAACGCCACTGCGCCTTCCTCAACACCGGTGGCGAAGAGGCGAGCTTTGCAGATGTATCCGCTCTCACCGGATTCGGTTTTCCTGACGATGGTCGCGGACTTGCCACGGTCGACTGGGACTTTGATGGGGATCTCGACGTCTGGATCACCAATCGCAGCGCGCCCCGCGTCCGCTTCCTCTCCAATCACACTCCGCCCGGTCAGAACTTCATCGCCTTCAAGCTTCGGGGGAATGGGAAAAGCAGCAACCGCGATGCCATCGGAGCCCGCCTGGAGTTGATCCTTGAAGGGGCGACCCCAGCCAGACGCATCCGCACCCTGCGCTGCGGGGAAGGCTTCCTTTCCCAGTCCAGCAACTGGGTTCACTTCGGCATCGGCACGGCCACCGGCATTGCCAGGCTGGTGGTCAAGTGGCCCGGTGGCCGGGCTGAGAGCTTCCCCGGCCTGCAACCGGGCAAGTTCTATCTTGTCGAGCAGGACAGCGGAACGGCGCGCCTGTTCTCCCCCCCCGGTCAACGCGTCGCTCTCACCCCCCTGGAGCAGACTCCCCTTCCTGCATCCCGGAACACGCGCACCATCGCCCCCGCGGGCCTCCCCATGCCGCAACTCGACATCATCGCCGGGAACGGAGAAGCGTCTCCCTACGCTCTCAGTGGCAAGAGAGCGGTCGCCATCAACGTCTGGTCGAGCATCTGCGCAGCATGTGTGGCCGAACTGTCCGAGTGGTCAGACCATACCGACGAACTGCTCTCCGCCGGTCTCGATGTCATTACACTCAGCACCGATCACCTCAACGGCGGAGCTCCGCCGGAGGCCACCCGGGCCGCCCTCGCCCGGACGGGCTCCAGATTTCCCAACCTCGCCATCTCGGAACCAAGCCTCAGGGCACTCGACTTTCTGCAGCGTTCCGTCCTCGACCGCCAGACCCCCCTCCCCGTTCCAAGCACCTTCCTGGTCAACTCCGGTGGAGAACTGGTGGCCTTCTACCGGGGACCGGTTGCCGTCGACCAGCTCCTCCAGGATCTGCACCTGACGAAGGAAGACCAGTCTCCAGACGCCCGGCGCAATGCCGCCATCCCCTTCCCCGGGCGCTGGATCGGCCAGGCCGTTCCGGGACGACCCAACCGCGTCGCTTCCATCATGGCAGACCACGACGAAGTCGAACTCGGGGCTGCCTATCTGGAACACTGTGCCTCCCTCCTCGAATCAAGGGCAGATGATCCGGAGAGCAGACGCAATCTCGGTGACCTCTACTACGTCGCCGGTCTCCTGAACGGACTCAAGGCCGATCGCCGCAAACTCGCCATCGCGCAACTCTCCCGCGCTCGGGACCTGATGCCGGAGGACGTTCGCATCCGGTTGGAACTGGGCCGCCAATTCTTCCTGGCAGGACAATTGCGCCATGCCGAGCAGGAGATGAGCAAGGCTGCCGAGATCAACCCCGGCGACCTGGCACTGCTCATGGATCTCGGGTTGATGCGTTTTCGCCTGGGAAAATACGGGAAATCACATGAGGTCTACATGAAAGTCGTCCGGGCCACGCCCCGCAACGGCCTGGCCCGCTATCACCTGGCCAATAATGAAGTCCGGCTCAAGCGATTGCCCGAAGCCATCGAAAACTATCGCAGGGCTCTTGCACGTGTTCCGGATCTCACCGAGGCCGCCAACAACCTTGCCTGGATCCTCGCCAGTCATCCCGATGAAAATCTTCGATCCCCGGAAGAAGCACTCACCATCACCACCCGCCTCTGCCAACAAACCCAGGAACGATCCCCGCTCTATCTGGACACCCATTCGGTCGCTCTGGCCAATCTCGGGAGATTCCAGGATGCCATCGCCACCGCCAACAAGGCGATTGCGCTCATCCCTCCACCGAACACCTCCGCAATCGCCGGCATCCGCGGACGCATCGCCCTCTACGCCGCCAGCAAACCCTACCGCGAAGGTGGATGGCAAAGGGAGGATCGATAAACCTTTCGAAATATCTTGGATCGTTCGATTTTCCGCCTTGCGCTAAGCAAATAGTCTCTTGTGCTTTATAGGCATTGAAGCAGGGCCCGCGGATCTGAATAGCTGTCGATTGCCGTTGACCGAAAGCTGCCAGTGAACAACATCGGAACAACTAATAACCCAATTCGTTGATCCCGGATCAACGACCACCATCAACTGAAATCCTTGTTGAGGCCTTGCCGCAACCCTTCCCCCGGTTGAGCCGGCTCCTTGACCAAGGTCTCAGAAAATCGAATCCACAAAAACCAAATTGATTATCATGAAGAAGAACCCACTGAAACTTCTTGTCCTTGCCTCGGGAACGCTCGCTCTGGCTCCCACCTCGG
>MDTC01080425.1_pt1 | contig 52447 bp, 57 predicted proteins | sample 811181 | NCBI WGS metagenome assembly MDTC01 (sample SAMN05326644, study PRJNA326480) | marine metagenome | isolation source: seawater | place: Pacific Ocean: North | collected 2011 | reverse complement strand
CTTCTTCTTCTTCTTCTTCTTCTTCTTCTTCTTCTTCTTCTTCTTCTTCTTCTTCTTCTTCTTCTTCTTCTTCTTCTTGATATTTTCTTTTGTATGAGCCGAGCATCTTATTTACATATTTATTATTTTCCTGTAAGATGTTTAATAAATAAGAATAAGATTCATTTATCATATAACGTAGTGTAAAGAATGGACTTCCATAGAACATGTTTTCTCTAACTTGACTATAATATTCATCAATGCTTTCAATTATTAACTTTAAATCACCTTCTTCATCATCTATTAATCGGTTTAATTGATTATTTCCATAAATATTATCAATCATAGTATCAATTTTCTCAATAACTTCGTGTTCCTTACCAAATGAACGACTGCTTAAATGCAAAAACATTTGGGTAAATGTAAAGTAGATGGAGTATTCGAGTTCCGAAAGATTATCAACTTTTACAAAATCCTCTTGTTTTTCCAATTTATTTTTAGAACCGATTACAATATCATCTTTCTTTAATTCCAATAATAGCTGCATATTATTAAATGTTAGGACATCAAATGTATTCATATTTATTTAAGAATACATTATAATTTTTAAATACTTTAAAAAAAAAGAAACAGTTCGATTTATCTGACTTTTAGAACCTTAAGGAAAGGCGTCATGATGTACTTAACCGTGAATCCTAATAGGATAGCGAATATGAATGAATTAAAGATGAGAACATTCGCACCTTGTAATTTAACATTGACACCAACAAGGGATCCGACCCATTTCAGTAGATCCTGGACCATGTTGAAAACCTGGGGGTGAGCAACGATGTAAAAGAGAACACCGCTAACTAATGAAATCTGAACTAATTTTTCGTTAAAAGCAGAAGTAATTTGAGAAACAACCTTGGACATTTTTTTATACTTTATATTAGATAAAAATTTTATGGATCTGTAATTTTTTGTTGGAGGAAATCTTTATGCAGGTATAAATTATCAAAAACTATAAAATTATTTTGTTTTAGAATGTGATCCATTTGGTCTCTATTTTTACTTGTTTCAAGAAATATACAATTGAACCGAATCGTTTTAAAAATACTCCATATCGGATTCTTGGTATTTAGAAAACAAACATCAAATGATTTTCCAAAACTATTAATTTTTTTGATTAAATTCTTTTCTTTTAACTTTGTATCTTCCTCAATATTTTCACATATCCATTGATCGGTCTTAATCTGATGTATTAATTCAGACTGTATACCTATAACATTTACTGAATCTCTAAATATACTGGATAATTCAATCTGCAAAGGGTGTTGAGAAACATTTAACGTATTGACTACTTCTGGTATCTGAATATCCATATTTTCTAACTCAATTTTCTTAGGTTGATAATTTGTATGATTGTGTATGCTTAATAACTTGATAGTATCATAGAAGTTTTCCATTGGTCTGTCCAACCCTTTTCCATAATAAAAAGATATAGCTTCTGAAACTATATCTTCCCAATGGAAACCTCCCTTTTTCCAAAAATCTTTGGTATGGAATAATGTTGATTCATATCCTCCTATATTATTTTCTACTTTGTATAATTGTTTCCCATAGATGTCATACGCTAACATCGCCTTACAGTAACAGCATTCTAACTTATTTTCTTTTAAGAAACGAAGTTTCCTTCGAATAACCTTTGGATTGTAAATTGTATCAATATCTAAATGAAATATATAATCATTGGAAGTCATGCCAACCGCGTAATCTCTTTTAAATCCATTTGGTAGTCGTGAAGAAAGCTTAAAATAATTTTGGATAGTTTGTTCGTTATCTTTTTTGAACTCAATTTTATCAATGTATTCTTCTGATTTAACATGAAAATACAAAATATTTTCATCAGGGGGGATTGAACTACTATGATCATCAATAGAATCATCCACAATAATCCATTCCAATTTATCCTTTGGATAATCAAAAGCATTCCAATGGTGTTCCATCAAAATATTAAACTGATACCAATTATCCAGAATAGTTACAAGTGAAACAGATGGTTCTGACATTTATATATGTTCCAATCATTTTCTTTAAATAAATGATTATTATTCATAATTATTGTCCATAATTATTTTTGCGTGACCCGATTCTTTTAAAAATTGAGGGTCAATTTTATCAGGACATTCAGCTATCTTTTCTCGTAAATAACATACAAATGTTAATCGTGTATATTTCTGGTCTAACCCGACAGTACCTACTTCTGGATTATCATTAAATGCATAATCGATTGTATCATTGTATACTTTATCTTCATCAGTCTCATAGATCCTTGTATTTGAATGCCATTGATGAACATCCATTGCTAAGAAATCACCATTACGGACATCAACTGCAACACCAAACTGGGGAAATACTGTATATCCTCCATGATATTTACCTCTTTGAATAACTGTTAGATTTCCGAAACCTTCTTTAAAATCCCCTGCATCACGGTGTAAAGCAGTTCTAAAATTCCGATTAATAGTAATTGTTGAGAAACTTGTCCCTGGTATTTTTAAATGAGGCTTTTCATTCGCTCGTTGGAATTGTTTTTCATAACTATCTGGAATTAATTTCTTAAATAAGCTATCTATTTTTTGAATAAATGGTAATCCGTTCTTATAATTATCGTAGTTTGTTCTTGTAAAGTGTGTTAAACGACAAGGTAAATGGCAAAAATTTTTGGATGCTTCATAAAATCCAATTGGATTTGAAGCGACTTGATTATTCACTTTCATCTTTGATATTCCATTTAATTTCTTAAGAATCAAATTGATTAATTCATCACGATCATTAAATATATCATCTTTATGTTTACATTTAATTTCATGTTCGTTAAACTTTTCTTGGAGCTCAGGTAATGTCAGTGTATCCAATTCTTCTTTGAGTTTATTACCCACTGGATTTAGATAACCTGTTGACCATTTATTTGTATTCACAATATTTCGTTTCGTCCAATAGACACTTTCTGTATTAATTGGACCCGCCGAAGCCCCTCTTCCACGACTTGGTTTCGCTAAGTCTTTGTATGACACCCATCCATTTCGAATAAGTGAATTTGTAAAAGAATTTCTTCGGAATTTTAATAATAATTTTTCTTGTCCATCATCATCTATATAGTAAACGTCAACATTCTCTTTTATTACCGGAATCTTCATGTATGATTCGTCTATCCATTTTCCTTCTAATTCAGAGGTTTCTTTGTCTGTCAAATACTTCTTAGTAATAATTTTCCTTGGACGAGGCATATATTATTAAAAAGAAAAAAATACTAATAAAAAACGAGTCATTTATCGGATCGTAGTTTCTTCATGAACATCTCTGTTTTCACCACGGACATCCAATTCAAGTTCATTGATATCTGTATTCTCGGTCCTCACAGTATGGATCTCATCTCCCGAAGATACCGTTGATTGTCTATCACAACCACCATCATCATCATCATCGTCCTCTCTAATTATCCCTTTAAAATAAGAGGTCTTATAGAATAATAAATATAGTATTAATGTGAATAAGATAGTGTGAAATATCATTGATAACCACCAAGACCTACACGGTTCATTCATTACAAATACGCTTCTAAATTTATAACTTTTTAAATGACTCCATCGGGGAGGGATTGTTAAAATGAATCCGGGACTAAGTAAGATAAAGAAGAATATTAATACAGTAATTAAAACAATACGGTTATTTAACATATAATATAATACTTATATTTTATTTAATTGTATTTTTCATATAACTTATAGAGTAAAACAATGAGAACGAATACCAATATGATTCTTGTGTAATTAGTTGTTTGCATAGAATACATGGTTTTATAAATTTCATGAAACTCACCATACGATATCTCCTTCTTATTTGTTATTTGATTTACTTTATTATGGATATCAATCAACCAATGAACCAAGTCGTCCTTTGAATTTAATTGAATTGGAATTTCTTGAATATTTTTATTGTAGTGTTCTCTACATACGGGACAAGGTAGAACATTGCCAATTGATTCAAAGAATTCTTTGGTTTGTAATTTATCTTTTTCAGAAGGTTGTTCTGGATAATTCAGTGTGATTGAATGAAGGAAAGTCCATGCAGAAGGTCCCCAAACAGTTGGTTCCATTTATGATATTTAATAATATATTATTTAAACAAAAAAAAAGATAATAAGATATGGAAAAAGCAAATTTATACTGTAATAATTGCGGTAATATAGGTCACCTTTATAAGGATTGTCGACATCCTATATTAAGTTATGGAATAATACTTTATAATAAAGACGTCCAAGATAAGATCCATATAATTTTAATTGAAAGGAAGAATTCACTTTCTTTTATAGAGTTTTTAAGAGGTAAATATTCATCAGTTTATAATATTTCTTATTTAACTCTTTTATTTAGTCGTTTTTCAAGGAGTGAATTAGAAAGAATAGTCAAACATGATTTTGATACACTTTGGAAGTTTCTATGGATCCATACTGATACAATTAATCACCGAATAAAAAAAGAATATTTCAAGAGTAAAGAGAACTTTAATAAATTAAAAAAAGGCTTCGTACATAATGGAGTCTTAATTAATATTAACTATTTAGTAAATAGCATTCAACCTGATCATATTTATGATTCGAATGAATGGGAAATTCCAAAAGGAAGAAGAAAACGATATGAAAATAATAAAGAATGTGCCAAAAGAGAGTTTCAAGAGGAAACAAATATACCTCCTTCTGCTTATAATTTATATGAAAATATTATTCCTTTAATAGAAGAATATAAAGGGATTAATAGTGTAAAATACAAACATGTTTATTATATTGCTCGCATTGATGAATTAATTAATATAGAAATTGATATGAAAAATAAAGATCAATACACAGAGATTAAAGATATTCAATGGCTTACTGAAAAAGAAGTGATTGAACATATAAGAGACTATAATGAGACCAAAATAAATGTAATTAGTAAGTTTTTTAAGTTTATTAAAGAACATGAGAAATTAGTTACAATAGGGTAAAATATCACAGAATAAATTAAATATATTATTTAGTAGTATATGGGGAAGCCCGATGTTGATATGGAAGACCTTTACATTGATTATTATGAAAATGGTAATGACTTGGATATACATAAACAAATAGATAATTACGATGTTGGACAAAATGATGAGATAGAGCGTTATGGTTATTCTTCTTATCCTGACCATTACAATAAGGATTTCATATTTGATATTTCTAGAAAACTTGAATTTTATCACAATAAATCTTTGTTAAACATCCTTGAACTTCAAAATAAGTGTAATCCATCGAATACATTTCATTTAACATATAGTCAACAATTTCTTAAAAACTTTATGAATGATAGAACACCTTACAATGGAATACTTATTTTCCATGGGGTTGGTGTTGGAAAGACGTGTTCAGCTGTAAATATTAGTAGTTCTTTTCGTGATTCGTATTATACAAAAGAAAAACAGAAAATTATTTGTCTTGTTTCAAAAAACATACAGCAAAGTTGGAAGGATACAATTTATGATCCGGATAGTCGAAAAAGGAACAATCAATGTTCAGGAAATAGTTTTGACAATCATTTTGATATTCATAAAAAACCAACAAAAACCAAAGTCAATCGTTTAATTAAGGAATATTATGATTTATTTGGTTATACCGAGTTTGCAAATCGTGTTAAAAAATTAATTCAAAAAAGGATTGGTTCATCGGAATTAACAGCGGAGGAAAGGTACAAAGTAGAAAAGGACGTGATTTCATCTCATTATTCAAATCGTGTCTTAATTATAGATGAAGTTCATAATTTAAGAGATGAAAAAGATACTTCTTCCGAAGGCGAAGAAGATATCAAGGAAACAAAAGATGTTATCAGAAAAGTCATTGAATATAGTGAAAATATGAAGTTAATCTTACTTTCAGCTACACCTTTATTTAATAAGTCCACTGAAATTGTTTGGTTAATGAATTTATTATTGTCCAATGACAACCGTCCTAAATTAAGTATGGGGGAACTCTTTGAAAAAATAGAAGACGATTATGTATTGAATGATGATGCCGAAACAATCTTAATGGAAAAGACGAGAGGTTATGTATCCTATTTAAGGGGTGAAAACCCTATATCTTTCCCGATACGGTTGTATCCCGATTTCAATAAGGATCCACGATGTATGGGTCCAAGAGATTCTCCTACCAAAGGGTTCAATGGCACAGACGCAATATCACCTTTCCGTTTTATGAAATTATACCGTTCAATGATGGCGGATAGTGAAGATGATTTTGATCAGATATCATTTTATAATAGTTATATTGAATCACTTGAAAACAAATCCAAATTAAGTTTATCAGAAAGAAATATAGGAATACAATTATCAAACATAGTGTATCCGGATGAAACAGATGATCAGACATATGAAGATGTTTATGGAGAAAGAGGATTCAAACAACTTATGAATGAACAACCTTCGAAATACAGTTACAAAGATAATAATACTCCTATCTTTCGTCTTGATAAATTAGATAAATTATCATGTAAGATGCACACAATGTTAAGTTCTCTCAGGGATGATAAAGCAGAAGGGATAATCTTCATTTATACAGAATATATTTATTCAGGAATTCTTCCAATCGCTTTGGCATTAGAACATATGGGATTTGAAAAATACAATAATAATAATCTGTTAGATTATCCTGAATGGACTAAGGATGGGGATCCTCAAAAAATGAAAGGGAAACCCATTGATTACCAATGGAATACTGATACAAAATTGCAAAGGGCAAAATACATCATTTTATCAGGGAACCGTGATCTGTCTCCGAATAATGATAATGAGATTAAGCGTGTCCGTAATGAAAATAAAGATGGTCAACATATTAAAATAATTATTGGTAATTCAGTTACTCGCGAAGGGATTGATTTCAAAAACATACGTGAGATTCATATCCTTGATCCTTGGTATCATTTGTACAAGATTGAACAGGTCATTGGAAGGGGAATTCGTTACTGTTCGCATAATGAATATGAGAATATTGGAGACCGTAATGTAACTGTGTATAATCATGTTGCGATGGTAGAGAAAGATACAGAATCCGTTGACACAAATACATATCGTATCGCTGAGGATAAAGCTGAGGATATAGGTAAGATAGAAAATGTTTTAAAACAGAACGCTATTGATGGGTATCTTAATAAACAAGTAAACTATATTCATCAATTAAATAAAATACAGATAATGTCGAGTCGTGGGACATCCGAAGAAGCGGATATTAATGACCAACCGTATACAAAGGTTTGTTCATTTAATCCAGAATGTAAAATAAATCTTCATAATTTAGATAAAGAAAAAGAAAAGAGTCTTGATAAATTAAACGAACAAACAATAGATAAAGATACATTTTCACTTATAGATTTCAAAGATTCAATTCAAATGATAAAACCACTCATTATTGAGCTATTTACTCATTATAAATATTATTCAGAAGAGGACATTCTTCGCGAAATAAAAGAGAACATTGATACTTCTGACATAATTGTTCTTTCGGCTTTGAACGAGCTAATACGTGAAAATAAGATATTATATGACAATCAAGAAATATCCCAACCTGGAAGAATTATTCAAAAAAATAACGATTATGTATTTCAACCATTAATCAACGATACATCAATTCCAATTTATTATCGTGAAGTAGGTATTCAAAAGAGAGATAATAAACAATCATTAATCTTAAAAGATGATTATGATTTAGAAATTGATGATGATTTAGGTACTGCTTTTATGAACTATACAACCATTTATGATGAAATATGGACCACATATCTAAGAAAAAAATCAATGTATGAGTTGTTGACAAATACAGATGGAACCAAAGGAATGATCAACAATCATAGTTCTATTATGAATCATGTTATTGATAGTCTATCTTTTTATCATAAAAAATGTTTATTGGAAACAATTATTCACAAGAAAATCAACGAAGAAAAATTAGATCATTTAGAAGATTTCATATTCGATACATTTCAACCAAATCTCATATATGAAAGGAAGAAAAAAGTATACACGATTGTCGAACATGGGAACCCCATTGGATTTTTCCTCCATAATACATCACAGTTCTTCGCGATACAAAACAGACAAAAATCACCTTCAATAAATGATCTTTCATTCTATATCTTAGCTGACGATAATTGGATTCCTTTGGATAATATAGGAGTCAGAGAAATGAATAAAGAAATTATTAAATTAAAAGATAAATATCTTCCACCGATCAAAGGGACGTATGGTTATTCTTTTAAAGATGAAGACCATAAACATTTTGTTAAAATGGTTACCAGTAAAAGTAATATGACGAATACACCTAAAACACCAGGTAAAGTTGTTGGTGATGCAGGACAAAAATCACTTGAAATGATACATATTTTGTATACTTATTCAAAAGATTCTTTTTTCCGCTTGAATGATGTACTACGTGATCAAGTAATTGAACAACTTAAAAAAGAAAAGAAAAATGTAAAAGAAGTTAAACGAGTTTATTTAGAACTGAATAAAGAGAAACCTTCATATCGCGTTGTCCTGAATAATGAAAATTATTTAACACCCAGTACCCGTGCAATGTTAACGAAACATTACATATCATTATTTATGGAATTATTGTTAAGAGACAATCATTCTTATATGAATTATGATATCTTTCCATTCAAGTATTACGTCTCTTAAATTTGAATTATTTAAACAATATAAATATAATATAATATATAATTATGTCTTCTTATATATCTGAACAAATTCTAACCACCGATCTTTCTCTGTATCCTCACGAACTACGGACAGGTGTTGATGATTTAATCCATCGAAAATTAAAGGATAAGGTTGAAGGAGTATGTTCATCAGACGGTTATGTACTTAAAGATTCAATTCAGATTATTCGTCGTCATATTGGAAAAATCCAAACTAAAAACAATCAAAGTCATATTCAATATAAGATTAATTATCGTGCGAAGGTAATTTCACCTAACAAAGATGATATTATTGATGTTTTTATTAACAATATTAATAAAATGGGAGTAGTAGGGTATATTAAAATTGATGATCAAGGAGATTCTGAAACAAGTCCAATGATAGTAATTATCCCACGGGAATATTTCGAAAATAGTAATTATAATATTAATGATATCCATATTCATCAACAATTATCTGCCCGAATTATCGATAGCAGAATAAAATACAATTCTGATAAAATTCAAGCGATTGCTTCGCCAGTTTAACTATTGTTATTAATTTATTACCTAAATAATAAATGGATCAAAAAAGAATATATATTCATCAAAATATAAATAAGATAAATGATCATGTAAATATCATTAATATCATTGAACAAAATGAATGTAAACATACGAAAAATAATAATGGAATTTTTTTAAACTTAACAACAACTGAGGATGATATTGTAGACCAAATATATTTTTTATTAAATAATGAATTGAATTATTCAATTATTAATGAAAATGATATGAAGATGAACGATGAAGAATTATTTGTGAATCGTTATACACCAAAACAAAACGTAACAGTATCTCCTATTATAAATGAACCTTTATGCAATCAGTTTACTCCGAGTGAACAGGAGCGAATTTTATATTCGAAGCTTTATCATTTAAAAATATAGTATTATTGTCTTCTCTTTCTAAATTAAATTTGATAACTACTTAAATCCATAATTAATAGATACTATATATTATGGATTTTGTTGAACAATTCAAGAACAATACAAATAATTACACTGCTAAGATTAATGATTCTAAATATGTAGAAACAACCCGAAAGGTTGTACATAAGGAGACCGATAAGGGAGTGTCTGATATATGTGAATTAATCATTCGTGAAAATGAACTTGAATACTTAACGCAAGAAGGTAAGCATAAAGAAATCTTTGCTAAGAATAAAAAAATAACAATTGCTGAGAATGTCCAAAAAAATGAAAACTATGCTCGCACATTTACTCCGACAATCATTCAACATGGATTTCAACACCCGAATCATTTGTCATCGGTTCTTTATTTGAATGAATACTATAAGATTAATTGCATCATTTACAATCCGAGTTCAAATAAATATTACCGAACATCTCTCAAAAATTATCCAAAACTGGTCTGTATTTATAAGAAAGATAAATGGCATTTACACAAAGATTCAATAGATGATTCGGTTGTCTCTAACTTTGATAAAGAAGGGATTGAAAATGTTCTAACGATCGATACAAGTTATATTATATATAAACCGTATCTGAATGCCCTTTCAAATTATAAGCTTCCTGATCTTGTAAAAATATGTTCAACAATGAATATATCTATTCTGAAAGATACAGGGAAGAAGAAGTTAAAGAAAGAACTTTATGATGAAATAAATTTGAAAGTTTATGAACAAGATACTTAAAAAAAAAAATACTCTGTTAATATAGTTATGAAATTATTTAATGAAGGTCCGATTATTAATTACTTAAAAGAGCCGATTCTAAATGATCATTTGGAATTAGAAGTCATTTTTGGTTCAAATGTAGGTGATAATCCCCTTGATAAAAAAACATTTATGAGAGTCCTGGAACAATGTAAAGTCTATTATCCAACACTTAGCGAAACAACAACTCTTGATATTCGCCAAGAATACAAAGGCAATCCATCAAATATCCGAGCAACGATTCATGGATTGGAGAGTATTAAAAAGTATTGTCGTGAAGAAAATCTCTCAGAATTACAGAATATAGAGTATCTCCAAAAGATAAGATACTCTGATAATAAAGGTAATCATTTTCCAACTCTTCGCGATGAAGACTATAATGTTAGATTGAATCTAAAAAAAGAGGTCCCATTGCATGACAGACATTATTATGTTCAATCATTCTTAAAATCGTTTGACGAGAAGAAAAAACATTATCGTTATAAAAAGAGATTTAGTTTTGAAACGAATGATCGATTATTCCGTATTGACTTATCGGTTATTAAGGCGACCGAGTACAAGAGGGGGGGCTATAATTTTGCAAAAAGTTTTAAAGAATCAAACATACTCAATAATAAAGAACTCTATGAATTGGAAATAGAATACATTGGTCAAGGATCAAAGGTAGGTGATACAAAACTCAGAAAACTCTATGAAATTATTCAAGAAAATCTAACTCTCACCGAACCCGGATATCAAGGAATAGGAAATGAATACGATCCATTAAACTTAGGCATTGGTATTCCGTCTGATCTCGAAGATACTGATGTCAACTATACATATGAGTTTGATTCGCCTCGTTATAGTGGTCATTCATCTGTCAGTTATACTGAGAATTCTGTTCAATATACTGAGAACGAATATCGTACTTTACTTGGTAAGTTCGTGAGAATTAAGGATTCTTATTTTAAAGACAAACAGATAAATGAAAAGGTCAAGCAAGCTTTGAATGAATATTACTTGAAAGGTATTCATATTGGAATTGTGAACGATATTCAAGAGAACTTTGACGAAGATGGAGAATACGTCAATACAACACTGGATATTGGTTTGTCTCCAAGTATTGGTGGTTACAGTCAATTGGTCGTTCCTCTGAATGATGTTTATGATGGAAACTTTACTGTGGGTCCAGATACAATTGAAGAAGGGAGAGATGAATATGTTGGAATTGATTTTGAAATCACGAAGAAAAAAGAACCGATTAAGAAATCATTTGATAGAGAATCAAGTTTAAATGAATTATCAAATGAACTATTGAATCTATTGGAAACTCATGTTATTTATTTGTCTAAGATAATTTACAATACAGAGAACTTAATATCATACAAAAATAAGAAGGAAATTATTAAGCGCTATAAGACACTTACAGGTCAGACAACACCATATTTTACATTTATAGGTCCTCAACCAGTTACATTAACAATGGACGATATTAAGATTAATTCTGGTAAATCAATTATTACAAACTATGCAGTTACAGAAAAAGCGGATGGTGAAAGATATCAAATGTTCATTACAAAGAACAATGGATATCTAATTAATTCAAAAATGAATGTAATTGATATGAATATTTATCTCCATGAAATTGAAGGGGAATGGATTCTTGATGGAGAATACATAACTAATGACCAATATGGTGAATCAATGAATCTGTTTATGGTGTTTGATGTTTATTGGGCTTCTACCCAAGGAATATCAAAGGACAAACAAATTCACGATTATCCTTTTCTATCTACGATTCCTGGACAAACGAGTCGTTTATCGGTTATGAAGGAATTCTTCTCTATCATTCAAAGGGAAAATGGTATTCTTTATCTTCGTGAACAAGAAAGACCGATTGAAATATTAATGAAGGAATATCTATTTGGATATATTGAAGATGATTTTGATCCTCAACCAGCTGATCCCACGAAAGAACAACGGAAAGATATCTTTAAAGCATCGAAAAAAATCCTTCAAAGAAGTAAACAAAATCATTATCCGTACCGGATTGATGGATTAATCTATCTTCCTGTTAAGTTTTCTGTGAAAGGTTCAATACAAGGAATTCGTAAGAAGCGTATTCATGGAACATGGAATCATAATTACAAATGGAAACCCCCCGATGAAAATAGTATTGATTTTAAAGTCCGTGTTGTAAAAGACGTTTTCAAGTCAAAAGTAAGGGATCGGGTCATTCCATTTACGAAGAAGGGACCCGGGGGCATCAATGTAGTTAATGAATACAAACAATTGGAATTATTAGTTGGATACAGAGCAATAGAAGATGAAACAATTAACTTTTGTATGGAGGTCTTGCACGATACAATAGATAAAAATGAAAATAATCTTCAATTATTTAATATCCATAGTAAGGAGGACGAAAAATACAACACTACACATGTACAACTACAAGAAGGTAAGATGAAATGTCTTGATGGAAGTGAAATAATGGACGGTGACCATGTTGAAATGCGATATATTCCGGATGCTGAAAATGGGATGCATTGGGAACCAATGAGACTTCGCAATGATAAGAAAAAACCTCAATTCTTTGGCGTTGCAAATAAAGTATGGAGCACAATTCAAAATCCAGTTTCGCAAGAGATTATCTGTGGTGATTATAAAGTTAAGAAGGGAGAAAATCCATATCAATCTGAAATAGGTAAATATTATGTTGATGAAGACAACGATTCTCTCTATGAATCAAATAAATTAAGAAAACTACATAATTATATTAAATCCAAATTAATTGGTGGAATTTGTTCAGCTCGTCCGACAAAACAGATTCAAGTATTGGATTTGTCTTGTGGTAGGGGAGGTGATAACCGTAAATACATTAATAAAGATACCAAAGTAACCTTTCTATTGGGACTTGATATTTCATCGAATATTCATGAAGCATGCAAACGTTATTATGATGAAGGAAATAGAATAAAGGGTGCTTTCCTTAGGGCAGATACTAGTAAAAATATTCAAAATGGAGAATGTGCTATGATTGAAGGTGGTGATCAAGAAGATAGAAATCATTGTGAAACTATGGTTAATATCCTGTATAAGAATATGAAACCGATTCCCAAAGAATACAAGAAAATCAATACAAAATACTCAGGTTTGGCATCCAATGGGTTTGATGTTGTAAGCTCTCAATTCTCAATTCATTATTATTTTGAAACGGAAAAGAAGTTTCTGGGTTTCCTCGAAAATCTAAAACAAAATGTAAAATCAGGAGGTTATTTCATTGGGACATGTTATGATGGTATGAAGATTTATGAACATTTTAAAACAAATATTGAGAAGAGAAAAGCGTGGAAAGATGAAAATGAACCGGAAACAGAATCAGAAACAGAATCAGAAACAGAATCAGAATCAGGGTCAATGGAACTCAATATCCCCCATTATACGGATGAATATAAAGAATTCTCCTATGTTGATTTAAATGGAAATAAAGTATTCAGTGTTGAAAAAGAATATGAATTAGAATCATTTAAGTATGATCCTGAAAATACAAAGAACATCTTTGGTAATCAGATAAATGTTTATATGGATTCCATTGGTCAAGTCATACCTGAATATTTAGTCAATATGGATTATCTAAAAGATATAATGAAACAAAACGGATTTGAAATAACCGTTCCAACAAATATTATGCCAAGATATGCTAATCTATTCCGTAAAGACTATTTTGAAGATGATCTAGGTCAATTCTCCAAAGTGATTGATAAATTATCTGAAATCAATAGTTCAGATAGACAATTCAGAGATTTCTACGGTGAAGCCCTTGAAATGAAACGTGATATTAGTTATTATGATAAGAAGAATAAAAAGGTACAAGAATATCCGAATGTGAATAGAGATCCGTTGATTGAATTAAGTTCATTTAACAATTATTTCATATTCAAAAAGATTTAAATCTATTCTATTTATATACGATGAATTCAGGGGAACTTCAAATGTTTATCAATGATTATATTCAAAATAAGAATAAGAATAAAGGAGAATTAAAAGAGTTTAAAGAAGATATCCAAGATCTTACTTCCACAGAACGAAATAAAGTCCATGATGATCTCACAGTTTTAAAATGTCAATTGGCTATCTTAAATATTATTCCTTATCTAACTGGTTGTCAAAAAGTGGACAAGAAAAAGAAAAAAAAGAAGACAAAGAGAAAAATACGGAGGACAAAGAGAAAGAAGACCAAGAGAAAAAAGAGGAAGACAAGACGATAAACTTTTTTTTTATATTGAAATATTATTATTTAAAAACCATTTAATCAATAATTACATGAAAAATTATCGATTAGGTATCCATGAAAAAATTATTGAACCATTAGAGATAATGACAACTGAAAAGATATTTAATAGTGGTCTTCTATTGACTATGAAATGTAAAATAGATGCAATACCTAGTAAAACATGGGAAATAACGAAAAAAATGATAAATAAATACGAATTCATTTATACTTCATCAAACCGAAGTAAGAATATATGTAATATTGTTCCTGTAAGTCGTTCTTATTTTAAATTGTATGAGATCGTCCACGATCTTCAATTATTAAACAACAATATTTATTGCGCTTGTTTAGCGGAAGGCCCTGGTGGATTTGTTCATTGTTTAAATGATATTGATCAGAGAGGGGATTATAAGATCAACAAAACATATGGAATAACCTTAAAATCAAATGATAAAACGATTCCTTATTGGAATACAAGTTTATTTAATCATCGCAATACACTACTTTTTGGTGAAGATGGAACAGGTGATTTATACAATCATAAAAATATTCAATCTGTTATTGATGAAATAGGTGATCGTAAATGCCATCTGGTTACTGCTGATGGGGGATTTGATTATTCACAAAATTATAATTTACAGGAAGAATCTTCTTATCAGTTGTTATTTTCAGAAATATTTACCGCACTTCATATTCAGGCTATCAATGGAAACTTTGTTCTGAAAGTATTCGATTTGTTTCATTATAAAACGATTCAATTAATCTACTTATTATACAATCATTACTCCTACATAGAAATTTATAAACCAACAACAAGTCGTTTATCGAATTCAGAAAAATATATAGTATGTTCTGAGTTCAAGGGAATGACTGATTCTGTTCGTGAGCTACTTAATCAATCATTGAAGGACCATACAAACTTTAAAATTAAAGTACCAGATAGTTTTATTAACGAGATTATGAAATACAATCAACAATTTGTTAACTTACAAATTGATACAATTAAAACGATAATTCAAAATATAGGGAAATTTAAACAGGTTTATCCAACGCAGAAACAAATAACAAATGCTATTGCGTGGTGTGAATCTTATAAGTTACCTATTAATACAGATTGCATCTATCTTAAATAGAATAGTTTGTTTGAATTGAATCAAGTGATAAGTAGTCTGATGATGATGAAGCTCCTACAATCTCAGAATCATCTTCATCTTCATAATTCCACACCTGATATGAATTGTTATTAATCCGTTCAACATTTCCTGATAAAATACCCTTACCAATACTTTGAATCACTTGATTATCCTTGTCTTGAATAAGTTTCGGTGGGATGTTTTGAAGTTTGTTATTAAAGGAACAAGACACTTCTTTATTCTCATTCAATGAACAACGGTCGGGTAAATGAGTTTCTGCTGAGGGCATTGTTATATCTGTAAAGGTCTTCTTTTCATCAAAAAACTTTCCCGATTGAGTTAATTCATCTCCAAAGTTTGATTTATAATGGGATGGATGATGGGAGACCTGTTCTTCTGTCCAAGCATATTTAGGATTTTCACCAATAAATCTGTACTCGGTGTTGTCAATCGGATTTGGGGAAATATAATCCCTTCTTAACTTACTGTCAAATGGTTTTTTCTTGTTAACATATGTTCCCTTGTTGCGGATAATAGTTACTGGTTTGTTGTCCATGATTCCATTTATTTGTTTAGGAATATAGTCAATGATATCGGATAATTTCTGAGATATTGTCGTACTTTGTGGTCTCTCTAAATCTAAATATGGTTTTTGAATTAAAGCAATAACCCCGGAATCGTCCTTCTTCTGTATTCTATTGTTGATAAATAGAACACACAGAACAAAAAATACTATCAGGACGTATATATTAATCATTTATATTATATAATAATATATTTATTTCATTGAATACAATTAACTATTGAATTTTGTAAAAGCGTCCAACGAATTACACGAATATTCGATTGTTAAATAATCATCATATTCTTTCAATTGAATACGTATTGAATCGATTTCATTTTCATATAATTGACATTCCGATTCTGTATCTGGATCATAAAAATTAAATGGATTACATTGCGATATTTCATATTCATGAACCAAAATATGGTCTTGTGAATTATAATAAACTTCTTTATCAATTCTATATTCAAAGATCCTTTTACCTTCACGAATAGTCAAGAATACATTATTAATCCAATATTCTTTAATCGTTCCTTTATTTTGTAATCCATACAAAGTAATATATTTTTCTTTTTGATCAAGACTTATCTTTTCATCATAAAAATTATTCTTCATCACATTACATTTATAAAAATTAAAAACCATGACTTGTTCTTGTTTTATCTATATATCTTTCTTATAAGTATTTTATCCGAATGTATTCTCACTTGTATATGTTACATATAGAAATCCGTCCTTATCTTTTAATTCTTCATACAATTCTCCAATAAGCCGTTGAGCGGGAACCATTGTATTGTTGATGGTTATGAATAAGGCTTGTGTTGATTCCAATTGAATCCTTTTCCGGATTACAAAGATAAACTTGGTCATCGTCATATCTTTTGGGACGAGGTACTTACATTTATCAACATCTGGTAATTCACATTTAAAATATTTCTCTACAATAACAGGTATTCTATCAGGATATTTATTTATGATTTGCTGAGATTCATCAATTCTCTTTTCCAATGGTGTTGTATCCTTAAAACTTTTCATGATTTATTAGTATTCAACATAAAAAATTAATTGATTTTATTTAAGGATTAAAGTATAGTTTTGTTAATAAACATGAAGATAACTAAAATTAACATAAATGGGACTATGGATGATATCTCTGTATCATTCACAAAAAAGACGATTCAAAAAGTTCTCGAAAAGATAAGTACATTCAAGGGAATTACTGAATTATACAAATGGGTCAATGATAATAAAATTATTTCATGTTATGGTTGGTATGAAGGTGAGGCTGGATTTGAAAATAAACATGATCTAATACCCAACGGTAGTTCTTCCTTTTGCGATGAGGATTCATCAGAAAAGCTATTGTTTGGTGATTTATTCATGGTATGCTATGATAAACAAAAAGATAAATATATTGATTTTTGTGTTTCGGATTATGGGGCTTTTTATGAATTAATGTTTGAAGGTTTTGATGATTGTGAAAATTCAGAAGAAGAATCGGATGAAGAAGAACCGAATACCGATGATGAAGAATTTATCGATGATGATTTAGAAGAAGATGGTGACTATCATGAATACGGTTCTGATGATGAACTTGATGAAGACGAAAATGATTATAGTGATGGTAGTTGTTAAATACTTTTCCCGTTATTGAATAAAATGAGATTGAAATTATTTAAAATTTGATTGTCTATGAATAGAAACATTCAAAGATGCCATCGTTTTCAAATCAAAATGATGAAATTAGAAACATAACAGTTCAAAAATACAATACCATTATCAAGGATATACAATTATCTCGTAAAATAGAGAAGAGTCTGTATAATTATGTTATTCGTGTTAGTAAAGAAAGACGTATTCCACGAAGATGGTCAAATCCTATATTTAAAAACCTCTACAATTCAAAAATTATTTCAATTTATACGAACTTAAAAAGCGATTCATATGTAAACAATACTTCATTTCTTCAAAGGATTCTTGACAAAGAAATAAATATATCAAATATGGGTCAATTATCAGTATACGATATTAATCCTGATAATTGGAAAGATTTATTTGATGCAAAAGAAAAAAGAGATAAGATTAAATATGAATTAAAACCGGAGGCAATGACAAACTTATTTAAGTGTCGGAAATGTCAAAGTCGTGAAACCTCTTATTATGAAGTCCAAACAAGATCGGCAGATGAACCTATGACACATTTCATTACTTGTTTGAAATGTAGTAATCGTTGGAGACAATAAATTATTCTAATAACGATCCATTTTCTTTTTCAGCATAAGGCGATGGTTCCTTAATCTGTTTTTTATCTTTTACCTTAGCCTGTTCAATTCCAATACCCTCGGGATTGACTTCATTAATTAAACAATAATCTTTGGAACAATCTTGTTCAAACCGTGTTGAGGGGACAAAATCTTGGGAACAATCACTACATCCGAACTCCTCAGCGTCACCTTGTAATTCGTGATCAATAACATTCACACCATTGGATGTTAAGAACATTCTATATTGCCAACTGTTCATACCTTGTTGATAGAAAAGATTGTGTTGACATGAAGACGTATAATCAGTTACAAAACGTCCATCTGACATTCTCGCTGGGAAATCTTTATTAAAATTATCAGGTACTTTAACTGTATTCATTTTATATTATTAGAATATATTTTTATTTTAGAATCAAGTTTATTGATTTTCTCTGATTCTTTGAATTAATTTAGATTTATTTCCCGATTGAGGTAGTTTTAATTCTTTACAAATATCTCGTAACTGGCTTACAGATAATTTATCATCGACAACCATTCCAACTTCTGAGGTGGATTGTCCATTTTCAGATTCAACTTCACTCAGATTCATTTCACCAAGATTCATTTCACCAAGATTCATTTCACCCGAATTCATTTCATCCTCATAATTCTCTGTTTCCATGTTCAATATGGAAACGGCTTCCGGATCAATCTCTTTTGTTGAATCCTCCGATGTTTGACTACAAGAGTCCTCCTCTGATATTTCTTCTATTTCAGCTTTATCCTCATCGTACGTCCCGTTATTTATTTTTTGTATGATTAACTCTTTGAAATTCTCCTCCGGCGAGACATTTAGATCAATTATTTTTCCATCATTTTCAGCACTCCAACCCATTTCTTCACTTGTTTCACTATGTATGTCATCAGAAGTATTGTTGTAGGAGGTTAATAATTCTTGCGCTTCTTCTTCGTAGACCGCTTCTTCTTGTTTACTTTCCTCTTGGTTAATAATCTCTTCCATAGTATTTTCAATAGAACTGGGTTGATTCTGTTCTTCTCTTTGTTCGTTCTTTTGTATTATTGATTCCATCTTACTATTTAATGAATCAAAGCGGTGATTTATCTTTTTAATTTCCAAATATCCATAAATGATCATACATATAATGACAATTGTTAAGAATATAATCGGTATATTTGATTCGATATGTAGCTCTTTTAACATTTATTAATTTTCAACATAATAAACATAAAATATAAACTTATGAGAAATATATATATATTTTTATTATAATATAATATATAATGGACAATTTTGTAAATAAGATGAAATTAATAAACATTGAGAATAAAGAATTACTACCAATGATTTATGATATTGTCAGAACAATTACAATCCAAATTGTAGCACAATTTATGTATTCCATGAATAATCCGAGTGAACCGTTTTTAACATTGGGATTCTTTCAAACGACTCTCTTTTTATGTTTGGGAATCATGGTATTTTGGTTAATTATCTTTAAATTAATGTCAGATTTCTTATATAAAGAAGAAAAAGATAATTAAAGAATACTTATTATATAATAAAAATGGAAGGTCAAACCGAAAAACCTAAACCAAAGAAAAGAGGCCGAAAACCCAAAAACACTACCCAATCGAAGAAAGAACAAAAACAAACAAATATTGAAGAAAATCTTGTTATTCGCCTCAAAAATACAAATGAAGAAAAAAGTTGTATTCATGGATATGAATCACAAAATACGTTTCAAGAAAAATTAGATCATTCATTCAATACAGGAGATATTTGTTGGAATTGTTGTCATCCTTTTCATGAAATGGTCCATGGACTTCCTCTGAAATATAGTAATGGAGTTTTCTATGTGTATGGTGATTTTTGTTCATTGGAATGCGCTGCAAGATATTCAAGTGAATATTTTAAAGAAACTAATTTTGAAAATATGACATTATTGAATTTATACAATAGCACCATAAATAAAACAGAAAAGAGTATTCAACCAGCACCCAATAAATTAGTTTTAAAATTATTTGGAGGGAACCTAACAATTGATGAATACCGAAACAGTTTTAGTAAACCCAATATTCATGATATTAAATTACCACCAATTCTACCAATTAAACACACGATTGATATGTATGAAATGAATAGCGGGAATACTAAAAATAATCTTAAATTATTTCGGAAAAAACCACTACCTTCTGAAAATAAAAGTATTTCAACATCAATGAAATTAAATTAATATTTTTCAGGATAAAAATAATGACATATAGAATTAATCACATAAATAGCTTTGATTTTATCTTCTGAAATATAATCAGATACTAATGTATTGAACTGATTATAATTTAGTTTTATTTGTTTGGGTAATAAATCTATATCTCCAAACTTTCGGTTCATTTGAATCAAACGGGTATAAATAAAATGATAAATATTTTTGATTTTATATTCATTTGTATTTTGTAACAGTTGGTAATATACTTTATAATCTGGGTATGTCTTATCTAAGAATGAATAATTAAAAGTATTTTTAGATTCATTGATAGATATATCATTTGGACTCTTCACAAATACGGATGTCATTTATAATAATTCAATTATATAAATATGATGAATTAAACATATTCATTCGGACTATATTTATCTTGGGCAGTATTGACTGGATGAGGATGATCATAAATTATTTCTTTGTTAACAACATGGGGATTCTTTTTCCATTGTTTATTCAAACGTAATGAGAGGTTATACAATAAATTATTCCCTTCTTCTTGTAATTCGCGGATAATTGAAGATAAATCTTCTAATGTATGAGAATCATTAATATATATTATTTTCATAAGTCTCTTATCATTCATACTCGATACTATATTATAAAAGGATTTTAATGAATAGTCATAATAATACTGAGATTTATCAAAATAATGATTGGTATGGATTAATTGATCATTTGCGAGATGATCTAAATAATTAGTAAACTTTTTCCAATATCGCAATCCTTGATGGTAGTCTTTTGGATTGTATTTCTTGTATTTTCTCAATCGTTTGAATAATTTTTCAATTGTATAGTTGTAGTGCTTTTCTTTTCCTTTTGAAAATAACGCTTTGTTAAGTTTACCCTGAAATTCTGTATAATGATTGATATATAAAAATAAAACAACCATACCTACAAGAATTTTAATATCAAAACGATACATAAGAAATAAGAATATAAGAATTGATCCGATTGTCAATTGTAATTCTGTATCTTCTATATTTATCTTAGGTAATTTGATCATCTCGTGATATATTAAAGAAATAGATAATAATTGATAGTATAATTAATATGATTCCAAAATAGATTGTATTGTCTTTATCTGATATATGTAAGACGATTCCAAATATATATTTTTTGATTGATTGAACAAATCCGTCGCCTTGAATATCCATTTCATATTCAGCTTTCTTGACCTTATAAGAAACTTCTTTGTTAAAGTTATTTATAAAATCAGACATATTACTCATTATCTGCTTAAATGATAGATCAGCGATTGTTTCTTTTTGTTGGGGTCGCTTCTCATTTAGGATTGATTCAGAAGGATTCGCAATCGATGAATATGTCTTTCTTCCAAGGTATCCTGGGATTTCTTTGACGCTACCCTTATTTAACTCTTCCGTATCATCAGAATGGAATTCTCGGTATTCCTCATCTGTCATTAATGCATCTCTTATAGGATCGTTCCATTGGTCACCTTCAAAAAAATTATTTCTTTCTCCGGACATAATGTATATTACAATCTAATATTTAAATATAAGAAATTAAATGAACATTACCCAAGAACATCCTGCGACAACAATATTTATGAAGTTCTAAATCATCTAACATTTCACCTTCTATTGACTTTTTAACACTTCCATCTTCTGTAACTTGAATATATTGGATGTCTAATTCACTAGTTACCTTTTCTTTGGATTGTTCTTTCTTTTGAACAATACCTTCCACAAATGGATTCCATTTATCACCAATAACTGATCCACAAGTAAAACATCGGACTGGGATTAACATTTCTATTTATATTAGTTAGAATATTATTTCAAATTTTTAAATCTCTTTCTTTTATAATATGGACAAATTAGTAAGCCATACTATCCTATATAGTATGTTTTATAGAGAAAAACAACATAACATACTAATTGAACCGCTAACGTGTATCTTTCGGATTATTTTATTAAAATACAAAGAAGAAGGTACCAAAATATCAATACAAGATAATTCAATCCAATACAATGATCCAAATTATTATCAAGGAATTGTCCGAATGTTCAATGGAGATACCCGCAATGATCTTCATAATTTATACAACCCATTTATGAAATCCTTCGAATGGTATCCAGTAACAGACAAATACAATCAATTGTTCTATCAAAAATGTTCACAAGGCCTTGAAATACTCATGAATAGCTATCAAAAAGAAAGTATTATTTACCATACATTAAACCATTATAAACAAATCTTTGATAATGTTTTATCTGGCAAACCGATACAATTACAAGATAGTATACAATCACCCTTATTAAATGATCTTCAAAATATATGGAATAAGAATGAATTAGAAATTATTTATAAAATGATTCTATATCTTGACACGTGTGATGTAGAAGATAAAGAAGTTTATTTAGATATTATTGAAACAATTATTTCAACAAAAGAAAAAAAAGTAAACGAATACATAACAAAATCAAGCACAACTTATAATTAACATAATGCGGGAAAATCATCTTCTGATTGAATATCAAATGTTTTTTCCTCATATGATTCTCCACTTTCAATTGGCTTTGAATATTTATTTTAATTAACCGGTGCCTTCGCCTTTACCTGGAAAGGTTGATAACCCGCAGCTATCTCAAAATGAGCATTTATCTCTCTCCCATCAATACCATATCTATCAAATGTATATCTGTCCATTGTTCGAGGACTTAATCCTGGTTCTAAATTAAATTGACCTAAGACTCGTATCGGCTTCTCAATATCGAAATACAGATCTATATATTTATCTCCCAATTTAAAGTCCTTTTTTATCTTATCTTTGAGATATTCAATACTATCTGTTAAAGAACATTCATATGTTTTTGAATATTCTTCATGTGTAATAATAAATGTGATCATATAACTAACCTATATAATCTTACAAAATAATTTTTAAATAGTAATAAATATTTATCGTCTGGCTCTACGAGCAGATCCAGTTCTGCGAGCATCAGCTCTACGGGCGGATCCAGTTCTGCGAGCATCAGCTCTACGGGCCGATCCAGTTCTGCGGGCATCAGCTCTACGGGCCGATCCAGTTCTGCGGGCATCGGCTCTACGAGCAGATCCAGTTCTGCGGGCATCGGCTCTGCGAGCAGATCCAGTTCTACGAGCAGATCCAGTTCTGCGAGGGGTTCTGCGTTCTCCTTCCTCATCTAAACGGATCGCACCAAACTGACCCTTCTTTACTCCCCAACCAGCTTTTTCTAATTGGTTGTTCTTTTTCGCAAGTTTGCTTGCTTTCTTAGACTTAATACGACCATCTCTTCCCTGAAAGAGATCGGCTTTCGTTAATCCACCAGAAGTCCTTTTTGCGTTCCCATGCCATACCTCCGCTCTTGATCCAACAGTTTTCATTATACTTATTCTTAGATTTTATTTATTCTTAAATTTGATTTTTTGAATGGGTCTTTCTCAAAAAGATCGTTTTACGATGTTTTCATGTTGTCTCCGAAAGGAGAAATACAAAGAAAATACGATTGTCCCCGAAAAAGAATCCCTCGGTTCACCACGCATCACAGCTGGGTTTCTTGATAAGTTTTCAAGAGAAGTCATTTATTGTGGTGGTTGTAAAACCCCCTTTCATCTTGGATCATGTGAATTAAAGGTTCACTGTAATATTTGTAATCAATTCTTTCATTGTAAGATTGCAGGTGAATGTATCGGTAAGGATTGCAAGGTACAGTTTGAAGATGGAAGCTTTCATCGTGCGTCATATTGTGTGGACTGTGTGGCAAAAGTATTTGGGAACAAATGTCTGTGTAAGGATTGCAATAAGACTTAAATACTAAATTACTTTTGTATAGACCATACGATTCATATCCATAAACATTTGTTTGCATAGACCTTGAATTATTCGATACTTCGTTGATGAACGGACTTGATTATGGATATGCATTAGAACAGTTTGATATTCTTTGACATAAATTACATCTTGATAGTTTTCTATTTTTTTAAGAGAATAATATTTACCTATGTCCCATGGATTGTTCTGTGATACAAGAGAACGAACCTTCCCTAAGAATACATTCAAGCGGTTTGATTCATCCAAATCATACAGTTCTTTTTCTAAATGTGTGAAGTTGTGGATAAATCCTGAAGCATTCTTATAATTCCGAAGATACCATAATAATTTATGTTCCTCAGGTAGTTTGAAATTGGGTATTTCAACATATTTTCTCTCTGGATTGATCATTATTTTAAATAAATCTTCGTGAAAATAATCTTTATGTAAAGCTCTATAATTATCTGTGATACTCTCTTTTGTTCCACGAATGACTGGTAGTTCACCCTTCATCAATGATAAATAATCTAATTTCCCATAAAATATAATATTACCTTGGTTGTCCAGATTTCTACGCCCAGCCCTACCCGACATCTGTAAATAATCTTCATTCGTAAAATCTGCCTCTTCAATGCCCAAAAAACAAGACGTCCTTACAGGTAAATCAATCCCCATACATAATGTTTTATCTGAAATAACGATTCCAATTTCTTTCTTTGACAATAATTTTTGAAGAATCCAATTGTATTCATCCGGCATATTCTCAATATAAATACCAATCCCCCTCTTTAACATTTGGAAAAGAGGACTCTCGTAAGGGATCTTAATCCCCAATGTAGAGTTTATCTCCCTCCGAACATCACGAATTGTTTCAGCTGACATCGGTTCATTTGATAGAGTAAAAATAAAATCTTTGTGTTTCTTAAAAATATCCTGAGAATTGAAATCTGGATTCATAATGAAATCATTCATCTCTTTTTCTAAGTTTTTGGTTTGAAGAACACGTAGTTCTTCCGAAATATCTTCATTCTTAGAAATAAATGTTAACTTCGATTGATAATAATCAATCATTGTTTGAATATAATTCGTTTTTTCTGTTCTATCATAAGTATCCATCTTATCTTTAATCTCATAACGAGGATTTGAGGAAGATACTTTAATATTTGATTGAAACGCTTCCCTTTTATCAAGATAAGCTTGATACAATGTATTCTTCTTCTCAACTATATCATAATGAAATGGATATTCTTCAAGTTCTTTGTCATTTAGATATTCATAAATCGTAGTAAATAACGATTTACATGTCAATTCGTTCTTATGAAACATTATCATTGGAAACATGTCCTTCTTCTTTGATTCACGTATAAAATCAATCATGGTATCCTCTTCCTCTTCTACTGGATCAACGACAAACTTATCATAAATCGTTTGAACTCTCTGAGTATATTTCTCATCCTTGTATAATTCTGTAAGCTTGTTAAGAATAAAATCCTCATACAACTTACAATCATCTAATGTCAACAGTTTATCCTCGGAGAAATATTCATCAGGCGAACAATGATCAATTGCTTCCTCTTCATCAAACTCTTCCTCAATCGCTTCCCATAAAAGAGAACAATCTAAGGGAGTAAATGATAAACAAGTATCGTGAAGTATATCATGAGGTGTTTTATATGCACACAACGGATGGAGTTGAACCATTTTCTTATTTTTCCAGATCCATCGCTGATGATTTATAAACCTTTTTGTATATTCAACATACTTTATCTCCCTCTCAGGATGAATTTTCTTAAAAATATCCTGTAAGAAATCTATATTCTTAATCGTTGCCGACAAAGCAAGGAAGTTACAACGAATTAACTTTATAATATTTTCATAACTACTTCCATCATCTTCCTTATTTAAATTATGTATTTCATCAAATACCACATAATCAAAGGTTGTCCCAATCTTATTTAAACTATTTTCTATCTCCATCGGTGTTCCAATAAAGATGTTTGTATTTTGACTATAAGCATAATTTGTATAATTGTCTACAATAAAATGAACCTTGTATCCCATATGTGTAAAATGAGCTCCCACTTGAAATGCAACCGGTTTCGCTGGACAAACATACAGGATCTTTTTGTGAAGAATACCAGTAGCCATTGCTATAAATGATTTACCTGCTGATGTTGGAGCCTTTACAATCACACTCTTTTTTTGATCAATATAACGAATGACTTCTTTCTGCCAATCATCAAAGTTTTGAATGGGAGCGTTCCATGTATTTAATGGAGGTAACATATGACCTAATTTCTTCATCATAAATAATTTATAATCACATTCATCAAGCGTATCCGATATCTTCTTGAACAATGATAAATGTTCCTCTTTCATTTCATCAAGCTTGATATTTTTATTTTTGAGCTCGAAATACAAGAGAATTACCTTATTCATCTCTTTCTTCTTATTTTTCCAGAAATAATCTAATAACATAAATTGATATTCCCTCTTACCTTCCTCCGTTTTTAAGATAGATAACGGTTGAAACTTATTTTCGGGTGTTGAATTGTTAAATAAATACTCCAAACGATCTCTATCATCTTTTATATTCGCTATTCTTCTCTTTTCTGTTTGTTCTCTGATAATGATATCCTTCTTCTTCAAAACCTCTTTCCGATTATTTTTACCCTTTCCCTTCTTCTTTGGTTGAACTTTCTCTTGAATAATATTATCTTCTATCATATGTTTTAGATTAATATTGATATCCGACGATAGATCTCTTAAAAAAACTGATAGCTTTTTCTTCTCAATCTTTTGTTTCGTAAGCATATTTGCAGGTAACATTGATAATAGCTAATTATTATACGTATCTTTTTTTTAAGTAGCGTTACCGTGTATATATATTTAAGAACATAACCCTTACTATACGGATAATATGATCAAACAAGTTTTTCGTAAGAATGGGATTTTGTATGTCCCGAAAGAAGATGATATTCGTTTTAATTATTTTATCATTGTTTCATATGATAAAATGATGGACATGAACCAATACAAAATAGAATATTACAAAAAGAAAAAATTTATTTATTAATATTGTAATTTATCTTAAATAATCCAAGTATTTGAGAGATTAGGAACGCGATAAAAATTAACAAAATTACTTTTGTAACAATATTTTCTTGAAACCCTTCAAAAAACTTCTGGATTCCAAGATCTGGGAATGAATACGCTGAATTATTTTTAAGAATATTTTGATACATATCTTTTAAGAGTAATGTATTTTTATGAACTTCACCATTGCATTCTTTCTTCTCATAATATTCTGAAATATCGATTATTTTTTTGATTATATCAGGAATATATTGCAACAATCTTTCGGAAACAACTTCCATATTTTGTTTATATTCATCATCAGTTGTTTCTCTATTTTGATCGATATTCATAAAATATTTTAATAAATCAATTCCATTTTCACTCATTCCGTCTTTACAAATTTTATCTGTAACATAAATAATATCAAAGCATTCTCCTATTTTTGCAGGATCAACTAAAATAAACTTAATTATCTTTTCTTCAACATAATGTAAAACTCTCCGATTGGACGGATCACCTAACTTCGATAAATCTTGAATCTCTAAAATCTTTTGTAAATATGTATTGTCATCATGTTCTGTCATCATTAAACGATCAATACATTCATTGTATTCCTCATTCTCTTCTTGATTGGTTAATCCGAAGAACTTACCCAAAGATAACTTTTCCTCTGTCATATCTTTTGGAATAGAATCAATCAAACGATTACGAATTTCAATTTGTTCAGATGATTTCTCATAAACCGGTTCACTTCCTCTTTGTAGTAACCAATCACTTACTTCTTCATAGATCATATTATTCACAGAATGATTTTGAAAAACATATTCTAATATACCCCCTGTCATTTGATGTATTGTTTCCAAGTTCTCATAATATCTTGTGTTTTCAGGAATTAATTCCTTTAATTCTTGATGAGACATTGAAGAATTCCACCATTCAAGTTCAATACCGTTTCCTGATAATGGAATATTGTATCCGTTTATAATTACATATGTCCTATTTTCATTAATAGTGTTGTATCTCCTTTCTAATTCACTTGTTATTTTGATCTTATTCCAGTCAGTCATATATTAATAAATTATATATTAATAAATTATATTTTATTTTAATTGCTTGATCTTTTTCAGAGCTGTTTCTAAATATCTTGAATGTTCAATAATATTTAATAATTCTTTTAAATAGGGTGTTTTCATCATTTGTTCTCTACCTTTCAAGATACTGTCGAATCGTTTCTTACCGTGAATTCGAAAATCATATTCTTTCAGAAAGTTCTTCCAATCTATATTTGTATCCACAGATTGTAACGTTCCACAAGACGTTTTGAATGATTTAAAATATTTATTTGGCATATGTTTGAATAAATTATTCGCGAAGTCCTTCTTCCACGGAGCAATTTGATACCATACTCGTTTCCCCCGACAACAAGATATTATATCAGTAAAGCTCTGGTCACCTGTCACCAATATATCTTGAACACTATCCTTCATTATAGAAATGAATATATCTCTCTTCTGAGGTAAAATATCACCTCGCAGAACGATTCGTGTTTTGTTTGTTTCATCTTCCATCATATGGAATACACCTTTATCTGGATATATAATATCTATATTTTTGTAGTTTTTTCCAAGAATCTTTTTCACAGTATAATAAAAAGCCTTGTTCCCGTCCATTTCTTCAAGGATCCAATTAGGAATAACAATTTCAAAATGTTTATGCTTTGAATAATTCTTACCTATCATTTCTAAATAGGATTGAAAACAATATTTCGCATGAATTCCCCATTCAGGCGATGGTTGTATATATACAACAGCGTACGGTTTCTTCATTAATGTTTGTTGTTTCAATTTAAAATCATTCAATAATATACCCATATTTCCATTGCCAACACCAATCGGAAAAGTATAAGGTGGAAATAATCCATTGTATTCACTCACAGTAAATGTATTGAACACATTTGCATAAGGAATCATCTTCTTAAATTGGTTAATTTGAAAGGATTGATTAATAATCGGAATCACAACCATAATATCAAACTTTTCCTTTGGAATCCGTTTCAATTGACCATATTCAACACATTCCTCATCTTTCCCTGTTTTTGATCTTAAATGGACTATTTTCCCACGAATACCTAATTCACTATACTTTTCGGGAGATGTTGTACATATTGTTATCTTTGACCGCGGATACCATTCTTTTAAATAATCATGAAATGTCTTACATACAATAATATCACCAAAACCACCACAAGCAATATTGAATAAACCGATTGATATATTTTGAGAAAACTTTTTATCATTGTCTTCATTTAATTTCCAAAGAATATCATATAAATCTTCATAATATTTACATTGATTTGCTAACTTCTTTATATGTGATAACTCATCCATTATTTTAATTATATAATATATAATATATAATATAATATTCCATAATGATAGGAGGTAAACTACTGGCAACGGGTTCTTCGAGTTGTATTTTTCATCCCAATTTTCCATGTCATAGTAGAGAGACTATAAAAGAAGACAAAATTACAAAAATAATTTATGATAAAAAATCCCTTCAATCCTTGAATAAAGAAAAGAAGATAAATGAAATCGTTCAAAGTATTCCTGGATATCAAAAATGGTCTATTGTTTATGATGAATTATGTAAAACTCCATCGAGAGATAAGTTATACGAATACGATAAAGAAGGTATGTACGGTTGCGAAGATGGAATGAAACGTTCCGAAGATGTAATTTCCATAAATGAATCTTATATGTTAAATGGTAGGTTCGGGGGGATAACACTTGATAACTATTTCAAAGAAAAAATGACAGATAAAAGAAATATTCAAAGTGATTTCTTATCCCTAATGAATATGATGAAACCATTATTCCTTGGATTAAAAAGTATGGGTTCACATAATCTAATTCATAACGATATTAAAGGTGGAAACATTGTTAAAGATAAAAACACCTTTAAATACATTGATTTTGGATTGACTGATAAAATATCAAGAGTAATTCATTTTAAAAAACGATCCATTTCTGAATTCAAAACAAATCGTATTTATCTTCCTTATTCACACGAATATATTTATTCAAATATTCCTGCAAAGGATCTCTACAAAGAAATTAATTTCGAAAGAAGGAACTTGGACCGTTTTATGGACCTTTGCTCTTTGTTTAACAGAGACTACGAGAGTATTCATGAATTAATTATCCATAAATCAACCTTAAAAACCAATACATTCAAAGACCTTATCCGTGGCATTGACACTTATTCTCTCGGGGTGTTGATCCCATTATTATTTTTAAGTAATTATGGATATGAAGATACCGTAGAATTACTAGATAAATATGCAATTATAGATGATTTCTTTTATTTATTTGAGCAAATGAACGAACCTCTTTATGAAGATCGCATATCATCCCAAGAAGCGTATCATCTTTTTTCCAAATTAGTACGGAAATACAATCCACAAAAAAAACGCAACAAAACCAAACGTAAAAAAAGGGGTCGGAAGTAAATTACTTTATCTATGTTTATTTTTTTATTTTATCATCTAATTATTAGTATGAAATTAAATGATATTGATTTTAGCCTTCTCAGTGATAGAGAATTAATAGGTGTCTGTTTAAAATATAAACTGATTCAAAAAGAAATGATTCCTAAATCAACCCGGGACGATTTATTAAAACATATACGAATATTCTTAACTAAAAAATTAAAAACATATGGTCAAAAAAAAGATACAACTATTAAATCTGTTTCTGTTAATCGTAGAATGTCCATTTCAGGGAATCTAGAATCCCAAGGTAAAACAAAGAATGGACCCCCACGCGTTATTAAACAACGAAGGATGTCACAACCCACAACAAAAATAGAGAAACTTGAAGCAGTCGAAACCCATGACAGAAATGTTATTCAATCCGAAGCACAAAGAACTATTCAAAAAGAAATTAAATCACTTGATCCGAAATATGACCTCATCGGAATGTATCCAGCCGTAAAACGATTAGTTGCCATAGGTGATCTTCATGGAGACCTTCGTGTTACCATTCAAGCTCTTAAATTAGCCGAAGTTATCCCTCAGAATTCAACTCCGGATCCCCATAAATTAAGTAATATTCATTGGTCAGGAGGTTCCACATGGGTCATACAATTAGGAGATCAAATTGATAGATGTCGTCCCGATGATTGGGAAAAAAATTGTATTCTGGATTATGATGATGTCTATGAAGATGAAGGAAGCAATATGGATATTATTAAACTCCTTCTTCGATTAGATGACGAAGCGAAAAAATATGGTGGTCGTTTCCTCGGTCTCCTCGGTAATCATGAAATTATGAATGTTGATAAAGACTTTCGCTATGTTTCGCCAGAAGAATTTTTAGAATTTGTTCCCGAAAAAGATAGAACATCCAAGAAAACCAAAGATGGATATCCATTAGGATATTACCACCGAACAAAGGCATTCGAAAGAGGAAGTAATATGGCCAAATTATACTCTGTTAAAAAAAAATCTATTATGACAGTCGGTAGTTTCGTCTTTGTCCATGGAGGACTTAGTGAAGATTTAGTCTCCAAATATACAATTGGCGAAATTAATAATGTCGTTTCAAAATGGATGTGCAAAAATAGTAATTCCTCAGAAGATAAAGTCTTTGATGAAATATTCAGAGATGATGATGATATGTCCCCTTTTTGGTGTCGCATCTACGGAGAAGACGATGAAGAAAATACTGAAAATAGTTTCAACCGTGTCATCCAAACAATTAATTCCAGAAATAAACTCCTGACACCTGTCAAAGGAATGGTCATCGCCCATACACCCCAATTCATGGAAGGGAAATATCTCAATTCGATCTATAATAATCGTTTGTGGAGAATTGATGTTGGAATGTCAAGAGCTTTTGGAAAACATATGGATTGTGGAGATGACAAATACAGACAAGTCCAAGTATTAATCATTCATGATAATCAACGTTTCGAAGTTAGAAAACAGCCTCTTAATTCCGAGCGCCATCCAACAGATGGTATGGGAAATAAAATTATTCTAGGTAAAGAAACATTACCCTTTTAACTATCATCATCAGATATTATATCAAGTTCTGAATTATCCGATGAAGTTGTTTCATCCGAATTATCCGATGGACTTGTTTCACTAACTGGTTCAAGAACAATATCAGGGCTCTCTACTACCGAATCAGGAATATTAATACCCCCTATACTCCGATCAATCAGATACCTTAATCTTCCGAAAGAACCATTATGAAATATATTGAGGCGTGAATACCGTCTTAAAATAAACTTCGTACTATAAATAATCATGAACGACAAAATAAAACTTCTCACTGTTATCATTTATCATTATCATTCTAAGAATACTCTTAAATAGTATCATGTAACATTAGTGAGAACAGAAGGTATGCCCGCTCTCTCCTTATCGACCTCTGTACATGTCTCTGGAATTTTAATATCCTGAATCATATCAAACAAGGGTTCCAGATTTTCACTCGCTTTCAAGATAATCTCAGCATTCATTCTCCCTACTTTTTTCTGTTGTTGATCATACGATCCAGTGATCTTACTAATCTCAGTCAATAGATAATGTGATTTCAACGCCACCTCTTTCCACTGTTCCAATTCAGACTTTGGCGGACTGTACTCTTTTTGAACCTCTATAACAAGTCCCGGATAACTACACATAAAGAAGTCAAACAATACAAAAATGTTTGGATCCCCTTGTTTCATTTCAATTTTCTTTTTCGCAGCAGGAAACTCACCCTGAACAACCGTTTGCCGCTCAATAACTTCTAGAACAGGAATGGCGACAATCCTGTGGAGGCCTTTTATACATTTGAAGTTTATCTTCTCAAAGGCACCAACATATTTGAATTTTGTCAACTGATTTGAGTTACTGAATCCCCAATAAAGGACTACCTCATATTCATTCCTATTCTCAAATGTATAATGTGTGAAATTCTTCAATTCTTGATCTTTCTTCTTCTGTTCTTCTTTCGCTAGTTTCTCTTTCAGTTTCTCTTCCTTCTTCTTTTTCTTCTCTTCAAACAATTGTTTTCTCTGTTCAGGTGTTAACTCAGGACATCTTCTATAAGTATGACCAACCCCCTTGCAATGAGAACAAACCATATTTATCTTTCTTTGTAAAGAAAGCTTTAAGTTTCTTCAAATTTGAAGGGAGTTTAAAGATTTAGTAAGAACAATACAAAAATGAAGGATAAACTGTTTATGTTGGCGAAATTATTCATCAAAGGGATGATGGCTCCCCGATCAGACCCGGATTGTCTCCCACCAGAGGGTTGGTATATGGCAGAGAAGTTTGACGGATACAGAGCAAGATATACAGGGAAAGAGAAGAAAAAGGTCTTTCTGTCCAGAAATCAAAAGGAATTCGTAGGGACTCCCGAATGGTTCCTTAATATGATTCCCAAAGAAGAACTTGATGGAGAATTATGGTGTGGACGAGATAACTTCAATGCAATGGGAGTCGTCCGTAAACACGACCCAGATCCTGAGGAATGGATTGATATTAAGTTCGTCGTTTATGATCTCCCCGAACACGATGGCCCTTTCAGAGAACGATTGATTGAACTGAACAAGATTGTCCAAAAGGGGAAAGATCAGTGGGAAATAGATAAGAAACAATACCCTCCACCATTCCGTTCTCTCGATTACCCTGTTATCGTAGCCGAACAAAACAAGATCGAGAGTTACGAACAAATGGATTCATATTACAAGAACATCATTGATAATGGAGGAGAAGGTATCATTATTAAAGATCCTGAATCTCAATACGAAGATGGGAGATCGAATTACATGCTCAAAGTAAAGCCTTCTTTTGATGAGGAATGTATTATCGTTGATTATAAGGAAGGGAAAGGCAAATATTCAGGTCTCCTTGGAGGTTTCATTTGCAAGCCTCTGATTAATCATGATACTTATCATGTCATTGACACAAATGAAAAGCACGAGTTTGCTCTCTCCGGAATGGATGACGAGATCCGCAACGGCTACATGAATACTCATCCAGTTGGGACTGTTATCTCCTATGAACATTCGGGAAAAACAGGGACAGGTAAACCACGTTTCGCACGATACCTACGTAAAAGAGATGATGTTGTTATTATGGACAAAGTTCAATCTGAACACAAGGGAACAGAAAAGATTCAAAACATAACAAAGATCCTTTCCGAAATAGCTGATTTTGAGAAAATGAAGGGTCAATCATTCAAATCAGCATCATACAGAAAGGTCGTCAATGAACTCAAAAAATTGAAGGATGATTCAGAACTCATCAAAGATAACCTTCTCGCTATGAAGGGTGTTGGTACAAGTATCTTTGAAAAGATTGAACAAATCCTTGATACAGGGACGTGTCCTCTCTATGAAAAAATTAAGAAGGATGATTCAGTTGATTCAAAGAAAGTCTTGATGGGTATTCATGGTGTTGGTCCCAAAAAAGCAAAGGAACTCCTTGATGAAGGTCTGGATACAATTCAGAAGTTAAGACAATGTGAAGACATTTCACAAATCTTGAACGCAAAACAAATGATCGGATTGAAACATTACGAAGATCTCAATGAAAGAATACCAAGAGAAGAAATTGAAAATCATGAAGATATTCTTCAAAAAATGCTCCATATGATTGATCCCGAAGCAGAAATGACAATCGCTGGATCATACCGAAGAGGGTGTGAAACAAGTGGAGACATTGACGTCCTTCTGAAATCAACAAATAAGACAGTATTCAAACGATACATTAAAGCACTGAGTGATATTCGTTATCTAATTGATGATCTCGCAAATGGAACCAAGAAATACAACGGTGTATCGAAATGTGGAAAAGATGGTAAATCCCGAAGAATTGATATCATGTATACAACCCCCGATGAATACCCTTTCGCTATATTGTATTTCACCGGTTCAAAAGATTTCAATACAAAAATGAGAAATGAAGTCAATGAAAAAGGACTATCTATGAATGAATATTGTCTCTCCGATAGTAACACAAAAGAAAGAATTAATCACACATTCCGTGTAGAAGAAGATATCTTCAAGTACCTTGATATTCAGTATGTAGAACCTACGAAGAGGTAAGTTTACGCTTCTTAGTCCTCCTCTTCTTAGTTCTCTTCTTAGTCCTCTTCTTAGTCCTCTTCTTAGTCCTCCTCTTCTTAGTTCTCACTTGACCTCCTCCTTTGATAGCTTTTACCCCCGCTGTTAAACCTAACAAAGACGCAAGATAAGGTATATAACAAGGAACGCACGCCATTAATAATATATGTTAGATAATTATTTTTTTTATGATGATATATATATTATGGGAAACACAGAGAGTCAACCAAATAGTTTAAGTTTAAATGAAGAATTCATTAAGAAACAACAAGAAATTATTGAATCGCAACAACGCCAAATTAATAGTTTTACACAATTAAATAATCAAGAAGAACAAACTATTAAACCCGAAGAAAAACCATCAACGAAGATTAATCCATTTAAAATACTATCTATTAGTCGTGACTATAATGAAGAAACATTGAAAAAAGCATATCTTAAAGCAGCAATGGTTACTCATCCTGATCGGGGAGGTAATGATATTGATTTTAAGAAAGTTGTCATTTCCTACAAAGTACTTCTCAAAAAATTAGAACAAAGTAAAAATAATAATCACCATAATGACCTGAAAGATCATAGTCAAAAATATATGAGCGAACAAAACAAAGATCAATCCATCAATCAGGATCTTTCCAAGAACTTTAATAGTTCAGCATTTAATAAGTTATTTGACCAAAATAGACTTGAAACAGTCCATGATAATGGATATTCCGAATGGATCTCTGAAAATAAAGTCGAAGATAAAGACATAGAAAATATATTTGGTGGAAAATATAACGAAAAAAACTTCACTCAACATTTTAACAAAGTCAAACAGCAACAACAGAAAAAATTAGGAAAACAATTAATTAAATATGATGAACCCCAAGTTGATATATCTTATAAAGGTAAAGATTCTATCATGACCCTCGGTCAAGGTAATATATCTGATTTTAGTGGAGAAAGTGAAGGTGGACTCCAATTTAGAGATTACAAAGATGCCTACTCAAATACATTTTTAATTGATGAAGCGTCTATCAATCATAAGAAAAGACCTAAGAGTGTTCGTGAAGCTGAAATAGAAAGAAAACAAACCTCCTATACATTATCAGAAGAAGATCAACTGAAAATAAGTTTAAAAGAAAAACAAAAAGAAAAAGAAGAACAAGAAAGAATTCAACGCCTTCAATCATCTGATCAAAAATATTTTGATTCGTATGAACGAGTTCACCAAAGAATGTTAGGGAGATGATATTCCCCTATTCTGGATAAAACTTTTCTGTTTCTCAGTTAAACAGACACAACCATTTGATGATGAAAAAGGTGACTCTAAACAACAACCAACACTAACCTTATTATTCGCAAACATTGACAAACGATGAGGTGAATCCTCACTACCATCAACCGAGGGTCCATCAGGTTCTCCTTCACCAGATAAAACGTCCTTTTCGGGTCCTGGGCTACCGAAATACGTCTTTACTTCCTTGGAAGTTAATAATTTTAAATTATTATTCTTTTCTAATCCAGAAATACAAAGACCATCATACGGACCCATCGGTTCCATATTCTTTAAAGGATTTTTAATCGTAACAGATCCGATTACTTTCTTATTTGTATCTGCGATCTTCTTCCCTTCTTTATTTGTATCTTCTATCTTCTTCACTTCCTTATCTGTATCTTCTATCTTCTTCACTTCCTTATCTGTATCTTCTATCTTCTTCTCTTCCTTATCTGTATATTCAATCTTCTTCTCTTCTTTATTTGTATCTTCAATCTTCTTCTCTTCTTTATCCTGAGCTGTATCCTGATCCTGAGCTGTATCCTGATCCTGAGCTGTATCTGTATCCGGATTTTCAACACCTTCAACATTGTTCCGCAACTTACATAATAATAACCCTGTAAAGAACGTTAACGTCAACATTCTAAAATAATCATCTTCATCGATGTATGTGACTAATAAATATGCATAAATAACAATAATAACAATATTCTTATTTTTGAGAATATAGTCTAACATTATATATTTACTAATATAATTATTTAAAAAATATATATGAGAAATAATATAATCATGGGTTACGAGATAGATAATCAGTGGAAATTATGGTATCATTCTATTAAAGATAATAATTGGACAAAAAGTAGTTATAATGAATTATACACTGTTCAAAACTTATTCGATTATTATTTTATAACAAATCATTTTAAACAGAATCATTATCAAAATGGTATGTTTTTCCTTATGAAAGAAAATGTCTTCCCGAATTGGGAAGATCCGCGTAATCGCGAGGGTGGTTGTCTTTCCTTTAAGGTTCGTTCTTGTAATATTTTAAATGAATGGAATGAACTCCTTTTACGATGCATTACAAATAATATTTTGAACCATGGAAATGAATCCATTAATGGTATATCTATTTCACCCAAAAAAGAATTTAATATTGTAAAGATTTGGTTCGCAAATAATAAACCAAACGATCATAAAGGAAATTATAACGGGTTCGGTAATGATTTTCAATTAAGCAATTCTATCTATAAAAAACATGATATTTAATTTTCTGTATTTGGAGCTAAACACAACTTAATATCACCCAAGGAAGCTACCGAATAGCGAATGATCAACGGATAATCATTCTTTATATATAAATTAATTTGATTGCATAGATTTGTACATTTAGTAAAGAGTATTAAATATTTTAAAGAGAACATACCCTGAATAGGTAATTCTTTTGGAGAGGTTTGATTGAACTTTAAACCATTATTAGTCTCTCCCAAGATCGTTTCCTGAGAAGCGAAATCACCGCTACAATTTAATATTAATTGTTCACCAACACTCTTAATTTCTATGTTTTCACCTATATTAACCATATCACGAATAATCTTCTGGAAATCACCCGAAGGTAGAGATAATTCAGTTTCAAATTCAGCCGGTGGTATGTTAAATGGTTTATCATCAATATCCAATAAGTTTAACTTATAGGTTGTTTGTGAATTCTTTTCATTGTTGTTGATTAAGATCCCTAATTTATTTTCATTATTCTTTTCAACAAAGAGTGTAAGCGTTTCAGAATTACCCATTGTTTTGATTAATTTAAAAAAGTTCAACATGTTCACACCTACAACAACCTTCTCGGGACAATGATAATATTCAAAATTAATACCTTCGAGTTTCATATGAATTAAAATAGTATGCGTTGAATCCATCGCCATCAATTTAACCCCTGATTCATCAAAAATGAAATTCGCTTCTGTTAATATTTCTTTTAATGCTTCAATCAAGATACGAAAAGCTCCCGCTTGCTCTGTCTTTAAATTGAGGATATAATTTTCCTTCTGGTCATTTAAGGTCATCTTTTGTTTTTTTTATATTATAATCTTTAAATATTATATAAATGTCAAGTTTTTCTAGTAGTGTGGGTGAAATTGTGGATGATCTCGAACTTCAAAAACCATATGATAAAGCAATTATTCGTCATCGTTTTTTAAATGAAATCAATTATTACGAACAAAAGAGAGACAGTACAAAAAAGTATTACAATACATTCCGTTTCATTGTGACTACTGGTAGCATTCTTCTTCCAGCAATTTTATCAATGGGTCAAATGGATCCAACTAAATTGCCTCGTAACTTTGATATGGTGAGTTATTGGGCATCATGGTCTATATCATTATTAGTAACAGCAAGTAATGGTTTCCTTCAATTATTTTCCTTAGATAAAAATTATTTTAGTTATTCAATGGTAGTTGAACAATTAAAAACCGAAGGTTGGCAATTCTTTGGTTTATCAGGTAAATATGAAGATTACCCAAATCATCAAACAGCTTATAAAAACTTCTCAAAATCAATTGAATCAATCAAGAGAAAACAAGTCGAACAAGAATTTCAAAATGGAAAAGGAGACAATAAAAAGAAAAAGTTTAACTTTCAAGGAGAAATGAAAAACTTCGCTGAATCACAACAAGCTACACATGTTCAAATGAATGAGAATAAAACTGCAGGACCTAATAAACTAACCGAAGAACTACAAGATTTAGTTTCGGGTAAAATACAAGAAGGTATCGCAGATGTCCAAGCAAAAGGATTAGAAGATATTTTAGAAGAAAGTAATATTGATATTCAAATTACAGATACAAAAGAAGAAAAGAAAGATTAAATCTAAAAATATTATATAAAGGATTAATATAGAATTATATATTATGTCCATTCAAGAGGTTCAAGAGATCTTTGAAACAGAAGATTTCAAACAGAAATATAATTCATATCTGTCAGATCTCAATAGTGAAGAATTAATTAATTTCTTAGATAATATTGAGACTAATAAGAAATATTATCGTATGAATATCCATAAGAATAAGAGATATAAAAAAGAAACTACACAAGATACAAGTTCTATTAAACAAATTAATTGTGATATTAATAAATTAACAGATTGTAATTATCACGTCTTAAAACCAAAAATTATAGAACAGGTTAATTCTGTTGATTATATAATTCCTTATCTTATTGAAAATATTGTTGAGAATTCTATATTACACCATATCTATATACCATTGTATGTTGGTATCATAAAAGATATAAAATGTAGTCAGAAAGATAAAATAATTCAAAAAGCGTGTGATTCTTATTTTGTAAAATTATTTCAACCCGATATTCAGGGGGCCACGCCCTATGAAAGACTCTGTGTTGATAATAAAAATACTGATAATATTATCGGATTTTCTTTATTTATCGCACATATGGAAAAAGAAGGAATGATTCAGGGTTTCATAACTAAGGTAATCACGACCTTTATGTCAACGATTGAATCTAAAAATAATAACAACCAACATAAACTTCTTGTTTCTTTCTATAATATTTCAAAGATTCATTTCCCTGATGGAATTCCTAGTGAATACCAACAACAACTCCGTTCAATGAAACAAACAACCCAATCATCCAAAATACGATTTAAGATAATGGATATCTTGGATGAATAATTTATAATTCCTCCAATAATTGTTTCATAAAATCTCTTTTCTTTTTATATTTTTTTTGTGTTTTAACAAAGATATAATACTTATCTTTATCAATTGTCACATTACGAACAGATGTTAATTGAATAGATATCTTTTCATCATCAATCGATATAATTCTCCCAGTGTATTTCAATTCCATTGTATTTCGTTGAATACAATAAATACGATCATTTATATAGAATGATTCATCTTCATAATCAAACTGGATAACTTTTTCCCTAACGTCTTTTTTCAAGAAATACATTAATGTATCTTTTTTATCTACTGCGGTTTCCATTAAGCTTCTGAGAGGTTCTCTATCCATATATTTAACCTTTATATTATTTCTAAATATAAATTTGATCCGTTTACCTCTTACCTTTCAAAAGAAAGACAATGTCTATTCTGGAAAAAATTACAGAAGTGAATCATCAACATGCTCTTCAATTCAATATTCATATCGGGACTCCAAAGATGTCTTTGGTCACCTATGAGAAATATATCCGCATCGGGAAATATCTTGATTACGAACTCAAATGTTGTCTGGATCTAAAAGGTAAGGACAAGATATCCATTGGTCTTGCTGATAAATTAGTAAAAAGTTCCAGGAACCCTGATCATCAAAACTTCATTTTTAATCACGTTAAACATCTAAAAAACAAAGAACGAATAAACAAGATTGATGAATTCACAGAATGTACTCTGTGTTGCGAAAATCAACCATTTCAGATCAAACTCCCTTGTTGCGAAGACTTCGTTTGTCTTGATTGTATTTATAAACATTTTGAAACAGTAACAAATGATATTGTTTTCACTGGTTGGAATTGTCCACTATGTTGTTCACCCATCCAAGAATTATTCCTTAAAAGTATCTTTGCAAAATCACATATCAATCCAATAAACTACTGGTTTATAAAAGAACACAAATATTCAAGCCGACGCATCTATCATCTAAATCTATGGAGAAAAATGAAAGCAATACTGCGGAAAATAGAAAGAATAAGCCATAGAAGAATAGATTCTGCATTTAATATCCATAGTATTCTCTCACCTGATAAGTATTACGGTGTATGTTCTATATGCTGTCCACCGATTGATAACAACCGTTTCAGGAGCTACAGAAGAATTCAAGTAAATACGATTGAAAAACAATGTGTGAATGCAGAAGGTGATTTAGTCGTTCTTAACAATGAAATGTTTCAATGTGAACCATGTCGGGAATCAAGTATTGAGTTCAAAAAATGTCCTCATTGTGGAATACGAACACTTCGTCCTGACGGTTGTAATTATGTGATCTGTGGTGATCATCGTTGGTGTTTTATCTGCAATGAAAGATTACCGAAAGATCATAATGGACATAATGTTCATTATTGGATGGGACCTGGTTCAAGTGCGTTTTCAAATGAATGTCGAAGAAGTGTTTATTTTCAAGATGGACCCCATCATGTTCTTGATAATTGTAATTGTCAGTATTGTATTGGAGGGGCTCCTCTCTGTAAAAATATTGATTGTATGAATCGAACACAACCAAACAATAATCAATGGTATTCATTTTGTCAAAATTGTTAAACTAATTTAAGGAATAATATCTATATTAAATCAAATGTATACCGAACAACAATATGAACTTGAAAAATTAGAAATGCCCAAACATGAAAGAATGGCTCAAATCAGATTTGAAAAAGTCATTGATGTCCTGATCGCATATAAAATGCAACACCCTCAAAAAACTATTTATCTATCCGAAAAATGTATGGGTGAAGCTATTTCATGGTATATGAAACAAATTAAAACCGACTTAAACACCAATGGCGATAACATTTAAAATAGAATTCTTTGTTTTTTTTATTCCCTAATTTTGTATCTTTGATGCAATAACAATAATCACGTCCACACATTGGATATACCTTTATTCTTATCTCTTTCTTGACATTTATTCGGGAGATACCTTTCAAATATTTCATACAAATACACCCTTACAATGTATCAATCAGAAATCTATAAATCGTTTCCAAAAATAAAAATGATTTAAATATTATATCTTCACTCTATATTATACTATGGAATATATTCATTCCCTTCGTGGTATTGATACAGACAAGTTTAATCTAACCCAAGAAGTTCAATTCTCACAATTTATTATGGAACTTCTGTCATTTCGCTTTGTTTTTGAATTAATTCAATCGGGGAAAGATCATGAAGTTAATATATCGATGAAAACTAAGGAAGGTAGACTTAAAAATATTGGTCATGATAATTTCATCTATTATATTCAAGTTATCATTGATAGAGAATTAACAAACTATGTTCTGGAAATAAATGGAAAGATTATAGATACACAAATTAAAAAATGTTTGTTTCTGAATGGTACAAGTCAGGTAGTTCCGGATAAATACAAAGACAATGAAGATTTATTTGAAAGATACAAATTCTATCAAAAACATTTACATTCCTATTTATTAGTCAATGATGACGGTTCGAAAGAAGCAAAAATGATCCGCAAATTTTATGGTTGTAAATATCCTGATATCACAGAAGAAAAATTAGACTCCATCATTCAAGAATACCAAGAAATAATATCCAAATGTGATTTTTTAATTGAAATATTTGAAAGTCTTGTCCTTGTTCAAAATATCCGAACACTTCTAAATAATATGAAAATATATTTAAAAAGTGAATCACTATTTAGTTAAATGGAACCCCAAATAATTGATTATTACAATGAATTACCATTCGGTATTGACGTCATCGATAAAATGAATGAAGAACTTTCAGATCTTCAAAAAAAACTATCTGACCTTGAAAAAAAACAAAAAAGCAACGAAGAAGAACAACATCTTCAAAAATATACAATGCCTACCTTTGAAATCAAAACACCCACCGAAAAAGATACTATCAGAAGGAAAATTAAACAATTTCAAGAAGAAATAGAACACATAATTACCGAAGAAATACAACAATGTTTAATGATCGTTGATACCCGATGTTATTTTGAAACATTCAATGAAATGTATAACGAATATATACAAGAAGAAGATAATATCGTCCATCTATTAATTGAACACCTTGACGAATTAACAAACCATACAAATAAACAATGGTGTATTGAAAGAGTTAGAATTACATTCTATTCAGTATACCTGAAACTTAAAGAAGAAAATATTGACATTCACACTAATTCAGATGTTGATATTATTAATATTGTTGATCTCATTTATATGATTGTGAATCTTTTGTGTGGTGACACAAAATATGATCTCAGCTATGTAATGTTCAATAATTACATTCATGAATGTTATTTATTACGAGATAAAAAAATAGTTAAAAAATCAAACTGTTTTACTTATCATCATTATGGTAATATCAAAAACATGTATTACTTAAAATGTAAGGAGTGCGGCAAAAATACAACATTGCTTGACCTTGAATTAGATGGGTTCTTTTATCAAAATGATCTCGTTTGCTGTGGTCTCTAACAAACTCACCTCCTCCGAAAACGATTCCTTGTTAAAATAAAATCAATTTCTTCATCCGATGAATCCGAATCATGTTCTATATATTTGGAACGAGACAAAGAACTAAGTATCGTTTTCACACGGTGTGATGGACAATTTGGACTTTCTTGAATAATATTCTCCATACTCGTCTTCATTAAATGACAACTCGCACATAATGCTTGAATATTCTCTAAACCATTACCACCCTCCTTCCATCGCACTATGTGATCAAACTGAGGTTCAGAAGCTTTCTTATCACTGAAACTTTTTCCATTTACATTCATATCACATTCATATTCAGTATTGTCGTTCTTTCCTGGACCCCGACACTTATAATTTTGTTCCTTTAAAATTATCTGTTGTTTTTGTGAACTAATTGTCGGACGGCTTTCTCTCCTCGTCTTCTTTTCTTCCTCGGGATCTTCTTTTTCAACAGGTCGTTTTATACGACACGCATCACATGTTTTGAAATATTCATTATTTTTCTTCATTGTATAGCTTGTTACAGGTAGAGTCTTTTTGCATTTAGAACATATCTGTTGATCCATTTATTACTAAATAGATTTTATCTTTAATATTTTTAAACTTCAATAGGTTCAATTGCTTGAATACATTGTTTCAGATCATTGATACTTTTTGAACCATAGAATATAGGATGATTCAATATCGTGTCCATATTATTTAAACTTGTTTGATTGATCGTCTCATAGTTTTCGTCCATTTCATCACAATCTTCAAGGACAATATTGAAATAATCCTCTGTATGGGTTGCACTATATTCTTCATCTGGTGATGTCGAAACCTTGTTCTTTTCAAGATAAGCATTGCATAAGAATTCGGCTAATTCAACATCAATTGGTTCCCCTTCCGGAGTCCTTATTACACAAATTCCATTCCGATAATTCTCTGTATTAGCGTTGAAACAACAATACAAATGACTAAATGAATTCATTATTTTTTGTATCCATTCCCCAGATGAAGGTCTCTTTGCCTTTTTTATCCGCCCGTATCCCATTTTCAAGGATACAGATGAACGGAAGTATCAAATTTATTATTTATAGATAGAATGAATAGAATATTCATGTTATTCCTCTATTTAATAACTCCTCTATTAGGATCAATTCGCAATTATAGTAAATACAAACAAATCCATTTTCGCGTATTTATCCGAACACCCCTAATCTATTTATTGATTCATTCACTCTTTCACTGTTCTGTATGGCAAACATTAATTTATGAAAGGTGGTTTTTTTTACTCTATAAAACATCATTTTCTATCTATAACGATGATTATCATAAGAGAAAAAATAAATATATTCAAAAATATGGTTTAAAATATTCATCATAACTTACCCCTCTTATCAAAATTATATTCCTGAACTGAAACAATATATTCCATTTCAAAGCGATAGATGGTTCTTTCACCATCTATCTTAAAATCAAAATATAAATGTCCCTCTGAATCCTCATACAATGAATAAGTACCGATTCCATATCCTTCAATATTTCCTTCTTGAATGAACCATTCAACTTTGTATAATTGACCGCCGTGTGGTTCATCAATAACAATCATAATTATTTAAATAATATAATAATTATTATATTATTTAAATGACAACAGATATTTCCGTAATTAAAGAAGAATTGAAAGGGTTTGAAGAAGTTGATTCACCCTTTGAACTACAAAGTGATCGTTCCATTAAATATATTACTTTAAACGATGGAATACAACAATTTTATACAGGAGGAAAGTACTTGCGAATGGGGGACAACAAAGTCTTCTTTTCAGATAATGGAAGAGTGAAATCCTTTCAGATTAAAGAAATCGATTCAGATGGGAACGTCTTGTATAAATCAAGAATCTTTACTGAATCAGATAATGAAGAACAAACCAATTCAGACGAACTAGAAAAAATTATAGACAATCAACAAAATATCATCGAAGTTATGACAGAAAAACTGAACAAAAACCAAGTAATCATAAAACACCTGAATGAAAAGAATAAGAAATATGAAGCTATTATTCAAAAACTAATGAATGACAGGAATCTATAAATATGTTTTTTTCATCAATTCAACAATTTCAAATAAAACCTGACAATCAATACGATTGTATTCTATAATTTCTTTGATTTGTGAATACCGTTTTAAAGGTATCTTGGGATTTTTGTGTAAACAAATATCTTTAAATTCAATCATTGTATCGAGTCCGTTATCATTTATACCCCAGGTTGTCTTTATTAGATTATTCCTGTATAAAGCATCACCTATTGATTTTAAACCAAATTGAAAGACACCCTGAACAATTATCGGTTCTGTTCGGAAATAATCTAAAACATTGATTAATTGATATTCTGGGAAAACTATTTCAGGATATGTTTTCTTAATGTATTCTATATAATTGTTTTCGGCATGACCCCAATGAAATATATGAATCGGTGTTTTGGATAATGTATGCAGATGATGAACAAAACGTTCAACTATTTTCCTTTCATCATTCATTGTGAAATTATTAATTGTATAATTCCAATATTTATCATTCTGAATAAAACCTAAAATCCCCAATACAGGTTCCCTTTTATCGAACGGGTCATTCAATAAATTACATTTCTCGTCAAATGATAAGAAGCTCTCTACATCAAAAAAGATGGCATTCTTTACATTTAAAACCTTGTAAAAAGATGAAGATATATTCTTACGAGGATATATTAAAATATCGGCATTTTTATTCATATGTATCATTCTTTCCTGAATTTGTTTCTTTTTTGATTCTTTCAAATTATTTAATAAACGGATATCATCCCAACATTGAATTCCTTTATCAAATAAATAACAACGGTCATTGTAAGATATGTTCCATACCGATGTTATTTCTTTTATTTCAGAAGCTAATTTATATTTTTCATTCTCCCAATCACTTTCAGTATGGTTCATATTAGGATACAATTCCTTGTGAGTCGGTTTTGGACGGACGTCCATCTTTTTATAGTTCTTTCGAAGATGAATTATCCATTTATAAGCCGAACGTATCTTTTCTTTCAAAATATCAGAGGGTGGAACATAACCAATGAACTCCATTTTAGGTAATAATGTCCTTTTGTAATAGTATTCTTTACCAAGTAAAAATAAAGGTGCACGATATCCACAGATCTCTTCCATTGCTTCCATAAACGAATACAACATACATTTCTTATAGAATAATAAACCATCATTCATTATTTCCTTCAAATCAATCTTAAATTTTAATGATGAATAACTTAAATGAATTAATACATATTCTTTCCGCTTCGATAGTAAATGAAAAGGTATATTATTCATTTTAGGGAATATCTTCTTAAAATAATCATATCGTAGTATTAAATCACACCGGACAACCATATTGAATTCTTCATGAAATAATTCACCCCGGACAATTAACGGATAATTTTTTTGAATTTTTTCTTTTGTTTCCTGTGGATTCGAATTCATAGGGACCTTTAATCCTGACAATTTGATGATCGTTTCCAATACTTTATTCTTATACTCATTTGATTCTTTCAAAATATACTTTTTATAATAAGAACGTTCATCACTTGTATAGTTAGGATTCCCGAGTGCTTCCTGTATTGCAAACCAATCTAAAATAGGGTCCTTGATAATATGATTCTTTAAAAGGGGGAAATGGATTGTTTCTAAAAAATATTCCATTTCAAAATTGTAAAATAAGATATTATAAAATAGATATTAATTCATTTATTTTCACATTTAGATCAGTTTAACATCTTTCATCTTTTTCATATATTCTTCTCCATCATCAGCCCGTATTATACATTCTTTCTTAACAATACGAATAATGACACCTGAAATATCTTCTCCACCTTGAACCCAACCGACAGTGGCTCCTATCTTATATCTTTTTTTCTTCTTTATTAATTGACGTATTTTTTTCATTTCTTCCTTATTCATCTGAATTTCTTTTTCCAGGTGTGCATCTTCCAGCTTCTTATTGAACTTCTTCCTGTTTAATTCATCTTGTTTACTTTGAAGAGCTTTCTCACGATCTTCAAGATCTTCAATTTCAGCTTCCTCATCTAAATCACCCATCTTTAATTTACTTGTATGGATCCATTTCTTATGTTGTTCATTTAATTCATACAATTCTTGAATCGTAAGTGCATATTTTCCGTCCGAGATAATATTGGAGATCTTCTTATCTTCACCCTGAAAAAACGAGATTACTTTTGTTTGTTTTGTCATTGTTTCACTTTCAAAGAAGCGGATTACATTTTGTTTCTTTGTATTTTTATACACTATCAAAATACATAAATCATACGCCGATTTTTTCTTTATCTCCTGAATCCTCTTATCAAAATCAGTAAAGCTGAACTCACTATCCTCTTTTTCAATTGGATCAATTATAGGTCTTCCAGATTCTTCTTGTTCCTGTCGAATACCAACAGACAATGTCATACTATTACTGATTTCACCATTTAAATGATACGAAATTACACTTTGTGAACCATATAACTCATTTATATAATAAGGGACTTTGTCTTGAATTATCTCCTTCATATCCTCTACCTTATCGATTGTCTTCTCTTCTTCTACAATATATTCACTCTCTTTATTAAATATCTTGTCCAAAATATTATGATAACGATAATCTATTTCAGTATAACATACCGCATTTTTATCTTCTGAATTACACAAATTATCCGTATTAATGTTTTCATTCAATATAGCTAATATATTATCTACACCATAGATTGTTAATTTATCCACAAATTCATAAATAACCTTATCATCAATCTTAATAGTCAGATCTTCTATGATCTTCTCTTTTTTATGTTCTCGCCATACTATTTTATCATCAATGATATGTTTTATCTTTTGAAGTAAAGAACATTCCATAAAAACTTTATCCCCAACAATCTTTCTCACCTGACCATAATGTGAATCATAATTCACATCTACCTTCTTTATTTCTTCAACTGAACCTTGCACATACTTAAAATAAATGGAATCACCTTGAATAACATCATTATAAACTGATCCTTGGATGGAATATTTATGATTATAAATGTATTGGATTAACTCCAAGAATGATTCCTTCTTTTCCTGTTCATCCTTTTCATACTGTGATAAGTCGTTTTCAGTAGCTTCTTCTTCCTCATCATTAAATGATTGTTCTAATTCAAAGAGATCAATACCATTGTAAATAATTCTTTCATCTTTATCATCCTTCCACGGTTCGTTTTTGATCGGTAAATATGTTCCGTTTTTAAAAATGATATTTTTTATTAATTTTTCAGATGGATTGTTCAATACAATTGTCTGGATCTCCAATCCGAAATCTTCTTCTAAAATGTTGTCCCATTCGGGATAATTAAAATCATAAACAAATGGGTAACCTTTTTGAATAAGATTTGTAGTTATTTGTTCGGGCTTGATAGGTATGACAAGTTTCCGTTTCCGTTTCTTATCTTTACAGAGTATATATGTTATCTCTGAGTATTGATTCACAAATAACCCCTTAATTGTATACTTTTTTTCTTTGATAATAGTCTCTTTTTTCTCAAAATCAGATTGTTCCTTTTTTCCAATTTGATCATTAATATCTTGAATTACAGTTTTTAATAAATAATATTCGGCTGACAATGCTTTCTTCCACATAGAAGAACCAAGGAGCAGTTTCATTTTTTTATTTTTCGGATCGTAAATAGCCTTTTTTGAACATGAAAGCAATAATTTATCATCCTCCGGTTTATTCTTTTTTCGTATCTTTGATTCTATATCTCTATCATAATATCTGTCAGAGAGATTTTTTGAGATCCATTCCCAACCGTCCCTTTTCGGATCAAGTATATCTCTTAGTTTTTCACTCAGACCGTATTCTTTACTTTCAAATGCAAACTTCGAACATTTATACCTTAAATTACCTTTGGCATCTTCCATTTGAGGAATAAACATACACCAAAAATCATCACCCTTTTCATGTTCCGTTAATTCACCATAAATTGTTTCTCTTCCCTGAATAAGTTTAACAGGAGTATTCTTTTTGGGAATACCGTGATTTGCCTTGTATTCTTCATAAGGTATCCATACTTTTACACACGCCAAATTATCAACTAATTTGGATATCTTCCGCTTACATAATGTATTATTAAGTTCTGTATTCCCTTTATCCACATATAACTTTTCTCTTCCACGTGGATAAGTCTTCCCCAGAATTTGTTCCAAATCTGCCTTCTTACAACAATATTTTTCTGGATTATCCTCATAAAATCCATCAAACATCTCTAAACTAAATCGTGAAAGAATCCCATATTTACCACCATATATCGAATAAACAATTGGTTCATAATTAAAGTCACCATTAAAATCATATTTATACATAAAATAAGTTGGATACTGAGGTTCATAAGAATAATGGATTAATTTAATAGCACTATCTTCTTGACGATGGATATCTTTCTCAGGGTTTTCAAAAATAATAATATTCACTTTATGAATCACTTGGAGGACAGGGACAATATATTCATCAAGAACATTGGAATTACTTTCCTCCAAATACAACCGAAACGATTTAAATGAAGAATAAAGAGATAATAAATACTTACGATATTCATATTTATCCTCCCTCTCATTTTCCAAGAGTATCCTCTCTACATTTTCCAATACATCTTCGTCTGTTTGATGAACATCCTTAAACTTCTTAATAACAGATGAACACAATTGAAGCTTCTCAATATCATTTTCCAATGGACGAATGATAGAATCCTTAATATAATCCTGAATCTTATTCACTTCGATTGGGTGATGAAGAGCTAGATACGAAGTAAAAAATGATGAATAATCAAAATATTTATCATTTTTATAGGGTACACCCTTTCGCATAAACCCTTTAATACTTATTCTTTCATCATAGATATTTATGAAACTCTGAGCAAATAGTTTTAATAACTGTGTAGGGAAAGATGGATTTAACATACCAATACTTGTAGGGAGATATACCTTCTTTTTTGTATCTATCTTTTTTGTTTTCTCCTGTGTTATTTTCTCCTGTGTTATTTTCTCCTGTGTTATTTTCTCCTGTGTTGTTTTCTCCTGTGTTGTTTTCTCCTGTGTTGTTCTCTCCTGTTCAGGTTGAACCGGTTTTTTCTTCTTTTTTATATTCCTTGTTGATTTATTCTTACAACATGGTAATCCATAACCATCAGGATGAAGACCATGGAACGCTTCCTCCACAACAAAGGAACGACTTCTTTCCTCCCCTTCTTTATCCTTCGCAGAATTCCAATAAGTACCCGACCGTTCCAGAATAAACTTTTCTGACTCACTACCTCTCTTTTGAACAATATCATTTGAATGATGCTCCTGTACATATTCATGTTCTAAACTTATTTTTTTAGACATATCCCAATACTCTGGGCAAATGTATATGATATCTTGACTCCGTCCATCAATGCTAATCGCTACTCCACCATAAGATTCCTCCCCTGATAAATCATTGATCCTTTTTAATTCCTTCCTTGTTACAGCAATCGGCTGCCGGTCACCCAATGAGGGACTCGCCGTACATTTTTTTGAATAACCAACTGGTTGACCATTCGGTTGTTTTTGTAATGATTTGAACTTAAATAATTCCGAATCATATTTTTTTAAACGATTCATATAATATGATTTTGGATTGAAAGTTTCTTTCCCACCACCACCAAAACTATCTGATGAGTCTCCAAAATCTAATGATGAAGATGTTGAAGACTCTTTTTTCCCATCATCATCGTCTGAATCATCATCATCATCACCATCACTATCATCATCATCATCATCATCGTCATCATCGTCATCACCTGCAAACACGTCCCCACCCTCCTCCAAATCTTCATCCTCATCCATGCCGCTTCGGCCCTCGCTCAGAAGCGTGCTCTCATCATCACCATCACCACCCTCATTATCCTCCCCCTCTTCTCCATCACCCCTTCCATCTTCTTCTCCATCATCATCATCACCTTGATCATCGTCTTCGTCATCATGCGCTTCATCATCCTCCCCCTCTTCTCCATCGTCGTCTCCAT